>Ga0209510_1000278_pt1 | contig 74789 bp, 61 predicted proteins | sample BiotimSIPDNA_FD_185749 | JGI IMG/M metagenome (GOLD analysis project Ga0209510, IMG submission 185749) | Anaerobic biogas reactor microbial communites from Washington, USA - Biogas_R1 time_0 SIP DNA (SPAdes) (version 2) | ecosystem: Engineered > Bioreactor > Anaerobic > Unclassified | place...
ATCCTGTACTATTCGCGATAACTCCTCTTCGCGTGGTCACTGCGAGACCCTTTGCCATCAGGTGTTGGGGCTGCGTCAAGAGATTGATTTGGCAAAGGGTCGTGGCAGTCTGCCTTTGATCTTTTCCCTGTAACTTGCTCTTTATTAAAATGACACAGAGCTTTAAGGCAGACTGCCGTGGCCGCTCCGCTCCCTCGCAGTGACCGATGATTTGAGGTAACACACGCGTCTTTAAATGGGTTTTCGTCAATAAAAAAACCGCCCTTGACTTTTCGGTCTCAATCTCCTATAATACGGGTTCCCGTCGCGGGGTAGAGCAGAGGTAGCTCGTCGGGCTCATAACCCGGAGGTCAGTGGTTCGAATCCGCTCCCCGCTACTGAGAAGGAACCAGAGTACGCAATACTCTGGTTTTTTGTTGGCCGCGCGTACAGAGGTTGCCCACATTTTAGAATCGGAGGATTTTATTATGAACCACTGTTCGCCGGGCTCAAAACACAAGCACACATCTATTTCGTTATCGAAAGCAATCGAGGGCTTCCTCACATTCAAGATTGCAGAAGGTCTGAGTAAACGCACGATCGAATCCTATGAGCATACTTTAAGGCATTGGTATGACCAGGTAGGCGATATAAAGGTATCCCAAATCAAAACTTCGGACCTGATAGCTTTCCTGGCTTGGATGAGAACCGAATATCAACCCAAAAGGTGGAATGGCAATACGGATCCACTTTCTGCCAAGTCGCTCAAGAATGTGTATGTCTCTCTCCGGGCGTTGTTTGCCTGGCTTGAGAGAGAGTTCGGAATGGAGAATCCTGCTAAAACCATTCCCTCTCCCAAGTATCCGCAACACGTTATTCAGACTTTCTCTAAAGAGGAGATTGAAAAACTGATCAAATCCTGCGTCTATTCCAGAGAATCCCAACCTTATAATCGCAAGAGTTTTGTGATGCGTCGCCCAACAGCGAATCGCGACCAGGCACTGATCATGTTCTTGTTAGACACTGGCCTACGCGCGACGGAACTTTGTTCCTTATTGGTCGAGGATGTAGACCTCAAAACCGGTCAGGTCAATATCAAACATGGTGTTCCTGGCGGTGCGAAAGGTGGAAAAGGCAGGGTCACTTACTTAGGAAAAACCAGTAAGAAAGCACTCTGGCGATATCTCGCAAATAGAGAAGACGGTGATGAACCTGATGCACCTCTCTTCCTGAACAACAGCGATCGTGCTTTCAACAGAAATAGTCTAAGAATTCTGATCCGGCGCTTGGGTGAGAGAGCCGATATTCCCCACGTCCATCCACACAAGTTCAGGCATACTTTTGCCATCACTTATCTGAGATCGGGCGGGGATGTCTTTACCTTGCAACTCCTGCTTGGACACAGTTCACTGGATATGGTTCGGCACTACGCTCAAGTCGCTCAAAGCGATGTTGCCACCGCGCACCGCAAGGCCAGTCCTGTGGATAACTGGAGGCTCTAAGGCACATTCAACCGATCAACTTTTCCGCAATGAGCATTAAGGCTTGGCCAAGCTTTTCTTTGTCGAGGTTGCCCAGGTAGTTTTCAACCTGGTTGTCTGGGACAAGACTACTTTTGTTTGATAGGCCAGTGATGCGGGTCTTGACCTCTGAGGAGAGTAAGGGAGCATAGATGCCATCAGTGATCTCAAGGTTTTCGTGCATGAGATTCATGGAGACGGCTTTGTAATCTGCCAAGGTTTTGGCATGTAGTAGCCCGTAAACTGCATTGCCATGCCGAAATTTGTGGGGAGACTTGTACTCCAGGTTTGCTTTGGCAAAGAGTTCTTTCAATCTGCGTCCTAAAGCATGTGCCCGGTTCTTACCTGGCTGCTCATGCGAGATGCTTTGTTCACCCCATAGATGGTGGATTGGGGCATACCATCGCGCATCGTCAGGTAATTCCTCCTCTACAAGTTCATGCCAGCGTTTGATCACCTTTATAAGGTCTGGAACGTTGTAAAGGAAGGTGGTCGCTTTCTTGCCGTTCTTGGTACGAACGCCTAACTCTGGCCATTGATGGATGGTTAGATGGTCGAGGTCGATCGCCGCAATTGGGAGGGTTACGAAAGCACTCGCCCGCATACCGGATAAAAAGAGAAGAGCGGCTGCGGCCTGGTCTCTGATCGAGGCAAGATCACTATCAGGAGCTAGAGGGTTTACCAGGCTGCGGACTTCCTCTTCAGTCACAAATACATTAACTTCCAATTTCTGAGGTTGGCGTATCAAACGCAAGCTCTCGATCCATTCCAAGGGTATTGAATTCAATTCCCGCCCGTAGCTTCTTTTTGCCCAGAGGAAGAACCGTTTGCTTGTATCCAGGATTTTCTTTTGTGTGGAGAGTGCCAGGCTAGAGGCATTAGAGGAATCGGTTGATTTGGAAACATACTTTGGAAAAGCAGGCCTGATGCTCGATACTTTCGAGAAATCGATCTCCCCTGCCCAAAGGAGCAGATGCCTAAGGTAGAAGCGATAACGCTCCACAGAGCTCTCACTCAGCTGCATCACTTCCTTCAGATAATCCAGATATTTGGACACCTTGATAAAGTTTTGCCGTTCAAGCATCTTTGATTCCTCGATTGACGATGCCTCCACAGACTGGGCAGAGGCCTCTTATCCGCTTGAGGTTTCCTTTGACGCTTTGGATCTCTGGATTTTGGATGAATCTGTTTTGGTTGCAGCGCAAGCAGTAGCCTTCATCCTTGGCCATTCTTTCTTTTGTTTTCTCTGGCCTTTGATTCTTGACCCAAGCTGCAAATAGTTCCCCGTTAATCCAGACACGCCCCTGATCATCTTTTTCTGATGGCGCTCCTGCCGAAAGCCATCCTCTCAAAGTGTTATAGGGCAGTCCCAAGCTTGAAGACAATTCCTTTAGTGTGTATAGCATAGGCAAGAGTCCTGGGGCACGGACGATAACCTTGTGTGGGATTTTTATCTTGATCATCTTGGCAGAACCCTTTCGATCTTTCTTGAAAAAGTTTTCTTTCTTGAAGTGAAGCTCGTTTCTATTAACTTAACAACGCGGCGTTCTGTATTGCCAATAAGAGATTCGTTGTGGAGAGGATTAGAAAAGAGTATTTTAGTTTTGTTGAATCCGGACGGCTTTTGGCTTTGCCCACGGGAGTTTCACCCCTGTTCAGTTAAGACAGCTCCATCCATTGCCTGCGGCGGTTCTACGCTCGGACTGTGGCTATAGAGGCGTTTCTCCTTCCCAACACATTGATCGACTTGCCATATCGACCATCTCATTGGATGGGTATCGCTCGTTCAACATGAAGTCATCGCGCATCAGTGATTTATAGTCCTGGGTTGGTTGTATCCGGATTCTTGTATGACATCCAGGCATTATCCTCCTGGCGTTTTTGTTAAGGTGCATTTACTGCATCGTTCTGTTCTTTAGACTCCCTCCCAAGATTGGGTGGTCTCAAATCAATTCGGTTTCTCCATATAACAGATGAACCTTCTCAACCAAATCAAGGGGCGAAAGCCAGGTAACGGAAGCATCCAACTTCATGCCACTTATTCATTTATTCCCTTCGGTTTAGGATAGTCAATCTTGAAAAGTATGACTGCCTGCATCAATTTTGAAGTCAAACGATCCTTGATATCCATGTCTGTACCGTAGAAGGGATTCCCATCGTCATCACAAAAGAGTCTTCTTGATAAGAAGTTGATTTGCCGCTCAAAATGAGCCAATACAGTCTCCATGGCGTCATAATTTCCTGCAATTGCCTGTACAATTATTTCGTAAGGCAGGAGTCCTCGGAGTTCTGAGTAATCCGTCTTTTCAAGTACATAGATCATCATAGGCCTCTAAAAACTGTCTCAGTAGAACGAGTGCCCGGCTCCTTTTGTTTTGGATCGTGCTCCGGGGTATATTTTTTCGTATTCCGATGGATCTGTCATTCAAGTCATAGAAGTAATAGAGTAAGACCACATCTCTGAGATCCTCGGAAAGTGTGAGTATTCCTTTCGATAGAAAGTCGGAGGAAATCTCGATCTTCTGGCCTTCTAATTCAAAAATGTTTTTTGTTCCATCGTGCTTTTCAACACCTTTTTCTAGTTTAGTGTTGTCAAAATAGGTTAATTCCGTCGCGTGACGACGATTCATTGCCATGTAGGCATTGCAGGCTTCATTTCTGAGGGTTTTCTTGCAATATCCATTAAAGGATCGACATACATCTATTTGGCTTTTTTCATCTGTCATCGCTTCACCTCCGAAAAGCAATTAGTGGGAAGTGGATGCTGTCCTATTAACTAAAACAATCGGGATGGGGAATTTGCCAACTTTTAGCCTTCATCTCTGTATACAAAAAAAACAGGCTGCTTGTACAGTCTGCTTGAAAACTGTTTAAATATATATGTTGTTTACTTACTGTTGGAATGAATTCATGATAATTGAATTTTATTTATAAGACCAATTATCATCCCTGCCTGAGAAAAAAACATTACGATCCGTAATCAAAGTAAATACTGATCTGCTTTTTCCTACCTCAAAAGGAGTATTTGGAAGTAATATAGGCTTAGAAAATCATTGTAAAATTCACAATTGCTCCTTCTGTTAACTTACTTATCAAGGATAAGTATTTTCGGTTAGATATTGTCCTCAGTATGCTCTTTCTGTAGATGAAACAGAAACGCTTTCAATAAGAGCGCTGTTTTTATAAACGTTTGCAGATGCAAATACCCTGTATGTGTTTCCCGCGCTCAATCCCCAATATGATTCTGTCAAGACTACACCAGTAATACCGGATCCGCTTCCATACCAACTCTCGATTGTAATCCAAGTCCCGTTTGTTGCTTTTCGTTGAAGATGCATGGTCAAATTGGCAGTGTATCCTGAGTATAAGTAAATACTTGAATAGCAACTTGCTTTTCCGGAAGTTGAAATACTCAGGCTAGCAGAAATACTGATAGTTCCAGTATAGAAAGGAATGGTTTCTGGTTGAACACTTATAGGTAGATTTGCCTCATCTTCAGATCCTTTTACTTGAGAAGGGACTAAGAGAAAAAACACCAGAATTGTGAAAAAAAAGGAATTTACTGTTTGCTTCATGGATATCCTCCTGTTTTATGATCCTAAGTTCCAGTTGATTATTCGGTAAGAAAAAAAGTTCCTTAATTAAGTTAACGCTATTCCAAGATATCTTGCTACATTAATTCTTTTAACTCACATGATGAATGACTCCTATTGCTTCTGTAAAAATGGAAAATGTCCGTATTAGCTAAAATACTTTTATACAGCCTATATACGTTTCTATAAAAATGAGATTTTCGAGGACCATTCTTGTTTTCAAATCAAGACCAACCTGTCAAGTATTGCCTTTAACGCGACTTTAGGGGAAGAAACTATTACTAAGATAAAAGTGATTTCAGCTTGGGATGATTATTAAGTGCTTTCATGCCACTACTATTTCATTTTTGTCATGCCATTTCCAATATCTATCATCGCATTCTCTGATAAATTGGAAATAAGGATAATGATGGTTTCATTATCATTCCAGATCAAACTATTGACATCATCTTTTTTTGAGAAAATGGCCTCAACATTTTGTAATTGAATTCTTGAACTTTCCCCAAGCTCCTTTTGATCTATGTTTATGGAAGAGCCTGTGTTATGAATTTCAATCCTAACAAAGTTCCGTTCTTTATCTTGAAACAAGTAGTTAATTACTACTCCATCGAAATGCAATTCTGTGAGTTCCATAGTATCGGGCAAATAAGATGGATAATAGAAGCCTTTTGGAATAACACCAGAAATTTCCTTGGTAGTACTTCCTTCTGCCCTTTCTGTTTCAAGAAAAAAACTCGCGTATTCCTTGTTGCTGTTCACAACTAACTTTGTAACCCAGTTTCGTGCAATAGCGATATTGGGTACGATCAAGAGACATAGAACAAATGTTATTAGGACATATGCTGAAACTTTATAGAAGATCTGAACACCTTCATTCAGGGACTTCTTCTGTTTTCTTTTTGCGATCTCTCTTCCGATGAATTGTTTCATCTTGCGATCTAACTCTGAAGGAACCTCATAGTGATTGGTATCTGTCGCTTCCATAAGCTCACGTCCTCTTGCTTCTGCGGAACTTTCGATAGTTTCCTTAAACAGCCTCTCAAACTCCTCTTTCCTCCGTTTATTACTATTCATTCTAAACATTACGACTTTCTTCCCATACCTTTTTTCTAATACGATAAATGATCGTCCGGACGCTGTTGGACTTAACCCCTAGATAGTCAGCAATTTCATCATTAGTCCAACCCATAACATATTTCGAATGAAGTAAAAACTGATCCTCCTCTGTGAGGTGCTGAATCGCAGATGCTATCTTATCTTTCATTTCAAGATTTTCGATTACAGTTTCGAAACAATCATCTTTGATACATTCCTCAAAACCTTCAAAAAAGTCTGAAAAGACAATACTTCTCTGACCTCTTTCCTTTCTAATTAAATCGATTGCGCAATGCTTAACAATGGTAACGATATATAAAGGTAAAACGTCACAGTTTAGCAATTTTAGTTTAGGGAGGTATTTTATGATATTTAACCAAGCTTGCTGAACAGCATCTTCCACATCATTACCATTTTCGAGAATCCTGTTCGCTTGTAAAAACATAAGTTTAGAATAATCACCATACAACAGGTCTATAAAACATTTTTCACTCTCATCCAGAATGTGGTCAGCTGAGAGTAGGAATGATGGAATCAAAACCAAATCCTTTCTCCTGAAACATCGTTATCAATTATAAATGTTATTCCGACAGGAAAGAGTATTGGCAAAATGATGTTTTAAGTTGTTAAGTTAATGCAAAAATGCAGAGCTACGCATTTAGCTACGCATTTAGCTACGCATTTAGCAAGCAAAGGAAGTGTGGCCACACATCCGAATAACAAGCTAAGATTTGTCTTGGTACAGAGTAATTATGGAGGAGAAATTGGTAAATCGATCACGCAGGGAGTTGATTAAGTTTTATGTTACCCAAGAGGAGTTAGCTCTGATTAAGAAGAAGATGGAAGATGCACGCATCAGGAACCGTAGTGCCTATTTACGTAAAATTGCTATCGATGGTTATGTGATCTATTTGGATTATGCCTATCTGAAAGATCACACACGCCAAATCAGAATGGTCGGGATCAACATCAATCAAATCGCGCATCATCTGAATGCTACTGGCGAGATTTATAAGGCGGATCTCGCTTCCATCAAAAAAATGTTAGAAGAAATATGGCGATTACAAAGATCCATCCTATCAAGTCTACGCTGAGGTCAGCCCTAACTTATGTGCTGGAAGGGAAAAAAACTAACGAGGGCTTGCTTATCTCCAGCTTCGCCTGCTCACCGGAAACAGCAGACATAGAGTTCAGATTTACGCTTTCCCAGTGCATGCAAAAGGGAAACAATCTCGCATTTCACGTGGTCCAATCCTTCAAACCTGGAGAAACAGATCAAAATACGGCTCACCAGATTGGGAAAGAATTAGCTCTAGAAACCCTTAAAGGGAAATACGAGTACGTTCTCAGCACCCATGTGGACAAAGGCCATATTCACAATCACTTGATCTTCTGTGCAGCTAACTTTATCGACTTTCATAAGTATGTTTCCAATAAAAAGTCCTATTATCAAATCAGGAAAACTAGCGACCGCCTGTGTGAACAATACAGGTTGTCTGTCATAGTTCCAGGTGAAGAAAAAGGTAAATGCTATAAGGAGTACATCGCTGCCAAGACCGGAACCAGTTGGAAAGATCAGATGAGGAAGGCTGCATTCCAAGCGATAAAGCACAGTTCCACGTTTGAAGAGTTCACACTCAGGATGAACCTTTCCGGATACGAAGTACGGCTTGGAGACAAACTTGCATTTCGTCTCATCGGACAAAAGCAGTTTATTCTTTCAAAAACCTTGGGATACAGATACACGTCAAACCGAATAAACCAGAAGCTGACTAGCCATTCGCTAAAACATGATGGAGTTAGTAGTCTCCCTGCCCTTCGAAACCTTGTAGAATTGGAAAGCTCAAAGAAAGCTCAGAAAAGTCTTTACTATACGCGGTTTTTGAACGTTCAAAACCTAAAGATTGCAGCCCGTACTTTGAACCTTTTACTTGACCAGGGCATTCATTCTTTTGCTGAACTAGAAGCAAAACACCAAAAAATCAAAGCCGATTTTGAATCAACCAAAGAAGAGCTTAAAACTATCGAAATCAAAATTGAAGAGCTTACTTCAATTGAAAAGCATCTGAGAGTTATCGATAAATTAAAGAAACCCCCAGCGATCCCCATTGATATCACCAACAATACCCTTCTACAAGCTTCAATAAATAATCTTGCCAATCATGGAATTTCTGAGCCTTTTCCTGACATTTCAGGCTTTGACCCGATGCTGTCAGAACTAAATCACGACAAAGATGAACTTTATAGGAGATACAACTTGGTGAAAAAGGATTTGTCAGAAATCGTGATAATCCAGAGAAATGTGAATCTGATAATACGCCCATCAAGAATAGATAGGCTATCCAAGGATAACTTCCTTTCTAAGAATTAATCTTTTCTTCCAAAGGTTGTATATATTCTAAATATCAATTCGATGGTCTTTAAGATAATTTCCTCAATATTCGCCTAAAGGTTTTTTCTACATTTATCTTCGTATTCAGTGGTAGCCGGATATGGTTTTCGTTGAGGTCGTGGCTCGTGAGGGTTTCGATTCTTTCAGCATCTTCATACTTAATAGTGAGAAGATCTTCAACCACCAATTCTTTATCATCTTCAGCACATGTAACGATCATTACATCGGGCTGATAGTAATCAAAGATCCCAGACAGAGCATTCATATTGTCCATCAATTTTGGTTGGTATTCCATATCGTATAAATACGCATTTGGCAAATCGCTGACACATAAACACTGGTATCCGGAATTTATGAATTTCCTTTTTAGCTGTGCAGAGAAGGTTATCTTGTCTTTTTCAGTACCTTTGATTCTGATAATTGCACAGTCTGGCTCCGGTTTATCACTCTCATGGCTATCAGTAAAGTTCTTTAAATCTTCTTCTCTCCAAATGAAGCCTTTTGGAACCGGAATATTTTCGATATCGGCATCTCCTACTAGTAACAGATTATTGATGGACTGTAATTTCTCCACATCATATTCTACTAAACCAGGGAAAAGGATCACATCTTGATCCTTACTAATTTGCTTTTCTTTTGAGGCTGAGAAAGCCCTTGGTAAAAACCAGTGTGTGCCAACTCCTTTTTTTTCTTGAGGTTCTATGATGACTGGGTCAAAGAAAAAATCTGGTCTCGGAAATCTTGGAGAAAAATCTTGTTTCATTAAGTACTTAAACACATCTAATGGAGTTTTGCCGAAAGGTAAAAACTCTTTCAGGTATTCGTGCACTTTGGCTGTAATTGTGGGCGCTGCATAACTATTTGTGACATGGGTCGAAGAATAAATATCTTCTTCATCGTCCAAAATGTGAATTGAGGAGGCAAAAAAACTTACTTGTGACCGCTCAGAAATTTCCACACGATACTCATCGTTCTTCAAATTTCCATCTGCGGAAACAGCGATTACGCCTCCAATTACCGCAGGAACTGAGAATTGCCTTGAATTACTACAGGCTGCAATTACTATTTGGTTCTGATGGATTGCTTTGGCAATGATTGGTCTTAATAAGTAATAATCATTCAGAAGGCTGCTCCCCAGGCTCATATGTATGATTGGGATTCGCTCTTGCACGCACCATTCCAAGGCTGTTGCCAAGTGCTTACTCGAAGTCCTCAGATCACTTTTGTGGAACAGCTGTAAGCTGATGAACTCGACCCCGGAGGTGTATTTATTTATTATTCTGGCACAAATACTACCGTGGTCTGTTATCAGGTTTTTGTGCAATTCCCGTTTCGTAACCTTGGCTTCCGAAACACTTAAATCTCCTTCGACCTGCAGTCCAGGGAATCGCATTGTGTTAATCCCGTCATCAATTAGGGCGATTTTCATGGCTCGTTTTTTGAGGGACTTCAAATTTTTCTTTTTGATACTGGAAGAGTTCAGCGAATCTGCTTTTATTTTGTAACAAATGAGCTTGCGTTCCTTCTTCAATCACATGTCCCCGCTCCAGTACTACGATTTTGTCAGCTAAATACACATTCGATAGACGGTGAGAGGTGAAGATAGTAACCTTGTTTTTGGTGTACTCTTCAAGAACACTAAAAATATCATGCTCGGCTTTTGGATCGAGGTTAGAGGATGGTTCGTCCAATACAACCGCGGTATTACGTCTAAATAGAGTCCTTGCCAACGCAAGTTTCTGATGTTGCCCACCTGATAATTCAACACCTTTCTCACTGAAATACTTGGTAAGGCATGTGTCTAGTCCAGTCCCTGTTCGAGAAACCGTTTCGATAAGATCAACCTGTTCCAAGAGTTGGTTGATACTTCGTTCCGAACCAGGATGGCTCTCGTCAGTTATCAAAAAATTGTCTCGAAATGAAAAACTAAAGTTGGCCATGTCCTGAAAAAAAACACTAAAATTACTTCTGAGCGATTCCAAAGAATACTCTTTAATATCAATATCATTTACTTTTATTACACCTACGCCGGGCTCATACATCCTTAACAATAACTTTATCAAAGTGGTCTTTCCCGATCCGTTCACGCCGACTATGGCTATTTTTTCTCCAAGCTTTACTTTGAAGCTTACTTCTTCTAAAACAAGGCTCTTCGTTTCAGGGTAGCAAAAACTTACGTTTTCAAAAGAAATGCTCTCCACTTTTTTTAGGTTTCTCTTACCATGGTCAAGAACGCGATTAGTAATTGCTTCGAATGACCTCATGTTGTCGATTCTCAGCTTGTTATCCTGGACTTGGATTATGGAGGAAGTTAACTGTGTCACCGCGACCCATACTTGTGTGACAAGACCGGTAATTAAGGCATAATCACCGATCGTTGCCGAAGATGCCAGGATATGCTTCGCCACATCAAAGCCTATCCCAACCATCACGATTTCTGGAAGGATCGAGACAATCGATGTCTGGATCGTTTTCCTTTTTATCACACCTTTTCTTTGATCAAAATTCATAAGCCAAAGGTTCTTGTATTTTTGCTTCAGTCCTTCTGCTGCATTATACAAACGTAAGTCTTGGGCATATCTCCGGTCAATTGCTAAAGACTGAAAGTAACTTAGTTGCCTTTCATTATTTAGCTGTTCGAGGCTTAAGATATACAAGGATTTCGTGTAATAGGCTGAGATAACTGCTGCCGGGATTGTTGCGGGTAGTAGAATTGATAAATAGATCCAATTCTCTCTCGCTAAAACTATACTTGCCACAATAAAAGATATAAAAGCACTCAGAGTTATCAGTGCATTCCAAAACAGTTGAGGAATTGCAAAACTATCTCGAAATGCTGAAAGTTGTTTGTCATAATTCTTGGGATTATCAAAGAACTCCAAGCCGGCCTGAAGTGATTTATCCATCATCATAATGGCAACATTCTTCTGTATCATTTCGCTGTGCATTGACTGAGCATATTGTGTTGTCCGTTCAATCGCCAAGCGGAGCAAAGCAATTAGCAGTAGTGCAATCGACAGGCTCACTAAAGTTGCATGTGTGTCATCTTGTTTCCAACTTCCAGCTAGCAAGTTTAAGAGGTACTTACCCACAAATGAGGCACCGATAACTAACAAGGGTATTACTGCTTGACTAACAATCTGTAAGAGTGTGTAGAACCTGGATGCTTTCCATGAAAGCGAAAGGCACCAAAACAACATACTAAAGAAGTATCTTATGTTGTTGAAAGCACTTTTTGATTCACCTTTCATCTGTTCGATTCCACAATTAGGCTACTTTTAGTCATTATTTCCTGTGGCGAGTCGTCTATATCTTGGAGGCCATCTTACCATCTTCCATGCGCCAGATATGATCGGCTTGCTCAGCAATGCCAGGATCATGGGTGACGATGATGACGCAATACCCTTGCTCGTGGGCAAGAGTTTTCAGAATATCGACAATGTTCTGCCCATTAGCCTTATCGAGGTTGCCTGTAGGTTCATCTGCCAAAATCACCCTGGCACCGCTCGCTAATGTGCGAGCGATAGCCACGCGTTGTTGCTCCCCACCAGAGAGGTTACCTGGATAGCGCTTATGCTTTTCTTCGGTTATCCCAACGGACTTCAGGTAGATCTTTGCTTGTTCAATGGCAGCGTTCTTCTCAACGCCATTGAGCTGCATGGGGAAGCAAACATTTTCCATTACGGTCAGAAGAGGAAAGAGGTGAAAAGCCTGAAAGATCATGCTGACTTTTTCACGGCGATATTGGTCAAGGTCCATCCCAGAGAGTTTTTCTCCATCGATAAATGCCTCACCTTCTGTCGGGCTGTCCAAGCCAGCCATGATCGAAAGTAAGGTGGTCTTTCCAGAGCCTGACGGGCCGATTACGGCATTTACCTTGCCTTCTTCGAATTGGGCTGAGACCTCATTGACCGCCTTGCGATCACTGCCTTTGTAGGCGTAACTGATGCTATCTAACACTAATTCGCTCATTGCTTATTCCTTTACCTGTAACGATTCCATTGGTTTTTTTCTTGCTACAAGGGTACTTCCAGCTAGGGTTCCGAGCAGTGCTCCCATGAGATAGATCAGGGCGGCAATCCCCAGGGACCATTGCAAGGATGCAACACCTCTCGTTATCAATAGTGCGATCGCACCGATAATAAGGCCGATTACGCTAAGCATAAGTATCTGCCCAACCTGCATTCTTGTGACCCATTGCTTCTCAACTCCCAGCATCCGAAGCAATGCCATCTCTTTTTCCTGGTTCATAACCAGAAATAAGCAGAGCAAGCCACCGAGTACCCCAGCGAGAAACACTGTTAACGGATACAAACGTTCCATCAAAGAAAAATTCCTTTCTAAAGGCCCAATCACTGCTAACAATTCTTCATCCCAAAAAGTAACGTTTATCGTGCTGTTGCCTGTGTCTTCCAACAACTTCTTTACACTTGCTTTCAATTCAGGGAGGCGGGAATTCAAGGTGGGTTCACTAAAAAGTATTACTTCTGTGTAACGGGAAATATCCGGATAGTAGTGCTCAATTGCTGACATGCTTGCAATCATGTGGCGGTAATCAAACTCGAGCATCGAACCTTTGGAATCCCTCATGATTGTTCTGATCGCTGAAGTGCCTCCTATAGAACTTCCTACAATTTGGAATTCAATCGGATTGGCAATATTTTCAAGTTCTGTGGTAAAGGAATTACCCAACTCCCACCCTTGTTCCAGTAGAATTTCCTCAGGAACAATAACAGGTACGCCTTCGATCTGATCATCCGTCGAGACCTTACTTTCAGAAAACACCTTAGGGCTAAATCCAGGAGCCCATGAGATCTTATAGCCCTCCAGTCTGTTTAGAAGCCCCTGATCCAAATTATTTACCGCTAGTATGTTATAAGGGGGAAAACCGATGAAAGAACCTGTTTTTTCATCAAATTCCGTTCGGAATCTCAGTAACACTGAAAGATAAGCCTCGGAGATGAATTGCGTATCCTTTATACGGTCAACAATATTACGATTAATAGGATTGAACGAATCTTCTGATCTTGAGACAACATCAATTTGAACTGGATTACTCTCATACAATCTGGTAATTTCTTTCTGGCTAGCAGTTATCTGACTGCGGAACCAACCTAAAGACAACAACAGGGCTGCCGCAACCAATATAACCAGCAGATTCTTGAATGGTGACCGAACAATGTTTAAACGGGAAAAGTCTCGTACTGCGGCTGTTTGATTGTCAAACGCAGAACCTCGTAGGGAATCTTTGTTCACTTTTGTCAATAATTCTGTTTCAGTTGATGATACTTGTTCTTGATGGCTCTGTACCACCCGTATTTTTGTTTTTTCTTTGTTTTTATCATCTTGCAGCAATGCCAACACTGGCCTGCTGTTCAACCGCTTGCTACCAATCTGAGTTCCCATTAACAAGAAGAGTAGAATCAAAAGCCATAAACCTATACCAATCCAAACATTCAATCTCAACTCAGGAAGAACCCCTGATGGCAAAGGTAATTGGGAGAGTGATTCTCCTGCTTTTCCATGGGCATATCCCCAGGAGAAAACAGCGCCAACCCCCGAACCTATCAGACCCAAAATAAGAAGGGGCAATAGTAACTGTTGGTTACTCCCAGTTTTAGGGACGCCTAATGCCCTTAGAATTGCAAAGTTTCTTTGCTGTTGACGGAAATACACGAAAACCGACAAAGCGATCGCAAGCAGTAATGCCAGGGCATAAAGAACAACACCAATTAAATTCGACTTCCTTAATGGATCCACGCCAGCAGCGTAGTTCTTACCTTCGTTATCTGAAAACTTGAGTGTAAAGCCCAGAGATTCAAGTTTTGATCCATAAACTTCCACAAACTCCGCTTGGTTGCGAGGATCCTTTAACACAAAGCTATACCCTGCGTTTCTATCTTTTAGACCTGACCAGTATGCTGGGTATGCATACTCTTGTGGAATTGTAGATAATGGAACAAAACTTTGTGAAAAAAAGTTTTCAAACACTTGGGAACTATCCATCCAGGAGTTTGAGTAAACGCCAACAATTTCGTATGTTACCTCTTGACTTGGGTAACTTCTCCAGTTTGCGATATCCTCAGCAGATCGAATGAAGGAAACAAATGGGTCTTTTAAAGCAACCATTGTTATGGTTAACTCATCGCCAACAGATAAACCTCTTGTATCGGCTAAGTTTTTAGAAATTACCATCACCGCTTTCGAACTTAGATCGTCATCGCGGTTCAGCCAGCGTCCGTCAACAAGGTAGTTGTATTTCGCATCCAATTGCATCTCGGGCATAGCGCTCATGTCAGCGGTGCCAACCAACAAGATTGACCTTAAATTCTGATTCAGCCGATCTACTTCCTGACGAATGAATTTATACTCGGATTGATTAAGGTCAATTCTTTGATTATCCTCCACTGGAATAAACCATAAGTCCTGCCCATCCAAAGGCTTTAAATTCATGGTTTCGTACTGATTCACAACGCTTATCGGCAACCCAACCACAGAAAAATTAAAACTTGGGTGCGACCATCCTCTGATCAAGTAATTTCTTCCGACTTCCATTGACTCGAGAAATGGTGACATCTCATCGATATTCTCAGTATACCGAACGGGAATCCATACAACATAATTCTGGCTTTCCTCGATCCGCTCGGGATAACCTGCGAGCACTTCTTCCACTTGAAATATCAATTGATATCCGGTGAAGACCTGAATCTTTTTAAGTTTTGGATCGCTTTCGTATTCTTTGGAAAGATCGATTAACTTTCCATAAAACCAATAATCCAGATTGTTTACCCCTTCTCCATACCAAAAAGAAGGTTCAGAATATAGTGTTTTACCGACATCCATAGTCCCAGAATGAAAATCAGTGTTGTAATAGTCCCGCATAAAACCAGCCGTTTGTATCCGCAGATCATCAAACTCCAGGGCTGGGCTCTGTCGAATCAGATCTGCTCCAGTTTGAAACGGGTTTAGTTCATTTTCAAAATCGGATTGTTCGATATAACCGATTGATCTGTAATATTTCTCCAATCGGGTCGTCTCGCGGTATACGAGAAAAGTTTCTACCGCCTTGCCTACAAAACCGAATGAAACCAGTCCGATCAAGAAAATTATTATGAGTAAGACAGCAGGTTTACGGAGAAGGGATTTCAGGATGATATTCATTTGCATGGCATTCCTATAACGGATAATGTCTCAACCACTTCTGGTTGAAACATTATCTTTGTAAGTTTTAATTATCCGAGTTGTCGTGTACTCATATCAACGTTTAGAAAAACATCGTTGCTACGGCTTGTACCAGTTTTGTTCTTCAAAGACTGATATGCGTATTGTGTTGAACTACAGCTACATGTACATTCGCATAGGGAGCAAATGGATGCTAAGCATGAGCAAACTGCATATGCTTCTACACTGCCCCAGTTGCGTTGTTTATGCTTGATTGTTTTCACAGTTACCTCCTTTCTTAAAGATAAAATGAAACAGGCGTCTATACAGCCTTTGTTTCCTGTTTTTTCTCTTACAAACCTAAATTCACCCGCCGATTTCTCTTGTTAGGATACGTGCGATCATGTTAACAGACAAAAAACCGTATTCATCTAATAAATCGGGTTCTATATTAATTTCGAATCGACGTTCTATTTCAAAAAATAAATAAACTAAATCAATGCTTGATAACCCTAGCTCTTTCCCTGTAAGTGGAGCGTCAAGGTTAGATAATAAATTATGATAATCTGATGTACCAATAACACCTGCAATGATTTCTACAATCTTTTCCGCGTATGAGTGATTCATTTCAATTCCCGTTACTTCGAACACTAAGCAAGTTTCTTAAGTAGCTGTACAGACTGTTTTTATCAACGATGATATTAAAAACTGGAACATCCCAGTTTGATAATTTGGATAAATCTTCATCTACATGACTGACAGGAACATGCACATATGACAAAGTGTGTGTCTGAATATTTTCAGCTGAATCAAGAACAATGTTGCTTGAATGTATTGCTACAAGTCTTGTATTAAACCTTAACTCAAAATCTTTACTTAACAAACTTATCAAATCAAATTTCGCAAATTCAAAAGGGATATTGCAAATGAAAAAATCTGGCTGAAAAGCTTGAGCAAGGATATAACTGTTTATACCAAATCCATTAGGCGTATTGTCGTTGAACCTTAATACCCCATCGGGTGCTTCTACAATAATTAAATCTGGTCGTTTTTTTTCCACATGTGAATTAGCTAAGAAGTTGATGAATTCAATTCGTTGTTCAACTGGGATCGAATTTGCTGTGAGTAAGGGCATGATGCTGTGGAAACCGAATAGAGCCATAATAGAATGCTTACAATAGACTAAGCAATTAACTCCGTCTCTTTCAAACCTACTTTTGATGTTGCAAACTATCTCCGTTGTATCAGGATTTTCTATTAAACCACCAACAAAAATTATGGGGGTTTCTATTTTTCGATAACGCATTTCTGCTGCTGATTGGTGTAAATCCAAAATCGTCTCTTCTGGATACAAATTTAGAAGTGATGGGTGTTTTCTAGCGAGACGATAAAGTGATGTTTTGTTACTACCCCAATCATCAAAGAATATGTCAGTCCTCTTACCTTTTTCATTGAATCTATCAACTAATTTTAAGGTTTGTTCTTTATTCTGTTTATTCATTGTGGGGGGTATTGAAACTATAAGCTTCTCTATCTCTATATCCTCAGTATCATTCATAACCTCTGCCATTAATGCGAGCTGTGGATGATTACATGCATACGCGACATCTTTATTGGCAAGACTCGCGCCTCTAAAAGTCCAGATTTTTTTAAGTTCATACTTCTCCTGTAATTGTTCAAAATTTCTGACCAGGGGAAGCAATTCTGCACGGTATGGGAAGATTCCAATTGGAATTTTGCTCGTCATGTTCAATTCCTATTTATAATTTGTTTATTATAATAACGTGGAATTTCCTGCAACAACAGGTATTGAGATATCCTATGATAAGCTTCTCTTCGAGAATCATCGCAATGTTTCAGTCTCTCAGCTGCAGAAATACTATTTGTTTTGTCCATTGCAGCTTTAGCACATTGATTGCAATAACGAAAGCCCCAACAAATCTTACATTCCTCCGATGATAGTTGTGCGACATTCAATATCTCCAAAGTATTTTCTACTCTGAAACCGTTATAGATATCACCAATTTGCATTGAGGAAGAAGTTTCACTAACACGTTCACAAGGAAATAATCTTCCGTCCACATCGACGAAAGCCCGCAATTGACCAGGTATACAAGGACCCGATGGAGCATCAACCGTCATCAGTCTCGAACCTTGTCCTATCTTTTCCTTATCATTGACAGCTGATTCAATTACTTTTAGGCCAATAGGAGAGACTTTTTCCTTATCAAACCTCTCAAACAGGGAAAGGACTGCTAAAAATTGATGGTAAGTATTCTTCAAAAGGTAGTCCTCTGAGACGCCAATTTCCTCTTCGCTAAAATCTAAATCAACTATGGAAGGCTGAACGGACAATCTATTAATAGATTTTTCCCCAATAAATACTTGATTAATACAATCGAATTCATTTTGGGGATCTATCACCATGCTTATCTGGAGTCTGTCAGCAAATTTAGGGTCGATTTGTTTTACTAGGTTTATTCCTTCCATCACCTTATTGAAAGTGCCATCACCATTTACGAAGACCCGATTCTTATCATTGATATTCTTAGGGCCGTCGAGGCTTATCATCAAGTTAACCGAATTGCGAGACAAGAATCTAATTACTTCGGGTGTTAGCAATGAACCATTACACGTTATGTTAAATGAAAGTTCTTTTCCTTCAAACAGATATTTACAATACTTAATTGTTTTCTGGATTAATCCAAATTCGATAAGTGGTTCTCCTCCATAAAAACCAACATTGACACTTTTTGAATCAACAGAATGGTTCCATAAAAAATCGACCGCTGCTTTTGCCGTTTCCCAACTCATACTTTTTTGGGAGTGAGTTCTCTGTTTTGTGTTTTTCTTTGGTGTGTATATGCAATATTTACATCTGAAATTACAATTCTGCGTGACTTGTAGAGTTATTTTCCCCATCTTTCTGTCAAGAAACTCCGTTAAAAACCTCGTATATGGATGCTGAACTGCTTTGATATTACTTTCTGTCGAAAGATATCCAGCGTTTTGAAGTTCAACAATTTCAGTAGGGATCTCTAGTTTCTTTCCTAATTGGTATATTTCGTTTTCTAAGTAAAGATATGATGATTCCCCGATCTGTAGAATTTCATTTCTGTTCACATCCAAAAAGTAAGCACTATTTGGTGTATGAAAAAGTTTAATAAATGGTTTTCCTGTCATCGATTCCTCTTGTTTTCCTCAATAAACAGTTTTAAGGAAACTTCGTTTAATAATTAAACGCTTAGGTCCTAAAAAACGTTACAAGGAAACAGAAATTAGTTTTGTGTGATGGTCTTCTGAGTACTAAAAGGCCAATCTCATACTGAAACTGGCTTTTCAATTTAGATCTGATAAAACGCGCTATAGCAGTTCAGCCTCCTGCAGGTTTTCTTTTTTGGCTGAGTTATCTTGCCGAGATGCCTTCGTCCCACGTAAACGCTCCCGAACAGACTGTTTTTCTATAACCCCATCCCGCTTGTCCATGTGATGGGTCACTTGAACCCGGCTGTCCTGATCATCAACATCCACCCGCTCGGGGGAGCCGTCATGATCAAGGTCCTTTTCGCTAACATACTCTTGGAGGTAAGAGGCAAGCTGGGGGAAGTCGGGGCTTTGCGGATTAGCGCTCAAATTCATCTGCTGCCTGCTCTCCTTAACATAGGCAGACACGTCCGCGTAGTAAGCCGTCAAGGCTTCTCTTTTTTCCTCAGCAACGCTTGCTAGCCCCGCCTGGTAGCCTTCTGTGCGTTCCTTGAGGAAGGTCAGGGCACTGTGCTGATTGAAGTAGGGCAGGAGCTCATCCCGCACGCTCCCGAGGGCGTTAGGGTCGGTTTGCAGCTCGATTTCGCCCATTTCTTTGAGGTAATTGCGCCAGGAGCGATCTGAGAGGGCGTCCTGGGCGCTTGCTTGCATGTGGTGGGAGAGACTTCCTTCCCCTGCACCGATCTCCTGCTTGCCTGTGTATGCGGCGGGGAGGCCTTCTTTGATATATTCGATGCGGAAGTCTGTGCTGTAGGTGAGCGGTCCCGCGTAATCGGATCTTTGGCGGTCAATCGCCTGGCGTTGATCTAGCCTTTCCATCAGGCGATTGGCCTGCGAGAGTGTCAGTACCAGCCCATCTGAAATCTCGGGATGTTGGGAATGGCTGAAGCTCACCATCGGTTCACTGACCCTTAGTGCCTCAAGCTGCGCTCTTGCTTCATTTGTGAGCAAGGTGGCGGTGATCCCATCCCGCCCGGCCTCACTGAGGCTCAGGTCTTTGGCTGCCTCCAGCATCAAATCGGGTTCAGAAACGAACCCTTCAGCATGCGGGGCTTGCAAACTGTCCTGGAGGCTGTAGTGCCATTGCTCGCCTTCCCGCAGGAGGGAAAGCCATTCCCCATTCTCCAGTAAGTAGCTGGCAGAGGACTCTTCAATTTGATCGATCTGCTGCAGCAGTTTGGCTGCCTGAGTGGTATAGGGGCTGCGGTCTTCGCGCACGACTGTTTCCAGCCATGGCCGGACGTCACTGCCTTCCAAATTGACTTCCCCTGCAGGGAGCGCTTCAAACTGATAGCCTTCCAGGGCTTCTGCCAGAGCAGCCACCTTCCCTTTGACGGCCTTGACCGCGGCTTCGCGGGTCTTTGGAGCCTCGATTTCGATTTCCTGTTTCAGGCTGAGGACCTTCTCATCGATGGAGGTGATCAGCTCGGAGGCGGTATCGCGGATGGTCTGCAAGGAAGCTTTGAGTTCAGACAGGTCCTTGTCACTGCTCCAACCCGCCAGATAGCCAAAACTGTTATCCGCTGTTTCAATGCCATAATACTGGCAAACGGCATAGGCGATGCTCTCAGCTTCCACTTCCTGGGTGCGACTGTCCTTGACCTTTTCTGCGTCTTTGGTACCCCTTTGTTGAGGATCACGGTCATGCAATTTGGCATGGGAGATTTCATGAATGGCAGTCGCCACCGTCTGGACCTCACTCATCCCCTGCCTGAGCGCGATCTTCTTGTCCTTGAGATGGTAATAGCCATCCTTGCCTGCTTTCATGGCTTTAAATTCAATTGGCACCGGGGAAATGGACTTCATGGCTTCAAAGAGCAGGTCATAATCCGCCACATTGCCCTGTAATTCCTTGGCCAGACTGGGCAATTCCTTGCCTTCTGTTTGGGAGACATCAAAAACCGGCACCACCCGAAAGCGTTTGATGGTCACTTCGGTTTCTTCCATCACCGGATTGCCTTGGGCGTCCATAACGGGCTGCCTGGTCTTGGGATCGAGCTTTTCCTTTTCGACCAAACGTTTCTCTTCCACCGGGGCGATAATGCGGATGGCTTGCTCGCCCTTATTGACATGCCTTTCGAACTTTTTCTGCCAGGCATGATAACCGGCGACCAGTGAGGCTTCCGGGTTCTGCAGGGCAATCAAAAGCGTGTTATTCAGACTGTAGCGGTGGAAGCGTGACATGACCTTGAGGTAATCCGCAAACTTGCCGCTGCTGAATATCTCCTGGATGCCTGCCTCGAGTTTGGCAGTGATCTCATCCAAGGCTTTGTCCTTATCCTTGTAACTGGCTTGCTTTTCGGCGATCAGGGCATCTGCCTGGTATTGCGACTGGGCTTCCAAAACCCCTGACGCACGGAAGGAATAGACCTCCTGACGGTTGAGGCCAGTGACGATGATGTGATCGACCACCGGGATGCCCAGCATCTCACCGGCTTCTTTGAGCGATTGGGTCACAGCCAAATCCTCGGGACTGGGGCTGAGATCTCCGGAAGGGTGATTGTGACAAAGCAGGACTGAGACCGCCTTGTTGAGGATGGCATTGCGGAAGACTTCGCGCGGGTGTACCACCGAGCTATTGATCGTGCCGATTGAGACCTGTTCATAGTCGATGACACGGTTCTTGGAGTTGAGGAAGGCAACCAGCATCGATTCTTTGTCGTGCACCTGATCGATGACCGAGTGCATATAGCCTGCGGCAATCGATGGCGAACTCAGGATCGGCTTCTCACGGGTGAGAGAACTGCTCAGACGGTAGAGGTCCAGAAAAGCCTGGTGTTTGGCCAGTTGCTCGGGGGTCTCCAGCAGCTGATAGGCGTTCTCCATCAGCGCAGCAATGCCTTTGCGCTGGGCATACTCAGTGGCAACGGCTTCCTGCACCCCGATAATGCGGGCGTAGGCGGCGATATAGCGATTTTCTTCGAGGGCGTTCATGCTTGTTCCTCCCCTTCTTCGCTCTTATCGAGCAGGAAGATCAGCTCTTTCAGAAAGCCTAAATCTTCCTCTGTTTCGACAAAATCCTGTGGGTTGCGGCGAATCTCGGCAAAGTCTTCACTTTCCACGTCCACGCCGATCAATTCATAAATCAATTCTCTGAAACTCATTTTTCTCCTTTATTCCATGTCTTTGTCTGAACTGTCTTCGAGGTAGTCATCCTGGAAGAAATCGGCTTCACTGGGCAGGTGATCCTTGGGCTTGACCACCTTCCAGTAGAAGAGCGCGCCTGCCCCGGCCAGGAGCAATACCGCTCCGGCAATGATCATCGCTGGATGGATGTTTCCCAGATAGGGCAATGTTGGTGAAGAAACGGGTGCTTGGGGTGTTGTTATCGGCACTGCCTCAGTTGGTACGAGCTTGGTGGGTTGGGGCAGAAAAGGTAAGAGAGAGGGTTCCTGCTCACCTTCGATAAAGTTCAATAGGTCGGCTTCGTCGACTTCGGTGACCAGGTAGACGTTATCGCTCATCTTGGTGCGGTCGATGATCAGGTAGAAGACCTTCTCATTGCGGGTTTTGATCACGAAAAATTCTTTGTCTGCCGGTGGCGCGGTAACCACGATCGGCGGTTGCAGGTCTGTATCCGTGCGGGGTCGGGGTGTTGCTTCTGGTGTTGGTTCTATGGTGGGAACCGGCGTAGCGCCACCGCCCATGGGCAGACGCACCAAACTGTATTCGCTGAGATTGGCTCTGCCAGGGGGCAGTTCCAAAACCAGGCTGGCTTTGGCGTCCGTGGGAGGTGCGGGGGTCAATCGGCTGGTATCCAGGGCTGAGGCCGCCTGAACATTGTCAGCGCCAAGAAGCATGAAAATCGCCAGAAAGAGTAGCATCAAGGTGGTGCGGAAGGAAATGGCTTTAGTCTTCATCTTTTTCCGGCTCCCAGCTTGGAAATCCCTTGACGTCTTCAAAAGGGTTGCGTTTGAGGCGTGTGAGCAGACCATCCAGTTCGGAGGGCTTGAGCTTCAAGGACCGCACAGTCTTGAGGATCTCGCTGTTCTCCAGTTCTGTTTCCTGCGCTTCCAGGCTGTTTAACTTTTGCTGCAGGCTTGCGATGCGCGATTGCAGTTGCTCTTTCTCTTTTCTGAGTTGGTTGAGGTTCATAAATTCTCCTATTCAAAATAATTGGGGGTCCCATAACCGTAGATGTAGGGACTATTGATTGGGTAGGCATCCGTGTGAACGCTATCCCCCCAGTTGCCTTCGATCGTGTAGACGGTGCTGCCATCGCAGCTTTCGACAATGCCGACATGATCAGGAACCCGATCGCCGTTCCAGTCAAAGAAGATCACTTCGCCGGGGGAGGGGTGATAACCCCCCTCCTGCCAGGCGTCTTCTGAGCGAAACCAGCTTTCCCCGACACTGCATCCGGCAAACTTAGGAAAACGTCCGTCGGAGATGAAACCGTTCTGATCGGCCACCCAGGAAACAAAAATGGCGCACCACTCCACCCGCGAGGGGAAGCCATACCAGGACCAATAAGGCTCTCCGCCCACCTGACCCAGTTGTGATCGCGCCACCTCGACCATGCCTTCCGAGCCCCGCAAGCTCTCGCCTAAGCCGCCCATGATGCTACCGCCCATCACGGTCGTGGCAGAGAAGGCAAAGGAAGCCAGCGAGCCGACCAGGAGCAGAAGCACCAGGGCGATGGCGAGATAAGCCGCTGCCCGGCTTTTGAACACCTGGACGAGCTTTACGAATACCTTTTTAGCTCCTTGAGCGGTTTTGTGGCTGGCAACCTTGGCTTGCAGACGGGCAGAACTGCGATAGGCACGCAGGTATTCGCGTTTGATGCGTTGTTTCTGAAAATAGCGCGCAAGGGCATTCTTGCCGGGCTGTTTTTTGACCTGGAGCGTGGCAAGGTCTTCAGCGCGTTGTCGCAGGGACTGCGCTTGCAGGCGTTGGGTAGCGGCCATGGTGCGTGATTTGGCTTGAGCTTGTGGTAGCCGCAGCTGTGACTGGAGAGAATAGGCGGACTTTTCCGCCGATTGCAGCACGTCGCGACTGACATTGCGATCGGCAGAGTCTTTGCTATCATCGACGTGGTGGGAGGCATGCCAGGGGCTGGGTAAAGGTATGGTGTTTCGAATGGGCAATACCCGTTTGGCTTGGCCGGTCTTTTCAAAGCTCAAGGCGGAAACCGGTTTCGCTTGAATGCTCTCGAAACGCAGCGCCGAAGGCTTGGGTTGCGCTTCTGATTGCGCTTGCTGCAGGACTGCCACAGCCTTCGGTTGTTCGACGACGAAATCCTGGCTGAGCTTGCGGTAGGCTCGCTTCAGCTTGGCGGAGCCAGATGGAGTGGAAGACAATAGAACGCCAGTTGCTTGGCTGGGGTCCTCACGAGGCATCGTGCCAGAATAGTCGCTTGCCACAGCTTGGGGTTGATAAGTTTCGATGGGGTCCAGAGGGGCCCTAGTTTCCTTCTGTTGATCCAGGCTGGCTTGAGGAGCTGAATCCTCACGGCGGTAGCGATAGGTTGCCTTTTCTCTGAGTCTGTTTTTTCTGGACATGGCTAAACCTCGTCCGGTTTGGTGGTCATGATCTGATAGAGCTGGGTGTCTTTGGGGAAGTGATCGCTGAAGGGGATGATGGTGTTGCCGTAGAAGAGCAAGCCCTGCCCTTCACCGCTGTGGGTGACATAGGAGAGCTGATCCTTGGAGATATTGAGATGCTTCGCCAAAATCTCCTGATCACCACCGGCCTGGTTGAGCATATAGATAAAATCGGAGTTGTCGAGAATGTTTTCTATTTCTCTGGAGGCGAGCAGGTCTTTGACATTTTGGGTGATGGCGGTGGGGATGCCACCCCATTTGCGGAAGCGTTTCCAGATCTCAACCGAATAAGCCGCGGTTTGTTCTTCGCGCAGCATCAGGTGAAACTCATCCTGATAGAACCAGGTCGTTTTCTTCGAGGCGCGGTTCTTGGTGACCCGGTTCCAGACCTGGTCTTGAATGACTAGCATGCCGAGTTTCTTGAGCTGTTTGCCCAGCTCGCGGATATCAAAACAAATCAGGCGGTTCTGGGTATCGACGTTTGTGCGATGGTTGAAGACTTTGTAGGAGCCTTTGACGTAGATTTCAAGCACGGTGGCAAGATACCTGGCATCCGGTTCACTCATGCTGAGCAATTGGGTATAAAGGTCTTCCAGAATGGGCAGGTTTTCGGGTTTGGGGTCTTGCAGATAGGCTTGATAGATCAGCTGGATGCAACGGTCTAAAACCGACTTTTCTTCCGGTCTGAGCCCGCTCTTTCTGCCCGCTGCCAGTTCGATGAAAGAGAAAATGAAGTCCATCTTGAGCGCGACCGGATCTTCTTCCTCACTGTAGTCAAGGTTGAGATCGAGGGGGTTGATGTACTGGTTGGAGTTGATCGCGATCTTGACCACCTCGCCTTGCAGCGCGCTCACCAGCGGGGCATACTCACTTTCGGGGTCAGTGATGATGATCTCATCTTCCGTCACCAGAAAGGCATTGGTGATCTCACGCTTGGCGGCAAAGGACTTGCCGGAGCCAGGCGTGCCAATGATCAGGCCATTGGGCGTTTTGAGCTTGCATCGGTCTGCCATCAGCAGGTTGTTGGAGAGGGCATTCAAGCCATAGTAGAGGGCAGGCGGGGGTTGGAAGAGTTCCTGGGTGGTGAAGGGCACAAAGATGGCCGTGGCGGAAGTCGTGAGCGCTCTTTCGATCGGGACGGGGTTCAAGCCCAAGGGCAGCATCGCAGCCAGCCCACGCTCCTGCTGAAAGTTCAAGACGCGCAGGTTGCAATTAGCCGATTGGGCGATCCCAGCCGTTTGATAAAAATCGTTATCGAGCTTGCTCTTGGTATCCGCCAGATTCATCAAAAGAAAGGTCACCAGAAAGAGGCGTTCATTGCGGTTCTGCAAGGACTCCAGCAAAGTCTTGGCTTCTGCGCCATAAGTGACCAGATCGCTGGGCAGGATGTCCATGTCATAACCGGAGCGGATGGCCTTCTTCTGCTCTTCGATCTTCATTTTGTCCAGATCGGTGATCTTGCGCTTGATCAACTTGATCGCTTCGGTCTGTTCGATGCTTTGGATGTGCAGGGTCACTCCCAGGTCGCTCTCGAGGATCAGGAAGTTCTTCAAGAGCTCATCCGAGAGTTCCGGAGCCAGGATTTGCAGGTAGGAGACCTGGGCAAACTTCTTGCCCATGCGGAAGCTGCCATTTTCGCGGAAGTCAAAACCGTTGGGGGCTATGAAGTCCTTGGTACCCAGGCCACTCTCCTTGAGTGCCTTCCAGTTGAAGTGGAACTTATGCTGGCTCTCATTGAGCAGGTCATGCATCACCTTCAGGCGTTCAACCCCATTGAGGGATTGGGCGATGGCACCCAGCCCACGCAAGTGTCCGAAGATATCCAGCTCAATGCGCTCCAGACGGGTCTTGGCGATCTTGTAGCTGTCGGCATCAATGCCAAAGACGATGTACTTACTCTTGACTAGCCCATTATTGCCCTTGGCCAGCTGCGAGCTGAGCATCTGGGCATATTCGTGGCGGATCTCATTGAAGGCGTCCTGCTGGTCATCGATGGCGATCGCGGATTGATAGTCCTCAATGCGACCGGAATAGTTATAGAAACAGAGTTGCACCTTGATCGAGGAATCAAAGTAATTGAGGAACTCACAGTACTTATCGAAGATAGCCCGTTTGTCCTCTTCCAAAGCCAGCTGATAGTTGATGTCCTGATATTGGATCACCTTTGAGAAGAAGCGTTCATTCACCTGACAAATCCCGTCCGGGTAGATCAGCTTATAGGGAATTGTCTTTTGGGCTGTCTTGGGAATGCGCTTCTCAGCTTTGACTTTTCTTGGCTTTGAGGCAGCCTTTGGCCTGGCTTTTTCGGTGGCTTTTTTTCTGGGCACGCTCACGCAGCTCCTTTCTCTGAGTGATTTCCGTCTGCAGCAGACGGTAGAAGTTTTCGGTTTGATAGGGTCGCAGGCGCGGATAGAGAAAGCGCACCCGGATGTAGTTGCCGATGAAGGCTTCGAGTGGCATGCCATCCTTCTCATAGAGGGCAAAGGCAAACAGCGGCAGCATCACCACAACCATCAGTAGGGCGGCCATGTCATTGCCCAGCACTCCTCGAGTAAAGAGGTAGAGCGGGATGCCCACTACACCTGCAGCCGAGAAGCAGATTAACTGCCGTCGGGTCAGGTTGAGGGCTAATTTGGTCTTGACCCGGTTGAGGTCTTTGGGAACAGTTACGTATGCCAAGTGGAAACTCCTTTCTGCTAATGGGCATTGAAGATCGATTTGGAGAGGCTGCCGGTCTTGAAGAGCGAGAAACACAAGAGCACGGTGTAAGCCGCAATTTGAAAGATGCTGGCATGGATGTTGTCGGTGAGGATGATGCTCTGCACCAGCACGGCATAAATCGCCACGCAGACCATCATGAAGAAGCCCTGAAAGCCCAGGGCAAAAAGGTTGCGGATGTAGTTATTGCCCATCTGGCCCCACTCGCGGTTGGTCAGGGTGGCAAAGGGGATCGGGGCGACCGAGCAGGTCAGGAAGATCTCGATCATGCGTCCATACAGGATCACCGTGATCAGGACCGAAAGCAGCTTCATCGCATTGCTCACCAGCAGGGTTTCCATGCTGATGGCTGCCAGTTCGGCGATGCCTTTATCCTGCAAACTGGCGATCATGGCTGCCAGAACCTGATGGATATCGATATAGGTGTTGCCCCGGATCAAGGCGGAAGCAGCCGAGACCACCCTTTGAGCGACATCAAAGATTGCCATGGTGATATCGAAGGTGTGTGAAACCAGGAAGACTGCTACCCACATCTTGATGAAATACTTGAAGAAGCTGAAGGTATCCCCTTCGTGCAGGTTGTTCTTTTCGGTGATCATCGTGATCAGCTCGTAGCAGAGCACGAATGTGATGATCATGCCTGCTATGGGGATGATGACCGTCTCGGAGAGAGAACGGATCATGCTGAAAATGTTGCCGTTCCAGCCTTGCGGGGTTTGCCCGATTTGTTCAGCGATCGTCGAAGTCTTTTCGTTGACATCGGCAAACATGGTTGTCAGGTTGCTTTCGATCAGTCCGATGAAGAAGTTGCGGATCGCCTCTTCGATTTTGTCCAGCAGACCAGCCATCAGGGCTTATCCGAACAAGCCTGCCAGCAGTGGGATCAGCTTGACCCCGATCAGGACGACGCCGCCTCCGGCCATTAACTGCTTGATGCCCTGGCTCTTGGCACCGGGGTTATCGTTGCCGTATCCCTCGAGCAGGTTGACCACTCCCCAGACCGAGAGGCCTGCCCCTAGGGCGATGACTAAGACTTTGAGAATGTTGATCGCTTCGTTGAAAAACTCCATCTCTTCCACCTCGATTCATGAATTAGCTCCTCAAAATTGAGGTGCGCTAATACATAAACAACGGTCAGAGGAGTTTTGCCAAGAAACTGGGTCGTTTACCTCTGCGAAACTAGTTTGTCACGTTACCGGAATTCATTTTTCTGAATCAGGATTATTAAGATATTGGGGGTGTTCAGAGTAAAATGAAACTGAGTACTTTTCAATTGTGTTGCCGATGTTTAGGTATATTACAAGCCCATAATCGTTGTGGAGGGGGCAAATGGAACTAATAAATGTTGAAATAAAAAACTTCCGTTGTTTACAAGATGTATCAATTCCTTTTCGAGAATTGACCGTATTAATAGGTGAAAATGATGCTGGTAAAAGTTCTGTACTAGATTTGCTCGATCTTGTATTGAATGATCGCAAACCGGAAGACAGCGATTATTATTTCTATGAGGATGGAACAGAAAAACACAAGACTCGTGCTGAAGAAATTGAGGCGGTTTTAACCTTTCGACCTTACGCTAACCAAGAAATTTCTCAGGAGTTATTGTCGCCTGATGGTCGCTGCCGTTTGAAAAAACGGTTTACAAAAGAATCTGGTGAAACATGGATTAACGGTCGTCTCTATGATCTCGATTTTTTGAATCAGGATTTTGTTGCAATGAAGGTTTCCGAATTAGATTCGATTATTCAGGAAAATGGGCTAGGCATAGAGAGGCGCGCAAATAAAGAAGAGAAGATCAAGATGATTCAGGATTTTAAGGAGACCGCTAGCTTTCATACAGATTGGGTACCTTCAAACATTTCTGCATTACGCGAGTACCTCCCCCGATTCGAACGGTACCGATCTCTCGATTATCAAGATCCAATCAATGTTGTAATGAAAACTCTCAGAGCGGTTTACGAATCAAAGATCTACGAAACTGATGAAAATGATATTCGTCAACCCATCGCATCACTGCGGGACTTAAAAATCGATATTGAGACCGAGTTGAATAAGAAAGTCTCTGAGTTGTTGTTATATATTCAACGCTATAACCAGCGTGTTCAAAGGGTTGAATTCAACCCAACAATCGACTTCTCAGGAGGACTAAAATCCGGTCAGTTTTCGATTGACGATGGTCGTGGATTTCACTGGTTGAATAAATGCGGTGATGGAACGAAAAGGCGCTTGCTGATGGCTTTTTTTGATTGGGAAAAAGAAGTCCTGGGAAAACAGCTGACACGTCCGTTGTTACGTGGCTATGATGAACCAGATGTCAACCTTCACTACGAAGCTCAACGCCACATGTACCGCACAATACGAGATTTGGTTTACCAAGAGAATTCTGTGATTCAAGCTATTGTTTGTACTCATAGCTTGACCATGATTGACCATGCTCCTGCAACGAGTATAAATCTTTTACGTTTATGCGGTTTCGGAATGACTACTGTCAATTACTTAGATACTTTGGAAGATCAAGATATTGAAGATTTTTTAGGAAACCTCGCTTCTGAATTAGGTATAACCAACTCAATTTTGTTTTACGAAAGATGCTACATCATCATTGAAGGACCCACGGAAGAGAATGCCTTGCCCATTTTTTATCGCCGCCTCTTCGGACACAGTATGATAGAAGATGGCATTCGCCTTATCAACATCGAGGGAAATGGTGGGAAGAAAGGTCTCCTAAAACTACTCGGAAAAAACCGACAACACCTCACTCTTGCCTTTCTAGATCAGGATACTCAATCATCGAACGATTTTGTTGTTGCGGGTTTCAATAGTGAGCTAGCTGAGGATTACCTGGTTTTAATAGGACAGAAGGAATTCGAAGACGCGTTCTCAGATGATACTATTTGTTTGTGCTTAAACACAGTATGGCCTCGATCTGACGGAGAACCTTGGTTGCCAGACCATATTTCCCATATTAGAGTTAATGAAACTAAGAAATATTCCGATCGATTAATGGAGACTGTTTTTCTTGGTACTTCAAGTGACATTAAAGTTTCCAAGCCTGTCTTTGGTCAGAAGCTAGCTAGCTTTTGTCCGACAAAAGATATTCCAGATAAAATTGTTTTACTATTTGATAAAGCGAGAAAAATTGCTCAAATAAATTAAAGGAGAAGTAATGTTACGTACACAAGTTCAGTCAAGTAATCTTCGATCTATTGGCTACGATGCAGAGACTCAAACACTAGAAATTGAGTTTACATCAGGGGGAGTATATCAATATTATGGAGTGTCAAGTGCAACTTTTCAAGGATTAATGAATGCTGCCTCCCATGGAACCTATTTCCATCAACACATAAAAAACAACTATTCTTATCACCGAATAAATTGATGCCCTTTTGTGAAAAATTTTGATATTTCGGGTAGAGGAAAGTTTGTGAGTAGTAAGTGCCTTAGGGTACGAACCGAGCCAATGTTTGATGGGGGCGGATGAGATTGTGCCGGAGTGTGGTAAGTCGTTTGTATCGGATCCTCTATACTATAAACAACCTATTGACTGGGTTTTTTTGATCACATTCCATTGAACAGAGCTAATTATATTAACTTAAAAGGCGGCTGTGGCCGCCTCTTAAGTCTTAGTTTGTCCCACTCACGGTAGCCAGTGCCAAGTGCAATAGCCATCCGAGTCAGATTCCTTGCATGGTCCACTTTCAACGAATTGGTTAGTTTTCAAGTCAAAAATCTTAGCCTATTCTGGAGCGCTGCGATACACAATCCACCCTCCATCTCCCGAAACTTGCCTCCCCACGCAGCACCTGGACGCCTGCCACCAAAGTCTGACTTTTGGCTTCCCTCTCCTCTGCTGTCTGTTTTTCTACATCCACCATTTTTTCCTTTATAACTTGTTTGCTAATATAACGGGAGAAACCAAGGAAAAAGGAAAAAAACACGTTTAATTAGAATAATTAGCACCTCAGGATTGATATTCCCTAATACATTAATAGCGGCCAGTGGAGTTTTGCTATGCGGAAAAAGCTTACAAATTATTTTTGCAACGGGGTGTCATTCACCACTCAAGAAACCCGGATTTTTTGGACTTCTTCGATTGCTCTGTAATATTTTGGAATTAATAGGTATTTACAAATTCACCTGAGACTGTCGTAGATAATCCAAGGAAACACTGTTTTACCGTTATTTGAAAAATGCGATCTAGGCGCCACAGAAAAACTTATTATCGCTACCGAGGCATTTTGCTAAAAACTTGAGCTTTTTTGATCTATAAATATGCAGAAAGAGCTTTTCTCAGTTTTCTAATCATAAAATGTACTCGCTTTGTTAAAGGAGGATATTACTAGATACGTAATATTTTATCAATGTTACTTTTGATTTCCAATACATCCTCGGAGACCTCATTCTCCATATATATCCAATCTATTTCGCCGTTCTCATCAACTGGTAGTTTTATGATATCGTCTTTGATGGTCTCAGAACTGCCCATATCACCATAATAGTATTTTTGTTTCAATGTAGATTCAATTACCGCACTTATGAATAGACCCCTTAATTCGTTTAAGTTGTCATTGTACAATAAAATTATCGAGGAACCCCCGCCGCCTCTACCAAGAAAATCTATAGGTTGGTAGAAAACACTTCCATCAACCGGACTCACGGATAAACAATTTCCTTCATCGAGTTCTTCTCCTTCCAATGGCTCTCGATAACTATCGACTCCATTGTCATAACCTCCGGAAGAAATAAAGGGAACACTTCCGAATTCATACTTCTTGACACTTCTCGAAGAAGGTCTTTTTATTGTGAAAACATCATTAATTCTAAAACCTTTCCAATCATCTATCTTTTTGTTTGTTTTCTGAATATTCTTTCTTATGGTTATGGTCACTTTGTCATCGGTTTCAGATATCTCACTACAATACAATAACTTTTCATTTATTCTTTTTCCAAGCTCTAATAAATCCACATTTTCCTGATACAGTAAATAATCTGTCATCACTTTGTTGATGTCATGTTTACTTATTGAAAAATCTTTTTTTGGCATTTGATATGATAAATGTTCTTGGGGATTGATCCATTGTTCTGTAGCATACTTGGAGTCTTTCAATTTATAGATAGTATCAATCCAATAGTTTTCAATTCCCAGCCATTTTCCTCGCACATCTTGTCTCCCCTGATTTTTTACGGTTTCTAATCCATCATCCTCTATATAGCACGCATATATCTCCGTATTCCCTTGTGGGCGTCCGGTTTCAATAACAAAAATGGATGTCGTATTGCCTATATTAAAAAGCTTTTCAGGTAATTTGATTATTTGTAGTATCCTGTGGTGCAATAAAATCTCTCTTATTTTTTTCTTTGAAACCTTTTCTAATTTCTTGTCCGGCAGGATAAAAGCCGTTTTGGTTCCATTTGGGACATTATCGAGTACGTTTTTGACGATGTCTATACATCCGTATTTATTCTCAAAAGGTGGATTCATCAAGACCTTTGTAATTGGTTTGCTTCTGATCCATTCACATGCCTTATCGGTCCTCGTATCTAATTGTTCAAGGTTCGTTTTCCCATCTTTGTGAATAAGCATATTTGCACAAGCTAATGCAAAAATCTCTCTGTCAAATTCAATCCCATAAAGACGGTTTGCCTTAATTTCTTTGGCTTTATTAGTATTTATTCCGCCAGCTTCATCAATCATATTGCTCATTGACTTGACTAAAAATGCTCCGCTTCCGCATGCACCATCAAAAATAACATCGTTCATGTTGCAGTCTATTAATCTATACATGAATGATGTAATATGATCGGGAGTAAACACTTGTCCCGACTCTGATTTCTTTTTGTATCGATTAAATTCATTGAAGAAAATACCCATAACATCTTCACCACGCCAATAACTACTATTGATAGCAGCTGAAATCTGTTTGACCCAGTTAATGAAATCATCGATTGCTTTCTGATTCTCTATTGAGTTCATTCTAATTTGACCGTAAACTTCTAATAAAATATCGAGTTTTTGATTCTGTATTCTCGAATCTTGCAATGACTTAGATAATGTTGATAGTATAGAAGTGTGAAATGTTTGGTAATCCATACCAAACATCAATGCATGCTTATTGTATCTCTCCGCAACTAGAGCACATGCAGTAAAAATCATTCTATGATATAAGTTTTTGATGCCAAAATCGAAATGCAAGCAGTTATTTATTTTCGCAGTCAGAGAATAGATATGCTTTTTGTCTATAGGCTTATCAAGTACTTTTTCAACATAATAAGTTCGGTTTTGAAGTTCATTCGGCACATCGATAGGTTTATTATTCCTAAATGCCCTCGTTTCTTTGCCGTTATATAATATGCCAATAACTTCATCATATTTTTGTCTAACAATTTCACAGTTATTTCTGATTTCTCTGATACATTTATCCGTGTCAATGTCTACATTTTCTGCTTTTGTTTCAAGTATGATGGCAACTTTAGACTTATCTTTCGGAAGATACCAACCATCTGGTTTATTGGAAAAGCCTAGGAATCCAAGTTGATTAAAAGTTGTAATTTGGCCTGTTCCTGATCGTGCATCATCAGAATCTATAAAATCAAGAATCAAATTTGCTTTATCTCTTACTTCATCTTCTGTCATTGTTCTATTTTCTATCACAATGGAATCTCCGGATCTAAGATTTACTCAAAAGCCACAGCCGAATAAATAGCCATGTCCTATCTGTGGTGAACTATTAAACAGATGATTCTGTTATGGAAGATAATGCCTCTATGAAACATATAAAGAATTAAGGCCTTTTATTGACACAATCACCGCCCTTTCCAATTTACTCCTTAACTCTCGAATCAACTGCGTGATTTAAGATCAATTGAGCAATTTCGGAGGAAATTTCTTCAACTGTGAATTGTGATGTGTTACGAGCTACTTTGTCAGCGATTGAAGGACTGTAATCTATAACCTCTTGTTTTGTTATCTCATGCCAAATCGGTAATAGTACCTGTTGGCCTGAGTTCGCCCTGGTTATCAATCCATCAAGTTCATAGTTAGTCCAACCTTTTTGAATGAAAGCTCTCGAGATAACGACTATGCCAAAACGACTCTTGGCCAATCCTTGGTCAATCTTCCGTCGCAAGCTATCACCAATTTTTAATTCAAATTCGTCATACCAAACTCGAATACCGCTCGTCCTTAGTGCTTGAGCTAACGGACGAACCACGATTTCTTTATCTTCCGAGGCATGAGATATGAAAACATCGAATTCTTTTCCTTCTACTGCTGGAGCAACAAATAGATTGGACTCGTCGATCAATGGAACGACTTCTTTCATCGCCGGTAACATGCCAGATAGTATTCTCGCGCTATGTTTTACGCGACCTGAATAGCCACCTAGATCGATAACTAAGTACCAATGCGCAGAATATGGAGTTTCCAGCTTTATAGGACTCTTTGTGGCTCGACCTCCATAAAAACTATGTTGGCGACCATTTCGATATGCATTGAAGTTCGAGGAGTCCAACAACCTTACATTAGCTTGTCCGTCAAGTGTGACCTCGATTATCCTGCCCTTCTCCACAAATCCGAAGTCATATCTGCTGAAATTCATGCACCTCTCCTGGTAATAATTTCACGTTTTTGCAATCTAATTATAAACATTATCATGAGGTCCAACTATTGAGAGCTATCCATTGTTGAGAGCTATCCATTTGTTCTTATGTGAGTTCCAAGATAAACTGAATGATTCATCCGTATAGATCGAGTCCCAAACGGGATCAAGAAAGGCCGCTATGCCAGCGATCGCTATATCAAATTGAATCGGCGGCAATTTCGCCTTACCCAAAAAGGCAGTCCATTTCCTTACCATTTCTTTATCTTGGCCAAACGCAAATACCCTCTTAAGATCTTCCTTTTGATATTTCCGACCTCTGTTCTTGAAAGTCTTAATCAGAGCTGAACGCAAATGATTTCCCTCAAAGCTAAACTCAATAGAAAGATAATAAATATCATAGTAATCTTTCATCCGACTTGAAAACTCCATCAGATTGAGAATAGCATCCAACTTTTCAGCAACTACGGTCTCAAGCGAATATGTTCTCACTAGTGGAGGGGCATAACTAGTTATTTGCGTAGGTACTTCTCTCAGTTGTTCCTTCGGATAAACAATATCCCCAAATCCAAAATCAATCTTCAAAGGGGTTCTTGTGTTCTTTATGCGTGCCTCGAGAACAGCGGATAAGCCTGGATATATCTTATCGATTGAAATTTCTTCAATACGCTTAATTTCATAAGATATAAAATCATTCCCAGTTGGTGTGTTGATAATGTGCATAAGGATATTTCCCAATGCTTCAATCGTGTTTGGTGTGTCTCGAGCTAGAAAATCAATATCTACGGTTGGGCGACTACTGAATTCGGTAAGGCAATAAACCAGGTGTCCACCTTTCAAAACCAATTTATTTTGGTAATCTGAGGCAGCCAATCGACGCAAGAATTCTTCTTGACAGAATAATTGCAGGCACAATTGAAAGGTTCGTCCAGAAGCTTTTGCTTGATTCCGTAAACGAGCCAGAACTGAAGCTCCTTGATCAGCCATTGATCAACACTCCCATAATCTCGGACATCTTCCTGTATACCCGCATCTTCTTAGCATAAGTTATAAGGTTCCCAATGTTCCGCTTCTTATCTTTGCTGTATGCAATAATGGCTTTATTAAAAATTTCACTGTCTATTTTGCTCTGGTACTTAAAGCAATCACAGATCGTGCGGTCTCGGTCATAAATGTTTAGTTTGACATCATTTAGACGCTCCTCACTTTTACCAAGTGGGAACAGTTCTTCAGGGACAAAATAGGGCTTCAATGCTAGAACTTTGATCTTCAAGCGTGTTCTTGTGACGCTCCGTGTGAAAGCGATGGTCCACGCTAGGGGCGTGCGATCGCTGTAGCCATAGTGGAAGAGCGCTGAATCCATACACACGATCCCATCCGGGAAAAGCTGAGCGATAATCGCTTCATCCGACGAGTTTTCATCCGAACTTAGCTGGTAATAGCCCCTCCTAACCCGTTCAAGAAAACCTCGATTGCAAAGGTAAGTGATCTGTGAGTTGTTCAGCCCATTATGTTGAAAATCGATATTTCTAGCAAGACCATTTTTTTCTTTGATTGTTTTCTTAGCGAGCGTATAGATATCCACTGAGTCTCCTAACCATACACAAGTAACAATATTTGTGTATGGTTAGAGTATAACTGCCTTTTCTTATTTTTTCCATTCATGCTTCAGCAATGCCACCAAACTCGTAGAAATCTATTGATTATTGCCCATACATCGGACTTAGCATCGCTTCTTTCTCGATTTTTTAAGGATCAAGGGTTCTGTAGCAAGGATTAATGAAAGTTTTGGTGTGGGAAGTGGATTTTGTTCCGAGGATAGGTCTGACGCTGGTAAATGTGTATCGCCGCCAGTAGGCATGATTAATGCCAGTATTAATGAGAAAAACTGGAATACCCTGGAATTCATAAATAAGTTTTGTGCGCTAAAAAACCCTTTGGTCATATGGATAACTGTGGATAAAATGGATGCTGCTGAGGAGATTAATCTAAGTATTCTATTAAACTGTTTCATGCCAGCCTCAACATTCTTCAATCGCATTATTCATGCGGAATGCCCCAAAACTGCAGTCTGTGGCTTGATATCCAAAGGATCTTTTGGTCAGAAGATATACGAGTTCTGCCATAGTCCATCCCGGGCGACAGCTCTGTGATCAGGTTGCCAGAACCAGACTCATAGACTTGAATACTCTGGCCGTTGGTACTGAAGTACATGGTGCCATCCGGGCTGACCCCATTGCCGGTATATCCGTTCGACAAACACCTCATGCCACTGGGGTTGGTCAGCGGATTGCCGAAACACCAGCCACGCCTATCGCTGACAGTACCCATGAATTGCCCATCCAAAGAGATCTCCAACCCAAAAGTCATATCCGAATCCTGTGCCAAAATCTGCCCGGTATTCAAATCAATTTGCAGCAACTCTCCATTGAAGGCTTCAACAGGGCATGTTTCACCCCTAAAACAATAAGACGCAATCAAAACTGAATTGTTGCCTGGTAAAAACTTCAAGATTCGGTGCGACTGCCCGTTTCCTCCAATTGTCAAAGTTTTTAACAGCGTGCCTTTCTGAGGGTCCCAAACCCGCAGTTGGTTGTCATCCCCACAACTTGCCAACAATTTTCCACCGGAGGAAAAATCGAGCGCCCAGGCAGCACCCGTGTTGGCATTGAGGGTTCTAAGTAAAGCCCCGGTCTTCGCATCCCACAGTTTCAGGCTGCCATCCTCAGATGCCGTTCCGATCTGAGAGCCCTCCGGAGAATAGGCAACCCCCCACACCATGCCCGAATGCCCCTCCAAGGCAAAGAGTTCCAGGTTTTCCATGACCGACCAAACCCGGACGCTGTGATCAGCGTACCCACCAAAAGCGACTTGTGAGGCGTCTGGTTTTACGGCGTAGATATGCGGTTCGCTTTGTCCGCCGAGGATTGCCTGCTGCGAGCCATCCAACAGACTAAGCTTGCGAAGCGAATATCCTTCGAAAAGTTGATACAAGGTTTGTCCATCCGGGCTGATCAGCATTTTGGCGCTCGGCAGCGCGTACTGCTGCACCTCCCGACCATCCCAGGTCGGATAGCGAGCGCTGTCGAGTGGGCCCCAAATCGTCGTTCCACTGTCACCATCCAAGAGATAGATCTTGCCTTGAAAGGCGGTGACGAATGCGATCAGGCTGCCACCGCCAGTCATCGCCATTTGCTCGATGGTCTGATTCTCCAAATCCGGCAGGGTCAACGCTTTCCAACTGCCGTCGCTCAGGTTCAACCAGCCGATGCGGTGGAGATCACCCAGCAGCAAACGCTGATCATCGTTGGAGAGAAGGGCGTACTGTACATTGTCCAACGGTATCGGGTAGTCCCTCACCGGGCGCTTTTGAGTTAGATCCAAGGCTGTCACACGGTTTGACGTTACCCGGTTGCCGCCTTCAAAGGCGAGCGTATAGAGCAGGGTGCCCTTGCGGTTGAAAAGAGTAAACCCTCCATAAGCATCCCTGGGTTGGAAAATGTGTTCCAAATTGCCGTCTGTCACGGAATAGAGGCATAAAGCCCCGCCACCTTCGGATAAATTTCGCGGAACAAATCCTGAAACCAGGATTTTCTGCCCATTGCCAGAGAACCGCGGGTTCTCCGCGCTCGTTCCGGCACATCCCCCTTCACGCAAACGGATGCGCGTCTGCAGTTGGCGGTTGTTCAGATCATAGATCGAGAGCAGGGCTTCCTTCACCGTGATCTCTCCTGCGCCTTGCGTGTTCACCCGCTCGCTACCCACCTGGTTATGAGTTACCGCCACTCGGCTGCCATCTGGAGAGATAGCCACTTCTCTGGCACCCCCCAGCACTGGAATGAAACCAATCCGGGTCATGGTTTCAGCATCTGCTAGAATGATGCCTCCTCCGGAAACAATCACCAGTGTTTTTCCATCCGGGCTGAGGTCAAAATCATCTCTCAGGATGCCTTCACCGACTTGTCCCAATAGCTCCAACCTGGCCGCGTTCTCCCGCGTGATGACCTCATAATTTGCTGTGGTTTCTTGAAGCGGTACTGAAGGATCGATAACGGCAGGCAAAGGTGACAGAGTTGAAATGGCTGCGCCTGGCGCAGGCAGGGTGGGAGTGGATATTGTGGGCGAAGGGGCGTTTCGCTTACTTGCCCTGGAAAATAGCAGCACAGTTCCAGCGGCCAACAAGAGCACTGCTCCAATGAGCACCCAAGGAATTGACCGCTTGTTACTCAAGTTTTACTCCTGAATCGCATAATGATTATGTCTGCGGCTTATAAAATAACCGAGGACCCAAGTGATAAGTATCCAGATACCCCAGTACAAGAAGCTATATTCAAAGGGCACCCGCCTGACGGGCATCGTGTCAATAAACGAGAGGTGCCGCCCAGGCAGATAGTTGGTCCAAACTGGAGGTCCATTCAGAAAACCGGCTGAGAAACTCAGCATGATCAAGGCAAAAATGGTAATCAGACCGATGTAATACTTGCCTGTCAATTGATTGATGATCAACATCACCATACCAAAACTGAATAAGCCCAATCCGACCATGGCAAGCTCGATCAACAAGAACCCAAAGGGTCCGGCTGGAGGTTGTTCGACCCTGAAGAAGCGCATGGAAAGGTTCAGGGATTCGGGGGATGTTTGAGCTTGCTGGCTGTACTCAGCGCCCCAAGGCAGGGTAATGCCTGCGACGATCCCCACCACCAAAACGGCAATCAGAAGAAAAATGATTACGAGGCAGAGAAGGGTAGCGGTCTTGCCGATCCACCAAAGCCGCCTGGATTTCAGGCGGACGAGCATCTGCTGCCCCAGATCGTTCTCCGGGCTGAGGTCGCTGACCAAATACATGAAAAGCAGGCAAATCGCGAAATAAACGTTGAACACATTGCCAAAAACCACGAAGAGCATATCCCAGGCATTGAGTGAGGCAGGCGGGTTTAGCACCGGCATGATCCCCGGCGTTGTAAAATAATTCCAGGCGCGGTAACTCAAAAAGAGAAAGACGGGCAAGGGTAATAGCCAACGGCGCCTCAAGAGCTGGACGCTGAGCTGATATTTGATGAATTGACCTAAGCGCTTCATACACACCTCTCCTAATACTTATTGCGGCCTGTGCGCGTGAGCAAGTAAAAAAGCAGCAAAGAACTGATTGAGATGGCGGATACCTGGAGGATTTGGGCAGGGAGCACCGCAGATTCCGCAGCTTCATAGACGCCGTACCAGGGCAAGAGGTTTTCAAGAGGATCCGTGATTTGCGTCAGGCTGGCAGTACGCTGCACCAAAAAACTCCACAGCTGCATGATCACCACCGGACCGATGATGCCGAGGTAACGATTTCCCACCAGAACAGAAAGCGTGAGTCCGAGAAGCGCGAAGCTGCCGCCAAGGAAGAAGTTGAGCACCAGCAGGTAGCCAAAGTAATAAAGCGGGTTCAAGGCATACAGGAAACCGAACGGGCCTGCCGGAGAAGCTTGAGGCCCATTGCTGATAAAGACGCGCGATGCCCAGTCGCCTCCGCCAAGCGCGTTGACCCCAAGAATAACCAATAAAACGAGGACCAAGCCCAGCCCTCCAGAGACGAATACGGCTACAGCCTTGCCCTGCAAATAACTCTTGTATGGCGCGCGCTGCAGTATCAGGCGGCCAAATCCCTGATCGCGGTCATTGATAAAAGAGTCGGTAAAAGGCATAGCGGCTAAAAATGGCGCCAGCATCTGATAATGGCCAAAGAAGAGCTGCAGCATGAGCCAATTGACCGGGTGGGGTGCTTTCTGGCTCCAGTTGTAACTGCCCACGACCACCATAATCCCCGCAATGAGCACGATAAAGAGCCAGCGCGGGTTCCATAGGGCACGGATCAGCTCTTCCTTGAGAACGCTACCCATTGATTTTTGCCTGACTCGTACTGCTGACCGGGAAGCGCAACAAATTAATTGATCTTCCATTTTATTTACTTCTTTTTGCTGAAAGTACATGGTTTAAGTCCATTTGAATTTCCTAAGGCACCATTTCTTCATGCTCGACAACACCTGTCCACGTCTGCTACTCCTGGGACTCCTGATTGGGAAGTTTGAAAACACAGAGTCTTCCATTTGGTTTATTCTTGAACTTTCTCCAGCAGCCCATCGATGTATGCATCCAAGGTTTTAGAGATTTCTTCGAGCGAATACCCGAGATGTTTCATCTCCATGACGAACTCCTGGAGCACTTCCTGCTTCATTCGCTCATGCAGTTCAAGCAAGATCTTTGGGTCTTCGGTCACAAAAGTGCCCTCTCCCCTGCGGGTGTTGACAATGCCCTCCATCGACATAGCCAGGTAGGTTCGGGCGATCGTATTGTGGTTCACGTTGTACATCAAACCGGCATCCACCCAGGAAGGCAGTTTGTCGCCAGGTTTGTATTCGCCGCGCACGATCTTGTAACTCAATCGGCGCATGATCTGTAGATAGATCGGATTGGTCGAGTCGTATTCGATTTGCATGCTCATTGGTAAGCCGTTTCGCTGTCGATGTCTTGCATGCTGCTTAGGCGGCCATCCTTAAGCATGAAAGCCCGGTCGCAAAGCAGTTTGACTTCATTGAGGTAGTGACTGGTGATCAGGAGCGTTTTGCCCATCTTGCGAAGGGTGATCATGTACTCATAGATTTCCCGCTGGGCATCAAAATCCAGCCCGGCAGTCGGTTCATCCAGGATGATCAAGTCCGGGTCTTCCATGAGCGCTTGCGCCAAACCCAAGCGCTGGCGCATCCCGACCGAGTAAGTGCGCACGGGTTTACGCTCGTGTGCATCCAGGCCGACAAAGGCCATGGTGTCGGCGATCTTTTCCTTGCTCACGTTGCCGCTAATCATGGCCAGCAGCTCAAGGTTGCGAAAACCACTCTCGGTTAGCAAGAACCCAGGATGGTCGATCAGGGCGCCCGTCCGGTCAGGAAATTCAAGGTCTTTGCCGATTCTGCTGCCGAAAACTTCCACACTACCAGAGTCAGGCAGGATCAGGCCGGTGATGATCCGCAGGAAAACGCTCTTGCCGCTGCCATTATTGCCGCAAATGGCGTAGATCTGACCCTTTGGCAGAACGAACTCCAGGCGGTTAAGTACTGTTTTCGATCCGAAACGCTTGACGATACTTTTTGCGTTAATCACGATCTCAGTATTTACTTCATTGAGGGGAAGGTATTCTTGCAAGGCGTTTTCCTCGACCATTTAATCTCCTTAGACTTAACCAGTACTCTATCTTAGTAGAGTGCCTTAGAAATAGTAATCAGCCTTCCTCTTTTTGTCAAGCCGCCTGAAGTTTCTTAAAATGGTTTGAGCTTTTTCGGCGCTCAACTAATCAGCACTAAAATCGTAAACTGAGTCAGGGGATAGTGTCGAGTTCGACTAATTCTGTAATCGCTTCTCCAAAAACTCTATAGGCAGTTGTAACTTCTTTTCGGAAAAGGTATGACGCGCCAGGGTCATAATCTGACAGCTGTCGGTAATTTGGGTGTTTCTGAATGTCATACTTCTCAGAGAGAAACGGACGCTCACCCCTCAATTGCAGGATGCACTTGGCGTTATCCATTACTGCCAGCTCATCCTGGCTCATCAGTTCCTTCCCCATCTTTTGATGGCTGATGCCATGCGATTTCTCCCGCCCACGATTTTCAGACGTGTTATCCAGATCGATAGTCTCTTTTCCCAAGAGTTCTGAGACTTCCTTAAGGGTGGTTTTTTCTTTCCCTCCCAGGAAGAGCATGCTATCGCAGTTGCCGATGATCGTCTCGGCATGTTCTTTGTAAAGTGCCTTTAGCTGACTTTGCGCTTGCAGGACAATGCAAGCAGAGATCTCGCGGCTGCGGATGGTGGCAATCAAGCGTTCAAAACGGGGGATTTGTCCGATGTTAGGAAACTCATCCAGGAGGCAGCGCACATGGATGGGTAACCTTCCACCATAAACATCATCCGCTTTATCACAAAGCAAGTTGAACAATTGGGTGTAAAGAATCGCAACCACAAAGTTGAACGTGTCATCGGTATCGCTGATGATCACAAACAGCGCCGATCGCTCATCCCCGAGGGTGTCCAGATCCATTTCGTCATAGCTCATCAGCTCCCGCAGCTCCTGAATATCGAAGGGCGCCAGCCGGGCACCACAGGAGATGAGGATGGACTTGGCCGTCTTCCCAGCAGCCAGCTTGTATTTCTTGTACTGCCTTAGCGCAAAATGCTCGGGAGCCTTGGCTTCCAACTCGTCAAAAAGCTCATCGACGGGGTTCTTATAGCCCTCGTCATCCTCCCGTGCTTCGGAAGCATCGATCATCTCAAGCAGGGTGGTGAAGTTCTGCTCGCGTTCTGGGGCTTCATACCAGATGTAACCGATCAGGGCAGAGTAATACAACCGCTCAGCTTTGATCCAGAAGTCTTCCCCGGCCTTTTCACCCTCCCCCTTGGTGTTGATGATGATGGCATTGACCAGTTTGAGAATGTCCTTTTCGGAGTGGATGTAGGCAAAGGGGTTGTAGTGCATGCTTTTCTTGAAATTGATTGTGTTCAGCACCCGAATGTGATAGCCATTGCGCTTGAGCATCGTGCCGCATTCTGTCAGGATGGTTCCTTTCGGATCGGTAACCACATAGCTGGAATGCATCTGCATCAGATTGGGCTTGACGAAGAAACGCGTTTTGCCTGACCCAGAACCCCCAACTACAAGGACATTCTTGTTTCTGGCATACTTCGGGTTCTTAGGACGGCTTTCCATGGTGAGCGATTCCGTCTTGGTGAGGATGATGTTATTCCTGGGATTCTTGTCGATGTATGGGGCGATATCCTTGGCTGTCCCCCAACGGGCAGAACCATACTCTGTACCCTTGCGGAACTTCTTTCGATTTTGCCCTCTCAGCACGACAACGAGCTTGATCGCTCCTGCGAACAAGAGCCCTACAAGCAGGTCCTGAATGTGGAATGAGAGCATGGGTTGCTGACTAATAAAACCCAGGTTAGCGAAAACAGCGATCAGGCGGTCAAGCACATCACCACCTTGCAGCAGACGAAAGATCTGCCCCAGCTTGTTCCCCAGGTAAAAGGGGATCAAATAGATAGCCTGCAAAAGTATTGATTGGGCCAATTGGATCTTCATCTGACCACCTCCCGTCTTTGCACTTTCTCTGGAACCTTGATCGCGCGCTCTTTATGTGCTTGCTTCAACGTTTGCAATTTCTCGCGGAGCGAAGGACGTTCCTGGATCTTCAGGCGCTTTTTGACGAATTCATTGAAGGCCGTTTGCAGGATATCCGTATCCTTGCCACGGAAGAAAACCAAATAATGGGGTGGCGTTCGGTCCTTCTCCTTCTTGATCGCGTACTCAATGTGATACTTGCGGGCGATTTTCTCGAAGTCGTGGATGTTCTCATCATGGATTTCGATGTTGGATAGACCTGATCTTTCTTTCATCATTTCCTTGATGGTCATCCGGCCTTGATAGGCAGGATGGAGTTGTCTTTCCCTGGCATTGAGTTGCTGTTGCTGCCTGATCAGGTTGAGATACCTTTGGATGGCTTGCAGGAACACCTTGCCGGTCATTTTACCGGTCTGAACCACGAGAGTGATGCTGCGCTGAGAGACATCTTCCTGCATCGTTACCATCCTTTCTTTTGCTTGCCATACAGGTCATGGTTGACCCGGTTTTGGTAGTAAGTGTTGATTGTTTTGGGTGCGTTATAGAGGGTTGCCAGTAGGTAGCCCCGGATGTTTTGGATCTTGCTGGTGTTGTCCAACATGGCATCCAGGACATACTCGATGTCCATAAAGTTCAGACTGAGCAAACGCTCCCGCACGCGTTCTGCCGGGATCCTGGAGCCATTGATGCGGAAGAATTTCACTTTGGAGCAGGCAGTTTCGGTCATGATTTCGAGGATTTCGGGAACTTAAGCCTCATAGCGTTGCATGAGACCCTCGTAGTCAATGTTTTTCTTGAAAATATCCCGATAGTCCATCCATCGATCGATCTCTTTTGTTTCTGCCTGATCGATAGATGGATTGATTTTTTCTTTCTCAGTCTTGTTAAAATCAGTCTTATTAATATCAGTCTTAATTAACTCTGTTTTTCGGAAGTCTTGACTTCTGTTTTTCAGAACTCTTGACTTCTCTTTTTCAGAAGTCTTGACTGCTGCTTTTGAGAAGTCTTCGGACTCATCTTGTTCACAAGTCCTTTTGTCATCTTCGATTCCGAGAAAATTCATGACATAGATCTTTGTTGGCTTTCCCATCCCTTGTTTGACCCTTTTGATTAGTCCTATACCTTTGTCCGAATCCAGCTCAGCCAAGAGCTTGGTTGCTTTACAGTGACCACAATTCATCAATTCCTGGATTTCGAGGAGCGTGAAATAAATGTAAACCTTGTCATCCTGATCCTTCCAGTTACTCTTAATCGATAGACCCATACGATCCAACATCAGACCATAAAGCACCTTTGCGTCGCTTGAGAGGGTTGCGAAGGCAGGATTGGTAAAAAGCTGTTTCGGTATGCGATAAAAGGCAAACTGCTCAGCTTGGTTGCCATAGTAATAATCAAAAGTTATGTTTCTTTTAGACATGTGATCCTTTCGTTTCCATGGAAAATAAAAGCTGCAGACCACTTCAAAGAGAGAGCTGCAGCTTTGCATGTTGTTGTAAATATTGTTAGTTATTGATTGCCAATAACAGTCCTTTCAAAACAGGGTCATCCTGTTTATAATCTTGTTTATGGAGCCGAAATCTTACAGTTTCCGACCCATTAACGCTTGAAAATCGGGTCATTTTTCGGCTATAATGACAAAAAGGGCAATTGAAGTTTGCGTGGCTCGACGGAACCAGCGTACGCCAGGTTCGTAAAAAAGACGAACCCGGAGGTCAAAGGTAACGATTTCGGGTTCCACCCTCATAACCCGGAGGTCAGTGGTTCGAATCCGCTCCCCGCTACTGAGAAGGAACCAGAGTACTCTAAGCTCTGGTTTTTTCATTGCTAAACGTACTGTGGTTGATGAAATTCCAAATTTGAAAGGATTTCTCATGAACCGGAGTACTCTAAGCTCGTCCAAGAAAAAAACGTCCATAAACCTCTCAAAAGCCTGCGATGGCTTCCTCAAATTCAAGGTAGCTGAGGGACTAAGCCAGCGCACAATCGACTCCTACGAATACTATTTGAACCAATGGATCAACCACATTGGGGATCAGGATGCCTCTAAAATTCGCTCAGGAGACCTCACCAATTATCTGGCCTGGCTGCGTACCGATTACAAACCCAAACGCTGGAACGGAAACAGGGATCCCCTGGCTCCGAAATCGATGAAGAATGTTTACACCGCTTTGAAGTCTTTTTTCAAGTGGTTGTCGGTTGAGTTCAACCTGCCGAATCCCTTCGTGAACATTCCGACACCAAAGTTTCCCCCACACTCGATTGAGATATTTACCCGGGAAGAAATCGATAAGCTTCTCAAAGCGTGTGTCTATTCTCGTGAGGTGAGCCCGGGTAACCGCCGCTCTTTCGTCATGCGCAGACCTTCCGCTGATCGTGATAAAGCGCTTGTGCTAACACTACTGGATACAGGATTGAGGGCTTCCGAAATCTGCTCACTGCGAGTTGAGGATGCTGATCTTAAGACCGGGAAAGTTACCGTTCGCCCGGGTGTTAGTGGAGGAGCCAAAGGAGGCAAGGGTCGGGTGGTCTTTTTAGGTAAGGTCGCCCGCAAAGCGCTTTGGCTTTACCTGGCAAAACGGGAAGATGGTGAAGAACCGGACGCGCCGCTTTTCATCAGCCATCATGACCGCCCTTTTAACCGCAGCAGCTTGCGCATCCTGATAAGGCGCCTGGGTGAGCGCGCTGAGATTTCGAGAGCACACCCGCATAAGTTCCGGCACACCTTTGCCACCACTTATTTGCGCTCTGGGGGCGATATCTTCACGCTTCAGGCTTTACTGGGCCATGCCTCACTCGATATGGTCAGGCACTACGTTCGTATTGCTGAATTGGATATCGAAAACGCGCACCGCAAAGCCAGCCCGGTGGATAACTGGAGGTTATAAAAGCATCACGATAACTTAGCCGCAACGATCCTCAAGACATCAGCAAGGTTTTCTTTTTCGAGACCTTGAAGTAACTTTTCAATCTCGCTATTGGAGGTTGTTACTTTCGGATTGGACAAGTTTGTAATCCGCTGCCCTACATCGGAGGATATCATCGGAGCGTAGATGCTGTCAGTTGTCTTGATGCTTTCATGCATCAGGTTCATCGAGACTGCTTTATAGTCAGCAATGGTTTGTGCGTGAAGCAGCCCATACACGGCGTTCCCATGCCGGAACTTATGCGGAGACTTGTATTCCAGGTTGGCTAAGGTAAATAACTTTTGCATGCGCTTCTCCAGTGCATTCAGTCTGTTTTTACCTGGGGGTTCGTTTGATAGTTTCTGCTCACCCCATGATTGATTGATAGGTGTGTACCAAGGGGCATCGCTGGGCAAAGTGGATCGAACGATCCCATCCCACTTTAGAATTGGTGCCAGTAATTCAGGAATATTAAACAGAAATGTTGTGGCCTTGGTTCCATTCTTTGTTTTTACGCCAAGCTCAGGCCATTGTCGCACCATCAACTTTTCCAAATCAAATGCGCCAATAGGAAGTGTCACAAATGCTGACCCACGCATCCCTGACAGAAACAAAAAAGCCGCAGCTGCTTGATCCCGCAAGAGAGCCAGGTCCTCTGGGTTGCCCGAAACAGAAATCAATTTGCGAACCTCATCTTCAGTAACATAAATGTTTTCACTCAGCTTTTGTGGTTGACGGATCAATCGTAAAGTGTCAATCCATGTTTTTGAGATCACACCCAATTCCTTGGGATACATATTTTTAGCCCAGACAAAGAATCTCCTGCTGGTATCCAGAATTTTCTTTTGAGTGCAGGCTGCCAAATGATCTTGGTCTGCTTTTGTGAGCGCTGACAGATAGATCGGCAGAGTTGGGCGAATAATTGTCACTAATGAGAAATCTTTTTCTCCTGCCCAAAGCAATAGATGGCGTAAGTAGAAACGATAACGGTCTACAGAAGCCTCGCTAAGTTGCATGACCTCTTTGAGATAATCGAGATGTTCATTTACTTTTAGATAATTCTTTCGCTCTATCATATCGATCTCCACGAATTACTTTTCCGCCACATACTGGACATTTACTCATTTTGTGAATGAGTTTTTCACTGACATGGCTAACCTCAGCAAAGAGCAACGGTACCGCTTGATTGCAACGCATGCAATAGCCTTCATCAGCGCCTAACTTTTTTGGTTTTATCGGTTTCTTTTTTTCCTTCACCCATACGGCGAAGTCCTGACCGTTGATGTAAATACGCCCTCTTTGATCCCTGGTGTGGGGCACTCCTGCATCCACCCAGTTGCGCAAAGTGCTGTATGGAATTCCTAGCTCTGATCCCAATTCTGACAATGTGTAAAGCATGGGTAAGAGCCCTGGTGCGCGGACGATAACGATATGTGGAATCCTGAGATTTTTCATTAGTTCACCTGTGTGTTTCGCTTGATTTCATTGGTTCTAAGTTGCTTTCAAATCCATTAGTGACTTTAGATTGTTCAGTAGTTTTGCCGTTAACTTTCTCTCTACTACTTAAACAACTCTGAACCAATTCTTGCCAATGGGTTGAGAACCAAATGAGTCCATAGCTCATTTACCCATGGAAAAAGTGATCTTCCGAAATGACAGGGTGGATGTTTATTAAAAACGCTCCCGATGAGGTTTGTTCTGCAAAGGAGGATATCTAGCTATACTTACCAGGACTACATTTGCCTACAAACATCAAGAGCTCGTTTTGATTCAGAGAGTATTGGAAGACACTCGCAAGATATGTCTTAGCAAGCAAAGGAAGTGTATATACACATCCGGTTTTTCGACAGAAAAACGACCAAAGGTTTATATGAAAATGTATTGCTTGCTATGTAGCAAGCAAAGGAAGTGTGGCCACACATCCATAGAATGAGGTTTCAAAATTGATGGTCGAGACAGATAGGGATGATTTATCGGATAACCTGGAGTAGAATTTTCGTGAAGTAAGTAATCTTCTTAGGGATTCTATAAACCCATCTGTTAGAATCGTTTTCTGCAAGTTTCTTTATAGGTCTTCCTTCATTAATACCCTGAATTCTCTCAATTGCTTATAATATATTCATAGGTCAATTCTTTGGCTATTAATGTACCTTTTTAGGTGCTTATTTAGAAAAGCGGCAGGATGTACCCCGTTTTCCCTGCGTCAACGATTTCGTCATGCATGGAAAGTACAATCAAACAATATAGCTGAGTTAATAAAATGCAAGTGTTTGACAACATCCAAAGAATAGTAAAAGACGACTTAGCTGTCGAACTTATGCCGGATTGTCGGCTCTCTATTGCTGCCGCTTGTTTCTCCATCTATGCTTACCAGGAATTAAAAAGCCAACGCGAAAATATCAGTGAATATCGATTTTTGTTCACCTCTCAGACCTTTGCGAGGGGCTTACATTAGATGCGGTGTACGAAAACTTCATTCACCAAATCGCTGGGGAACGATTGGCTCAGTCCGGGGAGGCCAGCGAACCAGAGCAAAACCTGGCAGAGTCGATCGCACGTTCTAAGGCGCGCCAGAAGCTGAAGCGCCAGATTGCCGCCCTTGAAAAAAAGATAATGAAAGAAAAGCAATTCAGCCTCCAGGTGGAGTTGAATACGGAGTTGAAAAAAAATAAAGGGTGAAATGGAGACGTTGAATGGATAAGCTGAACGTTAGCCTAATTAATTGTTTTGGGATTGAATCACTGGATCATGAATTTGATTTTAAAGAGAATGGAAAAGTCGTGTCAATTTACGCAAGAAATGGTTCAATGAAGACTTCCTTCGCTAAAACTTTTCAATTGATCAGTGAAGGTAAGCAAAAAGACATCAAGGATGTTTTGTACGATAAAAAAGGGACAGCCAAAATCTTAGTGGATGGTCAGCCAATTCAATCCAACCAAGTATTTGCGATAAAGTCATTTGAGAGTGCTTATGAATCAGATATCACGCCTCTGTTGATTAGAGGCGAAATCAAAGAAAAACTTGGCGAAATACTTAAGGCAAGATCTGATTTATTTAAAGCACTAGAAGGATCCTCTGGTTTGAAAGTAAAGAAAACGTCTGGAGGCAAGGAGGTTTACGAACTTGAGCCGAAACTAGCTGAGGATTTTTCCTATGAGAAAGACAGCTTTTTGCTTAGTCTAGATTCGATCTCCAGTTCTAAGCCTGAGCTTGAATGTGCAGATATCCAATATTCCGATATTTTTTCCCCTTCGGTCATAAAGAAAATCAAGGACAAAAAATTCCAGGATGGGATTAAAAACTATATCAAAGTGTCTGATGAGATTTACCGTTCATTCGGTTATTTAGAAAAAGGTCATCTTACTTTACCTAAGCTGAAGGATCTGAAAAAAGAATTGGAAAAGAGTGGTTTTTTTGTAAAAGACAATTTTCTATCGTTGACTGGGGAAGGTAAAGTCTCGGATGTACAAACACTTGGAGCCACGATAGCGACCATAGAAAATAAGGTAAAGGAAACTGCTGAGTATAAGGCGATTGAGGATCTGTTGGGAGATGTAGGTGGTAGGGCGCTAAAAGACATCATCGAGACTCACCCAGAGATTATTGAATTCCTCGCTGAAAGCAAGCTACCCGCTCTGAAGAAATCCCTATGGCGCTCCTATCTTCAGAAACATCACGAGCTTTTTGATGGTTTAAAGGAGAAGTTTCAAGTTCTTTCCTCCTTGGTCGATTCTGTTCAGATTGAAGAAACGATCTGGAGTCAATCATTGGATATCTTTAAACAGCGGTTCTTTGTTCCTTTTGAGATGAGTATTTCTAACCTCAAAGCTTGCGTTATAGGTGAGTGCGTTCCACAGATTGAGTTCACATTCGAAAAGGGTTCAGATAAGAAGGTACTAAATCGAAGTGGACTCGAGGATATTGATGTGCTAAGTCAAGGGGAGAAAAGGGCTCTCTATCTGCTGAATATTATTTTTGATTTAGAAAAACTAAAAATAGCTGGGAATGAATGTGTTCTAGTCATAGATGATATTGCCGACTCTTTTGATTACAAAAACAAGTATGCGATTATCGAATATCTTTACGATCTAGCCCATGAAGGTAAATTTTACTTGCTTATATTGACTCATAACTTTGATTTTCACAGGACTGTTACAAGCCGTTTAGGAATAAAAAGGATTAATCGCTTTATCGTTGAGCCTCAGAACTCATCGATAATCTTGAATGTGGAAAAGTATCAGAAACATCCGATTGAGACGTGGAAGACAAACCCCGATGAGAAACAGGTGTTGGCTTTGATTCCATTTGTCAGGAATCTGATTGAATATGGAATTGATCAAAACATATGTGGTTTAGGGGACGACTACCTATTTCTAACTGCTCTCCTTCACATAAAGGCAAATACTCATCTGATTACATATGCGAGCCTGGCGCCCTTGCTCAAAACATACCTTGGGGTTCAAAGTCGTCCACCATCGGTGACTTTGGCAGATCAGGTGCTCGGACGGATTTATGCAGTATGTGATGGGATCCAGCCAAATGAAACAGATTTGGAAAACAAGATCGTTCTGGCAATGGGCATCCGACTTAAGGCTGAAGAGTTTATGATCGCCCAGTTATCGGGTCATTCTCAACAAATCAAGCAGAGCAAGAAACCGAACGCTCTATCGGTAAGTTGCGTGGATTATTTAACAGAGGTTGAGAATTCCTCTAACCAGACAAGGATGCTGTTGAACGGGTATGAACAGTTCGGTTTAAAGGATAAGCGTGAGATACTGAACGAAGTGATGATCATGACTCCTGAGCATATCCATATCAACTCTTTTATGTATGAACCGATCATGGACATGGATATTCAGGAACTGCTAAGATTGTATTACCGCACAAAAACCTTGTAAGAGGAAATTAAATGGATATAGAAACACTCGCCACCTCGGCCGTAAAAGACAGTATTGCAAAGACTGACCTTCTATCCCCTTACATTAATGAAAAGGACAAGGAGCCGTCTTGGGATGGGAACATTTATCTTTATAAGTCAGCAGACAAGTCGAAGAGTAATCTAAAGGGGAGAGTACCGGTACAAATTAAAGGTTGTTCTACAGTAGATTTAGCTCATGATCGAATCAAGTTTTCCGTCGATTGTAAAGATTTAGAAAATTATTTACAGGATGGCGGAGTAATCTACTTCGTTGTTGGAGTATCGGAAGATGGAGAACAGAAAAAGATTTACTATGCGCCGCTTTTACCAGTTAATCTCCAGGAAATTTTGGAAGACTGTAAGGAATCAAAAACCTTGGAGTTCAGTGAATTTCCTACAGATAATAAAGAAAAGATAAATTTGTTCTTTGGATTTTTTGACGATAAACAAAAACAAGCCAGTTTTGTGAATTCTCCAATTTTATCCCTGGAAGACTACGAAAAGAACATCAAAGAAATTACTTTCTCACAATATACTTCCCACCCAGAAAGAATAAACCCAGTAAAAGTTTTTTTTGATCCACGTATAAACTGGTATGTGAATTTAAAAGACATCAGTATACCCCATCCCATTAGAAGGTTTCCTGGAGATCTTTACCTTTCACAGCAGATTTCCAGCGAAATAACCGTAGGATCTCGGCTTTTTTATAAACATTATGAGCGTATTCATTCGAAAGAAGACACAACAATTTCAATCGGGAAAAGTGTCAAAATAGTAATACCTGATAAAAGTCCCCAAAAGATGACGATACGCCTGCTTAGTACGTCAATTCTGGAAGATGCATGTATGGATCTTGACTTTTTCCTCTCTGCACTCTCTTCACAACAATTTGAGATCGGGAAAGACGTTTTCCCTCTAGTTTTGACAGATAAGCAGTTAACTAATTTAGACATAGAAGCAAACAAGGAAAGGCTCTTTCGATTAGGTCGTCTGTATGACCTTTTTAAGATGCTTGGTCTGAACACAGGAATTGATTTAGCCAAGCTATCTGAAGATCACTGGAATCATATAATAATTCTTCTGAAAGCTCTGGTGGACGAGGAGATAGTCACCAACCTTAAAGAAGACTTGCCTTACCTCAACATACTCGATATTGGGGAAGAAAAAGTATTATTGTGTTTTCACAAGACAGATACCCCCGACGCTTACCTGATAACAGATTTCTTCAAAACCCCATTAAGGCTGGAGGTTGAACTGGATGGAGAAAGACTACCAGTCCCTCAATATTCTCTCTTGACAAGTGAAAACTATTTAGAGTTAGCCAACCTTAACTGCTCAAAACTGTTACCTGCCTTTCTCGAGATAGAAGGAAATCGAGCGTTATATGAACGAGCTAATCAGACTTTATTGAACTTATTAGAAGCCTATGACAGGTCTGGTTATACACGGACAGATATACTAAACGCCGCAAAGGAATTCGCAAATTGGTTACATGGACTAAGTGAAGATATCTCTTTATTGCCAAGGGAGATTACTGAATTAAACTTACTTCAAGTTTACAAAAGGGAGCGCGCTCTGTCTGAGAAGGAAAAGGAAACGCTTTGGCAAATGATCGAAACTCCTGATCAGAGGCAAGATATAAGGGTTGGAGCCTGTTTGTTACTAGAGAATCAAGAAGCGGCTAAGCGGTATTTTGTTGGACTAACGCCCGACGAGCAAGAAAACTTCAAAAAATACCCAATATATAGGTTTTGGAAAAAGGACGGCGAGGATTAATGGAAAAGATGCGAATGGAAACGGCTGATTGGACCAGCGAGAATATTGAAAAGATAGGAGAGTTGTTTCCGAATGTGATCACGGAAGCGCGGGGAGAGGACGGGGAGCTGAAGAAGGCGATCAACTTTGAAGCGCTGCGCCAGGAGCTTTCAGCGGATGTTTTGGAAGGAGATGAAGCCTACGAGTTCACCTGGGTGGGTAAGAAGGCAGCCATGGTGGAAGCAAATAGACCGATACGTAAGACCCTGCGCCCTTGCAAAGAGGAAAGCAAAGATTGGGAGACGACCGAGAACCTGTATATCGAGGGCGACAACCTGGACGTTCTCAAGATGCTGCAGGAAAGTTATTTGAGTGAAGTCAAAATGATCTATATCGATCCTCCGTACAATACCGGACATGACTTCATTTACAATGACAACTTTGAGATGGATAAAGTCGATTACGAGGATCAAATCGGTCTCTTTGATGAGGAAGAAAACAAAAATTACAAAGAGAATACCAGTCAAAACCCGCGATTTCATTCGGACTGGTGTTCAATGATTTATCCTAGGTTGAAATTGGCAAGGAATTTATTATCAAGCGATGGGATTATTTTCATAAGTATTGATGATAGTGAGGCTGCTCAGTTAAGGAAAATTTGTGACGAAGTATTTGGCCCAACCAATTTTATCGCCCAACTAATTTGGGAAAGAGCTTACGCACCTAAAAATGACGCCAAGTTTATATCAAACAGTCATGATTATGTGCTTATGTACGCCAACAACCTCCCCCATTTTATTATAGGACGACTTGAACGGACTGATGAGGCAAATGCGAGATATATCAATCCAGATAATGACCCTCGTGGTGTTTGGAAACCCAGTGATTTGTCTGTAAAAACGTACAATTCTGCTAGTGATTATCCGATTACCACTCCTTCAGGGAGAGTTGTAGAGCCTCCAGCAGGCCGCTGCTGGAGTCTCTCAAAAAAGGCCTTTTTTGAGAGACTCAAAGATAATCGTATCTGGTTTGGCCCTGATGGAAATAGTGTGCCTTCTATTAAACGATTCTTATCCGAATTAAAGTTTACGGGTATGTCTCCCACCTCAATCCTTTTTTACAAAACAGTAGGACATAGCCAAGAAGGCGCTAAAGAAGTCGTTAGTTTATTCGATGGTCAAGGTTTTTTTAATGGGCCAAAACCTGTCAGGCTTCTCACGCATTTACTAACTTTAGCTAATCTGAATGAGGATTCTATTGTGATGGACTTTTTCTCTGGCTCTGCCACCACCGCCCATGCGGTGATGCAGCTGAATGCGGAAGATGGCGGCAACCGTAAATTCATCATGGTACAGCTGCAAGAAGAGACCGACCCGAACTCCGAAGCTTATAAAGCCGGCTTTAAAAATATCTGTGAGATTGGCAAGGAGCGCATCCGCCGGGCGGGAGAAAAGATCAAGGCAGAAATCGAGGAATCCAGCACCCAACTGGAATTAGGCCAGGCACCCAAAGAAGTTCCTGATATTGGCTTCAGGGTTTTTAAGCTGGACGAAGGCAACATGAAAGATGTTTACTACAGCGCTCAGGATACCACCCAGGACCTGCTTGGCAGCCTGAAGAGCAACATCAAAGAAGACCGAATCGACCTGGATCTGCTTTTTGGCTGCCTGCTGGATTGGGGGCTGCCGCTCTCGATGCCACACAGCTCCGAGCAGATCGATGGCTGCACCGTCCACAGCTATAACGATGGCGACCTGATGGCTTGCTTTGACGAAAAAGTGCCCGAGAGCGCCATCAAGGCTATTGCCAGGCGCCAACCGCTCAGGGTCGTCTTCAGAGATAGCAGCTTCGCCAGCTCACCGGAAAAAATTAATGTGGAGGAGATCTTCAAGCTCCTCGCTCCGAACACGCAAGTGAGGGTACTCTAAGGAGACAATATGGCGAACCTTAATATCGAAGAGTTAGAGGGATTTGAGGATCTGTTTGGTATGAGTACGGGTTATGTAATCGATTTTTCAAACGATACATTCCGACGTTTCATAAAGCGTACAATAGGGTTAGATGTTTATGAGGGCAATGGATACACCGACTACTGTTCTAAAGCAAACAAGCTTCGGCAAATTTGGGAAAAAGAATCGGATAATTCTGTTGGAAAGCTTATGGATGCGATGTTAACCCATTATGAGGGTTTTAAACGAAAATGTAACGAACTGACTCCAGATATTGTAGACAGAATTAAAAGACTACGGATTGTTTGCCAGCGATTGCTTGGCAACATGGGTAAAATAGTATTGCCTGATACAGATGAAGAAACTCTTCAAACTCTTCTCAATGACATAGACCATTCTCTCTCAATTAACAATCCCACTCTTTGCCTAGACCGGCTGCATACTTTTTCCACAAAATTCATGCGTCAAGTCTGTGAGAAAAATGGAATCGCCATAGTAGATATTAAAGGAAAGCATTTGCCTTTACAAAGTTTGGCTGGGATGCTAAAAAACATGTACAAAGAAACTGGTCAATTTGAATCGACATTCACTTTACTCGCTATTCAAAACAGCATTTCACTTTTCGATAAGTTCAATGAAATACGAAACACTCAGAGCTACGCTCACGATAATGAATTACTAAATGACATCGAAGCTACATTTGCAGTAAAAATAATGTCAACCCTATTGTGTTTTATCAATGCTGTTGAAAACCAAAGGGAAGCAATGGCAAATTCTAAGGAGTAATGGATGAAAGTCTCGATCCGGTTTTTCGATGACCGTGAGGTTCGGGCAGTGTGGGATGACCAGAATGCCAAATGGTGGTTTTCTGTTTTGGATATCGTTGCCGTATTGCGCGATGAGGATGATTACCAAAAAACCCGCAACTACTGGAAGTGGCTGCATGCCAAACTTAAACGCGAAAACAATCAACTGGGTAGTAGCACTACCCAGTTCAAACTCACCGCGCCGGATGGAAAGAGACGCTTATCTACAGTTTTGGATTATGACGGCATCCTCGCTTTGGGCAAACTGTTTCCGAGCAATCGTGCCAACCGCTTCATCGAATGGTTCACCTTCAATGAGGATGGCATCGATGCCAAGAGCAGGGATAAAGCCTATGCCCTGTTTGAGAGCACGCTGCTGGATACGATCGAAGTTGGCACGGTGAAAGGCTTGCAGCAGATCCACGCGTACCTATTTGGCGGTCTTTTCGATTTTGCCGGGCAGATACGCACGCGCAACATCTCGAAGGATGGGTTTCAGTTCGCAATGGCGCGGTACCTCCCTGAAACGCTCCGAAAAATTGAAGCCATGCCAGAAGACAGTTTTGAAGCCCTTATCCAAAAGTATATTGAGATGAATCTCGCCCATCCCTTTCTGGAAGGCAACGGCAGAAGCATGCGTATCTGGCTCGACCTGATGCTGAAGAGGCAATTGAATCATTGTGTGGACTGGAGCAAGATCCCAAAACATGATTATCTTGCGGCGATGAGACAGAGCGTGGTCGATCCAGCAATAATTAAAACCCTCATCCATGGCGCGCTGACTGACCAGATAGATGATCGCGAATTGTACATGAAGGGTATCGACTACTCCTATTATTATGAGCAGGAAGACATTGTAATAGAAGAGGATGCCAAATGAAACTGCGCTTCAAACACCAAAAATTTCAGGCAGATGCGGCTAAAGCTGTTTGCGATGTGTTCACCGGGCAACCTTATCTGACGCCTACCTATATGATCGATCCGGGCATCACAGAGCAGCAGCTACTCCCTGAGATGGCAGCGAATCAATTCAGCGGTTGGAGCAACCAGAGTCTGGTTTCCGCATTGAATGACGAGGTCATTCTGGGAAACCTCAACAAGGTTCAGCGCAGTAATCTCTTGGAACCATCCCGAACGCTCGAAGGGCGCTATAACCTGACGGTCGAAATGGAAACCGGGGTTGGCAAGACTTATACCTACATCAAGACGATGTATGAGCTCTACGCGCGCTATGGCTGGAGTAAGTATATTGTTGTGGTGCCCAGTGTAGCGATCCGCGAGGGTGTTTACAAAAGCTTCCAGATGACTGAAGAACATTTTGCCGAGGAGTACGGCAAAAAGATACGCTACTTTATCTACAACTCATCGAACCTGACCGCGATCGACCGTTTTGCCTCGGACAGCGCCATCAACGTGATGATCATCAACTCGCAGGCTTTCAACGCCAGAGGAAAAGACGCCCGCCGTATTTATATGAAGCTGGATGAATTCCGTTCCCGGCGACCGATCGACATTTTGGCAAAAACCAACCCGATTATGATCATTGACGAACCCCAGTCGGTTGAAGGGGCGGTGACGAAAGAGAAGCTGAGGGAGTTCAATCCTTTCATTACCTTACGATATTCCGCCACCCATCGGGAAAAATACAACATGGTCTATCGCCTGGACGCGATGGATGCCTATAACAAACGGTTGGTTAAAAAGATTTCCGTCAAGGGTATCTCGGTACGCGGGAGCACCGCAACCGAAAGCTACCTCTACCTGGAAAGAATCAACCTATCGAAGGGCAACCCGACCGCCACGATCGAGTTTGACCATAAGGGCAAAGCCGGAATACGGAAAGTATCCCGGGTGGTGGGCGAGGGCTATAACATTTTCCAGAATTCCGGAGAACTAGATGAGTATAAGGATGGCTACACCGTTCGGCGGATTGACGGCAGGGACTCGAGCATAGAATTGCTAAATGGTATCAAACTTTTTGCCGGAGATGTGATTGGCGCCGTCAATGAGGGGCACATGCGGCGTATCCAGATCAGAGAGACGATCCTTTCGCACATTGAACGGGAAAGGAAATTGTTCACCAGGGGGATCAAGGTGCTTTCCCTTTTCTTCATTGATGCGGTCGCGAGATACCGGCAGTATGATGAAGCCGGGCAGCCAGTGCCTGGAGAGTACGCGAGAATTTTCGAAGAAGAATATCAGCAAATTGTTGGTGAGATGCAGCAAGAGTTTGGGGATGAGGAATACATGCGGTATCTGAAAGCCATTCCTGCTGAGGGTACCCATGCGGGGTATTTTTCGATCGATAAGCGTAGCAACCGCCTGATTGACAGCAAACTTGGTGATAGACGCGAGCGCACATCTGAGGATGTTGATGCTTACGACCTGATCATGAAAGACAAAGAACGGTTGCTGGACCGCAAGGAACCGGTTCGGTTTATCTTCTCCCATTCAGCACTACGCGAGGGCTGGGATAACCCCAATGTGTTCCAAATCTGCACACTCAAACAGAGCAGCAGTGATGTGCGTAAGCGCCAGGAGGTGGGGCGGGGCTTGAGGCTCGCGGTGAATCAGGATGGGGAACGTATGGACGTGAATGTGCTCGGCGAAGACGTACACAGGGTTAATGTTTTGACGGTTGTGGCGAATGAAAGCTATGACGATTTTTCCAGAGGGCTCCAATCTGAGATTGCCGCGGCGATCGGTGACCGACCCGTGAATGTGGATATAAATCTGTTCAAGGGTAAGGTCATCAAAGACGCAGAGGGGACCGAACAAACGGTTGATGCGACGATGGCACAGCTGATCTACGACAGTTTGCTTGAAAATGGGTATGTTAAGCGGGGCAAGCTGACCGAAGAATACTACGAGGCTAAGAAGGCGAACACTGTTTCGCTGGGAGATGATTTCCAGGGGAATACGGATGAAGTGGTGCGAATATTAGATACCATCTTTGACCCAAGCCTTTTGCAGCCTGAAAATGACAGGGTAAACAATGTAGTAGCACAGCTTGATAAGAGCAAACTGGGTTTGCCCGAGTTTAAAAAGCTCTGGGAAAAGATCAATAGCCGCAGCATTTATGTAGTGGACTTCAACACGGAAGAGCTCATTAAAAACGCCATCTCGTCGCTGAATAGGAATTTGAAGGTTTCGAGAATATTCGTTAGAGTCGAATCTGGTGCGATGGATGAGATTGCGTCAAAAGAAGACTTATTGGCTGGTGGAGCGTTCAAGAAGACTGGTGGGGATATCCGGCAGACCCAGGTTCAATCAAGCTCGAGTGTGAAATATGACCTGGTGGGCAAGGTTGTCTCCGAGACTGGTCTGACCCGGGCAGCTGTTGTTCGAATCCTACAAGGAATTAGGGCAGAAGTATTCGAGCAGTTCAAGAACAATCCGGAGGAGTTCATCCTCAAAGCCAGTGACTTGATCAACCAGGAAAAGGCAACGGTTATTATTCAGCATATTACCTACGATAAGCTGGATGCGGTCTATGACACGACGATCTTCACCGAACCGGAGCTGAAGGGACGCCTGGAGGTTAATGCGCTGCCTGTTTCCAAGCATCTGTATGACCATGTCATTTACGACAGTTCTATTGAGAGACAGTTTGCTGAGGATCTGGACCATAGCAACGAAGTCGCTGTTTACGTCAAACTCCCCAATGGGTTTTATATCAACACTCCGGTGGGCAAGTACAACCCGGACTGGGCGATAGCTTTCCATGAAGGGTCTGTAAAACATATTTATTTTGTGGCGGAGACCAAGGGCTCCATGTCGACCATGCAGCTTCGGGCGATTGAGGAAGCAAAAATCCACTGTGCTCGGGAACACTTCAAGGCAATCAGCACCGGGAATGTGGTGTATGACGTGGTCGATAGCTATGAGACATTGATGGATAAGGTGCTGAAATAAAAGGGTTGAAGTGTAAATAGGAGGTCAAATTATGCCAAGAGATTTACTGCTAGCCAAACCGAAAAGTTGGGATACCTTTGAAGATATCGCGTGTGATCTCTTTACAGAGTTCTATAAAGGACACAATTTCCAGAGATATGGAAGGCAAGGACAAGGTCAAAATGGAGTTGACATTGTTGGGGTTGTGCAAGATGAAGTTGTGGGTATTCAGTGCAAGCATTCTGCAGTAGATGATAAATTAACTTCAAAACAACTTGATGACGAAATAAAAAAGGCAGATGAGTTTTCCCCAACATTAAACAAGCTGATTTTTGCAACTAGTGCCTCGAGAGATACCACCTTAACCACACATTGTTTAAATACTTCAATAAAAAGGAAATCATCTGGGAAATTTGAGGTTGAAATCCTATTTTGGGAGGATATCCTCAATAAGATGGAGGGTTTTCCCCATCTTATATATAAGCATTTTACGAAGTATTTCTCTCGTTCAGGACTTGAAAAAGTTGATGATGATGTGAGGTCATCAACCCACATCCAGACAAGTATTTGGCCTATCTCAAACCAAGAATTAGAAACCTTGGCTTTCCAATCGTTAAAAGGGGCTAAAAAAGTAGACCCGTACTCATTTAGGCTTGCTTTGACCTCCTTTGGTGATCGGTCATTTGAAGGGAATGTCAATTTAATAGCAGACCTAGACCAAAGTAATGGATTGGGAACTCCTTGTGACAGCTTTCAGGTAAACGCTGAAATACTTAAGCAAATCAGGGCAATCCTAAAGACAGATTTTTATTCCCCAAAAATATCTATTTACTTAAATACACGGCTTTCTTCAGCTATGCTAGCAGGGTGGATGTTTAAACGAGTCTCAGGGTTTGACATTAATTTTATCGTGAACAACCATGTCTTCCCAACATCCGGTTTACCCTACGTACGTAACGACTTGATCTTTCACCCATCAATTCATGTTGATCCATCGAGCAACGAAATTGTCTTGATAGCTAGCTTATCAAGAGATATATCTTCTGACGTACTTAACAGTCTCTCAAGCTTGGGAATAAAGCCGGGCTGGATTCTACACTATCAACTACCCTCTCAGTATCTAAATGCTGCTCAGGTTTTGTCATTAGCTGAAACCATTAGCATGAGAATAAAAGAGCTCACTTCTCATTGGAAAGCTCGTGTCATCCATCTCTTCTTTGCTGGGCCAAGTGCTGTTGCAGCGCAAATCGGTTATAACCTGAATGCAGTTTCCCCGATTTTCCTCTACTATAAAGACCATGATGATGACAAGTTCGTATTATCTGGCGTAATTAAGAATGGATTGTGAGATTATGAGTAAACAGGATGGTTGCTTCCGAGAATTTCTTTCTAATATTGAGCCCTCATCGCAGCAAGTCGAATATGCCAAACAAGCCCATATCCCATTGAGAGAGTACCTTAGCAACGATGTTACGTTCAAATCTTGTTTTAAGAATTCATTTTTATATGGGTCATATCGACGCCACACTGCTATTTGCAATATCAAAGATATTGACATAGTAATAATTAATGACCTAGACGTTAATTCACTGGATAATACACCCGATAAAGTCTTGAAGAGACTTAAGGCCAGCTTACACAATTATTATGACCAGGTTGATGATACTAGTTATCAGAGGAGGTCTATCCGAGTTAATAACCCCTTACCGGAACATACTGATTGTCTGATGACAATGGATATTGTTCCTGCTATTGCACCTAACGGGGAAGATCAGCCTCTTTTGATACCAGATAGAGAATTGGATCGTTGGATAATCAGTAATCCTAAGGGTCACATTCAAAAAATATCGGAGAAGAATGAGGAATGCGATAAAACGTTTGTGCACCTGGTAAAGATCCTAAAGTGGTGGTGGAAGTATCAGTGCTTGTTAAAACAACCTAAAGTTGTTAGACCAAAACCAAAAGGTTTTTGGATTGAATCCTTGGTATATACAACGATAAATCCGAATAATACATACTATGCAGATCATTTCATTTCCGTCCTAGAAACGATTTCATTACGTTTTCCCGATAGGAATTTTGTGCCCACCCTTCCAGATATTGGACTTCCTGGACAGTATCTTAAAACGAATATGACTGTCGAAGAGTTTAACTTTTTTCAAGACTGTGTTTCTGAATCACTCGAGTTAGCAAAGAGAGCAAGAGCGGAAGAAAGTGACGCAAGGAGTAATGAGCTTTGGAGGATGATTTTTAGCGAGGAAAAATTTCCCGCCTATAAGCAACAGATTGCAAAAGCTTCGGACCACCATTTAGCAATTGGTGACCATTCCCATAAACTTAATCCTCCGTGGATCGAAGTGAAAAATTCCAAGTGTGAGGTTAGGATCCGCGCCGTCTTGTGCCAGCCTGATGGTAAGTTTTTAAGAAAATTATATAATGATGGAGAGGAGTTACCTCCGGATATGCTCATTAAGTTCTATGCTGAGGTGGAAGGCACGACTAGAGGCGAAATATTCTGGCAAGTCGTGAATACAGGTCATCACGCTGCTTCCTCAAACGCACTGCGGGGGGATAAATTCGATCATGGAAAAGCGAAAGATCGTAAAACGGATTCACCTGATCCAAAACAAAATTATGAAAGCACAAAATATACAGGGAAGCACTGGATTCAATGCTTTGTTGTCAAAGATGGTGCATTAATCGCTAAGAGCGAGCTGTTTTTTGTTAATGTTTTTGACCCGTCATATTCGAGTTAAGAACGACAATAGGAAATACATTCAGCAAACTACTAACCTGCAGCCAAGCGATAGTAAAAGTGTCTTGATTATTTATCTTAAACTAGCAGAGGGTGATTTTAGTCATGTTTAGATCGAAAGGCTGAACCTGGCGACTGCTGATCTTCACCGCACTTATACATATAATCGCTTTGGATAGGTATCATCTATCAAATAATTATTTCCACATTAATATCGGTGTCGGCAGTTCGGGATTAGACCGGGAACGTTATTCTGAAGTTGCCAGCGGACAATGGTTGGACCAACTTTTGGTGACCCTGGTTCAAGAGCGCTTATCCCTCTTGAGATCATCGTCTGCCACTTGCTGATAATTGCTTCTCGGTTTGGAATCGATAGAGCAAGCGTTTCTAAGAGATAGCCTAAGCGTTTGGCAATAGCTCCACCTCCCCATTTTTCCAAATACCCAGTCAACTTTTCCCAATCAATCTCGCTTGAGGCTGAGGACATCGCTTCAGCTAACTGGATAATTCCTCCGCTTAGATCTGGTCGATCAGCAGCGTCAATCAGAGTCTTTTCACGATCAGTCACAATTACCGTTTGACCTTCAATTTGTCTGCGCACCATTCCAAAAAAACGTTTGTCGGAAACGGTAACAAAACGGTAATTTATGCCCTGGATGTTTACCGATCTTTTCCTCTTCGTTGTCTGGATAAACTGAACACGCGGAAGCTGCTCTGTCATATTCCAAAAGCGCATCGCCGACCAGTAGGCGACAGCCCCAGGTGAAACTAAGTGTGAAGCAATGATCAGAGCATTTTCTGACCACAAACGTTCTGGTCCCGCCTCCAAGGGGATGATCATGTATAAGCCGTTCTCCAACCGAAAAAGCCAGCGTTTTCGCACAAGTCTGCCCAATGCGTTCGTAGCCGAATCGGGGGTTTTCCAAAACTCAAGTGCTTCCTGGAAGGTGAAAATTGTTTTCCCTTTCGCGGAAAATGTTGATAAAAATTCTGTTTCCTGTTTGCTCAACGACATACTATTCCTTGTAACAAAACCTTGAGATAATGATGGAATTGTTACGTACAATATCATATCACAACTCTCAGCTTGTCCCATTGTGGCCTCGGGTCCTTCGGACAGGAGCGGAGTTTGCAACGCGGATAACTTGTGAAGAAGCAAGGAAGTTAAAATCAGAAACCAAATTAATACATGAATTACCAAAAGTCACCTCAGAAAATTGTTGTCATGCTATATAAACAACTCAGCTCCGATTTTTGCCAAGCACACATTTTAATCAAGAATTCAAGTTATCGCATAAGTCAATCAATCCATCAATCAAAAAAAAAGGAAAGCGTTCAAGAGATGGATTGATTGATAGATAGTCTTAATTAACTCAGTCTCGTTAAAATCAGTTTAATTAATTCCTTATTAATAAGACTTCCGATTTAAGGAAGTCTTGACTTCCGCTTTTCGGAACTCTTGACTTCTGCTTTTCAGAAGTCTTGCAGGATGTAAGCAGCAAATATTTTCAAAAAAGCGAAGCCAGGTTTTCGGAGCAAGAACAACATAACACCTAATAAGCCAACCTTAAATTTCCAATTTTTCATTGACCTCAACTATGAACTACTGTATGATTCAGATTATCAAACCGCAGTTCGTATTGATCGAACTAACCGGAGTAGCATAAGCTCGTAAAAAGAGCATGCTTAGAGGTCAAAGGTAACGATTTCAGGTTCCACCCTCATAACCCGGAGGTCAGTGGTTCGAATCCGCTCCCCGCTACTGAGAAGGAACCAGAGTACGCAATACTCTGGTTTTTTGTTGGCCGCGCGTACAGAGGTTGCCCACATTTTAGAATCGGAGGATTTTATTATGAACCACTGTTCGCCGGGCTCAAAACACAAGCACACATCTATTTCGTTATCGAAAGCAATCGAGGGCTTCCTCACATTCAAGATTGCAGAAGGTCTGAGTAAACGCACGATCGAATCCTATGAGCATACTTTAAGGCATTGGTATGACCAGGTAGGCGATATAAAGGTATCCCAAATCAAAACTTCGGACCTGATAGCTTTCCTGGCTTGGATGAGAACCGAATATCAACCCAAAAGGTGGAATGGCAATACGGATCCACTTTCTGCCAAGTCGCTCAAGAATGTGTATGTCTCTCTCCGGGCGTTGTTTGCCTGGCTTGAGAGAGAGTTCGGAATGGAGAATCCTGCTAAAACCATTCCCTCTCCCAAGTATCCGCAACACGTTATTCAGACTTTCTCTAAAGAGGAGATTGAAAAACTGATCAAATCCTGCGTCTATTCCAGAGAATCCCAACCTTATAATCGCAAGAGTTTTGTGATGCGTCGCCCAACAGCGAATCGCGACCAGGCACTGATCATGTTCTTGTTAGACACTGGCCTACGCGCGACGGAACTTTGTTCCTTATTGGTCGAGGATGTAGACCTCAAAACCGGTCAGGTCAATATCAAACATGGTGTTCCTGGCGGTGCGAAAGGTGGAAAAGGCAGGGTCACTTACTTAGGAAAAACCAGTAAGAAAGCACTCTGGCGATATCTCGCAAATAGAGAAGACGGTGATGAACCTGATGCACCTCTCTTCCTGAACAACAGCGATCGTGCTTTCAACAGAAATAGTCTAAGAATTCTGATCCGGCGCTTGGGTGAGAGAGCCGATATTCCCCACGTCCATCCACACAAGTTCAGGCATACTTTTGCCATCACTTATCTGAGATCGGGCGGGGATGTCTTTACCTTGCAACTCCTGCTTGGACACAGTTCACTGGATATGGTTCGGCACTACGCTCAAGTCGCTCAAAGCGATGTTGCCACCGCGCACCGCAAGGCCAGTCCTGTGGATAACTGGAGGCTCTAAGGCACATTCAACCGATCAACTTTTCCGCAATGAGCATTAAGGCTTGGCCAAGCTTTTCTTTGTCGAGGTTGCCCAGGTAGTTTTCAACCTGGTTGTCTGGGACAAGACTACTTTTGTTTGATAGGCCAGTGATGCGGGTCTTGACCTCTGAGGAGAGTAAGGGAGCATAGATGCCATCAGTGATCTCAAGGTTTTCGTGCATGAGATTCATGGAGACGGCTTTGTAATCTGCCAAGGTTTTGGCATGTAGTAGCCCGTAAACTGCATTGCCATGCCGAAATTTGTGGGGAGACTTGTACTCCAGGTTTGCTTTGGCAAAGAGTTCTTTCAATCTGCGTCCTAAAGCATGTGCCCGGTTCTTACCTGGCTGCTCATGCGAGATGCTTTGTTCACCCCATAGATGGTGGATTGGGGCATACCATCGCGCATCGTCAGGTAATTCCTCCTCTACAAGTTCATGCCAGCGTTTGATCACCTTTATAAGGTCTGGAACGTTGTAAAGGAAGGTGGTCGCTTTCTTGCCGTTCTTGGTACGAACGCCTAACTCTGGCCATTGATGGATGGTTAGATGGTCGAGGTCGATCGCCGCAATTGGGAGGGTTACGAAAGCACTCGCCCGCATACCGGATAAAAAGAGAAGAGCGGCTGCGGCCTGGTCTCTGATCGAGGCAAGATCACTATCAGGAGCTAGAGGGTTTACCAGGCTGCGGACTTCCTCTTCAGTCACAAATACATTAACTTCCAATTTCTGAGGTTGGCGTATCAAACGCAAGCTCTCGATCCATTCCAAGGGTATTGAATTCAATTCCCGCCCGTAGCTTCTTTTTGCCCAGAGGAAGAACCGTTTGCTTGTATCCAGGATTTTCTTTTGTGTGGAGAGTGCCAGGCTAGAGGCATTAGAGGAATCGGTTGATTTGGAAACATACTTTGGAAAAGCAGGCCTGATGCTCGATACTTTCGAGAAATCGATCTCCCCTGCCCAAAGGAGCAGATGCCTAAGGTAGAAGCGATAACGCTCCACAGAGCTTTCACTCAGCTGCATCACCTCCTTCAGATAATCCAGGTACTTGGAAACCTTGATAAAGTTTTGCCGTTCAAGCATCTCTGATTCCTCGATTGACGATGCCTCCACAGACTGGGCAAAGCCCTCTTAGCCGCTTGAGGTTCCCTTTGACGGTTTGGATCTCTGGATTTTGGATGAGTATTTTTTGGTTGCAACGCAAGCAGTAGCCTTCGTCCCTGGCCATATTTCCTTTTGTTTTCACTGGTTTTTGATTTTTGACCCAAGCTGCAAAAAGTTCCCCATTTATCCAGACACGTCCCTGATCATCTTTTTCTGATGGCGCTCCTGCCGAAAGCCATCCCCTTAAGGTGTTATAGGGCAAGCCCAAGCTTGAAGACAATTCCTTTAGGGTGTACAGCATGGGCAAGAGTCCTGGAGCACGCACGATAACCTTATGTGGGATTTTTATTTTGATCATCTTGGCAGAACCCTTTCGATCTTTTTTGGAAAAGCTATCTTTCCTGAAAAAGTTATGATGTAGATCTCATTTCTATTAACTTAACAACGCGGTTTCCTGTTTTGCCAATAAGAGATTCGTCGTCGAGAGGATTAGAAAATAGTATTTTGGATTTGTTGAATCCGGACGGCTTTTGGCTTTGCCCACGGGAGTTTCACCCCTGTTCTCTTAAGACAGCTCCACCCATTGCCTGCGGCGAATCTACGCTCGGACTGTGGCTATAGAGGCGTTTCTCTTCCCCAACACATTGATCGACTTGCCATATCGACCAAATCACTTGGATGGGTATCGCTCGTTCAATTTGAAGTCATCGCGCATCAGTGATTACCTGTGCTGGGTTGGTTGTTTCCGGATTCTTGTATGACATCCAGGCATTATCCTCCTGGCGTTTTTGTTAAGGTGCATTTACTGCATCGTTTGGTTTTTTAGACACCCTCCCAAGATTGGGTGATCTCAAATCAATTCGGTTTCTCCATTGAGCAGATGAACCTTCTCCACCATATCATGGGGCGAAACCTACGTAACGGAAGCATCCAACTTCAAGCCACTTATTCATTTATTCCCTTCGTTTTAGAATAGTCAATCTTGAAAAGTATGACTGCCTGCATCAATTTTGAAGTCAAACGATCCTTGATATCCATATCTGTGCCGTAGAAGGGATTCCCATCGTCATCACAGAAGAGCCTTCTTGATAAGAAGTTGATTTGCCGCTCAAAATGTGCCAAAACAGTCTCCATGGCGTCGTAATTTCCTGAAACCGCCTGTACAATTGTTTCGTAAGGCAGGAGTCCTCGGAGTTCTGAGTAATCCGTCTTTTCAAGTACATAGATCATCATAGGCCTCTAAAAACTGTCTCAATAGAACGAGGGCCCGGCTCCTTTTGTTTTGGATCGTGCTCCGGGGTATATTTTTTCGTATTCCGATGGACTTGTCATTCAAGTCATAGAAGTAATAGAGTAAGACCACATCTCTGAGATCCTCGGAAAGCGTGAGTATTCCTTTCGATAGAATTTCGGAGGAAATCTCGATCTTCTGGCCTTCTAATTCAAAAATGTTTTTTGCTCCATCCTGCTTTCCAACACCTTTTTCTAGTTTGGTGTTGTCAAAATAGGTTAATTCCGTCGCGTGACGACGATTCATTGCCATGTAGGCGTTGCAGGCTTCATTTCTGAGGGTTTTCTTGCAATATCCATTAAAGGATCGACATACATCTATTTGGCTTTTTTCATCTGTCATCGCTTCACCTCCGAAAAGCAATTAGTGGGAAGTGGATGCTTTCCTGTTAACTAAAACAATCGGGATGGGAAATTTGCCAATGCCAATTTTAAAAACTGACAATGGACAAAAAAGACCAACAAGAATTGGCCTTTAGCACTACTACATTTAATCTTTTATTGAGGAATCTATATTAGCTATTAAAAAAACAGAATCAGCATAGCCAGGGATGAAGCATAGGCTGTTTTCGTCGTTGTTCAACAACTATTGAGTTCGTGATTCAATTCACCTTGCCAAAGAGAAACCGAGATCAAGGAGTGGCAAGAAATTCTTCCAGCCGCAGGCTTGCCTCATCGTAACGGGCTTGTTCCTCTGCGGGTAATTCTGGAAACCATGTAATATTATCCAACGCGTTAGGTTCACTATACGAGTCAGAGTTTCCGCTAAGATAGTACCAGGTATAAGAATGCATGATCTGCCCACCGTTATCGAGATTGAAATAGAGCAAACGATCTTCAGATTGGAGTCTTTCGCCCGTATCGGTCCTGGGCAGAGTTCCCCCGTGCTTGACTTTTTCCTCGAGGACAAGCACTTGCTTGCCATCCAGTTGCTCAAACCAGACTGCAAATGAATGTTCCCGTGTATTCCCGGTTGGCTCTATTTCCAAAGGGTTTTCCTGGAGAAAAAGCAGCCAGGATAAACGATCATCCCCAAATTGCATCTCGGATACATCTTCGTTGAGGATCAGATCAGGATTGATCAGATTGGTTCCCGGAGGCTCACGGAAAGAAAAGGAAGGTTTCCTGAACCTGTAGTCATCCAAGGTTTCAGTGATTGCTCCATCTCCTTGCTTTCCATCGCTTGTCAAAATGCTTAGAATTGCCACGACTCCATCCGCGTACACTCCCGGAATATCGTAATATTGAAAAAACTGATCGAAATTGACCGTAGCCGGATCATTAATATGCATCCAGGTCACCCTCCGGTTGAGATCTTCATAAGTCCCCAACCTTTCGTCAAATTTGTACCATCCGACTTTGTCAAATTGCGCGACGAACCGATCAAGCAAGGTTTGAAGAATGGTCTTGATGACCTCCTTGTCTTGGCTCGGGTTTTGGGCTGTGAGTGTGTTCTGCCATAGCTCAAAATCACTCAGTGTTGTTTCTACTTGGTTCCGTGTTATCTCAGGTAATGGGGTTAATTGGGGAGCAACGGTAGACTCACCGACAGCAGACAGTGTTTCGGTGGGGACGGGGGTATAGGACTGCCGGTTGCAACCCATCAGTGTAAACAAAATCAGGCACCCCAAGATCATTTTTTTGAGGTTCATAAAAACGCCTTTCTAAATTCTTCGGAGCTGTCCACCAGCCATCTCATAAGCCTGGTCACAGAACTTAGCGATTTCTTCCTTGCTATGGCTGGTAATCAGAATAGTCTTTCCCTGATTTTGCAACTCATGTATTAGGTCATGGAACCAATCCTGCCCGGCAAAATCGAGACCGGTAGTTGGTTCGTCTAACATCAAAAGTTTCGGATCTTCCATCAGTGCCTGCGCGATCCCAAGGCGCTGGCGCATACCGGTCGAATACGTCCGTACAGGGCGTTTATCCATCGGTTCCAAACCCACCAGACGGATCACCTCATCAATCCGCTCCTTGCTGATGGTGTTGCTGACCATTGCCAGGAGCAGCAGGTTGTTCCGGGCAGTCTCGGTAAGCAGCAAGCCGGAGTTATCAAAGTGAACACCAGTATTGACAGGGAACTCGTTTTTTCGGTCAAGAGTGGTACCAAAAATGGTCACACTGCCGTTGTCCGGTAATACCAAACCGGCTAAAACGCGCATGAAGACGGATTTGCCGCTGCCATTCGTTCCGCATATCGCGACAATTTGATTCTCCGAAAGGTTGAAGTCAAGGTCGCGCAAGACCTCCTTTTGCTTGAATGTCTTGCTGATCTTGCTGGCTGTAAGGATGGTAGTATCGGTCATCAGTTTGTCCTCTAATCGGCATCGGGGTGGCTGAGATAATCCTGCTTGCGGTAAGCCAACCAGGTGAGGGGCAGCAGAACGATAAGCCAGATAAGCCAGGTGTAAATGGAAGTGTAGGTTTGGTCCAGGTTGCGTAAAACGAAAGGATAAAAACGCATGACCAGATTGCGGATGATAGGCACATATTGAAAAAACGGGGGCAGGTTCAAGAAAATCGATGCCAGTGGCAGGCTGGAAATCAATAAAATTTCAACAATGAAATAGCCGATCAACCTGCGTTGGGTGAGCGTATTGATCAAGAGCACCAAGAGGCTCATACTGAAGAAACCAAGCGTGGACATCCCGAAAACCGTTGCGAATACCAAGGCGTGATTTGGCGGGTCTACCAGATACCCAACCAGGTTGATATGTTCGAAGCTCAGGCGCATGACGCTCCATTGGGTTGAGAAGGGTAATCCAAGCAGCCTGCCTGTTAGGTGGATAACGATGAATATGAGCAGGCCGTAAGCAATGGCAGCCAGTAAAAGAAATCCCAAATGCGCCAGCCAGCTGCGCCAGCGGGCACCCAGACGCTTAATGGAAAGCTGGCCGAAAGCGGTTTGCGGTTGCAGGTTGCTGACCATAAAGAGGAAAAGGTTGGCGGTCACCAGCGCCATCGCCCAAGGGTCGCCTATTGTGCGGAAGTAAAGGTCCCAGGTGTTTGGGGGAGCGTTGCCAGCCTCAGCCGTAAACACCTGTGGTAATTGCAGTTTCATCCAGCCCAACATCACACCACTGAGCACTGCCATCATGACCACGATCACAATGATTTGGACAGGCCGTATGTGGATATTCAGTTGCGTGCGGAAGTAATTGCCCCACTTGCTGCCCCGTTGTAAACGGCTCTCTTTGATCGGAAAGTTTTGCAATCTGGCAGGGATCAGCTTTGTCAGGTCAAGTGGATGGGCGCTTTTCTTTTGAGGCAAAAGGCTGTTTTCCAACACTTGCTGACGCTTGCCGAACAAGACGATGATTGCAAGCGAAATCAGCAATAAGGAGGCTGGAAGAATGAACAACCTAGGCATCTCATTGGTGGTTTCAAAGGCATGTGAAGGGCTGAAATTGGGCGTGAGCAAAACCTCAGAAGGCGCCAGGTACCAGGGAATCAACTTTGCCCGGTTGGCAAAATATTGCAGCAGGCTTGCCAACAGAAAGGGCAGACTCAAGGCAACAAAGCGGTGATTCACCAGCAATGTAGATGCCATCCCCAGGGTGGCAAATAGAGCGCCGATAAAAAAAACCACTCCGGCCACAAGCAGAATAAAAAGGTCTGGACTGTTTTGGAAAAGGTGGACAAGCTCCTGCATTTCGTAGGGGCGTCCATCAACCGTGTTGAGCGCCGGGTGGTTGATCGGGTTTTGGTTGGTGAGCGTTGTGAATGCGTAAAGCAATAACAACGGCAGGATGGCTGCCAGAGCCCCGGCAAAAGCATTGGCAATAAATTTGGCAGACATCACCTTCTTGAACGTCTGCCTGACGGCAAGCCTCTCCAGGTACCCTTGTTTGCGATCACTCGAAAGCGAATCTGCAAAGGGGAAGCAGGCAATTAGGGGTAGCATTTGAAAATAGAAACTGTGGTTGTAGGCAAGGTACCACTGGTCTACGAATGATTTTTCTTCCGGATAATGGCTGGCATAGTTTAAGCCTAAACCAAGCAGCAGCATACCTAATAGAAGGGCAATTATGAACCCTCGCGAGCGCGTCGCACGTTTAAGCTCCGAGATGAAAGTATTTGAGAAGTTTGCTGTTGGTTTTATCATCATTTCGTCTTGTCCAAACTCAACGATTACTGATCACTCCTGCTGCTATCTGAAAAGCTTCCTGGCGGGAAAGCGTGGTCCTCAAAATGATTAATCGATCTGATTGATTCCAAATCAGTGTAGTGAAACCATTCTTCAGTTGATACCTTACCTCAATGCCTTCGACGATTTGTACACCTTGTTCTTCCAAATCCTCATTGTCCATGTTGACCGTCGTGTCAGAGCCCAGAATCTGGAGCTTGACCTCATTTCCACCGGTTCCTGTGAACGCATACACACCTCCACTGATACTATATTGGAAGGTTAACAGCTTCATGCCATCGGGTAGATAGGTGGGGTAAAAAGCTCCTCCCGGAACAAAATCCTGCAAGGTTTGGCTGTTTTGTGAAGCACCCTCCTCACCCTCCAAGTAATAAGTAGCATAGATTGGGTTGGCTTCAATAACGAGCTTGGTGATCCAGTTACGAGCTGCAGAAACATTCGGGGTGATCGCAAAAAAGAGAATGAGCGCAATGACAACAAAGGCTGACACTCTTGAGAAAGCCAGAAAATACCGATTAGAGAATAGTGAGCGCTTGGGTTTATTATGGTCAGCCCATATTATTTGCTTGATCTCGGCATTGAACTTAGCGGAAGGCTGATAGGTTTCGTCCTTGGCGTCTTCTATGTATTCCGCCCCTTTGGTTTCGGCTGCAATCAGGACGCCTTCCCGGATATTCTTATCGAACGCTATACTTCTCTTGTTATCGTTCTTCACCCAAACCTCCTTTCAAGAGGTTTAATACTTTCCTTTTAGCTCGATATAATCTTGTCCTTACAGTGACTTTATTCATGTTCAATGTGCTTGAGATTTCCGCATCGCTCCAGCCCATCAGGTATTTTGCATTCAGCACAAATTGGTCTTTCTCTGGTAACCTCAAAATCGCCTTAGCTATTTCTTCCGACGACACTGCAATCTCCATCAGACAGTCAAAATCTACATCGTCAACAACATTTTCTTCGAAGCCCTCGAAAAAGTCCGAAAAATTGGTTTCTCGCTCTATCTTACGTTTCCGATAGATGTCCATCGAACAGCTTCTAATTACATTAACGATATAGAACGCTAATGTGTTTCGTTTGAGATTTTTTATTGTTGGAAGATATCTAATAAGTTTCAATAAAGATTGCTGAACGACATCTTCGACATCAGATTGGTTATCGAAATACTTGAATGCCTGCCTGAACATCAAGTTTTGATATTCAGCAAACAGCGTTTCCATGAAAAGACAATCGTCTTCATCTAAGGGGGCTGGTTTCTTGGAATGCAACAATTCCTCTCCTGCTATATGATCGATATTGATTATAAACAGGAACGAGGATGTGAATTTACGCCGTGTCTTTTCAGATCAAAAATGGGTTGAAGTGAAATGGACCTCACCATTCCACAATGGATTACTCTGCGCGACTTGAATTTACTTCAACAACAAAAATCATTGGTTGATTAAATTTAATGGAACACCAAAAAACGTCTTCCCCCCTAGTATCTCTTCAATTTTAAGCCTTATAGCATGCGAAGGATAAGAAATCACTATGCTTCCTTTACCAGGACAGGAAGTCGAATCAACCTCGAAAGATACGGAATTTTTGTCAATGCTTCTTATTTGATTAATCGTAGTTTCTTTCTCGGTAACCTTTTCTCTAACGATCGATAGAGCGGGCAATTCGTCACATGTTAAGTAATGCCGATGGTTATCGTATAAAACATCATCAACCGCATGTCGTAAAAAATGGGTCTCATTTTCGATGAGTAACAAAGCGATTATTACGAGAATGACACAGAACAATATTATCGATTTTCTTTTTCTCATTATTCTCCAGCTGAGGACCGTAAAACTTCTTCATATTAACTTTTTTTCATTTTTCAGGCTTACTGCCCTTCAGCCCAAAATTCCGGTTTATTTTGAAAAGCCCAGACCTGTAACGATTCAATAAAGGTCTATTCAATAAACGATCTCGGCACCAGAAATGTTGCACTGCAAGGTAAATTGATTTTCGACTTTTCAATTCTAGAATCAACTACTCAACGTCTGGCAAATACTTGAGATCAATTGTTAAGTCTAATAGGCGAATAACAGAAAGTAGCAAGCAAAGGAAGTGTATATACACATCCGGATTTTCGACAGAAAAAAGATCAAGGGATTGAAAGAAAAGTAGATCGCTTGCTGTATAGCAAGCAAAGGAAGTGTATATACACATCCGAAAATTACATTATTCAATAACTGAAATCGCTTACCTTTTGAAGTTTAGGAAAGATTAAGGTGAAGGACTATGAGATCATATGACTAATCGAAGACGAAAAAATCAAATCTTGTTTTATGTGGATGATGAAGAACTCAGAAGTATTGAGTCAAGAATGATATCCACAG
>Ga0209510_1000283_pt1 | contig 74136 bp, 57 predicted proteins | sample BiotimSIPDNA_FD_185749 | JGI IMG/M metagenome (GOLD analysis project Ga0209510, IMG submission 185749) | Anaerobic biogas reactor microbial communites from Washington, USA - Biogas_R1 time_0 SIP DNA (SPAdes) (version 2) | ecosystem: Engineered > Bioreactor > Anaerobic > Unclassified | place...
TTAGGGGTTAGCTAGGTAATCGATGCACCGGGCTTGAACGAAGTGAAAGCGGCACCTTGAGGTGCAGCAAGTAAAAGACCCTTATAGGGTCAGGTCAAGCCACCCGCTATGCGGGTGGTCTTGACTTTACATAATGTAAATTAGTTCAATAGATTAAAGAATTTCTATTTCAACCTTAAAATCCTGTGACCATTCTTTTGTTATGGCGGTAGATTTCCCACAGCTTGAAAGATCCCAAACGTTTAAAGAATTGATATTCAAGCTTTGGTATAAATGGGAGACGGTCGTACAAATCGCTAAAATCTTCATCTTGCTCATCTGAAAGAAGCAGTATTTCAACAATCATTGGGTTGTGCTTTTTCTGAATGAATTCATGGTATTGATAATTTGTTTCCCGGTCGAAGCCATCCGTTACCCTGAATGATTTCTTCATATTTTTTGCTCTGCGGTCTAAGCCTTTAACGTTTTTTTGCGTCCATGAACCAGAAACGTTATAACGATAGACGGAGGTCACATGATCAAGATATTGGATCTTGCCGTGTAATAGTGACAGAAGAGGAACAGTAAGATCCCAGATTTGTGCATAATGATACCAATCAGGCAGCTTATGAAATATTGAGCGTCTGACAACAGCGGATCCCATATCGACCAGACGCCCACCTAAAGCAATCACATCTTTTGGACTGCAAATGGCATCTTGCTTTCGAAAGCGTTTATATTTGGGTTTTCGTTTGTCGTCAGAGAATATGTGTTTTGTTGCTGTAAAGCACATCACAATATCAGGATTTGATTCCAACACATCAACCTGAGTTTGTAATTTTAATGGGTCGATCCAATAATCGTCCGCTTCCAGAAATGCGATATATTTCCCTCTTGCCCTGGGTATGGTAAAACTTGCGTTGACCTCATAGCCCTGCGAGAATTGATTTTCTTTCTGAAGAATCGGGATGATTACTTCAGGATATTTTTTCGCATATTCCCGGATGATCTCGCCTGTGTCATCACTTGAAGCATCGTCGTGGATAATGATTTCATAATTAAAATCAACCTTCTGCATCAGGCAGCTTTCGATGGCATCACGAATGAAAGATCCTTGATTGAAGGCAACAAGGCTGATGGTGACTAACGGTTCTTCCATAAAAATCCTTTGATTTTTTGAAATAGACTTGAAGACAAGTTTCGTAGAATGGAAAGTACTTCTTCCAAATTCGGGGATTTTATGAGTTTATTGATCAGGAAGTAGATAAATATCCCGACCAAAACCTGGATGATCAATCTTATCAACGTTATTTGGATGTCCATTTTCCCAACAAAGAAGATCCCAGCACCCATGATCAATGCAGTAACAGCAGATGGAAGAATATCCTTAAACATATCTATCAGGCTGTACCCAACAAGCCGACCTGCGATATAACTGACCACGAAATGGGATATTAAAGCAACTGCAATTTGCCCATAGATCAATTCAAGAATCCCATGTTTGTAGGTTAATGCAATTGCGATGATGGTCATAACATACTTAAATATTTCCAATCGGAGATGCAGATCAGAACGTCCTTTGATTCGGAGAAGGTTGTAATTCTGAACGACGATTGGGAACAATATCCCGATCACACTAAGCAGTTGGAAATAGGGGACACTTGGTGCCCATTTTTCAGTTAGGAGGAACACAAACAACGGCCGGGCAATGACGATCAAGCCAATCATGACTGGGAGAATGACGAACATCGACATGCGTATGGTTTTGCTGTGCACCTGTTTCAGGGTGTCGTTATCATCCTGATAGGGTGAAAAAGCAGAAAAAATGACCTGGCCAAGCGCCATGCTTCCCGCAACGGACACGGCGGTTTCCATGGTTTGAGCTCGTGTATAATAGCCGAGGTCAGTGGCTGAATAAGTTTTGCCAATAAATGTCTGGTAGACATTCTTGAAAATAGTCTCAATAATGCCGGCAATGAGCAGCCTGGAGCCAAAAGAATACATGGATTTCAAAGAAGGATATGAGAACTCAAATGCAGGGCGCCATTTATTCAAGAACCACAAGGATGCACCCTGCGCAAGACTGAACGTTAGACTTTGGACAACAAGGCTCCACACACCCAAGCCTGCAAATGCTGCAAGGATACCGCACAGTCCAGAAAAAAGAACTGCAATGATGCTGACAATAAAATGCTTTTTGAAATCAAGATTCTTCCTTAAAAGCGAAAGCTGAACAAGACTGAAGGCATTTATGATCAGTGTCAGGGATAGAACACGAGTCAGACTCGTGAGGATGGGTTGGTTGAAGAAGTTGGCAATATAAGGGGCAGAAATAAAAAGAATGCCAAATAAAATAATGCCGATGAATAAATTGAAATAGAAGATCGAAGATGCGTCGGTTTTTGTTGCATCTTTTTTCTGAATTAATGCGCTGCCAAAGCCGCTATCCAATATTGATTGGGCAATGCTTGTAAAAATGGCAAGCATACCGATCAATCCGAACTGGGATGGTTCAAGCAACCTGGCAAGAACAATCGAAATCACCATATGAATGACCTGTAAACTGACTCGTTCGGTGACTGACCAGGCCATATTATTGATTGTTTTTTGCTTAATAGTAGCCATTTATCTTCTTATTAGGATCCTCGTAAAACCTGATGGTGAGAGATAGTATAACATTGCTAAAAAATTCTCTCCCTCACTTCTTGCCGCTTGCCAAAACAATATTCTCGTAGACGGAGTGCAGCCGGACACAATCGTAACTTCATGAAATGATTGTATTTGACCTCAATCTCAAATTTGATAATCCTGTCCTTGCTGAAAAATTTTGAAACCCCTTATCAGTGCGACATTCTACAAGATAATACCCGGATGATGTATTTTCATTGTTATTTTGCCACTACCATCAGCCAAAATCCACCGAATAACTTTGCAGCAAAATCTTTATTGATGGCAAATAGTAATTTCCAGATATAATCCCGAAGTTTCGGATTGGGGTTATCGACATAGCGGCTCACGTAATGATAATCCACAATCTGATACCCTGTGCCCTGTAATGTGCCAAGCGCAGTGTCTTTGTTAAAATGATGGAGATGGCTGCGTATGTATTCCTTGTTCTGCATTGATCGGCTGCGAAGCATGTAGTAAATGGTAACCTGGAGAGGGATATAAAAAACTTTGTATTCTCCTTTCAGGCGTAATTTACTGAGAAAACCCAAATAGTCCCTGACATGAGTGAACACATTAATCGCCATCACAACATCAAAATAGTTATCAACCTTTAAAAGGTCTTGCTGATAGAAATGAAGATTTTCTTTTTCCTTTAATTTACAAACAGCAAATTCTTCATCTTCTGTTTCAAATCCTGAAAAAGTGACACTTTCATCATAATGATGGGTTAAATTTGAAAGGACGCTACCATCACCGCAGCCAATCTCACTGACGGTTTTAGGGTTTACGTGATTGTCACTTAGAATTTTGAAAATTTTTTCCGCTTTCCATGGCGAATCTTCTTCGTGCCATTGGCGTTTTCCAATCATGGTTGTGTCATTTTCAAAATAATTCGTCATTTTTCTAAAATCCTTCACAATTTGTGGAGAATACTTTTTAATATTTTTTTATATCCGGGAACATAACAATAAATTCTCCGTCATATTGTCCCTTCAGTGATTCGATAATGTAATCTTTGAAGTTGTGGGCTAAGATGAGAATGTAGTCAACCTTATTTTGTTCGAGATGTTCACGGGAAACAACTTGTATCCCAGTGCCCGGTATGAACATTCCCTGTTTGTAAAGTGTATCGTCAACAACGAATTCGATCATAGAATCATCGATCCCTACCGAGTTCAGGAATACACATCCTTTTGCTGCTGCACCAAAACCCGCAATTCTCTTGTGGTTTGAAACGAGATCAGAAATATAGTTGCTGAACTCATTAATCTTATCGAGGGTTCGTTTTCCCCATCTAACGCAAAATTCCTCAGTTATGGTCTTTTCAAGATTTAGGAATGATGGAATGGTGATATCAGGCTTTTTACTTGCTGATTTCTTCATCATCAATATACGCAAGGTGCCTGCATGCATATCATGATAAGAAACGTTGATGACCTTCAGCCCTTCCTGTTCGGACAAATCAAGGATATTCTGAAGGCAAAAATAATAAACATGTTCGTGATAGATCTGATCGTAGTTGTCATTAAGCAGGGTGGTCAGAACATATGGAAACTCAAGACACCAAACACCATCATTTGCAAGATTTCGAAAGATACCTTTCACAAAGGATCTAATTGGTTCAGTGTGCTGAAATACGTTGGTGGAGGTTATTAGTTTCGCCTTGTACGGTAAGGTTGTGTCTTCGCCAAAATATTCATTAAAGTAATCGATACCAGCCTCGATATTCATCTCTTTGAAACTTTGACTGGCGTCGACATTGACAAATTTTAAATTGGGATTTTTCTTTTTGAACTCTAAAAGTAAAGATCCGTCATTGCCGCCAATATCCGCAACGATATCGCCGGATTTAAGCTCCACAAAATTGGTTACATAATCGTACATCTGTGAACAGTGCTGAAGATAGGGCTTGTTGACGCTGGAGCGATAAAGATAATTTCGAAATAATGTGTCTTTGTCAACGATATCGGTAAGGCAGGTAAGTTTACCCTCGGGAAATAATTGGATTGCCAGTGGAAATTTTTCGACAGTTAGGGATTCTTCTCTTGTTGCGCACAGGTTGTTTACGAGGGGGACATTTCCAAGGTTGAGATATTCAACACCTCTTGGACTTCCACTAATGGGGCAATTTGTTATCTTCATAGTAGGCATTTATTATAACCAACCATAAGTCATTGTCAAATCTAAAACATTGTGTCGAAATGTAGGCCATGAATTTGCATGATCTTCTAGGGGGAGGAAGATGAAAACAAAAAACTGACTATCCTTTTCCAATCCACCTGTTCATTATACCAACAAAACTGTGAGCTTTTGACAAACGGAATCCCTCCATTTTTGCGCACAGAATATTTTTTCAGGCAAAATTGACGCTTCAGCGATATGTTTAATCCAGAGGAAATGAAAAACAACCAGATATACCTGATATATTCCGAACTTGTAGGCACTTGTCAGCTCTTTTCTTGATATTTGACCAATCAATGCCTTAAAAAAAGGTTATTATCATTTCTTCATATCCACGGCTAATCTCAGTTATAATAATTTCAACCGGATGGATAGAGTAATAATATTTCTGAGGATTATCCAGTTAAATCTTATTATTTCATTTTTATTCGCGTAGCAATTTAAAGGATTCTGCATGAAATCACATCAAGCATGGAAAATTGGGATCATAGGCACAGGGTTTATTGGCAGCGGTCTGAAGCGAACGCTTGAATTGCTGCCCGATATGGATGTTTCAGCTATTTTAACTCGGAGAAACTTACAGGAATTTTCGGGTGAGAATGTTTATACAAACTCTGTTCAAGAATTGATTGACAAAAGTGATTTGGTTGTGGAGTGTAATGGTAACCCTGTTTACGCAACTGACGTTCTCGACGATGTTTTAGATGCAGGCATTCCTGTTGTTACGAGTGATGCAGAACTACATGTCACCACGGGGAGTTACCTTTCGACCAGAGGTTTCATAACCGAGGCTGAAGGCGACCAACCTGGTGCACTGGCAGCATTGCATAGAAGGCTTGTCGCTGTCGGGTTCAAACCCCTTGTTTATGGCAATTTGAAAGGTTTCCTGAATCTTGATCCCACTGAAGAAGAGATGAAATATTGGTCAAAGGTTCAGGGTATATCGGTCGAACAGGTCACTGAAGCAACCGATGGGACCAAGATCCAAATCGAGCAGGTATTTGTTGCGAACGGTCTGGGAGCCGTGATCCCAAAGCAAGGCTTGTACGGTATTGAAAGCCTGGATATCAATGAGGGTGCCCAAAAATTAGCATCGATTGCTAATGATATTGGCAGTCCGATCAGTGATTATTTGCTTTGCAGTCCGAAGGCAAAACAGAGATTTCCGGCAGGTGTTTTCATTGTTGCAGAACATGCGGAAAATGAAGCTGAGACCCTGAAATATCTAAAGCTGGGTGAAGGACCCTTTTACACATTTCTGCAAAATTTCCATCTTATTTATCTGGATATTCCGTTGACGATCCGGGAGGTCCTTGAAGGAAAAGGTGTTCTTCTTAATAACGGAACACATCCTTCTGCCAGTGTAGGCGCGGTAGCCAAAAGGGAACTGCAGTCTGGATTGAAAATTACACGCTCCAATCGCCATTTTACTCTCAGGGGAGAAGCGCTCAGAATAACTGATGCACCGAACCATGTTCCGATAGGCTTGCTTTATGATGTTGTCCTCAAGTGCAACATTGAACAGGGTCAGATTCTAACATTTGATGATATAGAAATTGAGGGATCGAAAGCTCTGGACGCCTGGCTGAGCACACTGAACCAGGTCATTTGAGATAAATACCTATTGATTTGGTGAGTTTAATAAGGTTGCGGATACTATTTATGAAAATAGCATATATACACATTCCACAGCTTATGAAATTCGAATAATTTTACAGATTATCAGGCTTTATCCCTGTTTATTCTTGATCTGACAGCTTGGTTTTAATGCTTTCCATCAATTCACCGACATTCGCAAAATTTTGGATTTCGCTTTGATTGAATTCGATCTCAAAGGCAATCTCGATGGCGATCATCAGGTTAACGTGGGAAAGTGAATCCCACTCATCAACATCGTCCGCTGTCATCTCGTTATGCAGAACGAGTGTATCATCATCAAAAACTTCTTGAAATACTTCTGTTAATTTCTCTGTTATATCCATATCCTACTCCATTGTTGATAAATCGCCCGGATCTTTTCCTTCATATACGGCGCGCAGTACCCGCCGAAGTATCTTCCCGCTTTGATTTTTGGGAATTTTATCCGTGACAATGAATTCTGAAGGTGTCGCCACTGTTGATACTTTGTTAGATATGTAGATCCGACATTTAAGCTCTAACGCTTTATCCCATGAATGACCTTTTTGCAACACCAGGAAAGCGACGATCTTTTTATGAAGGAGGGGATCATCGACACCAATCACGGCAGCATCGCCGATTTCTTCGATTTCAAGCAAGGCACTTTCCACTTCAAAGGGACCCACCAGGTGTCCGGCTGTATTGATCACATCATCGGAACGGCTTACATACCAAAAATAGCCGTCTGCATCCTTGTAAGCAAGATCTCCGGTGATGTAGTACTCTCCACTGAATTTTTCCTGATACGCTGGTTCATTGTGATAATAAGTTCTGAACATGGAATACCAGCCTTGGCGTAACGTCAAGTAACCTTGCTCATCGGCTGGGCGAACCCGGTCATCGTCGTCCAAGATAAAGGCTTCGATACCTTTTCTCGGTTTTCCCATTGATCCGGGTTTCACTTCTAATCTGGGGTGGTTTGAGATCATGATACTGCCTGTTTCCGATTGGAACCAGTTGTCATAGACTTCAACGCCAAAAATTCTTTTACCCCAATGGTAAATCTCAGGGTTCAAAGGTTCACCTACACTGTAGATCCTTTTGAGGCTATTAGACTTGATGAGATCAAACGTAGATTCATCTTCCTGCATCAACATTCTTAATGCCGTTGGTGCGGTATACCAAACTGTGATTTTCTTCTCTTTTAAAATTTTCAACCAATTTTCAGCATTGTATGTTCCACCAAATTGGTAGTTGGTCACCATATTGCTGAGTGGGGCGATGATGCCATATGAAAGCCCGGTGATCCAGGCTGGATCAGCCGTGCACCAGTATCGATCCTCGGATTCAAGCTGCATCACTTCATCAAAAGATTGGGTGATGTCTGTGATTGCGCCGTGCACATGTAATGCCCCCTTTGGTTTTCCTGTCGAACCTGATGTGTATTGTAAAAAGGCAGGTGTTTCTGGATCAATGAAGTGTTCATATTCAAAGGAGTCACCTGCATCGTTAAGCAATTCATTGAGACTCAAGATAAAATAATTCTGGTGCTGATCCTGGTCAACAACGAGGATGTATTGCAAATGAGGCAGTTGATCTTTGATAGCCAGGATCTTCCTGACTAAGCTTTTCTTTGTAATCACGATCCTGGCTTCGCTATTCCCCAACCTGTCAAGGAGGGCATCTTCTCCCAGGGTGGAAAACAGGACACAGGAGATGGCTTGCGGTTTAAGAATCCCCAAAAAACAATTGATGAGGATTGGGCTTCGAGGCAGGAATATACCAACAACATCTCCTTTGGTGATTTCCAGTCGGGTTATAACATTTGCAATTTTGTTTGATTCCTTTTCAAAATAACCGTAAGAAAAGCGGGTTTCCGTCAGATCTTTGTTTATCCAATAGATGATCTCTTTTTCACAGTTTCCGTTTTCACATTTTTCAGTGAGACTTCGATAGGCTATGTTTTCGATTGTCATTGGCAGGTCCTTTTAAGGTTTGATTTTCCAGTACTCGGTATCTTCAAATCCAACGGTATTATCCCCAATGATCAGGATATCGTCAACATTATGCGTTTCAAGGAATTCGGATAATGAAAAATCAGTGGAATAACGCAAATCCACAGTGTAGGTTTTATGGTAATGAGAGGCGATGAGGGGATCAAGCGCGTATCGGTAGGAAGACCCGATGATCAACAATGAGCGATTGGATGCATTCTCGAATGTATATTCGGTAAGATCTGTGATAAATCCATAAAACTCATTGTAATGATTGATGTATGGAATTCTGGCATAATTCCCCTCGAAGTATGCTGCTCTAAGATCCTGATCGATTACCTGATTGTTAATCAGCATTTCATATGGTGCAAAATCAATGACTTCCACAACAAACTCCTCACTGCTCACGGGAGAGAATGTGCGTCGAGCCATCAGCCCAAGAAATTCGATATCCGGGAAGGTGATGATGTCTTTCACGACCAATTTGTCTGAAAGGTCTGTATGCTTGCTGTTTAATAATGTGTGGATTCCGTCATAAGCACGAAGGATGCCGTGAACGTTCCAGTGATGATCTGTGCGATAGTAATATTGCAGATGATCATCCATTCCGGTAAGTAAGAATTTTCCAAAAGCTAGACCTTCGGGTAAATTGCGCTCAAAATATTCGAGGGCTTGCCCATGATCTGCCATGGGAAAATGAATGTTCATCGGGTGATATTTCGAATTTTCAAGGGTTTGATGGTGGAACAAAAAGAAGTTTTGTTCTGGATGGGCTGCGATCAACGCTTCATAATTTAGGATCCGTTCATCGATCCTTGCCTGGGTTTCTGAGGTGAATAAGGCGGGGGCGAAGATCAATTGGTCATTCGGTTCGTCATAATAAATATCGGAGGTCATATCCGCCGGGATGACCTCGTCCTTTGTGAACTGATAAGCTGTATTGATGATTGTGCGATCAAGACCTTTTGAAAATTCAATGATGGTCATCCGGAGAGGGAATTGGTCGCTCGTCGCCCTTTCAAATTTGTTTGTAAATGAGGAACTTGTGTAAAGATTGATCAAGATCCTGGCAGCGCCTGCCCAATCGCCATCTTTAAATAAATTGATCGCTCTTTGTAAATTTGGGCTCTCTGCCGGGGCTAAGGCAACCAACTCTCGCGCTTCCACCGTGGATCCTTCATTGGAATCACCTTTTAATAACCAGTATGCCGGTATGGATAGTAAAAGGACGAAGAAGATTATTAATACATATTGGTAAATTTTTTTCAAAATTTGCATCCTAATCTGTGTTCATATTTGCAGATTTGTGATTTATCTTTCTTTCAGTTGAACATTTGTGATCTCAAATCTTACTTTTTTATAAACAAAATCACAAGTTACCTTCAATTAATTAATTTTTACGTTCCATTGGTCAGCGTCGAGGAATATGACATTTGGACCACCAACAAAAAGGATGTCTTTTACAGGATATTGCCTGAGAAATCCAGATAGTGTGAAATCTTTATTCTGCCTGAGATCAACAAAATATGTATGTTTATATTGTGCTGCTAAAAGAGAAACGAGAGGGCGGGCATATGAATCCCCAATGATGAGGAGATTTCGATCAGCATTTACTTCACAATCAAATTCGATCATCCCTTTCTGGGTTCCGAAATAGAGGCCGTAATGACTGACATAAGGGAGGGTTGAATACTCGCCCTTCAAGTATTTATCCCGGCTGTTGTATTGTCCCTCAACTCCATCTTCTTTGACTTTACACGATGGAAAATCCGCATTAAACCCCGTGAATGTATCGCCTGGAATGGGATAAAGCGTTTGCCTGTCAAAGGTTCCCTGAAATTGAATGTCTTCAAAGGTGACCATTTCAGTGGGTAACAATTTATCTGGGATATTTGGATATTTTTCAGCGAGGAGATCATAGATTTCATCATATCCCTTTAATATCCCATTTGTATTCCAGTGGTGATCTGTACGGTAGAAATTCTGAAGGTGTTCTTCCAGGCTTTCTAATGAAAGCATCTCAACTGAAATTGTCTCGGGCAAGTTTTCTATAAAATCCTCAAAAGCCTGGCCTTTGTCTGCCTTTGGATAATATTTGTTCAATGGATTATACGGAGAGAATTCAAGGGCTTCAATATAATAGATATAAAAATTCACTTCAGGAAATGAGGTAGATAGTTCACGGTAATTTCCTAATTTTTGCTGTATATAAATTTCATCGTTTTTATCTAGTGTTGCTGGTGGATAGATAAGAACCTTCTCATCGAGCATAATAAAAAGGCCTGAAGTCATATCTGCCGGAATGACACTGTCACCTGTGAATTGATAGGAAAGCTCGATGATGGTTCGATCCATCGCCTTAGAAAATAGAATTATGGACATACGAAGTGGGAAAAGATCCGTCGCAGCAAGATCTACTTTCTTCTGCAATGCGCCTTCAGTGTACAGCTTCCAAACGAGATCAAAAGCAAGGTCCAACCTGCCTTGCTGAATGTATTCGATCGCAATTTTTAGCGTGGGGTAAGATTTTTCCGGTAAACCAAGGACCCTATCTTCAATCAGAGAAATCTGTAAGGAAGGGTGCCCTCTGAAAAGCAAATAGATAGGTGCGCAGAATAGGATAATAAAGAATAGGACTAATAAGAATTGATAAGGTTTTCTTAGCATTAGAATTCAGCGTACATAAATGCGGTAAACCCTTTAGAGATGATGAAGGTCAGGGTGAAAACAAACAAAATAATGTATCCGATATCTAATAAAACCAGATAAATCCCACCCTTTGCCTTCGCATTTTCGCCAAGACGATGCATAAGAGGTAGGCTGAACAAAATTGCGGGGATAAGAAAAGGGACATAAAACAGGACATTTAACGACCGAAAAGTGACCGAATCTCGCCAACCATTCATACCGAACAAAGCACCAAAGAATGATCCCCATGATTGGATATCTGTGATCCTGAAAAAGACCCAACCGATGATAATCAACGCTAACGAATAGACATGTTGAACAAATGGGGCTGCCTTTTTAAGCTTTTTCCCAAATCCACTTGCTTCTATCGCAAGAATAACACCATAATAGGCCCCCCAAATGACAAAGTTCCAGCTTGCACCATGCCAGAGCCCAGTCAGCAAGAACACGATCAACAGGTTTGATTGCTGCCGAAGAAACTTTTCTTTCTTGCGTGCAAATTCAAGCGGGATAAACAGGTAAGTCCGGAACCATGCCCCGAGCGTTATATGCCATCGGCGCCAAAAATCGGATATGCTGTGGCTGATATAGGGGAAATTGAAGTTTTCCGGCAGGTTGAAACCCAACATCTGACCTACACCGATGGCCATGTCCGTATAGCCTGAAAAGTCCAGATAAATTTGAAGGGTGTAAGCCAAGATTCCGAACCAAGCCAACCCTGCCCCCATTTCGGAAAATTCCGAAGCGAAAATTTTGGTTGTGGCAATACTCAAAGAATCTGCAAGGATAACTTTTTTTGCCAACCCGCCGATAAAACGCCGGACGCCTTGCATGATCCCGAGTGGTATGAACTTTGGATGAGCAAGCTCGTCCCTAATTTCGATTAGGCGAGTGATTGGTCCCTGTAACAACTTGGGGAACATAATTAGATAAGAACTGAAATGGATCAAATTCCGTTCAGGGGGCGTAACCTTGTTATAGATATCAAGAATGTATGAAATACCCGAAAATGTGAAGAATGAAATCCCTAAAGGTAATGATTTTGTTGCTGTGGTGATTGTAATGGGTAGAAGGGCATCTAAAATATCCAGAAAAAACCCGGTGTATTTGTAAAAACCTAGTAATGACAGGTTTAAAAACACGCCAAGCCACATATGAACCCTGGCAAGTTTCTGATTGTTTTCATCCAAAGCCTTTCCAATCCATCGCCCCCAAAAATAATTGATTAATATAGAGAGGAATAAGACATGGATGTGGATTGGATCAGACCAGGCAAAGAAAACAAGCGATGAGCCAACGAGAATAATATTGCGCCAAAGCGATTTCCGAACAATATAAAAAAGGAGAATGATGATTGGTAAGAATAAAAATATAAAGGTGATGCTGGAAAATGGCATTTATTCCCTTTCAGTCAAAAACAAAGTCATTCATAGCAACAACGGAAAATTATACCTAATAAGCCTTGATCGCGTTAGTTTAGGATTTCGTGAATAGAAAGTGGAATATTATTCAGGATTTTTTGGGAGAGGTTGGGTCAATAGTATCCCAACCAATCCAGCGCACCTTTTAAGTAATTTCTCCATACACGAGGATAATGGGTGCCATTTTTGTTTTCTATAAACTTGAGCGTTGCACCTCGATATAGCATTTCAGTCCGAATCTTAAATGCACCACTTGAATAAACATCTTGTATGGGCACCGGTGTACCATCTGTTAGATATGCATGGGGATAGGGTTCTGGTGGCCCCGTGACTTCCTTTCGACCTATATAAAGATAGGTTCCCACATTTTTGGGGATGGTTGTGCTATTGAAAGTTCCAATATAACTAACCAGCTGGTTTGTGGTGAGCCAAAAAGGTAAGCCCAGAGGTCTTCTACTTCCTCCCTCTACAAGCCAGACTGCCGGGGAAAAAGCCATCACTTTTGAGAAGACGTCCGGTCGCTTAAGCCCAGCATAAAACGAAAACAGGGCAACACGGCTTCCTCCGCCGATCCCGGTATTTTCTCGGTCGGGTAAAGTCCGGTAGCGGGAATCAACCATTGGTTTTAAATCATCAATGACAAAATTTAAGAATTCGTTTCCCTTTCCTACAACTGTGTCAGGTGTATTGTTGAGCCAGTTATCCATATTGTAGTTAGTCCAAGGCATATATTCATCCCATTGATGGGTGTAATCAAACTCAATCCCAACTGCAATGATCCCCTGTCCAGTTTCTGCGTAAATCGAATCCAAAATTTCATCAAACTCCCAATCAACAAGATCTGATACATTTGCACCTGTTTCTGAACCAAAAATATGCTGGGCATCATGAAGATAAAGGACGGGGTAGCGTTTTGTGGTTCTGTAATAATCCGGTGGCAGATAGACCCAAATCCGCCTTGTTCGGTTCTGAAAGTCAATATAGATATCAAAATGATCCAGCCCTTGTTTCATAACTAATGGAATATAAGTCCGCAAATCCATTGCTCTGGTTATTGTGGTTTCAGGAATATCTTCTGCCCAGGCATCCAGGTCGAATTCACCACAGTTGATATTGGTGCTTGGCATTCCCTTAATGAGTAACGCTTCAACCAGAGCACGGGTGCCTTCAAGATAGGCTTGTGGAAATGAAATCTTATTACCGCGGATATCATTGACAACAGGCCTGACATCGATGTCGGTTGCTCGCTGCGCATCTGCCACATCGATTTTGAAAGAAACATTAACAGGCACACCCTGTTCATTGATAAGGTTGATCAATCGATTCTTCGACAACCAGGTTCCGCCCTCTTCGGCAAACCAGATCGCCGGTGAAAGCGCTGTGACCTCTGAAAAGATGTCCGGTCTCATCAAACCCGCATAGATTGTGAAAAGTCCACCCATATCAAAGCCGCCAACAGCCGTGCCTGCTCGAGTTTGGAGTGTCCGATAACGCAAATCGATTTCAGGCTTTAGCGTGTCGATCAGAAAATCGAGGTAGGCATCACCATTTCCACCTGCAGTGCGATTTGCATCATATGGATCTACCCACTGGTACATTTGGCTGTTCAACCACGGTCCATACTCCTCCCAGTGATAAATTGAGTCGGAGAATAAACCTACAATGATGGCTTCTGCCCTTCCATCTTCTGTGAAGAATTGATAGAAGGTTTCATTCAGGAACCAAACTTCATTTTCAAAGCCCTGATTGATGAATACTTGTTCAGCCCCTTGAAGATAGATGACAGGGTAAGCCTTATTTTCCTTGGCGTAGTCAGCGGGTAACAAGACAATGACAGATTTCTCTCGCCCTTCAAGTTGGGGCATGGCGATCGTAAATGTCTCAATCCGGTTTCCGTCAATTTGTATCAGGTCATCTTGCTGTGGATGGCCATAACTCAGGTCAATGCCCAATTTAGATATCTGATCAGGCTCACCATTTTGATCGATTTCCTTGTCCTCTGCCTGTACTACGTTTGGAACAAGAGAAAGGCAAATAGTCAAAAGAAGCAATCCTATGATTAATCTGCTTAAGGATTTCGAGTGTTGAGGATGGAAAGAACGCATAAAATACTCCCTATTATTGACTCCATAATTTCGATCTTCTCGTGTTATTATAACACATCTGATATTCAAAAACTTGACAAATTTGATAAATTTAGGCAAAAAACTATTGTGGCTTTCCCCATTGATGGCATTTTGGTATCAATAATTTTTACGATAACTACTGATGGCTTTGTTTAAAGAAATGAGGATTTAAGTGATAACCAGATGACCGAATAATTATGTCATTTGAAAATATTTAAGTATACGGAAAGGTCACTGATAGTAAAATATGCGCCAGTGTGCGAAAATCTCTGAATACCTTGAGAGATACATCCACAAACCACCGCTGAAATATATGATCGCAGCCAAGATGATCGTGATCCGCCTGGCGATTATGGACTGGATTTTAAGAAAATAGTAGACCATTAAAGAGATTAGCGCGCCGATGCTTGGCAAATGATACCTTCCAGTAACCGCATAATGACGAAAACCATACTCCAGATCCTGTTTATAGTTAAAGACAAACATGAAGCCTACAAACCCGACCAGGATATAGATTAACACGTTGGCGATTGGGTCTTTAATCTTCCAATAGCGTGCAACACAGACAAACCACCAAAGAAGTAAGATGCTGTGGAGTGCCGTTGATAGGATTGGCACGAATGTCTTATGAGAAAATATCCCCCAGATTGATTGAATGATGAAAACAATCCAAAAATCAAAGGCATAATTGATTGGATTTTGCAAGCTGTCTCGCTTGAACCACAATCCCGGCAGACTGATTTGATTGTAGAATTCACTCCTGTAAGAAAAAGAAGAGCATCTGCCTGGACCCTTGATCTGGATGCAGGAAGGTGTTGTTTTTGAATAGCGGATCAGATTGACCCCGTATAACCCAATGAACAGGGAAAGGGCAATTAGAAAAAGAATTGAAAATGCGATATTTGATCGGTTGAAATTGAGCTTGATTTTGCGAAAATTTGTTACAGCAAAGAATGCCCATGCTAAGAATACGATCAAGGTCATGAGAAGGAACTGTTCTTTTGAAAGCGCCCCAACGATAACCCAGAAACCTGTTAAGGTCGAGTGACGGATGAAATCCTCATTCTTATACAGGCAAACCAGGTGGTAAATCGCGGCCATACTTGCCAGGTTCATCAGGTTGTCATAACTGATCCCACCGCTTATAAACACAAAAGTTAAGATATTTGACAGGAAAAAAGCTGCTAATACGCCGGCATAAGGATTCCCCGTTGCCTTTTTAGCTAATTTATACATATAAACGATGGTGAAGGTGGATAAAAAGACGGATACAAACCGCCACAAGTGATCCGATCTGAGCATGGTTGAGGGAAAAACAAACCGGACGATCTTATCCACTGCACCATAGATCCAGTAAGCCAGATAAGGCTGCCCTGTGATGATATAGGGCATATCGGGTTCATCATCAGGGATGCCCCAGGTTTCAGCATATCTCAATGAATAGTATCTGTGAGGTGCCTGGTCAGGTTGACCGGAGGTGTAAACCATAAAAAGGCCAAAGACGATGAAATAAAGCAGGGTCAGGGATAAAAGGATTATGTGTAAAGGGGGTTTGGTTATCTGGATCCGCTTGAGATATGGCAATTGGATCTTTCGTTTCTTTACATCCATTTTAGGTGAATGGGTGAAGATGCGTTCTGTAAATCCAAAAAAGAATAACGCTAAAAAGGTTGCACTTAAGATCACCCCCAGAGCCTTCAAGCCCAGGAACCAGGATTGATTCCAGGGAGAGGTGATCATGACACCTGAATCGAAACCATCGGTTATGTTAATTTCATTGGCAGTTATTTCTTCTCCGCTTTGATCAAATTGGATAACTGATGGAACATCATTGACCGTAACAGAAAGAGTACCATAAGGGATGGGTTCTCGGATGAATATTGTCATTCCAGGATTATTCCAATAGCGCATCACCCGTCTGTAGAAAGACATGACTGAGCTGTTGATGCATTCACCTGAATTGATGAGTAAAGGGTAGCGGTCTTGTCCGAAACCTTCAGGTGAAAACAACTGATTTGTTATCGAGTGACCTAATTCAGGAATAATGAGAGGTGATGTTCCGTCATCAGCATCAAAACAGATATTAATTTCGTGTGTTGTGGGAACAGACCATAAATAATTGGAGCTGGTTGTGATGGTCACCGATAAAAAACCAATCAAAAGAATTAAAAAGATGAGATTTCCGCGTTTCTTGATTTTTTTCAAATAAGGGAGAACGAATGATCTCTGCGCGCACACGACCAAAAGAAAAGAAATCGCTAACGAAATTAGGAAGGTAAGAAGCCTTGTTTGCTGGTTTAATTGATAAAAAAACGTGAGATTCATTAAAAGAACCGCTGACAAGGCCAATGCGAATAGCAGGGATGAAAGGATCAGGAAAACGGTTCTTATGCTTTTTGATTGAAAAAATTTCATGAATAATTCTCCATGAAAAAAATGATGAGAGGTATTACGTGAAGAGCTCAAGGATTTTATCAGGTTATCAGAAATCCGGGTTTAATTCTTCAAACACGAATAAGTCTCTGACATCATCGCTGCTCAATGTACTTCTTCAGAAGGTTATTGTAATGGTTAACAATTCGCTTGTAAAGCGTAAGCAGCGATGTGCTAGTCTGTCTTAAAATTTCGATGAGATTAAGTCCACAACAAAATATTGGAATTTAAGCTGACATGGATGTTTACCGAATGATAAATTCAAGGTGTGACACGTGCTCAATAAAACCACCCATCAAGAAAAGAGAAATATCCACGCAGGATTGTTACTGGACCTGCATATAAAAAAATAGCGACTGTAAATGCTAGAGTTGCCCATCGCAGACTCCGGAAGGGGGTATGCTGAAGGACTTTTGTAAATAGGATATAGATCACGCCAATCACCGGGAAGATATAGCGGCCTTGCAAAGCAATTTGCTTAAATCCATAGACAAGTTCTGAATTATAGTTTTGAACAAATAGAATACAAGCATAAAAGAATGAGATCCACACAAAGCTGAGGGTGATTGATGAAAGTTTGTGATGATACATCAAATTAAACACACTTAACAATGCTGTCCAATAAAATAAGAATCGCAAATAGAGGATGATTTGCTGAGGGAAGTAGGCTTCATGACTGATCATTCCGAAGGTACGCATAAGCATATGATAGACCCAATCCACTGTGAGATACCTAAGGGGAGGGGGGTAACCTTTGCTTATACTCTCTTTAATCGTCAACTTACTCTCAAGAGCCATTTCGCGATAGCGACGTTCGAATCCGCTCAGATCACATTGTGATTCCAAAAGGATTTCTTCACATGGCGGCAGAAGCGTCCCGTAACGAAGGATGTTGACCCCATAAATTGCAGCATTTCCAATCGTCAATAGAGCCAACATAACGATCAGAACTGCAGTATTTTTGACGTCAAAACGTATTGGGAATATTGCATTCCTGCGTAGAATCACATAAACAAGCCAGGCAATGACCATGGCTAAGGCTAAGGGCAGCAACGTGTATTTGACCAATGTGCCAGTACCCAGAAATACCAGCCAGGCAAGGCTGTTCTTGAGAAAATCCTGATTTTTGAGTGCTTTTACAAAAAAATACAAGCTGATCATACTCAGCATATTTGCCAGATTGTCATAATTGACACCTCCAGCAAGGAATACAAACATAAGTGTATGGGTCAGGAGGAAGATGGGCAAGAGCCGCCACCATTTGTGTTTGATGACTTCTATTGAGAGAAAATAACAGAATATAACCGTAGTGAACGTGTAGAGGACGTTGACGACACGTAAAGAGATCAACAATTGGAGATCGGTAATGCCTGGCGAAATCAACTTGAGTAGGTTGATAATCCGTCCGTTGATCCAGTAATAAAGAAAAGGATTTTGCTTTATGTACCAGCCCCAAACGTACGTTTCTGCAGTGTCAGACGGGATGCCTAATGTGGTTGAGAAATGTTTCGAAAAAATAAAATGGGCGGATTCATCGGGAATGATCCCCGTCAAGGTGGATCTTAATCTCAATGCAATAAATAACGATGAGACAAGAAAAATGAGCAAAACAGCAACAAAGACTATTTTTGTGTTGTTTGTTTGCCATATCTTTTTTACTTGGTTTACGTTAACCATCTAACCGATCCCTTTAAAAATTCGATCTCAAATGACGTGATCCAAAGTTACCCTCATTAATGGGAGCAATGATAATGTTCATATTCAGCAATTTTCAGTTTACTCATATTCAAATCTCGGTATTTTTAGTGCCTATTATTTAAGTAAAATATATTTATGCTTTCATTACATAAAAGGTCTCCGGGGTTGATTTATGAGCATTAATAAAAATAAAGCCGCCAATGAGAAAACACTTCAGCATACCTCGAAATGAACATTCCCAGCCCACCCATAAAATAAATGATGACAGCAACTGATATTGAGATTCTTTTGAGAGGAATAGACTGAATCTTCATGAAAGTTTGGGACATAAGGACAACAAGGACGCTTAGAATAGGTAAGAGATATCTCCCCGTCACCACATAATGTTGAAAGTTGAACTCAACTTCGTTCTTATAATTCCAAAAGAAAACAAATAGTGTGTAGCTGATCAATATTCCGAAAAGGAGTGTTGGGATTTTGTCCTTTGGACGCCAATGATAAAAGAAGAAAAAGGCTGTCCAAATGGTCAAACAGAGGTGCATGCTCACTGATAATGTAGGTATAAACGTTTGGTGGGACAAAATTCCCCAGACAGATTCAGCCATTTTGTAAATCCAATAGGTCATGGCGTATTTGATTGGATTGGTTAGATTGTCCCGGACGAACCACATCCATTGTAGGTTAAACGGCTCATAATATTCGTAACGATAGTCGTAAGTTCTGCAGGATGAAGTTGTTTTGATTTGAGCGCAAGAAGGTGTTAATCGTCCATAACGGATAATGTTGACACCATAAAGACCTAAGAAAAGGATTAGACAGGCAACGAATACCACACTTAAAACGATGTTCGTTTTGTTGAAATTTAAAGATAGCTGACGGAAATTACGAAGTGTAAAAAATAACCACGCCAGGAATACGATCAGAGTCACCAGCAGGAACTGGTTCTTACTGAGCGAGCCAACGATCACCCAGATTCCAATAAGCGCAGTTTGGCGAACAAAATCCCCTTTTTTATAGAGCTTGACTAGGTGATAGATGCTGGCAATCGCTGCAAGGTTCATCAGATTATCGTAACTGATGCCGCTGCTCACATAGGTGAACATCAGGATGTTTGAAAGAAAGAATGCAGCAAGTATCCCGTAATAAGGATTGCCTGTGACTTTTTCCCCAAGTTTGTAGGTTAGAAAAACAGTTGTAACAGCGTATGTAAGTGAGATTAGCCGCCATATTAAACCGGGTGAGAGGTTAGCGGATGGAAGGAGAAAGCGAAGACTCTTAAATACGGCTCCGTTGATCCAGTAGTAAAGGTAAGGCTGCCCTGTAATTGTAAACCGGATATTTGGGTCTTCTTCCGGGATACCCCAAGTTTCTGAAAATCTTCGAGAGTAATAGGTGTGCGGTGCCTGATCCGGTTGACCGGAAGTGTGGACCATGAGTAACCCAAAAGCAACAAAATAGAGGAGCGTGAACGCTAGGAGAATTTTATAACCGAGTAATTTGGATAAGCTTAGCTCTCTAATTTTCATCATTGGAACTCCCATTTGGGGGGTGGTAGGCTTCATCTGAGAATCTAAAGAAAGCTTCGGTTAATCCAAAAAGGAATAAGGAGATAAACAGTGCACTGATCAGAATGATCATAAGTTTTAGTCCGATAAACCAGTGCTGACCCCATGGTACTTCAATCATTGTTCCTTTATCAAATCCATCTTTGACCACGATTGGCATCGGTGTTTGTTCTCCCGCATCTTGCGTAAAGTTTACCACTGCAGGTTCTTCATTGACCGAAATCGAAAATCTGCCTTCCGGGGGATTCTCTTGCACAGTGACATCAACCCGGTAGCCGATGAGGGCAAGTGTCAGCCGTGAAAGCAGGTTCGTCAATTGACCCTCAATGCAGCTGCCAGAGTCCAGGATGATGGGATATCGCTCAAACCCAAAGCTAATGGGTGAATACAGCCTATTTGTATTTGGGTCAACCAGCTTTAGAATTTTGAGATTATCCGCCTCATTTTCTGCATGAAAACATAACTTCACTCTATGAATCTGAGGCACAGCCCAGTAATGGGCGGAGGACACTGTCATCACAGCTGAGAGGATAACAACCATTGTGATAATAAAAATCAAGTTGGACTTTTTTGTGTACTGATTGATGTGGGGAAAAATGAAAATTATGGATGCAATCAGAACTAACACAAGATAGAGAACCCCAAGAAGAACAAAGCTGATTGTTCTTTGTCCTGCTGTTTGTTCATATACAATGGGCAAGCGAAACAGCGTAAGTGCGGTCAGACAGGCTGCCACAACAACTGCAACAATAATGAATGAAATGATACTGATCGTTTTCTTTTGAATTTTCACTACGGTTCAGTCTCCGTGCGATTTGAGGTCAGGAGATAGATAAACCAGCATCTTGCCAACCTCGGTAAAGAACAGGTTTGGATTGAAGGCTGGATCATTTTCAACCCAATCATACCAGCGCTCTCTGAAAATTTGTTTGTCAGATTGGAAAGCAGGATTCGATTCATCAAGATGATCGATACGATTATTTTTGCCCTGGATATAAAGTTCGACTGAAGGGTGGAGGATATTTCTAAGCCCCTCTTTTCGCAATCTCAGGCAAAAATCAGCACCACAAAAAATAGGCAGTTGAAAAGCTTCATCAAACCCGCCAAAGGCGTGAAAATGTTCTGTTTTGAACAATAAACACTTTTCTGAAAGTGCGGAATAACCCCGCACGAGTTTGGACCAACCAAAATAGCCATTCAGATCCTGTTCTTCTCCCTGCGAAAGATGCTGAAATATCTTATCGGGGACAAGGATGATCCCGTTGCTGTAAACCCTGCCGCTCTGGTTAATCAGTCGAGGCGCAACAGCACCAATTTCAGGCTGGATGGCATGGGAGGTTAGCATTTGCAGCCAATCTGGTTTATATCCTGTCAAGGTGCCATCCAATAGGCAAACGAATTCCGATTTTGCTGCTTTGATGCATCGATTGACGAAGGACGGATAGGATATGTTTTGCTCATCAATGATCAATGAACTGATTTTAGGCTTCCAATTATCCAAGATCTGGCTAAATTCATCGTGATCTTCCTTACTTATTCCTAGAATGATCTCAAACTCTGGATAATCCGTAGTTTCAAGGATGCTCTTAATATTATTGATGATGGAATCCGAAATTTTTAGAATGGGTATGACAATGGCGACTTTAGGTGGGGGATCGTTGAGGGTATAGGCAACGCCATACGCGGCGACACCTGGCAGGAAGTCGACATCAGCCTCAATATTTCGCCGAGCCAGGTGCTCGCTCAATGCTTGTTTTGCTGATGTGATCGCATAAGGTTTGATATTAAGGTCCCTGGCAGCGCTGGCCTTGATGATCCGCCAATGGTAGAGCGGCCTGGGGATGTGATGAATTTGATCAGGTTTGGATTGATCTAGAACCCTCAACGCCAAGTCATAATCCTGCGAGCCTTCCAGGCCAACCCTGAAACCACCAACCTTTCGCAGGATCTCAGTTCTATAGACTCCCAGATGGGAGATCATATTCTGGCTGAGAAACAGCTCATAATTAAAGTCTGGTTTGAAATAGGGGTCAAGCCGGCGACCTTTTTCAGTGATCTTATCCTCATCAGAATAGATGATATTGCTGTCGGGAAATGCCTCAATGGTTTTAGCCGTGTAATAGAGTGCCAGGGGGTGCAAAAGATCATCATGATCGAGGAGAACAACAAATTCGCTGGTTACCAGATCGAGTGCAGAATTACTGGCGGCGGAAATATGACCGTTTTCTTTCCTCAAAACGATTTTGATTCGCTGATCTTTTTGGGCATATTCCAGGAGCAAATCAGGGACACGTGGGTCTGTCGATGCATCATCAGCGATACAAAGTTCCCAGAATGGATAGATTTGATGGACAACTGACTGGATTGCCTGTTCGAGAAGTTCAATTGGGGGATTGTAGACCGGCATGAGCACTGAAATCATGGGTTTGTGTGTCATCCCGTTCACCCGACCCATTATCTTCTTAATGGTCTCATCGGTCAATGTGTCGTTTCTGCGGATCCATTCTTGGTAATAAATGTTGAAAAGGTGCAGCTGCTTCAGGAACATCCGCAAAAAACCATACGAGAAATCATAAGCCTTACTGCCTTTTGGGATAATGGCAAAATAAAGCTTACGCAAATTGGAGTAGATGTTGATCGGGTGCCAGAATTTCTTAATTTTTATCAGAAACTCATCAGTGTTGTTTTGGCTCATATTGACCGTTTTGATAAATGCTCTTTTTGTATTCTTTGCCTATGTATAGAAATGAACGTTTTTGGTTTATAGAAACCATGTCGTAAAGATGGTTTGATACTCTAAAATCAACGTGATTGGACCTCCGTAAAAAATCAATCCGATCAAGACAGCCAATGTCAGATATTGTATGATCTTGAGAGGTGTATTCTTGATCACAAGTGTTAAGAGGACAAAATTTGCGCCAATCACGGGGAAAAAATATCGTCCCTGAACAGCAACCTGTTTGAAGCCATAAATAAGTTCAGATTCGTAATTTTCGAAAAACAAGACAATCGCGTAAAATGCTGCAATGGCGAACAGGTAGATGGCCGCATTGGAGACCGACCTGTGGAAAAAAAGGTTAAGGATTGCCAATAAGGCTAACCCGTAGAACAAAAGCTGGTAAAGCTTGATCAGCTGAAAAGGAAAATAAGCCATATGCCCGCTAATTCCAAAAGTGCGCAGGAGCAAATGGTACCCCCAATCGACCAAAATATACCGAAGGGGTGAAGGATACCCCTGAGCGATGCTTTCACGGAGGGTTAGTTTTTCATCAAGCGCCAGTTTGTCTCGGCGTTCCTCGTATTTACTGATTTCGCACTGCGATTCAAGCAATATCTCCCTGCATTTTGGGGTGATGGATTGGTAACGGATCAGGTTGACGCCATAGATGGCAAAATTTTCCGCCAACAGTAATGCTAGCAGGATCAGAAGAATAATCGCTTTTGGATTCTTGATGGGAATTGGAAAAAGCGCTTTGCGATGGATTATCAGGTAGATGGTCCAGCAAACTGCCATCACCAAGGCTAAGGGAAGAATGGTGTATTTTACCAGGGTGCCGAGCGCAATGAAGATCATCCAGCCAAGACTATTCAATAAAAAATTTTTGCCCCGAAATACTTTTACAATGTAGTAAAGCCCTGCCATGCTGAAGAGGTTTGCTAGGCTGTCATAATGAACGCCTGGTGCAACAAATACAAACATCAGCGTGTTGGTCAGCAGAAATACGGGCAAGAGCTGCCACCATTTATGCTGGATGACCTCTTTCGATAATAAGAAACAGAAAAAAACGGTGCCGACAGCATAAAAAACGCTGACGATGCGCAATGAGATCAAAAGCGTTTGATCAGGCAAACCTGGGGATACCAGGTTGAAGAGATTTATGATCCGACCTGTTAGCCAATAATATAAGAAGGGATTTTGTTTGATATACCAGCCCCAGGAATAGGTTTCTAAGGTGTCTGGGGGGATTCCTAGTGTTGTGGAATAGTGTTTTGCAAAAGTGAAGTGAGCAGGTTCGTCTGGAATGATGCCCGGCTTCAGGTTGATCGCAAGAAACAAACTGTAACCAACAAAGACCACGATTACCGCTAGCAACACTAGGTTTGCATTATTATTATGCCAAAATGATTTTATTTTTGGATTGTCTACACGAGTTGGCATCATTCGTTTTTTGTTTCTTATGCTGGGTCCATTTTAAATTTGATTATAGCTTAATCCCGAGAAGATCGATTGTGCTTCATTACGAGGTGTCTTACTTTTTAATACTTCAATATTTCCGGAATTATGAACGTTTCGCACAAAAATATGTGAGTGGACATTTGCTTCGGAAATCCGAGACTACTCTTCAGCTTCCCATGGTCGTCTAACTCGTGGTGGGAATGCAATTGAAAAGTTGGGGATGGTCAAGGATAGGTTGAGATTGTAGGTTGGATCATTGGCAATATAATCAGACCATTTATTGACAAGGTAATCTGCCTCAGATTTTACACGTGCTGCCTTTTCTGCCGTGTCATCATAGGCTCGGGAAAGTGATTCGTGGTGATAGAGCTCTGCATGGGGTGTCCAGACATTGCGATAACCAGCTTCCATAAGGCGGATGCAGAGATCGATGTCATTGTATGCAATTGGAAGATCTTTTTCGTTGAAGCCGTTGATTTGGGTAAATTTATCCTTTTGAATGGCCAAACATGCGCCAGTGACAGCAGAATAATTTTGCATGAGGCGCACTCTACCTCTCTGCCCAAGCGAACCGCGAGGACTTCCGTAATAGATATGACCAGCAATCCCGCGCATACCCAGAATAACTCCTGCGTGCTGAATGGTGTCATTGGGGTAATAAAGCATGGCACCCACTGCACCAATTTCCGGCCTGAGTGCATGTCCTGCCATTTCGTCAAGCCATTCAGGTGTTATGACTTCGGTATCATTATTTAGAAAGAGAAGGATATCACCATTTGACTGCTCTGCTGCAAAATTATTGATGGCTGAGTAATTGAATGGGAGGTCATATTGAATGATTTTGATGTATTCCTCTTTGCTTAACCTTGAAAAATAATCAAGTGTCTCGTTCTCATTCGATTGGTTATCGACAATGATGATCTCATAGTTCGAGTAGGGGGATTTATTCCGAATACTTTCAATGCATCTTGATAATATGGGAGCCTGGTTTCTGGTAGGGATGATGATGCTTACCAAAGGTTTGGGTTCGTTTATCATGTGCCTGATTTTCCAGAATTCTCCATCGATGAAAGAGATTTCCACATCACGTTGCGTTCGCTTAAAATGATTTTGTAATGTCTTAAATTGAGCCGTTTTCGCATAGTCTTTATATTCGGCGGACAGGGCGGTTGTTCCAATAACGGCACGCCAATGATAAAGGATATACGGAATATGCCGGATTTTTGATGCTGGGATCTGTTCACTGATTCGCATTGCCAGGTCCCAATCCTGTGCGCCTTCGTAGCCTTCTCGAAAACCACCAAGCGCCACAACCTTATCTTTTTGATAAATCCCAAAATGGGTGATCAGATTATGACCGTAAAACAAATCCGGATTCCAATCCGGTTTGAAGTAGGGGTCATAGCGCACACCAAACTCGTCGATCAGGTCCTCATCACTGTAAATGATTTCCGTATCAGGGAAGCGATTGATCTCATTGACAACCATGTAAAGGGCGTGTTCACGGAGGACATCATCGTGGTCGAGCAGACCAATATAATCGCCGGTTGCCAAAGAAAGCGCGGTGTTGGATGCGGCCGAAATATGTCCGTTTGTGTCACGGAAGGCAATCTTGAAACGCGGATCTTTTTTACCATATTCGCGTAGCAATTTCTGGATATGAGGTTTGGTGGAGGCGTCATCTGCAATACAGCACTCCCAATTCGGGTAGACCTGTGTAAGTACGGATTCCAAAGCATCCCTGAGAAATTGTTCGGGTGTGTTATACACCGGCATAATGATTGAGATTAGCGGCTTAGATTTAAAGGTCGTCATATGGGCTTGCATTAAAGCATGGTCTTCTGATGTGAGGGTATCGTACTGATCAATCCAACTGTAATAGGTGTAGGGGTCCTTGGATAATGACCGGTTGGGTGGGCGATCTTCTGCCATTCCAAATTGAATATAATGGACCATGGGGTTGATCCTGCCAATTCGAATGTCCTTATTCTCGCGTAAGTAATAGGCTGTATCAAAATCAGGCGAGGGATTTTTACCCTCCTTCCAACCTTTCTTTACATAGTGCAGAATGGGATTGAGGCTATGGGTTTTTACCTCAGGATAAGTGTTTAAATAGTAATCTTCGTCAAAGAATCCGCTCTTTTTGATGAGAAAGTATTCTTTTAGGTTTATAACTCGCGAGTAGAGGTTACATTTCATAATGTATATTATATCTGAAAGACACCATTGAGCAGTCTTCTCTGTTTGAGTATAAAAATCGTTGTTACAATAAAGATATCATGGTCAAGATTCAAAGATGGAAAAAGGCTGTTGTTAAAAAAAATATGAAGGTAATCAGTAAATCATGGAAAAGACCATTTATGTCCACATTGGCCCCCATAAAACAGGAACAACAACCATTCAAAAAGGTCTGTTGCTTAATGAGGATGTTTTGAAATCTATGGGTGTTCTCATCCCAAGATCTGGTAGGTCGATGACTGAAACTGCGGGGCATCATAACCTTGCCTGGGAACTACAGAACAATGCGAAATTTGATCCATTTTATGGGACTTGGAATGACCTGACGCGTGAAATTCGGAATAACAGTGACATCAACAAGGTGGTTCTCTCAGCCGAAGGGTTTTGTTCGATAAATGAGCAAGAGGTAGAAAAAATCGGGGAAAAACTCACAGGTCATCAAGTAAAAATTTTGATGTATTTACGAAACCAGGGCCAGGCTTTACAGTCTTCCTGGGTGTCACAAGTATGAAATAGGTTTGTGATGCCTTTTGTTGGTTCGTTTCACGATTGGCTGGAAGAAAATGATTATCGATCAAAAAATACGGACTATTATAAAATGATCAAAAGATGGGAAAAGGTATTTTCAACAGACTCTCTTATCCTGTCCGGTTTCTCCCAGAATTTCAAAGGGGAAAACCTGTTTACACATTTTCTTTCGCTATGTGATATACCCTCAAGTGGGATCATAACGCCGGCCAACTTGAATTTATCTCCAGGTGTGAAGACAATTGAAGCGATGAGGATGTTGAAAAACACTGTAATGTTTTCTGAGATCGATCCAAATATATGGGACATAATCGTTAAAAGTATTGTTTCCTTCGGGGATGAAGCGGGTTGGAATCAGCGTAAATTAAATTACCTTGGTCGAGGTCTATCAAGGAAAATCATGAAGCATCACCAACAAAACAATAAGAGAATAGAAAATGAATATTTTAATAACCATGTCATTTTCGAAAGGAGCTTACTGAAGCAAACTCATATTGACCGATTTACCTATGATCAATTTTCGAAACAAGAAGTTTTAGATTTGTTCGCTTATATTCTGGGAAAAATTGACCTAGTGCTTTAGTGACTGCAGAGTAATATATGTTGGGTGGAATTTCCAGATGGAAACATTTTGTGGACCTGGAAATCGCGTAACGGATAACCCTTGAGCTTCATCCTCATTTGTACTGAAAAAAATTCTTTAATTTTCTAAAGCCAAATCAGCATTTATTTGCGATCTTTTTCTAAAAGATCAAGACGATTCTTATTCTCCAGCGTTAACTGGTAAATATGATCCAGCATTTTAACGATAATGGGAACGGCGTCCTTGAGCTCCAGACCCTTATAAGGTTCCCAAGGTTCGTCAGGATCAGGCATGGAGTCATAGAAGATTCGGCCGTCTTCTCGATTCATGAATTTGCGAGCAATCTCTTTTTCATAAGGCTGGTTATCTTGAATGAGCGCGAATTTTCGCTGAGGGGATAGCAATGCATACTCCTCGAAGGGTTTTTTCTGGAATTTTTCGCCAAGAAGATTGAAGAAAAGGTCAAACACATGGTTATCGTGGGTGCCAGTGAACAAATCCTTGCAATAATAGATCATCTCCAGAACATCCCTGTTGAAACCCAAGTTCAATGCAAGATTGGTCGGTTCAATGGGTTCCCAATCATAGGCGAGGTAATCGATTCCTGCTGTAGAAAGAAAATCCTGTAATAAACCATTGGGCAATTGATTCTTTTCATACGGTCGAACGATGACATTCTCAATTCCGATAATTTTTTCCCACTGCTCCAGGTGAATTAGTGTTTTCTTGTAACGATCTTTGATTACCGATGACTTGGCGTACTCATCAATACTTTCAAAATTCTTCAATCCCCATTGTTTCCAGGCTGATTCAAACCATGTATCTACCCTTCGAAGGTAACTGATTGTTACTAATCTATGATTTCCAAATATATCATTGATCTTCTGTAATAGCTCGATATCCTTCTCCTGCATAAACCAGGCTTCATTGCTTAAGATGATCTTTTCGACATTATTATAGCGAGCAAATTTTTCCAAAGATTGGATATCCTGAATAAACCTCTCATGATCCTTTTCAACTTCTTGATACCAGGGGGCGTGATTATGGCATCTGCCTTCGACAAAATCCTCGACTCCAAAATTGGGATAAAGGCAGTTGTGTTCTGTAAATAATCTGACTCTGTTCACATCCAGGAAGTTTTGGATCAATGACGTCCCCGTCTTTGAATCTCCGGTGTGCAAATAGATGGTGATTGTCTTTGGTGCTTCAGTCAGGGGTATGTTGAAATTGGTTTGTGAATCTGTATCATTGATACCATTGCCAAGGTGCTCAGAATTGAAGGTTGGTTTTCCCTTTCCTACATGGTGAAGAAAGTGGATGAGGGGATTGACGGTTTCTTCGTCAACATCAGGATGCTTAATGTAGTACACCTTTGTATTGAACTCTTCGGAGGGATTTCTTCCTTCTTTCCAGCCTAATCGAACAAAATGCCAGAGGGGGTTCATATCTGCCTTGCGGACATCTGGATATTTCGTCAGATAATAATCTCGGTCAAAGAGACCACTTCTCGCGATTTTGATGAATTCAATAATTGATTTACACATCGTTTTTCTTTCTAAAAATATTCATTAATTTGCGAAAAGGTCGTGTAAGACGCCAGCTCGTGCTTAAAGTATAAGATAAAATTTCTTGTTCTAAATCAGCAATCTCTTGATGGCGTGAAATGGTATGTAAAGCGCCCCTTGATCTTCCCGAAATTTCCTCTTCAAGTCTAATTTGATACTTTAACTTTTCTAGGAAATCCAAATGATGCCGTTTGGTTAGGGCGTATTTTTGACGAACTTTGGATAGATCGATTTTCTCGTGCTCAGATAATTTTTTAAGCAGAACCTCGATGTTCTTTTCGAGCATAAAGTGTTCCTTGGCATAATCAAAAAGAAAGTCTAAATTAGATCGTGCTTTTTGGTATAAACCGGTAATTTCCTCGAAAATCTCATAGCCTGATAGTTTGCGATCAATACCTCTTCCAGAAAAATTATAATATTGTGACGTTTGAATGTTGTTTTGATCAATAAAGCCCGGCCCCCCGAAATGGTCATAACAATAGATCGGGGTTTTCAATGCAAAACAATATTGGACGGTTTTTCCAATCGAAATTGCCACATCAAATTGCTTTAAGAGCTCGGGTGTTACCAGAACCTGTTGTCCCTTAAAACCTATGAATTCCACTTGGTATCCTTGTTCCATCGCAATTCTTGAAAAATTATTAATTTCATCTGGCGGATGGTTTGATATCACACCTATTTTTTGAGGCTTGGTTGAAGGTTGTGTTCTGTGTTGTTCGAAAAATTCTTTGGGCGCAAAATTTGGGAAAAAATGGATTTTTTCTTCAGCGAGTCCTTCTTCTAAGAGGATTGATGTGTTGCCTTCGCTGTTGGAAAGGATGAAATTCAATTCGCTGTGGTAGTAAGGGGGAACGGCTAAGGGTGAAAATGGCCCCAGGCAGCTGTAAATAAACTTTGCAGGATGGGGTTCGAAATGGAAAAGTAAATGATTGATGGTGTGAATGTGGTGCGTCCAGAAGAGGTCATATTCTCCCAATTCGAGGTTCTCATCGAGCAGGTTTTTCACTCTTATTTGATGGTCCTCAAAAACCCGTTTTAAAGGCTGGTCATAAAAGAAGGTGGCAACATCTGCTTTGATTCCCAAATTTCTCAAAGCTAAACAAAGCTGCAGAGCGTTGATTTCTGAACCTGTGAAGTTTCTGATAAAGTAGTTTGTAATTAATACATTCATTAGAATTTCTAAATAACGATTGTTAAAATGCGATACCTAATTTATTGATACTCCTAATCCGGAAATAATGACTGTTTTTATTCGCAACACTTGCTTACATCAACGATTGTAATATTCACCTGAAAACATGCTGATTGTATTACAAAAAATTGTTCTTTCCGATCCAATGAATTTATACCAGCATCATGATTTGAATTTCTGATAGTGTCTATACCATTGATAAGGCCAAGGCTTCATCCCAAGCAGCTGTAGGAATGTTGAAAGTGTCCTGGAATTTCTTTATGGATAACACCGAATGTAACGGCCTTGTTGCCGGCGTGGGGAATTCATCCGTTTTGGCAGGGTGGATCGATTTTACAAGTTGGGTTTCCTTGTCCGGATCCAGTTCAAGGATCCTTTTTGCCCAGTCAAATCGGCTGCAGGATCCCCGGTCGGTCAAATGATAGACGCCAGCCTTTTCTGCGATATAGCCCTTTACCTCATCACGTCCCTGGGCGATGACCTGCGCTGTGATCTCCGCGAGATTGCGTGCCCAGGTGGGGCTGCTGATCTGGTCATCGACAACTCGCAGGATCTCGTGCTGCCTTGCCCACCGCAGGACCTTGGTCACAAATGATGGCCGGCGAAGGGAATAGACCCAACTGGTGCGGAAGATGAGGTAAGTCCCATCTACCGCTTGGATGGCTTTCTCACCAGCCAGTTTGGTTTCACCATACACACTGAGGGGATTGGGTTCATCCTCCTCCAGGTAAGGTTCTTTTACGGTGCCATCGAAGATATAGTCGGTGGAGTAATGGATCAGCGCCGCATTCGTCCGTAACGCTTCCTCTGCAAGAACCCCAGGACCGATGCCATTGATGGTTAGGGCAAGTTCTCGTAAGCTCTCGGCTTTGTCAACATCTGTATAGGCTGTCGCATTGATGATCAAATTAGGATTGTGTTCCCTGACGGTTGATCGAATCTGATCCGGGTTGGACATGTCGATCTGTGGATAGTCCATTGCGATCAAATCACCAAGTGGAAGCAGGGTACGGTTCAGTTCCCATCCGACCTGTCCAGTGTTACCAAGCAGTAAAATTTTCATAATCTTGTTTCCAAAGATGTAATTTATGGTATTCCAAAGGTTATAAAGTGTAAAAACAATAACTGATAGTTATTTTTCAGCCTAAACACTATAAAGCTGTTTAATAGATCCTATTTTCGGCTAATCTTGTTAGATATTCGCCGTAGCGATTACCGTTGAATGTCTTTGCCAGTTCCTTTAGATGTTCTTTATCAATGAAACCCATTCGATATGCGATTTCTTCCGGACAGGAAATCATCATACCCTGCCGGTCTTCAAGCGCCTGGACGAAATTAGAAGCTTGCAGCAAGGAATGGTGCATACCTGCATCTAACCATGCGACTCCCCGACCAAGAACTTCTACCCGCAACTCGCCTAGTTCTAAATAAATTCTGTTAAGATCCGTAATTTCTATTTCGCCTCTTGCTGAAGGTTCCAGGTTCTTTGCAAATTCAACGACACGATTGTCATAAAAATATATACCCGGCACAGCGTAATGAGAGTGTGGTTTGAGCGGTTTTTCCTCAAGACTGAGGGCATTCCCCTGCTCATCGAACTCGACAACGCCGTACCGCTCCGGGTCGTGGACTGGATAAGCAAAGATCACTGCGCCTTGAGTCAGGCTTGCTGCGTGGCGAAGCGTGGCAGGCATACCCTGCCCATAAAAGATATTGTCACCTAGAATAAGTGCTGCTGGCTGATCCTGAATGAATTTCTCACCGACAATAAAAGCATCCGCCAAGCCACGGGGACTCTCCTGGATCGTGTAAGAGAAATTCAATCCCCATTGTGAACCATCCTGCAATAGTCTTTTGTATTGGTCTGAATCTTCCGGGGTCGTGATGATCAGAATTTCCCGGATGCCAGCCAACATCAGCATGGAAAGGGGATAATAGATCATCGGTTTATCATAAACGGGTAAGAGCTGCTTACTGATGCCCATGGTAAGTGGATATAGGCGGGTTCCTTTACCGCCTGCGAGAATCAAACCTTTCATGCTGTTCCTCTCTGTTGATAATTGAGTTGAACCCATTGTTGATAGTCTTTTTCTTTCAGAATTGCACTGAGCCACGCCGTGTTGGCGAGATACCAATCCACTGTATCCTTGAGCCCGGATTCCAGGTCATGCTTGGGCTGCCACCCTAAATCCTGATGAATCTTAGTGATGTTCATAGCATAACGCCGGTCATGCCCGGGTCGGTCCTTAACATATGTGATCAACTGGTTGTGGGGTGCAAATCCATTCGGAAGGTTTTTTTCATCCAGTAACTGGCAGATGGTTTTTACGATTTCAATGTTTGGCGGTTGATTACCGCCGCCAATGTTATAGGATTCTCCCGCACTTCCTTTTTGGAGGATCGTCCAGATCGCGTCACAATGATCTTCCACGAAGAGCCAATCACGAATTTGCATGCCATCCCCATAAATGGGAAGCGGTTTGCCATTGAGTGCATTAAGGATCATCAGGGGGATCAATTTTTCAGGGAATTGATAAGGCCCGTAATTGTTTGAGCAATTGGAGATCGTGATTGGCAGCCCAAATGAATGGTCATAGGAGCGCACCAGATGGTCGCTGCTGGCTTTTGAGGCTGCATAGGGTGAATTGGGTGCATAGGGGGTGGTTTCTTCAAAAGCGGGGGCTTCTGGTGCTAGGGTGCCATAGACTTCATCAGTTGAGATATGATGAAAGCGAACCTGTTCGTTTGTGAGTTGTCTTTCTTTCAACCACACTTGGCGTGCAGCTTCAAGAAGGGTAAAGGTGCCAACAATATTGGTTTGAATGAATGCAGCGGGGCCTTGTAGAGAGCGATCTACGTGGGATTCGGCAGCAAAATGAACAATGGTGTCAATCATATTTTCACGCAAAAGTTTTTCAACCAGGTTTTTATTGCAGATATCCCCTTCAACAAATAGGTAATCCTCCGGATGGGGTAAATCCTGTAAATTTTGAAGGCTGCCCGCATAGGTCAGGAGATCCAGATTGATGATCTTTGTTCCAGGTGCATGGGTTTGAATGTACCGGATAAAATTGGAACCAATAAAACCAGCGCCGCCAGTGACAAGCAATTTGCGATTCATAGAAATACCTCCGCGTCCACAAAAAGGGGAGCACCTGCATCTTTTGGTGAAACAAGGGGTGTTATCCCTTCAGATAAAGGCCAATCAATCGCCAGATCCGGGTCATCCCAGCGTATGCAGCGCTCACCTGTTGGGTCAAAATAATCGGTGGTTTTGTACACCACATCAGCTTCATCGGAAAGGGCAATAAATCCGTGTGCAAATCCTTCCGGGATCCATAATTGATGCTTGTTTTTGTCTGAAAGGACAGCACCGACCCATTGACCAAAATAGGGTGAACTATGACGCAGGTCAACCGCCACATCATAGATTTCCCCGATCACAACTCTTACAAGTTTTCCCTGTGTATGGTTGATTTGATAATGCAATCCACGAAGTGTATGTTTACACGAGGATGAGTGGTTGTCCTGGACAAATTCAAAGGGGATTCCAGCCTTGGCAAACCTGTTTTTCTGGTAGGTTTCCATAAAAAAACCCCGGCTATCTTCATACACTTTTGGTTGAATAAGGATGACGTCTGGGATGGTGGTGAGTTCAAAATTCATAAGGTTTGTGTTTCTAGTGAAAGGACGATGAGAATTATAACAGAGATGCCCATATTGTGAATGGCGCTACTTTGTTACCCGCGAATGTGATGGATTGTGGGTGGTGTTCTATCCGGTAAGTGCAGTTTTGTAAATGTCGCAAACGGTGTTGGCATCACTAAGCAGTTGAATTTCCCCTCGGTCAAGCCACATTGCCCGGCTGCAGATTGTCCTGATTTGTTCCACGGAATGGGTGACCATGATCACCGTTGCGCCGCTATCCCTGAAGTTTGCCATGCGGCTGATGCATTTTTGCTGAAATCCAACATCACCAACAGAAAGAACCTCATCCAAAATGAGGATATCCGGCTGCCAGGCAGTTGCTACCGCAAAGCCAAGTCGGGATTGCATCCCCGAGGAATAGGTTCGCAGAGGGGCTTCGATGAAATTACCGACTTCTGAAAAAGCAATAATTTCTTCAACCTTATCCTCGATCTCATCATGAGAATGACCCAGCAAAGTAGCATTGAGGAAGATGTTTTCTCGCCCTGTCAACTCGGGATGAAACCCTGCGCCAAGCTGAAGCAAGGGACTGATTCGACCCTTGATCCACACTCGGCCTTCCGATGGGATAAGGACGCGTGAGATAACCTTTAAAAGAGTCGATTTTCCAGCTCCATTCCGACCCAAAACACCAAATATCTCGCCTTTCTTAATTTCGAGATTAATTTTCTTAAGAGCGGAAAATGAAGAATGCTTGATCTGTCCTTTAACTAACTTGATAATGTATTCTTTAAAGGTCCCAATTTTCTCATTTGGTAATCGGTAATGAACAGAGACATCTCTCAGGAAAACAGAGTTGTCGGTTTGGGAGTCAAAGGGGAGTGAATTAGACATGATAGGCAAATTTATCAGCTCTAATGGAGAAGAAAACCCAGCCAATGATCAGGATCCCAAAGGAAGCCACGCCAGTCGCCACCCATGTTTGCAGATGGGGAACAAAGCCATCGAGAACTAAGATCCGAAATAAATTAACGACATAGTAGAACGGGTTGATATATAGAAGTAATCCATTCAAAATCTGACGATAAAAATCCAATGGCATGATGATGGGCGTTAGATACATCCAGGCTGTAAGAGCAACTGGATAAAGATCGGCGATATCAGGAAAGAAGACAGCAATTGATGAAACAAGCAGCGCAACACCCAGGGAAAACGAAAATAAGAACAGCATCGCAATTGGGAGCAGTAAGACAGAGGGTTTCAGAGATACACCTGTAATGGCAAAAACAATCGCTAAAGGAACAAGGGAAAGTATAAAATTAACCATACTTGCCAGTATAGTTGAAACCACAAAGGCAGTCCGCGGTACATAGATTTGCTTGAAAAGTGTACTCCCCCAAACCATAGAACTCATTGCCATATTTGTGGACTGCGAGAACATCGTCCAGCAAATGACACCTGTTAGAACATAGGCAGCATAGTTTTCAGCCCGGTTGAAAACCTGAGAGAATACGATCACCATGATCAACATCGTTGCCAAAGGATTGAGCATCGTCCAGGCAACACCGAGGAACGAACGTTTATAGCGCGCTACAATATCCCGACGTACCAGTTGATAGATCAGGTCGCGGTATCTCCATAACGCAACCAGCTCTTCAATGGCTGGGTGTTTTCTTTTAGCGCTGTCGTATATGGTGGTCATAATGAATAAATAATGGGTTAATTGACAGCCCAAAGATTACCTTAAAAGGGGGTTTGTGTCAATGTAAGATTATTTTAAAGGAGTATTCAGGACTAATGGTCTTGCACGCTCATTCTGATCACATATCGGAAATAGGTGTATCTACCAGACTCTAACGATGCTGGTCCCCATCCACAAAAACCAAGGTAGAGTGAAGTTTCAGCAGATGGCCTCATTTTCCCGATCCACTCAGAACGGGGTCCTTCTCGTTCAAGGAGTATTTTACCGATGTTCTCTGGCTCTAACCATAACCGGTCTGATGCCTCATGAGATAACCTCACAATGCTGCTGATTGTTGTTGTTAGTGTATGCTCGTCTTCACATATCCACTTAATTTCCGACCCCATTAACTGATCCATTTGTTGTTGAATGTATTCTTCACCTTTATTTCCCCAATGCTCCAGGTATTTCCGGATGAATTCAGCCTCCATCGGTTTGAGAATGTTGCCGTTGACATAAGAAGAATGAAGGATGAGATAGGGTGTCTCCTCGTAATAGATAGCAGTCCCTTTCCCAACAGCAAACTTATCACCTTTATCTTCAAAATAGCTCCTATCTAGGATAGAAAATTCACTTATCTGACCTTCTAAAGGACCAGATATGAACTCAATTGTCATCACACACCCATAAAAATCAAAAAATGGGTCTGGTGTCGGAGTTAGTGTTGGCTGTGGCTCGATCGTCTCAGCCTGATCAGAACTGGTATCTTTTTTAGCAGGTGTTTTAGTATCTATTTCTTCAAGATCGGGAACAGGTGTACTTTGTTCGATTATCAGAAATTCAGATAGAACGTTTTGAGGTGCTGGTACACAGCCGATCAAGAAAATCCCTATTATAAAAATGAAGAATAGCTGGTGCTTTTTCATAGGCAATGAGAATGACCAGCGTTCAGATAACTTGGGGTTATCTGAACGCTGGAGGTCGTGGTCGTAAGTGTATCTATTTGTTGAGGATATTTTTCTTTCTAATTTGTGTAATGACTGAGGTGGTGCCAGCAATTCCCAGTAATCCAAGTGCAATGGGGGCAAGGCTCGTGATGATCGATGGACCACTTCCGCCTGCAGGTTGATCAGGTTGAGGATCGACTACTACTTTAGGCTCTTCTGTTGGATCTTCTGTGACAACGGTTGTAGGTTGCCTTGTTGGGTTTTCTGTGGGTTCTTCGGTTGGCTGTTCTTCTTCACATGGCTCAACCGAGGAAGCGGCTTCAAGGATTTCATTTTCAAGAGTATAGGATAGTGAAACATCGAAACCCGTTGCGTCAGTCATGAAGAATGCTGACCCATTTGCCGGAGCTGTCCCTGCACCGTTTTCACCGTTGTTTGCTGTCCAGGTGAAATCGATCGCAAACGCATTTTTGTTGACAACCTCCCAGGATATGGTCGTTGAAGCAATTTGAATTTCTAAACTTCCAGAACATATCCCCAGTAGTTCCAGTGTGCTAGGTCCTTCAACGGGGGGTGTTTCTGTTGCAGTCGGTGTATATGTAGGCGTGGATGTCGGTGTAAAGGTTGGGGTTGGCGGCACATCTGTTGGTGTGAAAGTAGGCGTGAAGGTTGGGGTTGGCGGCACATCTGTTGGTGTGAACGTAGGCGTGAAGGTTGGGGTTGGCGGCACTTCAGTTGCCGTGGAAGTCGGGACTTTCACCAACTTGAAACTGGCATGACTTAATTCGTGACCAACTGTTGATGTCACAGTGGCAGAGGGCTTGGGTGGTTGAATATTGTTATAGATGACATGGGTGGCTGCCTTGTAACAAGTCGCCGCAACAAGATAGCCAGCAGGCGCGTTGTAATTAAAGCTGAAACCTGAAAGTCCATCTACTTTCACCCAGGGGCTTGTGTTAGGGCAGGTTGCCTGCCCGGTGGCAAAGACATTACTCATGTATAGCAAAGGTGTGGCCAAAAACAATGCTATGACAAGAGCAGCTCCACCAAAGATAAGGATAATTCTTGATTTCTTTTTCATCATTTTTCTCCATTTCTTAAAATTTTTTTTAAATAACTTTTTTCACGATTTTTCTAGAGAAGAATCTGAAGGTGGGTGGCTATTAGTTTAAGGTACGATGTTCTACTAACGAGGGCGTAAATTAAACTCAAATTAGATATATACGATAAATATTATAAACATTATCTTATTATATGTCAAGTATCAATTTTTTGAATTTATTGTTTATTCTTTCGTTTGTCGGTTCATATTATTTTGATATTTGTCAATTTGATTTTATTAAGTCTATAATTCGGTTATTATTATTCGCGAACCTAATATCTAAAATAAGATTGGAGATAATAATGGAATTTGACTTGATCAAGTCTCTTTTGATAAGAAATACGAAATCTAAAATTGTTTTACTCGTGATGGATGGTTTGGGAGGTCTTCCCATGGAAGCGGGCGGATTAACTGAATTGGAAGCAGCAGAAAAGCCGAATATGGATGCCCTGGCGGGTAAAAGTATGCTCGGATTGCACCAGGCAATCCGCACAGGCATTACGCCCGGCAGCGGTCCTGCGCACCTATCACTATTTGGGTATGATCCTGTAAAATTTGCCGTTGGCCGCGGGGTTCTTTCCGCTCTAGGTGTTGATTTTGACTTACAGAAAAGTGATGTTGCTGCAAGAGGGAACTTTTGTACCGTGGATGCGGATGGGTTGATCACGGATCGGCGGGCGGGTCGTATCCCAACAGAAGTTGGCGAACGCTTATGCCAGTTGCTCAATGATAAGGTGAGGATCCCCGGTGTAGAGGTCTTCCTGCGTCCTGTTAAGGAATACCGTTTTCTGCTTGTGATTAGAGGTGAGGGCTTATCCGCCAATATTGAGGAAACTGATCCCCAGACGCTGGGTGTAAAACCTTTACCTGCAACAGCGATTGATCCAAACTCCGAAAAGGCTGCAGGAATTATCCGGGAATTTGTTCGTCAGGCACAAGAAATCTTGAAGAACGAAAGTCCTGCCAATATGCTCCTTTTGAGAGGAATAGCCCAATTACCGGATTGGCCAAGTTTTCCCGAGGTTTTTGGTTTAAAATCCGTTGCGATTGCGATGTACCCGATGTATCGTGGCGTAGCTAAGCTTGTCGGTATGGATAGCCCACCAGCAGCCAATTCCTACGAAGAAGAAATCGATCTGCTTGAAAAGCTTTGGAATGATTATGACTTCTTTTTTGTTCATATTAAAAAGACGGATAGTTATGGCGAAGATGGGAATTTTGCAAACAAGGTTCATGAGATCGAAAAGGTGGATGCGCTTTTGCCGAGGATCATGGCGCTTGACCCATCGGTTCTGATCATCACAGGAGATCACAGTACGCCATGCGCGATGAAAACCCACAGCTGGCATCCTGTGCCGACCTTAATGTATGCAAAAACCTGTAGACCGGATGGGATCAACAGTTTTGGGGAACGCGCATGCCGACAGGGCGGGTTGGGCGTTCGCTTCCCAGGTTTTGAACTGATGCCGTTAGCCCTGGCACACGCCGGCCGACTGGAAAAATTTGGCGCTTGATCAGCGTTCAGTTAAATACACTCGAATGAGCCAGCTCTCAAAACTGGCTCTTTTTTATATATTTATATCAAATTCGCATAGTAATAATTACATCAACTCGTATTGATCAATGCGTCGATCGTGAAAAAGGTCGTTGCGTGGTGATATGGCTTTATCAAGCGCATCCTCAGGCTCTATGCTGAATGTATGAACGGTTTCTTCTGATTTTGGTGCTCGAAACAAAACGCGCCCATTCGGATCTGTGAACTGTGATCCGCCTGTGAATGTAAGTTCTGAGTCATCAAGTGTTTCTTTTCCAATCCTGTTTGCCGTGATCGTGAAAACCCGGTTTTCTATGCTGCGAGTGATCATCGCATCTTGACAGTAAGGTAAAACGAGATTTGCTGGGTGAGCAAGGATTTGTTCGCCGGATAAGGAGAGTGTTCGAGCAGCTTCTGGAAAGATCCAATCGAAACAAATCATGATCCCAACCCTAACCCCTAGCCAATTGAATAATTTGAAACCATTCTTCCCGGGTGAGAAAAGAGACTTTTCATCTGAATACAGGTGGATTTTTCGATAGTTACAGATCACATCATCAGAGGATATTGCACAGGCGCTGTTATATAAATCTGCATTATCCATTTCAGCGTAACCAGAAACGATCACGCCGTCGGTTGATCCTGCCAGTTTTTGTAACGCAGATAGAAATAGCCCCTTGCCATTTTTAGGTTCAGCATAGGGACGCAAATCGTCAGGAGATTTATATAAATAGCCTGAATTTGAAAGCTCAGGCAAGACGACCAGATCAGCCTGAATGTCCGATAAAAGCGTTTCGATTTTTTCAATATTAGCAGAAACATTTTTTCGAACGGGTTTGAATTGGGCAAGGGCAATTTTGAATGGCAATTTGACCTTTTCTTTTTGCGGTTGAATTGAAATTTGCTATCGATTATGATTGTAATATGCCAAATATGGTCTTTGGAGGCTGCAATGCTTTATGATGCTTTATTATATGATGAACTTGAAAACAATGAGGTTCAATGTCATTTGTGCGCGCATCGCTGCAGGATCAAAGATGGTAAACGCGGAATTTGCCAGGTGAGGGAGAATCGAGGAGGGAAATTATTCACGCTTGTCTATGGAAATTTGATCGCGCATCATGTGGATCCAATTGAAAAGAAACCTCTTTTCCATATGATGCCAGGATCAAGCGCTTATTCAATTGCCACACCCGGTTGTAATTTTCACTGTGAATGGTGCCAGAATTGGGAAATATCACAAATGCCCCGAATCATGAACTTGCCCGAATCGGAACGGATTCCACCTGAGGATATCGTTCTTGCCGCACAAAAAACGGGTTGTGAGATCATCGCTTACACCTATACAGAGCCAACCATCTTCTTCGAATATGGATTTGATGTTGCAAAATTAGCCAAAGAAGCAGGGTTAAAGAATATTTATGTCACCAATGGGTTTATGACGCCGGAGGCTTTGGATGTGATTGCGCCATATCTTGATGCCGCCAATGTTGATATTAAAGCCTTTAAGGACGAAACCTATCGCCGGTTTATGGGAGGACGATTGGAACCTGTTCTGGAAACTTGTCGAAAAATGAAAGCCCTTGGGATTTGGCTTGAGGTAACGACATTGATCGTGCCGAGTATAAATGATGATCCAGAAGAGCTAAAATCGCTGGCGAGTTTTATTGTCAACGATCTGGGATCCAATACCCCCTGGCACCTGAGCCGGTTTTATCCTCAATACAAAATGATCGATCGGGAACCGACAAAGGGTTCGATACTTTATTGGACCAAAGCCATGGGAGAATCCATGGGAATACACTATTTTTACACCGGTAATATCGGCGGGGAAAACGATACTTTGTGTAAGAATTGTGGGCATGTACTGATTCAGCGCACGGGTTATGCCACGCGTATCGATGGAATTGATAAAGATGGTCGGTGTGAGCAGTGTGGAACTGAGCTTGACGGCTTGGACATTGGAAAAAGGTAATTGCATGCTTTTATTGATTGAGTTGAATAGAAAATATTAAATAAATTTAGTTATATGGAAATAATTTCTATAATCATTTACAATGTTTATCAAATATTAACAATTAAATGATATATTGGTCATGAAATTAAGTTATAATGGGCGTAGAAAGAACGTTATACGCTTTGTAGAGTCAAATGCTTAAAGAGCCCATTGACGCTTAAAACTTAGTCAATGGCTTTTTTATCGTCTAAAATAAAAAAACGAGATTACGGCAGGACAAAGAAATTAATTAAAAATAACAGGAGTTGATTGAATAAATGACAGTGGTAAAAGACCTATCAGAAGATGCTATTTCTTCGGAAGAAAATTTCCATTCCTTTCTTGAAGAACCAGAGGAACTGGATGAAGAAATGGCATATGAAGAACATATATCGGATCATACCGGGATTACATCAGATGATTCTGTAAGCCTCTATCTTAACGAGATGAGCAGGGTTCCTTTGCTTACCCGTGATGAAGAGATTACGCTAGCCAAGAAAATGGAAATCGGGCGGCAGGCACGTCTGACCATGCTTGACTCTGAAGGAAATCTCTCCAATATAGAGGAGATCAAAAATTTGATCAGGGAGGGGAAGGAAGCACGCGAGTACTTGATTAAAGCAAATATTCGCCTGGTGGTCAGTATTGCAAAAAAATATCGAAGGTATGGATCATCCTTCCTGGATCTGATCCAGGCTGGGAATGTTGGTTTGATCCGTGCGGTTGATAAATTTGATTACAAACGTGGAAATCGTTTCAGCACATATGCCACCTGGTGGATCCGGCGTTCTGTATTGCGTTTCTTAAACCAGAAGGAACGCACGATCCGTCTGCCCAATTACCTTAGCAATCGTTTGCGAAAAGTACGAACCGTTACTCGTGATCTTGCACAGGAATTGGGACGTCAACCAACGTTGGATGAGATTTCAGAGCATGTTGATCAGGATACCGAAGAACTGCGGCAGTTGATCCATTATGCAAGGCTTCCGATCTCATTAGACGAACCTGTGGGTGAGGATGGCGAAAGCGAGCTTTTGAACTTTGTGGAAAACGAGAATGCGGTTGTTCCCTTCAATTCGGTTCAGCAGCGATTGCTTGAAGAGGATATCGATAATGCACTTTCTGAACTATCTGAACGGGAAGCAAGCATTATCAAACTTCGATTTGGGCTTGCCGGCAACCGCAGCCATACGCTGAAAGAGCTGGGCGAGATATTTGGTGTGACCCGAGAAAGAATACGACAGATCCAGCAAAAAGCTTTGCGTAAATTACGAAGTCCGCAGAATCAGAGCCGATTACGGAACTATCTGTAGGTTGGTAATTAAAAAACATTATTAGAAAAGACCAAGAGATTGGTCTTTTCTTTATTAATGATGGCTTGAAATCGATAATATAATGATGATATAGATTGCCTGATTAGTTACACAGGAGAATAATATGGTTTTTCAAACAGCTTTACAGGATTGGATAGCTTCATTTCTCACATTTTTGCCAAAACTGGTAACGGGAATAATTATTTTCATTGCATCTTTGTTTATCTCAAATTATGTGGGTAAATGGGTTCAGAAGATTGTCAAGAAAAAAGTTGAAAATGAAGAAATGGGACATCTTACTTTCCTGATCACGAGATGGGCAATCTTAATAACAGGAACGATCCTTGCGTTGGATCAGGTCGAGTTTAATGTGACAAGTTTTGTCGCCGGTATTGGGGTTGTTGGTTTTACGATTGGTTTTGCACTTCAGGATATCGCAAAGAACTTCATATCTGGATTACTTCTGCTTGCACGTCAGCCTTTTAATCTCGAAGACAGCGTGAAAATTGCTGAATTCTCAGGCAAAGTGAAAGAGATCAATGTTCGGGATACTGTGATTGAAACCTTTGACGGCGAATTGGTGATCATCCCCAATCAAAAGGTCTTTGAAAATCCAATTGTCAACTACACCTCCTCACGATTCCGAAGGAGAACGATCGCGATTGGGTTAGGATATGAAGAGGATGCAGATCTTGCGGGTGAGTTATTTCTTGAAACCATCCAATCTGTACAGGGCGTCGCAAAAGAGCCAGTGCCTACAATTCGGGCAGAGTACCTGGGCGATTCAGCCCTGATGCTTTCTGCGAATTTTTGGGTTGATCAAAATAAAAATGATTTACTTGGCGTCCATTCAGATGTGGTCAAAGCGATCAAGCTTGCTTCAGATAAGCATGGGATCAATCTTCCGTATCCGGTTCAAACTGTTCTCGTCAAGAATGCGACCGATTAATTATTTTTGATCTGATCTGCTATTGACCATTACTCAAAAAAGGATATTTTTAGGGTTTCGGTATGGCTTCCATTTCTTTACAGCAGGGAATCATCTATGGACCAGTGCTTTCCCGCCGTTTTGGTCGATCTTTTGGAATTAACCTGCTCCCGGCATCTCATAAGGTCTGCTCCTTCGATTGCCGCTATTGTGAATATGGAAAAACACTCGATAAGACGATGCATCCATTAGAAAATATCCTGCCTGCCAAGGATTTGATCCTTGAGGAGGTCGAATATGCCTTAAAAAAGCCGCGCACCATTGAGACCCTGACCTTTTCAGGGAACGGCGAGCCAACCTTACATCCAGAATTTTTGGGAATTGTTCGCGGTGTAAAAAAACTGCGGGATGTGTATCGCCCAGAAACAAAAATTGCTTTGCTATCCAATTCCTCCTGTCTTGATCAACCTGAAGTTGTTGAGGCTATCCAATTAATAGATCTGCCGATGATGAAACTTGATGCAGGTGATGAAACAACCTTCAGACAGATCAATCAACCTGCCATTGGGATCACATTTGAGGCAATCCTTAGCGGATTGGCATCACTTTCTGGATTGATGATTCAAACGATGTTAATTGATGGGGAAATCACAAACAGCCGAGGACAACCTTTTGAATCCCTTGTCCAAGCGCTTATCCGGTTAAGTCCTGATAAGATCCAGCTCTATTCATTGGAACGTCCCACAGTTGATGAGAAGCTGATCCCAGTCTCTCCATTTCGACTTCAACAAATAGAAGCACAAATGCAGAATCAATTTAGTTTGAATGCGGAAGCCTTTTGGAGAGATCAATAAAACGCATAAAAAGAATCTACAGAATTTGGCGGGAGTAAGCCTATCAGGTATAATCCATCTACCTAAGGATAGGCATTCACATTGGATTGTCATCCAACGGTGTCATTAGTAAAATTCCCCATCGTATGCTCGTGTTTTGAGCCATCAATTGCTTTTTGATTATGACGAACTTGACCCATCCTGACCGACGTAATTGGCTTGGTGAAAAACCGTAGATGGGAATAATAAGGAGGTGAAACAGTATTGGTTAAAGTTGTAAAACGTGACAATGAATCTTTTACGCAATTATTGCGACGATTCCGCAAAAAAGTAAATCATTCAAAGATTTTGTCTGAACATAGAAAACGCCGCTTTTATATACCAAAGAGTGAAGAGCAGCGGATTGCAAAAAAGAAGGCGATGCGAAGACAGAAGAGATTCAATTGATAAATGAATGTTCATCAAAAATCGGTCAGGATTGGGTTAGTCTTCTAATCGAAGAGAAAATATGAAGGCAAAAATCATTAAGGGGGTGGTTCGCATATTGACGGTATTCTCTTGAATATTAATCCACAAGAATTCACATTTGTAATCAAATTAAATATAAAAAAGGCTTATGTTCAATAAGCCTGTAGAACTGAAATTTATTTGGTTAAAGAAATGAGATCAGGTCATTCCCCAAAATTATCATTAATCAGCGCTTCAAGAGCGAGAACAGCTTCTTCAGCGTCTTCACCTTCTGCGACGATGTTAATTTCATGGTCCTGGCAGACACCTAAAGTGAGAATACTCAAGATGCTTTTTGCACTTACCTTGCCCCTTGAGTCAGTCAGGTTTTCAACCTCGATCTTGCTCTTAAACTGATTTGCTGTTTTTACAAAAAGCGATGCTGGTCGAGCATGCAGACCGGCAGGGTGATTAACTGTAATAGTGAGTGTGGATGTCATTGGCTCCTCAAATGCTTGTGTTTTTCTATAACTACTATTGGTCATCAATAGATTTATCAAACAAAATTGTCTTTAAATTTCGTAAGATTTTACCATACCTGATGTGGATTATCCAGAGCAAACATAATTCAAGTTCACAATTTGTGATTTGGATGGCTTTATAATAGGTACTGTTTGGTGAAGAAACACAGTTTTTTCTAAAAATATAATTCTTGGAGGAAAAATGAAGCGGATCGTGATAGATTGTGACCCTGGGATTGATGATTCCCAGGCGATTATGATGGCTTACATGCAACCGGATATTCGGATTGAAGCGATCACATCGGTTTCAGGCAATGTTGGGATTGAAAAAACCACAGCGAACCTATTAAAAATCCTGGATGTCCTTGAGGCTGATGCGATCCCTGTGTACAGGGGGGCAGCCGGTCCATTGGTAGAAAAAAGTCCTGATGCAAGCCTTTTTCATGGTGTCGATGGGTTGGGAGGTGCGAACCTGCCCGAATCCAACCGACAAATTGAAGCGATTCCAGCAGCACTGGGTCTGATCAAGATGGGAAAGCAGCACCAGGGCGAATTGGCATTGATTGCTATTGGTCCTCTGACCAATCTCGCCTTGGCATTACGGTTGGATCCCGAACTGCCTTCAAGATATGAAAACCTGATCATTATGGGAGGTGCCTATCTTGCCCAGGGCAATACAGCGAATTTGCCCGCTGAGTTCAATATCTATGCCGATCCTGACGCAGCAGCCGTTGTATTTGATGGTTGGCCTGGCTTGACCATGGTTTCTTGGGAGTTAACGCTTGCCAACGCGATACCATATACCGATATCTCCCTATTATTCGGAAAACAAAATCCCCGCAGCAAGTTTTTGAAACAAACTATGGATTATTCTATTGATGTCCTTGCCAAAGAATACGGCCGGGAAAAGTTCTTTTCTGCAGATGCCCTCGCCATGGCAGTAATGATTGAACCTGGTATTATTGAGCAGATGGAGACCAGGTATGTCCAAATCGAGCGGTGTGGACATCTCAGCAGGGGGATGACGGTTGTGGATTGGACGGGTTCTTTAGGACAGACTCCGAATGTAAATATCGTGATGAAGGTCAATTATGAAAGGTTTTTCGAACTGTTTCAGAGCGCGTTTTTGTAAGTTCTTCGTAGATCAGATTACCTTTTTCGTGAAGTCCAATGAATTTAGACCTTTACCTAAGTTAAATTGTTCGTGTGGTGTGATTTTTTATTAGTATAATAAGGTCTTAACAGTAAACATACCTGATAATTATGGGTTGTAATTTATTAAGGTTTAGATCTGAGAGAAATTTGGAGGATATTTTGACCAATCAGCAAAAGACACTCATTGGAACCCCTGCAGCACCTGGTTTGGCCCACGGAAAAACAGTCATAATTACGAAACAGGACCTTGTTGTGCCTGAATATGAAATCAAAGACAGCCAGGCTGAGTTGGAACGGCTCAATCGTGCAATTAAAATCAGTCAGGAGGAGATCCTTTCGCTGAAAGCTATCCTCAGTGAAGAAGCCAAAGGCAATGAAGCTGAAATCTTTGAGGCTCATTGGATGTTTTTGGAGGATGAAGCACTGGTTGGCCTGGCGAGAGACGCGATTGAACAGGCTGTGAACGCGGAAAAGGCATGGATGGATGCGGTTGAGCATTATGCTCAGATGTTAGAACAAATTCCAGATGAAACATTGAGTGCACGTGCCGTGGATATTCGTGATGTTGGCCGGCGCGTTTTAGGTCATTTATTGGGTGTCAAAATCAATCAGACAGCGTTAACCGAACCTTCAATTATTGTTGCTGTTGATCTCACACCATCCGACACGGTCAGCTTGGATAAAGACTATGTGCTGGCATTTTGCACAGCAGAAGGTGGACCGACTTCGCATACCGCTGTTCTGGCAAAGACATTTGGATTTCCTGCCGTGGTTGGGCTGGGAAAGGAAATAATGACAGTCCCTGAGGGAACCACACTCCTTGTGGATGGCAGCAAGGGGAAAGTTGTCGTCGATCCAATTGAAGAGGACAGATTATCATTTTTTCGGCAGGAAGCATCTCAAAAATCTCACCAGGAAGAAGCGCGCATCGCTGCCCAGGAGCCTGCGATGACGGCAGACGGTGACCGCATCGAAGTTGTCGCAAATGTCGGCGGTTCCCAGGATGCCCCGCTTGGGGTTAAATTCGGTGCTGAAGGTGTGGGTCTTTTCCGAACCGAATTTCTCTACCTTGATAGAAACTCACTTCCCACTGAAGAAGAGCAGGTTGAAGCCTACAAATCAGTCTTTGGTTTTTATAAGAACCTTCCCATGGTTGTGCGAACACTTGATATTGGCGGGGATAAAGTCATACCCTATCTCAATTTTCCTCAAGAAATGAACCCGTTCCTGGGATGGCGCGGCATCCGGATGTTGGATGGCGAAGAAGAGCTCTTTCTCAACCAGTTCCGTGCGCTTTTACAGGCGGGTGCATTGGCGGATGTGGATTTACGCATTATGATGCCGATGGTTTCGGGGATCAAAGAAGTTCGTGCAGGGAAAGCAATCCTTGAGAAAGCCAAATCGCAATTATCCAACGAAGGTAAACCCTATACCGAGAAAGTCCAGTTAGGCATTATGATTGAAGTGCCCTCAGCAGCCCTAATGGCGGATCAATTGGCGAAAGAAGTTGACTTTTTCAGCATCGGAACGAATGATCTAACGCAGTATACCCTGGCGGTTGATCGAACGAACAGCAAAGTAGCCCACATCGGTAATCCATTGGATCCGGCTGTCCTGCGATTGATAAAAATGACGATTGATAACGCCCATTCTGAAGGCAAATGGGTGGGTTTGTGCGGTGAATTGGCAGGCGAACCGATCGCAGCCCCAATTTTGCTTGGCCTGGGTTTGGATGAGTTCAGCATGGCTCCGACACGAATCCCGGACATTAAGAAAGTTATGCGGAACTTATACAAGGATGACTGTCGTCAATTGGCAAATGAAGTGCTTGTGATGGCAGATGCAGAAGATGTCATTGCTCACAGCAGAGCATTTTTAAATCATATGGATCTTGATTTTTGAACAAATTATTTTTAGCATACAACAAAGGCAGGAAACTGTATTAATTTTTCAAATCGGAATTTGGGGAACTGATCAGGATCATTTCAAAATCGATCCTGATTTATGTGTAACAAATTTAATTTGTAAAATAGAAATTAAGATAAAATGAATGTGATTTATATTTCATTTGGAAATGATGATCGTGTTTAGGCTTTGATCGTGCATTGAAGGAGGAAATTCTTCCAGAGATTTTCCTTATCAGCGATCGATTACTTCAAATGATCAAGCCATTTTGTTGATTTGCGTTTATTAATTATTTAGTAAGACATAATTGGGATAGCGGAGAAATTATGAGTGTTCCAATCCTTGAAATGAAAAACATCACAAAACGTTTCCCAGGTGTGACAGCTCTTGATGATGTCAGTTTTGAAGTGGAGCGAGAAAAAATTCACTGCTTGGTTGGTGAAAATGGCGCAGGTAAGTCGACCTTGATGAAGGTTCTGAGCGGGGTTCACCCTTATGGATCATACGATGGGGAAATCTACATTGATGGGGAACTCCAACAATACAAAAACACCCGTGATAGTGAAGATGCAGGGATTGCGGTCATCTACCAGGAATTGGCACTTGTCCCAGAGATGACGGTCTATGAGAACGTTTTTTTGGGACATGAAATCCGCAAAGGGTTCAATGTCGATATCAATGAAACCATCAAACAAACTGTGGAGGTTTTGAAGAAAGTTGGGCTTGCTGTCAATCCATCCACAAAAATTAAGCACCTCGGCATTGGGAAGCAGCAGCTTGTAGAGATTGCAAAAGCACTCAGCCGGAATGCGAAACTGCTCGTTCTGGATGAGCCCACTTCCGCACTGAATGAATCCGATAGCGATAATTTATTGGAATTGCTTCGCACGTTGAAAAAACAGGGTGTGACTTCGATTCTTATTTCTCACAAGTTACAGGAAGTAATTACAATCGCGGACAAGGTGACGGTATTGAGGGATGGTCAGAGTGTGATCACGTTGAATGCCAATAACGGGGAAGTCAATGAAGATGTGTTGATCAAACATATGGTTGGACGATCGATTGAAAATATTTACCCGGCAAGGCAGCAGAAACCTCAGGATGAGATCATTTTTGAGGTACGGAATTGGAATGCCTATGATCCGGTGCGTGAACGTAAAATTCTTGAAAATGTCTCAATTAAACTGAAAAAGGGTGAGATCCTGGGGATAACTGGTCTGATGGGCGCTGGTCGTACAGAACTGGCTTTGAGCCTATTTGGTAATCCGGATGGCTATCAAATTGATGGGGAAATGTTATTACGCGGTAAACCTATCCGTTTCTCCCATCCTCAAGATGCGATCAAGGCTGGTTTTGTATATGCAACAGAGGATCGAAAGGGCGATGGGTTGATCCTGATCCAGGATGTGAAATCAAACATTACGATCGCAAATCTGCGCCGGATCCTTAATTATGGTTTGATCGACGCCAATGCTGAAATTAGAGATGCTCGCGAATATGTCGATTCGCTTGATGTCCGGACACCCAGTATTGAACAAAAGGTCTTGTTCTTGAGTGGTGGCAATCAACAGAAGGTGTCATTGGCTAAATGCCTGTATGTTCAACCGGAAATTATGATCCTGGATGAACCTACCCGTGGGATTGATGTGGGGGCAAAATTTGAAATATTCACCATTATGAATCGTTTGGTTGAACAAGGTATGAGCATCATCATGATTTCTTCTGAATTACCCGAGATTTTGGGTATGACAGACAGGATCTATGTTGTTTCATCTGGTCGGATCACTGGAGAATTAGCAACATCAGTCGCTGACCAGGAATCTGTTATGAGATACGCTACGCTGTGAGGTAAAAACAATGTCATTTATTAAAGAATTATTCAACCTTCTCAAAAGAAATATTCGTGATTATGGGATGTTTATTGCCCTGTTTGCAATCATGGCATTTTTTACATTTGCTACCGATGGCATATTCATCTCATCCCGCAATATCAGTAATTTAATAAACCAGATGGGTTACATTGCTGTTCTGGCAATTGGGATGACCCTGGTCATTGTCATCCGTCACATTGATCTTTCAATAGGTTACCTGGCTGGATTCCTGGGTGCCGTGGCAGCGATTGGTCTGACAGCATGGGGTTTGAACATCTGGCTGGTGATCCCGATTGTTCTGATTTTTGGTATCATTGCTGGGTTGGTCTCAGCGGTAACTGTTGCAAAATTTGGGATACCCTCCTTTGTAGCCACACTGGCTGGATGGTTGATCTACCGGGGTGCGCTTTTACAAGCAACTTTAAAAACAGGCACCATAGTCATCCCAAATAAAGCATTCAATGCGATCGGGAACGGCTACATCCCGGATGTTCCACTTGAGGGATTTCTTCCTGGGATCCATAAACTGACCTTGTTTTTGGGAGTTATTGCAGCCATTCTCCTGGTTGTTTCAGAGATAAGCAGCCGCAAGAAAAAGATGGCGTATGATTTTGAGGTGTTATCCACCAACATTTTCATCGTCAAACTTGTATTTACCATTATCCTGCTCGGCGTGATCACCTATATCCTTGCTGGTTATAATGGTCTTTCATGGACGGCTGTGATCGTTTTGGGTGTCACACTGATCTATCACTTCCTGACGACACAAACCTTTTTGGGACGGCATATCTATGCTGTGGGCGGTAATCCTGAAGCAGCTGAATTGAGCGGGATCAGTGTCAGCAAGATCACATATGTTGTGTTTGGCTCCATGGGAATGCTCACAGGTTTATCAGGCATGTTATTCGCTTCACGGTTACAATCAGCAACCACGACCGCTGGTATGGGTTTTGAATTGGATGCGATTGCAGCTGCTTATGTGGGCGGTGTGTCATCTGCTGGTGGTGTGGGGAAGGTGACAGGTTCATTGATCGGTGCAATCGTAATGGCTTCACTGACGAACGGCATGAACCTGATGGGGATTGATATTTCCACCCAATATATCGTGCGCGGTGCTGTCCTGGTCCTTGCTGTGATCTTTGATGTTGCAACCCGAAAGCGCAGACTATAAAAACTGTTGTCGATTAGTTGTGATCAAAAAACCACTGCCGGTGATCCCAAATAGGAGCAGTGGTTTTCTTATACATAGGTTGTTAGATTAAGAGGACAGAGAAACCCATTCCGCATCTGTTTTTCATCCATTAATAGATTTGTGGAAAAATGGGCAATATGATTGTTAAGGTGAAAAAGGTAAGGTTTCATTGCTTCTCATGAAAAAGAAGGCCTTTCCCAAAAGGCGTTCTGGTATTGTAGTCGTCCAATTTTTTATCCCAGCATGATGACAAGATCCAACTTATGTTATCCAAAATTCCAAAAGCTGTCGGTAACTGCCAAATTTTCAGGTTGCACGGTGTTAATATTATGATTTTAAAAGGAATTATAAATGAGAGATATTAAGGCAATTGTTCAACAAATGACTTTGGAAGAGAAAGCCTCAATTTGTTCAGGGGCTGATATGTGGCATCTCAAAGGGATCGACCGCCTGGATATCCCTTCCATTATGGTGACGGACGGTCCTCATGGACTTCGTAAAGAAGTGAAGCATGAGTCTTCTGAGGCGATCAATTTGACCTCTAATGTGCCTGCAACATGTTTTCCTACTGCATCTGCACTGGCAGCAAACTGGAATCGTGACCTTGTATATGAAGTGGGTCGAGCGTTGGGGGAGGAGTGTCTTCAGGAAAAAGTAAGCGTGATCCTCGGACCTGGTGTCAATATTAAACGTTCACCCCTATGTGGGCGGAATTTTGAATACTTTTCCGAGGATCCTTATCTAACAGGTGAAATGGCAAAAAGCCACATTGCCGGCGTTCAGAGCCAGGGCGTTGGGACATCGATCAAACACTTTGCAGTCAACAACCAGGAAACCCGCCGAATGACGATCGATACGATTATCGATGAGCGGACCTTGCGAGAAATTTACCTTTCAGGCTTTGAAATGGCGGTGAAAGGTTCCCAACCCTGGACCGTGATGTGCTCATATAATCGGATCAATGGCACTTTTGCCAGTGATCACAGTTATTTATTGAATGAAATTCTGAGGGAAGAATGGGGTTTTGAAGGGCTGGTTGTGACGGATTGGGGTGCATTGAATGAACCCGTCTCAGCGTTGGATGCAGGCGTTGATTTGGAAATGCCGGGCGTTCCGAATGGCAACGATGCAAAGATTATTGCAGCAGTTCGTTCAGGTGATTTGGAGGAAGCCGCTTTAAATCGTGCTGTTGAGCGGATTGTTTCGTTAATTCTAAAAGTGCAAGATACCTTAGAAAAGAATTATGCTTATGATCCTGATGCCCATCACCATCTAGCAAGGCAAGCAGCAAGGGAAGGTGTTGTTTTGCTGAAAAATGAAAACGAGATCCTACCGATATCACCAGATTCGAAGGTAGCATTGATCGGTCGTTTTGCCAAGCACCCGCGTTATCAGGGAGCAGGTTCCTCGATAATGACACCGACCCGTCTGGACACTCTTTATGATGAATTGGTAAAACTTGTGGGAGTAGATCATCTCATTTATGCACCAGGCTATACGGAAAAAGGTGATGTTATCGACAAGGTTTTGATTCTGGAAGCGATGAATGCTGCTGAACAAGCAGATGTCGTAATCATTTGCGCTGGTCTGACGGATATGTACGAGATTGAGGGGATCGACCGTACCCATATGAGGCTGCCGGCAGGACATGACGAACTCATCCAGCGAATTGCTTCCAAATATAAAAACGTTATTGTTGTTTTGAGTAATGGTTCACCGGTGGAGATGCCCTGGGTAGATTCCGTTCCAGCAATTGTGGAAGGTTACTTGGGTGGACAGGCTGGTGCAGGTGCGATGGCAGATATCCTAGTTGGACATGTCAACCCAAGTGGGAAACTTGCCGAAACCTTTCCGATAAAATTTGAAGATAGCCCAGCTCTACCTTTCCCTGGTGGTCCAGTTTCGGTGGAATACCGTGAGGGTATTTACGTGGGTTATCGTTATTATGACACCGCAAAGGTCGATGTCCTGTTTCCATTTGGACACGGGCTCAGTTACACACAGTTTGCGTATCGTGACTTGAACCTGATTCAGTCTGGAAATTCCGTAATTGCATCATTTAAGGTTGCTAATGTTGGAAAAAGAGCGGGTAAAGAAACGGCTCAACTCTATGTTAAAGATCTGGATTCAACCATATTTCGACCTGATAAGGAGCTCAAAGGATTTGTGAAAGTTAGCCTGGAGCCTGGCGAAGAAAAAAAGATCACATTGGAATTGGAACCTCGAGCGTTTGCTTATTATGACATGGGAAGCAAGGAATGGGTGGTTGAGGCAGGAAGATTTGAGATTTTTGTCGGTGCATCTTCTCGAGATATCCGATTAACTAGTTTATTTATAGTGGACCAAAAACTGGGCACGCCGGGACATTTTGATAAGTCAGAATTGGGGGCGTATTTTAATCTATCCAGATCACACGAATTCACGAAAAATGATTTCGAAGCCTTATTGGGTTATGCGATACCTGACGTTACTCAAGCCAAAAAGGGGCATTATACGCTCAATACGCCATTGGTGGATATGAAAGATTCCTTTATTGCCAGGCAGCTATTTCGGATTATTAATAAACAGGTAATGAAGATGGTCGGGGATGAGGTGGATACACCAATGGGAGCGATGATGAAGGCAGTCGTGTCCGAAATGCCTTTACGAGGATTGATGATGTCTGGTCAACCCTTTGGTCGCCAGACTGTTGAAGCGCTATTAATGATTATCAATGGCAAGTTATTGAAAGGTATCCGTATGCTGTTCAGTAAAAATTAACAAATGTGAGCTGACTGCATTTGTTCTTTTATTCCTATTCACAGAAAATATCAGCAATTTCGTATAGTATATGTCAATAATGGTCAATTATTTGCTTATCAGTTGCGTTGACAAGGAAGCGATAATTGCTGAGCCGCTCACAAATAGATTGTTTTCCAAGTTATATAATATAAAAGCGAGAATTTATTCTCGGATCATATACTTATTACAACTAATAAACATTTAGGAAATATGGACGAGGTAATAAGAATTTGGGTCACCATAAATTTTGCTTTTGATTTAAAATAATTTTAAATTTTTTCCAAAGACTCATAATATCCAAGAGTCATTTTAAACTTGGACAGATTCTTTACTTCTCTGTGGTCATCCCAATTTTGCATCATTGGAGCTTGCAGCCCATGACGAATACTTTGATATCCGCTCATCAAATCAATAAGACCTTTACAAGTGATGGCTTACATGTTGAAGCATTGAAAGATGTGGATCTTCATTTGCCGGTTGGCTGCTTGGCTGTGGTATGTGGTCCCAGCAGCGGAGGAAAATCAACATTACTACATATTTTAGGGGGAATTGACCGGGTTGATTCTGAAACCCTGGAGGTGGCAGGAATTCGATTGGATCAGGCGAATAATAGAGAAATGGATCAGTTCAGACGCGATAAATCCACATTTGTTTTTCAATTTTACAACTTGCTGCCGTCTTTCAACGCACTTGATAATGTTTGTTTACGCTTGTTAGCCAGAGGAATCCAGAAGAAGCAGGCGAATTTATTGGCTGAGGATGTTCTTTCTGTGGTTGGTTTGCGGGATCGGATGAGACATCACCCCGCACAGCTTTCGGGTGGTGAGCGACAAAGGGTTGCCATTGCACGCGCACTGATCGTCAGGCCGAGTTTGATCCTTGCGGATTTCTTCCTTGATTCGATGGATGTCTTCCTCATTATCCGGATCGATCGTGCTGAGCATGGACATATAGTCATCCAGGCTGTCTTTTGATGTAAGCTTTACTGATTGATCGGCGAATCCGATGGAAACCTGATTTTGTTTGCACGCCATAGTTATTCCCAGGTCTTTGAGCATTGGAAATACGATCCCTGAATTTTCACAAGCGCGAATGCCCCCATCAAAAGCAAACCCTTTATGCCAGAAGGTATCGACTAAGCCGTCGATTTTTTCCCTTTTTTCGCACACCAGTGTATCAAAATCAGCTCGGCAAAGATATGCTGCAGCAGTCAGGCCTGCTCGCTCCTACGACAATTGCGTCATATTCTTTTTTCATGATGTCCCCCCTTCAATGAAGGCAACAGCATCTCGGATTTTTACTGCCTGACCATTTTCAAGGGAACAGATGCAGCGCGCCTCAAATTGTTCCAGCATATGAGCATCAGTTGGTGATTCAAGCCAGCGTTTTTTAGCGCCTGCGAAGTTGCCAACCGCGATTCGCCGCATGATCCCTCGAATATCTGTATGATGGCCCCTGGTGCAGGATGGGTGCTCACACAGCCGGCAACGCATCGCTTCTGTCATGACAGATTTTTCTATTTCACCGTAGTTTTCATAAAGCCTCTCGGCCGTAAACGGCTTTTCAATCATCCTGACGAAGTTCTGTCTCCCTGCCTGGTATACAAAGGGTTCCTTGCCAAGCTTTTTTAGCAAGACATTTGCCGCGGTGAGCCCTGAGGTCGTTACCGTTGGCGTTCCTGTTCCCATTACCGTGGATTCACCGCAGCAGAAAAGATTATCCCATTCCGTCCTGGTTCTAAGCCTCTTAAACATATGCTGACCCAGCATCTGCTTTGGACCGGCGACAGCGCCGCCGTTTTTCATGTTGTATCGCTCGATCGTTTTTGGCGTCGCGATCTCTGAATAACGCACCGCTTGTCTGATATTTGGAAAGCGTTTTTCCAATACAGCAATCAGCCGGTCTTGCTCCATCTTTTTCTTTTGCAGATAAGCTTTTCTATCCAGACCTTCCCAGCTTTCAAAAGTCGGACCGATTGCAATAACCGTATGTTCATCGGCAGCACAGAGTGTCCTGTCATCGATGCTGAATATATAGGCTGTAACCTCGCTTTCGTCAAGTACGTCCGGATTGCCTACCAGCATTTCGATGGGGGCAGTGTCCTCAGGGATAGCGCTCCGGTCAACCACGGCATACAAAACAACACTCGGATAGGTCGGGACCTGATTGAGAGCCCAATCTCTTTTCTGCTTTGTTGAATATTCAGGATCAATCAGCTTGCCATAGAGATTCCAAACAGTTCCTGAATAGATGATGTCCTGTGCATAGAGCTCAATACCATCATCCAGCTTCACGCCAGCGGGCTTCCCGTCTTTAAAGATCAGCGAGAGGACTTCCTTTTCGAGCAGCATATCGCCGCCATTCTCTTCGATGACCTTTTCAAGCTTACCCGGCAGAAAAAGGGTGGAACCTGCCGGATAATAGCTGCCGCCAACATGGTTATCCACAAACATCACAGCAGCAAGAACTGCTGGAGCCTCCTCTACCGTCGCGTAGCAATAGGTGGATGTCAGCTTGTCAAAGAACTTGAATATCTCGGGATCAGTAAAATACTTTTCCAAAAGGCTTTTCGCGCTTTTATTTAAATAGCCCAGAAAGCGAATATAAGAGATCGGATGTTTGAGCATGCTTTTCAGTGCAGCGTTTCGATCGGTTTCATCGGCGGTGGTATAAGTGGGGTTCTCCACCATCACATGCCGGTACATTTCGAGCATATCGCGATAAAATCGCTTGATATTCTCCTTTTCTGTGGGGAATATAGTGGCAAGCTCCTCTGAAAACTGGTCGATATCCGACCCAAAAGGGATCCTTCTGCCTTTGAAGTTAACACAGTACAAAAGATCATGGCGAATCATATCAATGGGCTCTTCAAGGCAATTAAATACAAATCGATGGGCATTAAAGCCGTTTTCACCGAAACCATAAAGCATCGCCGATCCCTGATCAAATGTCACATGCTTGCGTTTAAATATACCGCAGGAGCCCCCCGGTTGGTAGCTTTTGTCGATAACAGCAACCTTGAGCTGACGTTTGGCCAGCAAGCTCGCCGCTGTCAATCCGGAAAGCCCACCGCCGATAATGATTGCATCATAATCCATCGTTTGCCCCCTCTCTTTATAGTGTTGCCATTTTTGAGTTCTTCTCTGATTTTGCGATACATGATAATGGGGCCGTCCCCCGGAACGAGCTTTTCGCCGGATCTTAACGCCGATGCTTTAGGCTTTTGTGTGATAACGAAGCGCTTATCCTGCCTTTCAATGATTTGATTGCGAAATTTGCCTATGTATGCGATCAAGTTATTTACTGGTTTAAATTTGGTCAGTCTGCAGTAGAACCGGATATATAACACGGTATTTTCATCATCGACAGGAGCAAAATAGATGATGACCTTGATTTTCTCGCTGATATGATTCATCCAGATGTTAGGGAAGACAAAGCTCAAATGCGTATCCCTTTCCCATACAATTTATTGGATTTGGTCAGGATTTTCAAGCGAATTCACCAAATCCCGAAGGAAATTTGCTGCTACTGCACCATCAATAATCCGATGATCTGCCCCAAGTGTCAAATTCAGAATGGGGCGGATATTGATGGAATCTTCATCATCTATTACAACCAGCTGGCGTTTGATAGCACCAACAGATAGAATGGCTGATTGCGGTGGATTAATGATTGATGTAAAAGATGTAATTCCATACATACCCATATTGGAAACCGTAAAGGTTCCGCCTTGAATTTCATCTAAAGACAACCTGCCGTCTCTTGCCCGCTCAGACAAATCTTTGATTCGATGATTGAGATCATTGATTGACAATTTATCCGCTTGATGGATGACAGGGACAATGAGCCCACTCTCAAGTGACGTGGCGATACCAACATTGACATCATCCCAAAATTTGATTGTCTGGTTTTCAATCGATGCATTCAAATGGGGATGATTCTTGAGGCAATGGGAAAGGATTTTTATCAGTAAAGCCGTTACCGATACTTTTTGCAGCCCGCTCTGAACAAGAGTTTCGTTGATCTTTTTACGAGCGGCTTCAAAGGTACTCATATCTACATCTACAGATAAAAATATGTGAGGTATGTTCTGATAACTGGCTGTTAAACGCTCAGCAATGATCCTTCTCATTGTGGACAGTTCTTGGGTTTCCGATGCCTGGAGTCCTTTTCCAGACGTGAATTTTTGATTCTTTTGCTTCGCTGAATAGTCTTTCACATCAGCTGCTTGAACACGAGATCTTGGTCCAGTTCCTGTAACATGAATGAGATCAATGTTCTCATCTTTTGCTAAACGTCTTGCTGCTGGTGTTGCTGGAATTTCGACCCTCGGTTTGGGTTGATAGCGATTTTTGAGGTAGTCTTCAACATCTTGTTTGGTAATTTTCTCACCAATCGGTTTAATTTCGTCAAGATTGATGCCTTCTACCTCTGCCATATGCCTTGCAAGTGGCGAAGCTCCAAACGGTTTTTTTATTGATGGAAGACCAACCTCAACGAGGTCATCCATCGTGGGTGCTTGTTGCTTGGGCTGCTCTGGCAGGTCCTGAATCGTTTCGCCCTCTTCTAGTATGTAGGCAACGACTTTTGTGACAGGAGCAGTTTCGCTTTCCTGGTAAAGCAAATGGGTTAATTGTCCGCTTGCTGGTGCTTCTACTTCACTTGTGATCTTATCGGTTTCAACAAGGATAACGACTTCACCTTTTTGAATATAATCACCTTCTTTTTTTAACCATTGGGCGATCACAACGCTTTCTTGATCCATATCCATCTTTGGAATGATAAACGGAACGGGCATTTTTTACCTCTTCTTTAGTAAGTATTGTTGACGATCGCCCTGATTTCTTGGATGATGTCATCCTCTTGAGGAACAGCAGCTTTTTCAAGAATTGGATTATAAGGGATTGGAATAAATTTACCGGTCAATCGCCGCATAGGCGCATCTAGGTGATCCCAGGCAGTGCTTTCAGAGACAGTAGCCATGATCTCTCCTGCCCATCCTGCTGTCTTTACTGCCTCATGGACGACCAGTAACCGGCCGGTTTTCATGACAGATTTGGTGATGGTATCCACATCAAGAGGATTTAGTGTTCGTGGATCGATGACCTCCACAGAGACACCTTCATCGTTCAACACCTCAGCAGCGGCCAGGCTCTTGTGGACCATGATTTCTGTTGCCACAACGGTAATATCTTTTCCCTCCCGTTTGACATCTGCAACACCGAGTGGAATTGTATATTCACCTTCCGGAACCTCTCCCTTAGCCTTGTACAGAAGTTTGTGCTCAAGAAAACATACGGGGTTGTTATCACGGATGCTGCTTATTAATAAACCTTTTGCATCATAAGGTGTGCTTGGTGCCACGACTTTCAGCCCTGGTATGTGCATGAGCATTGTTTCTAAAGATTGAGAGTGTTGGGCGGCAGCGCCTGTGCCCGATCCATTCGGCAAACGCACGACCATCGGTACAGAGGCTTTACCCCCGAACATATATCTTGCTTTTGCTGCCTGGTTGACCAAGGGTTCCATTGCAAGCATCACAAAATCCATAAACATGATTTCTGCAATAGGGCGCATTCCTACCATGGCTGCTCCTGCTGCTGCACCGACAAAACCCAGTTCGGAAATCGGCGTTTCCCAGATCCTATTTGGCCCAAACTCTTCGAGCATACCAGCGCTAACGCCAAATGCACCGCCATAAACACCGATATCTTCACCGATAAGAAAGACGCGATCATCACGCCGCATCTCTTCAACCATTGCATCACGAATTGCTTCTCTAAAAGTTATCTCAGGCATATACCCACTCCGTAACATCATCCGCATTGGGCTGTGGTGAATTTTCTGCATATTCAACTGCGTCTTCAATCACTTTAGCCATTTTTCGGTCAATTTCTTTCATCTGATCTTCAGACATGATTCCTGCTTCAAACATCAGTTTTTCAAATCTCTTAATGGGATCTTTTTCCTTCCATTCTTCTATTTCTTGTTTTGGCCGGTACAGGTTTCGATCGCTTTTTGAATGTCCAAGGTGCCGATAAGTCTCAACTTCAACAAAAACAGGGCCAGCACCGGAGCGAGCATGATCGAAGGCTTTTGTCATAAATTCAGTAACAGCTAGGGCATCATTACCATCAATAAAGTAGCCAGGGACATCAAACGCTTTAGCCCGATCTTTAAAAGGTACTTTTGCGGATACCCGTTCAACCTCAGCAGACATTCCATAATGGTTATTTTCACAAAGATAGACGACCGGTAAATTCCAAATTGAACAAAGGTTGATCGATTCCTGAAAAATGCCTTCATTTGCTGCCCCATCACCAAAAATGACCAAAACAACATCATCGGTCTTTTGGATTTTTATCGCCAAGCCTACACCAGTGGCAATTTCCATTCCTCCACCAACAATGCCATTTGCACCAAGGTTCCTGGAATCAAAATCGGCAATATGCATCGATCCGCCTCGACCATGGCAATATCCATTTTCCTTACCAAGAAATTCTGCCATCATTTTGTTTACATCAGCGCCGCTTGCAATGAAGTGTCCATGGCCGCGGTGGTGATTGATCAGATAGTCCGTTTTACGTTTAACAATTCCAGTTCCTGCTGCAACCCCCTCCTGACCTATTGAAAGATGCATGCTTCCGTGGACCTTGCCAAGACCGTATAAATTTGTCGCCATTTCTTCAAAATGGCGAGTTTCGATCATGATTTGATACATCCATACCAAATCTTCCTTGGTCAGGCCAAGTTCTGCAGACTTTTTTAGAATGTCAGTCGTTTTATGATTATCGTATTCTGCTTTGATTTTTGTGGTTGCCATAAAGTCCTTTCGTTTCTAAAAAATTTTGTTAATTATTTTCCTGTAATACTTCTAGGATTGTTCTTTCATCTGAAATCAAAATATTGATCAAGCCGCCTCGTAATGCGCCAATAATAGGTCGTACTTTTGCAAGCCCTCCCGCAACACCAATCCGGATAGGTATTCTTTTCAGATCCTCTACGGAAATTCCGATGAGCCGTTCCTGAAACTTCTGAGCAGCCATATTCCCTTTCAGATCATAAAAGCGACCGCAGACATCACCAATTGCCCCTGATGATTGGATCTCAAGGATTTCATTTTTGTGTACATAATTTGCGAGATAATAACTGCTATATTCAATCTCAGAGCTGCCCACGCCAAGTAGGGCGATGTCTGCCTGCTTACTGAATCTCATCGCTTCCTGAACACTTTTATTCGAAAGGAGAGATTTGGCAACACCTGCTTCGTCAACAAGGAATGGTGCATTCATGAAAATTGCTTCGGCATCAAGAATGCCAGCTAACCTTTGGACAATAGCATGTGCATCATACTGCTCATTCCTCGATCCCAATGCACCTAATAATTGAACGACTTTGATCCCAGGGATTTTTATCGAAATGTCGGTCTCATCAACCGCTGCGCTAACTGCCGTTCCCCAGGATGTGCCAACGATAAAGTTGGGCTTCAGGTGGCTGGTTAATTCATTTCCTGCTGTTTTTCCCAATATGGAAAGCAATTCTGAATATTGATCGACAATAAGAACACGGGCGTTGAGCAAATTGAAGCGATCCATTATTTTTTGAGCAAGGTCAGGATTTTCTCTCAGGGGTCGATTGATTTGAATGTGAACGATCCCAGTTTGTCTTGCTTCCATTAACATTCTTGAAATATTCGAACGTGTGACGCCAATTACCTTCGCAATTTCGGCCTGTGTTTTTCCTTGGAGAAAATACATCTCTGCGACATCCGCTAATAAGGCAGCTCGATTTTTAGGGAGATTTTCATTGATTTTCATGTTAATTAATCACAAATGTGTGTTACAATTCACAATTGCGAATAATAACACCAATAATTGCGATTGTCAACAGCAAATAATTGGTGAGAGGCTGGAACTATCTTTGTCAAGATCCGGCTACGAAAAAGAACAAAAAGAAATTTGAAAAACCTATTTACAAATTATTAATCATTTGTTATACTGAGAACGTTCTTATATTTATCTTTTAGCCTTTATTTTTAAATATGATTGATAAAGCACTAATATGATGGAACAAAGCTGAGGTATTGCAATGAAAGCAAAGGGAGAAGCCACACTTCTATATGGATTAATCTTATTTGATCTAATAGAAGGTCAGAAATATATTGGGGGACCCGCAATCAACATAGCCTTGCATATGGCTTATCGTCAATGCCCATCCTTGCTTGTTTCATGTGTTGGGAATGATGAGTTAGGTAAGATGGCGAAAAAGTACCTTGTTGACAACAATGTTGATACCGGATTTGTAAACACAGATATGGCGCATGAAACAGGTTGGGTCAAGGTGTGGCTTGATGAGAATGGTAATCCAACATTTGACATTATAAGACCAGTGGCGTTTGATTATATTTCATTAACCGATCAGCAAATTCAGACACTGGCTCAAAACGAATATGATATTTTTTATTTCGGAACCGTCGTTCAAAGGAATACTACAAGTGCAGACACCCTTAGAAAACTACTTAATACGGTCAAATATCGTGAAACATTTTTCGATATAAACCTAAGGAAAGGGAATTATGCTAAAGATGTCGTGGATTACTCATTATCCAAAACAGATATTCTTAAACTAAATGAAGAAGAATTGTTTCTTATTGCAGAATTATTTGATGTCAACAAAGAAAGCGAAGAAGATTTAGTCAATTGGATATTTAGAAATTATCCACCACACATTATTCTTTTAACACGAGGTGCTAACGGTGCCACGGTCCTTACGCCGAACTCACGGGAAGACATTCCGGGCATCAAAGTGAAAGTAAAGGACACTGTCGGTTCCGGGGATGCTTTTTCTGCAGGTTTTATAATGGAATATATCGAAAGCGGAAATTTGTTGATCGCAGCCCAAAAAGGTAACGAATTGGGTGCTTATGTTGCAACAAAGTCTGGCGCTGTACCGGAACTAAATGATTGATTATGATTTCTGGAAATTAATTTAAGAAATTATTTGTCAATTGTTATGGAGATTGAATGACAACGATTCTTGATGTAGAGAAATTGAGCGGTGTATCCCGTTCTACGATCTCACGATATCTGAACGGAAAACGCGTAAGAGAAGCGAACCGGATCAAGATCGAAAAGGCAATTCAAGAATTGTCATATAAGCCCAATCCCATGGCAAGTGGTTTAAAAACCAGCAAAACATACGTGGTCGGTTGTGTCCTTCCTGAGATCACGGACCCATTTTTCCCACCAATTATCAGAATTTTCCAAAAGAAGATGTATGAAGCGGGTTATCAGACAATTTTCAATACCTATGGAAACAATCTCAATCAGGAAATCGAGCAAGTCCGTTCGCTTGCCAACAAACGTGTTGACGGTTTGGTTGTAGCAACAAGCAATTCGGATGGATCTCACATTCAGAAATGCCTTGATGATGGCTTGCCTGTCATTTTGCTTGATAGGCTGATAGAAGGACTAGCTTGTGATAGTGTTACTGTTGATAATTATCAATCTGTTTTTGATGCGATTTCCGTAGCGATCAGAATGGGACACAAAAAAATTGGATATATAAAAGGGCAAGGTCTTTATACCGATTCGGTGCGATTTCATGGATATCAAGATGCATTAATCAAAAATGGCATTGATCTTCGGCAGGATTATGTGGTTATTGCAGAACTTGTGGAACATCATTCGGCTCGGCAATTTATGCATTTAATGAACTTGACAAATCCCCCATCTCTGATTTTTTGTTCAAATATTTACCATAGCATGGGTGCTTTAGAAGCAATGCTTGAATATAAGTTAAACATTCCTAATGATGTATCAATAATGGCTTTTGATCGACTCTCCACGTTTCCTTATTTAGGTTTCATTGAAAGCATAAAACCCCAGTTTGCGAGTATCAGTCAGCCTCTTGAAGATATTGGCATCCAGACCGCAAATCTTTTGTTGAATAGGCTGGAAAACGGTATGAGAAATTATTCTCCAAAAAGTCTGGAATTAAAAACGAGTTTTATTATGACAGAATCAGTTCAAAATTTTGCAGTGAATGTAAACCACGCGATTTTAAGGAGGTGATGAAATTTAGTTAAATAAAAGAAACGAAATTTAGTAAAGATGTTGTTGATTGAAGTGATGTTAATCACTCAAATATGGAACAAACTTGTGTTCCATACGCAGGAAATTACAAAACCATTTAAATATTTAGGAGAAAGAACCAAATGAAAAAGCTAATTAGTATATTGTTCATTGCCATTTTAGCTGTTCTTGCGATTGCAGGATGTGGTCCAAAAGCAACTGAAGCACCAGTTGTCCAGGAGCCAGAAGTCGAAGAAGGAACGGGTGAAGGGCTTGAGATTGCTTTGATCGTCAAGGCAACTGACTCGGGTTTTTGGCAAAAAGCACTTGAAGGCGGTGAGGCATTCGATGCAGATAACGACGATGTAAACGTGACAGTCTACGGTCCTGCATCCGAAGCTGATGTTGATGAGCAACTTGCTATTCTTGAAAACGTGATCACAAGCGGACCTGATGCGATCGTGATTGCATCGAACGCTGGCGAAGGCGCTAATGCTGCAATTGCAGAAGCAACAGCAAAAGGCATTCCCGTTTTGACGATTGATACCACAATACCATCCGATGATGTTGTTGCCCACCTTGCCACTGATAATGTGTTAGGCGGCGCGTTGGCAGCAGAAGCTATGGTTGAGGAAATGGAGAAGGCTGACATTCCACTCGAAGGTAAAGTTGCGATTGTCGCAGCAGTTGCTGGCGTTCAAACCATTGTTGATCGCGATGGTGGCTTCATCGACAAGATGGCTGAGATTGCACCAGACATTGAAGTCCTGACCCCGGTTTATGTCAATAACGAAATCGAAACAGCGCTTTCCGAAACAGAACAAATCATCACACGTGAAGGCGATGAATTGATCGGTATCTATGCGGACAATAACCACACCGGTGACGGTGTTGGTCGAGCTATCAAACAGGCTGGATTAAAAGACTCCGTCATTGTTGTAGCCTTTGATGATGATCAGGAAGAACTTGATTTCCTGGCAGAAGGCGTAATCAAAGCCCTCATTATTCAGGATCCCTTCAATATGGGCTATGCTGGATGTGAATATGCAGTTAAAGCTGCAATGGGTGAAGAAATTCCCGCTTTTATTGATACAGGCGTGAATGTAACAAGAGCAGAACAGACAGGTGCCGAAGAAGTTACTGATGAAACTTTTGAAATTGCTTTGATCATCAAGGCGACTGACTCAGGTTTCTGGCAAAAAGCACTTGAAGGTGGTCGCGCGTTTGATGCTGAGAATGACAATGTGACTGTCACAGAATACGGCCCTGCATCGGAAGCTGATGTTGATGAACAGCTGGCAATCCTTGAAAACGTGATCACAAGCGGACCTGATGCAATCGTGATTGCATCGAACGCTGGTGAAGGCGCTAATGCTGCAATTGCAGAAGCAACAGCAAAAGGCATTCCCGTTTTGACGATTGATACCACAATACCATCCGATGATGTTGTTGCCCACCTTGCCACTGATAATGTGTTAGGCGGCGCGTTGGCAGCAGAAGCTATGGTTGAGGAAATGGAGAAGGCTGGCATTCCACTAGAGGGTAAAGTCGCGATTGTTGCAGCTGTCGCTGGCGTTCAAACCATTGTTGACCGCGATGGCGGCTTCATCGACAAGATGGCTGAGATTGCACCAGACATTGAAGTCCTGACCCCGGTTTATGTCAATAACGAAATCGAAACAGCGCTTTCCGAAACAGAACAAATTATCACGCGTGAAGGCGATGAATTGATCGGTATCTATGCAGACAATAACCACACCGGTGACGGCGTTGGTCGTGCGATTAAGCAAGCCGGTCTGCAGGAATCAGTGATTGTTGTTGCCTTTGATGATGATCAGGAAGAACTTGATTTCCTGGCTGAAGGCGTAATCAAAGCCCTCATTATTCAGGATCCCTTCAATATGGGCTATGCTGGATGTGAATATGCAGTTAAAGCTGCAATGGGTGAAGAAATTCCCGCTTTCATTGATACAGGCGTGAATGTAACAAGGGCTGAGGATCTCTAATCCTTATGTATTGAATAGTTGGATAACCGGTGAACGTAACCCGGTTATCCAATTATAAAAAAATTAATAATTAGAATGATTGCGTTTGTGAAAGAATAAGAATGTTTTGTAAGGATCATGTTTCTAATCTACTGATTTGTGAGGTTGCTTGTGAATACATCCCGTAATGATTTTGTAAAGATGGAAAACATTTCCAAAGATTTCGGTGTTGTTCGGGCACTTGATGATGTAAGTATTGGTTTCAAGCCCGGTGAAATCCATGCAATCGTCGGAGAAAATGGGGCAGGGAAATCAACGCTAATTAAAATATTGATGGGCGTTTACCAAAAGACATCTGGTGAAATTTACATAGACGATCAAAAAGTGAACATGTCTGATCCGATAAAATCGCGCGATTTAGGCTTAAGTGCTGTGTATCAGGATGTCACACTTGCACCACATCTGACAGTCGCAGAAAACTTTTTCTTAGGGAATATCCCAAAATCAAAGTTTGGATTGGTTCGTTGGAAATATATGAGCGACACAACACAAAAGGCATTGGATAGTCTGGGGATAAACGTTGATGCGAATACTCTGGTCAAAGATTTGCCTGTCGCAAAACAAGAAATGGTTGTCATCGCCAAGAAAAACTTTGATAAGAGTCGGTTGATCATTTTTGATGAGCCAACGGCATTATTAGCTAATGAAGAAGTAAAGGATTTATTTGAAATTATTCGTAGACTAAAACAAGAAGGTGCCTCAATTATTTATATTTCTCATCGATTGGAAGAGATTTTTGAGCTTTGTGATGTGGTTACTGTCTTAAAGGATGGGAAATGGGTTGATACCTTACCTGTTAAGGAAACCAATGAGGACGAACTTGTTAGAAAGATGGTGGGCAGAAAAATTGAGGACATGTACTCGATCAAGCACTTTGAGCCAGGAGAAAAAGTACTTGAAGTTAAAGGCCTCAAACGTGAAGGAAAATTTTCTGATATTGAGTTTGATTTGAGGCGAGGTGAAATACTAGGCTTTTTTGGGCTTGTCGGTTCAGGCAGAACAGAAATAATGCGAGCTGTTTTTGGTGCTGACACATACGATCAGGGTCAAATCATCGTGAATGGCAATCCCACCAAGATTAACAATCCTAATGATGCAATTCGCTTTGGTGTTGGTTTTTTGCCAGAAGACAGGAAGGTGCAGGGTCTAACACTACAAACCTCGGTAAAAGAAAACATCAATCTTGCATCATACAAAGCAATTTCAAAGTTGGGTTTGATCAATTTAACCCAAGAAAAAAAGAATGCCGTCGATTTTGTGAAGAAATTACGAGTGATAACACCAGGAATTTATCAAAAAGTTATGAACCTAAGTGGTGGTAATCAGCAAAAAGTCGTAATTGCTAAATGGCTTTGTAAGAAGTGTGGGATTTTTATTTTTGATGAACCCACCGTTGGTATTGATGTGGGCGCTAAGAGAGAAATTTACAAACTGCTGGAAGAAATACTTGAAGCGGGAAATGCAATCATCATCGTTTCATCATATCTACCTGAAATTATGGGTATTGCTGACAGAATCGCTGTTATAAGTGAGGGAAGATTGGTAAAAATTATTCCTCAGAGCGATTTTAATGAGGAAAAATTATTAAGGTATGCATCGGGTATTGAAAGTAATTGATTGTGGAGAAAAACATGATAACAAAGATTAAGAACAGTAAAATTTTAGCAAAAATTAAAAGCATTTCAGAAGGAAACCTGATACTGATTCTTATCCTTCTGGTGTTGGGTCTGTGGCTCGTTGAACCAAAATTTTTATCTTTTGTTAATGTCACAAACCTATTACGGCAAACTGCAATCATAGGTGTACTTGCCATTGGAATGACTTTTGTCATTCTTTCAGGTGGAATTGACCTCTCGGTTGGTTCTGTCCTTGCATTTAGCAGTATTTTAGCCTCTCAATTAATGGTGGCTGGTGTAAATATCTGGCTTTCAATTCTCATTGCATTAATTGGTGGCTCCATCATCGGCGCAATTCAGGGATTTATCATCCACAACGGGAAAGTACCGGCATTCATTGCGACTTTGGGCGGTATGACAATTGCGCGCGGTCTTGTTATGTTAATGAGTAATGCACAGAAGATCACGGGTTTGCCGACTGTCATCGGTGATTTTGCTGTTGATAGATATCTGGGTATTCCTGCAATGGTGTATGTGTGGTTTGCCACCATCATCATTGGTTATTTTGTGTCCCGCTTTACGACTTTTGGGCGCAATATGTACGCAATTGGGAGCAATGCAGAAGCCGCCAGACTATCAGGTATAAAAATAGGGGTAATTATTTGTGGGATTTATGCCTTTAGCGCATTTATGGCGTCGATTGCTGGTATTTTAATGACGGCAAGGCTTGGAAATGGTGTTCCAACAGCTGGACAGGGCTACGAGTTGGACGCTGTCGCTGCCGCTGTGGTTGGAGGTGCTTCGCTGACAGGTGCTGTCGGAAGCATTGCCGGAACGGTTTTAGGTACGGTTATTATTGCCTCGATCAGGAATGGCGGAACGTTGATTGGAATTAATCCTTTCATTCTTGATATTTTGGTTGGCAGTTTAATTGTTGTATCTGTTCTATTTGATCAATTAAGAAAAAGTAAATCTAAATAAGGAGATAATGTTATGTTTTCGTTTGAGTACCATATTCCAACCCGAATTGTTTTTGGAGAAGGGTCTGTTAAACGCGCTGGTGAAATTGCGTCAGAATACGGCAAGCGCGTCATGCTGGTTTCATATGATGAGGACTTGATCAAGAATATCGGTTTTTACGACAAAGCGATGCAGCCTTTATTGGCAGCTGGTCTTGAAGTCATTCCACTTTTTGGCGTTAAATCCAACCCTGATGTCACCCTGGTAAGAAAAGGTATCCAGCTTTGCAAAGAAAATAATGTTGATTTGGTGATTGGATTGGGCGGCGGAAGTGCGATGGATACTGCAAAAGGTGTTGCAGTTGGCGCTTGCTATGACGGGGATGTTTGGGATTTTCCAATTGGCCAAGCTGTCATCAAAGATGCCCTTCCTATTATGACCATTGTTACCATTCCTGCGACAAGCAGTGAAATGAATCCGACCAGTGTTCTGAATAATGACGAGGTCAGAAGGAAAGATGGGTTTGTCAGTCCTTTTATGTACCCAACGGTTTCAATTCTTGATCCTGAACTTACCTATTCATTACCCTGGAAACAAACCGCCATATCTGCAGCTGATATCGTCTCTCATCTGATGGAGGGATATATCAATCACACAGTGGATTGGGCTCCGATGCAAGATCATTATGCACAGGGAATGATCAAGACAATTATGGAGTGCACAGATCGCTTACAAAAAGACTTAGGGGACAAAGAAGCAAGGGCAATGTTTATGTGGACAGCCACAAACGCATGGAATGGATTTTACGTCTGTGGTTTGGGTGCTTATGACCAGATTATTCATATTGTGGGTCATTCATTCTCGGCTTTCTATGATACGCCCCATGGAAGTGCAATGTCTGTTTCAATTCCTGCTGTTATGAAATATCATCGTGATGAAAGACTGGAAAAATATTCAGTGTTTGCCAATGAAGTCTTTGGGATTGAAGGTGATGTGAGCAGTGAGACAGCACAAAAGGGAATTGATGCTTTAGAAGCTTGGTTCAAAAAGATTGGTGTTCCCGTCAATTTTACTGAAGCAAATATGCCGACAGATGAACTTGATGCAATGGCGGATGACATTCTTGAAACTGCGCATCGTTGGGGCACGACAAGGTATACCAAGGAAATGATCCTGGATCTCTTGAAATTTGCGATTTAGTTACGAACATTTACAAATAGAAGGAATGCTTCTAAAGTGCTGAGTCTAAACAGATTATTTTGAGATAAGAGATGACTTTAGAAGCATTTCCTTAATCATAAACAAAATGGCAGGATTTGGCCTATTTAGCAAACATTTTTTAGCGAAAACCTGTTAGCAATTTTGGAAAACATTCCAATTCATACTGCAGTAATTAAGGAGCGAAAAATGAAGTATTTTTTGGGCATTGATTCGGGTACAAGTGGTGTAAAAGCTATTGTTGTCGGAGAAGACGGCAGTTCGGCTGGCGTGGGTTATGAGGAAATTGATTTGATAACTGAAAAACCAATGTGGGCTGAACAAAACCCATCAGATTGGTGGAGAGCTTGCAAAAAAGCAATTAAACAAGCTGTAAATTCGAGTGGCGTTGGGGATAGGATCTTCGGGATTGGCGTGACCGGTCAGATGTTGGGCAGCACGCTATTAGATAAAGATCTTGAACCGATCGGTAACTGCATCACTTGGTTGGACCAAAGAGCTGTGGAAGAAGTTTCGTGGATTATCGATACGGCTGGAATGGATTTCCTGCTGGATAAAACATCCAATATCCCCCTGACTGGCTATTGGGCGCCAAAATTGATGTGGATTAAAAAGAATCAACCGGAATTATTTGATCAAATTGCACAAGTCATATTCCCCAAGGACTTCATAAAATTTAAATTAACAGGTGAGATTTCATTGGAGGTCACCGATTCATCGGGATCCTATTTGTTTGATGTGGCAAATCGACGGTGGTCGGATGAAATGTTTGAACTCTGCGAATTGCCGCGAGAAATTGTGAGCGAAAATGTGATCGAATCACAAGAAATTGCTGGCTACTTGAAAAAAGATGTTGCAGAAGAACTGGGATTAAATGCAAATATTCCAGTTGTGGGTGGTGCTGGTGATCAGCCGGCATGCGGATTAGGAAGTGGGGTTTATAAAGAAGGCATTGTTTCGGCAACAATCGGTACGTCAGGTGTTGTATATGCTGCAGCAAATAAACCCATACCCGATGTCAAGCGTGCAGCTGCGTTGTCGTTTTGTCACTCGGTTCCAGGGACATGGTGCCTCTTCGGGTGTACGCTGGCTGCTGGCGGCTCTTTTAAATGGTTACGGGATACAGTTTTTGCCAAAGAGCGTGATTTGATGAATGAGCGAGGAGAGGACGTTTACCGCTTAATGACAGATCTTGCCTCACAAGCACAAATTGGAAGTGAAGGGTTGGTGTTTTTGCCATACTTAAACGGTGAAAGGACTCCCTATCCTGATCCATATGCAAAGGGCGTATTTTTTGGTTTGTCTTACAGGCATGGCTTGAATGAGATCTCACGCTCTGTCATGGAAGGTGTTACCTTCAGTTTGCGGGATACGATTGAGCTGTTGCGTGATGCTGATGTGTCTGTCAACGAAGTGCGTGCTTCAGGCGGCGGCGCAAAATCCAAGTTATGGCTCCAAATGCAAGCCGATATTTATGATGCCAGTATTGTGACCACCAACGTCTCTGAAACAGGGTGTGTCGGGGCAGCGATGCTTTCAGCAATTGGTGCAGGTCACTTTAAAGATGCTGAGGAAGCCTGTAATCAAATTATCAAGCCTATCAGCGTCACTGAACCTCAATCCAAGAACGTTGAAATGTATGAAGATTTTTACCAAACTTATCGAAGCTTATACGGTACACTGAAGGATACATTTGCCAAACAGGCGAAACTTGTTGAAAAATGGATGTGATCTGAATGCTGATTAACAAATAGAGATTAGTCTAAGTGGAGACATGTTATGGCAATGATATTTGGAAAAAATTACACAAAAGAAGAGCTGCTTAAGAGAACAGGAAACCTCTCACAAATTGGTGGGATAAGAGAGGTTACTTACAACTCTGGAAGAGCAAAGGGTGTCGATGCAATGGATGTGGACGCCGGTGACCTAAAATTTACTGTGTTAAATTCCAGATGTCTTGACATTGGGCAAGCCTCATTTAAAGGTTACCCATTTGGCTATATCTCAAAATCAGGTTTGCGAGCTCCAGAATACTTTGTTGAGAATAGAGGAAAAGGTTTTCTTGATAGTTTTTATGGAGGTCTCCTTACAACCAGCGGATTAAACAACATTGGAGCAGATAATGTCGTTGATGGTCGTGAATATGGCGTCCATGGCGAGATCGCAAATATGCCTGCAGAATTGATCTCGAAACGAGTTTACTGGGAACAGGATAAAATGCTATTCGAAATATCGGGTCAGGTTAACCATTCGCGATTTTATGCAGAAGATCTGGTTTTAGAGCGAAAGATTCAGACATATTTAGGCGCAAATAGACTAACCATCACCGATGTTATTGAAAACAGGGATTTTGCTCCTGTACCCTTGATGCTTCTGTATCACATCAATTTGGGTTTTCCATTCTTGGATTCGAATTCAAGGGTGTACACATCGAGGATTAAAAAATCAACACCCCGGACACCATCAGCTGCAAAAGGGCTTGAAACTTACAATCAATTTTCAGAACCCGTGGATGGGATTGAAGAAGAATGTTTTTATCATGAATTTGATGAACCCATTGCTACAGCATGTTTGTTTAATCCTGAGCTGGGTGAAAATGGTATGGGTGTTTATGTGAAATTTGATACTCGTGAGCTGCCAATTTTCCTTCAATGGAAGATGATGCGCAGTCGAGAATATGTGTGCGGGTTGAATCCCGCCACAAATTTTGCTGAAGGGCGTAAACAAGCGCTTGAAAACAATGAAGTGAACTTCATTGATCCTATGGAAAAGCGAAAAATTTCAATTGAAATTGGCATAACAGAAGGTGATGCCATGATCAAGAATTTCTTCTAAAAGGTCTTTTATGGTTGATAAATTGCAGAATATTCCTGAGGAAACCTGGAAAGAATACGTTGAGAAAGCATACATTCTTGGAGATCGCTATGAACGTCAATACCATGGATGTGGACAATGCGTTTTGGCAGCGATTTTCGACACGTTGGATATCTATGATGAAAATGTGTTTTGTGCCGCTACGGGATTGTCTGGGGGATTGGGATTAATAGGGAATTCAACCTGTGCTGCACTGATCGGATCTGTCTTGACTTTTGGTTTAGTTTATCCCAGGCGCAGAGAACATTTTGATGGAGATCGGGAAAACAAATATCGTACGTTTAAAATGGCGCAGGAGATGCAAAAAAGGTACCTGGAACAATATGGGAGCATCAAATGTCACGACATTCATACCAATCTTATGGGAAGACCTTTTGATTTGAGAGATCCAGAAGAAAGGTCTGCATTCGAACTTGCAGGTGCTCATGACAGTAAATGTACTCAGGTTGTGGCTTTGGCAGCAAAATGGGCTGTTGAGATATTGGCTGAGGAGATATTATCTGATAAGCGGATGTTAACCGAAATGGATTAAATAAAACCATCTTGCGATCGGAAAAATAAAATTAGAGGTCGTCCACTAAAAAGGACAACCTCTTTTTATCTTTGCAGCTGGGCTCTGCATGTGCCCTGAAAGAGTGGATTCGAACCAAAAAACCACTCGCATGAGTGGTTTTTTGATAGTAGCGGGGCTTGGATTCGAACCAAGGACCTCCGGGTTATGAGGGTGGAACCTGAAATCGTTACCTTTGTCCTCCGGTCTCGTCCTTTTTACGAACATTGCGTACGATGGTTCCGATGAGCCACGCAAACTTCAGTTGCTCTTTTCTACTATTATAGCCAA
>Ga0209510_1000286_pt1 | contig 73489 bp, 51 predicted proteins | sample BiotimSIPDNA_FD_185749 | JGI IMG/M metagenome (GOLD analysis project Ga0209510, IMG submission 185749) | Anaerobic biogas reactor microbial communites from Washington, USA - Biogas_R1 time_0 SIP DNA (SPAdes) (version 2) | ecosystem: Engineered > Bioreactor > Anaerobic > Unclassified | place...
TGAGCCGTTTACGGATTCAAGCGGCAACGTCTGGCTGGCGGATCAGGGGTTTGAGGGCGGGGCAACAATAGACCGCGATCCGAGTACGTCGATTGCCGGCACCTCGGACCCGGCCCTGTTTTTGGTCGAGCATTATTCGATGGATTCCTTTACCCGCAAAATTCCCAATGGAAAGTATATCGTCAAACTCTATTTTGCCGAGACGTTTGATGGCATTTACGGTCCGGGAGATCGCGTGTTTTCCTTTACCGTTCAAGGGAAAGAATTTAAGGACTTTGATATTTGGGTAAAGGCCGGCGGTTTCAATCGCGCCTACATCGAAACCGTGCCTGTTGAAGTGACCAATGGAGAGTTCCGAATTGATTTTACACCGCAGATGGAAAATCCGATGATTAATGCCATTGAAATCATCCCGCAGGCATCGGCGCAGACAAGTGCCGGTGACCAAGGGGCCTCCTCAGGCGGCGAATCCGCCGCGCCGGACGGAATATTCGCGTTTGGCGAAGCGCCGGCGGGATTCCGTACCGTGCGTGACAATATTGCCCACGGTAAAAATGAATTGATTGAATACAACTCTACGACGGTTGGCACGACGCGCAAGATGCTTGTCTATACGCCGCCGGGGTACTCGTCGGACCGTAAGTATCCGGTATTGTATCTGCTCCACGGCATCGGCGGCGATGAGACCGAATGGCAGCGGTTTTGTACGCCGAATGTCATTTTGGATAATCTGATTGCGGACGGCAAGGCGGAGCCGATGATTATCGTTATGCCCAACGGTCGAGCACAGGCGAACGATCGTGCCGAAGGAAATACCATGGCCGGTTTTGCGGCCTTTGCCAATTTTGAAAACGATCTGCTCAAGGACGTGATTCCCGCCATTGAGTCACGTTACTCGGTGGCTGCGGATCGTACCCACCGCGCGCTGGCCGGTCTGAGCATGGGCGGCGGCCAGTCCCTGAATTTTGGGCTGGGCCATCTGGAAACCTTTGCCTGGGTCGGCGGTTTTTCGTCGGCACCCAATACCCAGGCGCCTGCCGCGCTCGTACCCGATCCGGCAGCGGCAAAGTCACAGTTGAAGATGTTGTACATCAGTTGCGGCGAGCAGGACGGATTGATGCGTATCAGTCGCGGTCTTCACGAATACCTGAAAGAGCGACAGGTTCCCCATATTTGGAACACCAGCGGCCACGCCCACGATGCGACCGAATGGGGCAACAATCTATACTTTTTTGTTCAGCGTCTATTCCGATGAGGATGACGACAAATCTCAAATAGTCAAAGAGATAACAATAGCGGCATTGTGACACAGGAGAATTTTGATGAATCGCAGAACAGGTACAAAAAGAATTGTATTGGTAATGGCGTTTATACTGCTGATGGGTTGTCCGCAGATGTATGCTGCCGTGGCAAATGCGGCGGCTCCAGTCAGTGCACCTGCTGTTGAGACGATCCGGATCAACGCCGGTGCGTTTGAGCCGTTTACGGATTCAAGCGGCAACGTCTGGCTGGCGGATCAGGGGTTTGAGGGCGGGGCAACAATAGACCGCGATCCGAGTACGTCGATTGCCGGCACCTCGGACCCGGCCCTGTTTTTGGTCGAGCATTATTCGATGGATTCCTTTACCCGCAAAATTCCCAATGGAAAGTATATCGTCAAACTCTATTTTGCCGAGACGTTTGATGGCATTTACGGTCCGGGAGATCGCGTGTTTTCCTTTACCGTTCAAGGGAAAGAATTTAAGGACTTTGATATTTGGGTAAAGGCCGGCGGTTTCAATCGCGCCTACATCGAAACCGTGCCTGTTGAAGTGACCAATGGAGAGTTCCGAATTGATTTTACACCTCAGATGGAAAATCCGATGATTAATGCCATTGAAATCATCCCGCAACCTGCCATTGAGGCGATCCGGATCAATGCCGGTGCGTATGAGCCGTTTACGGATTCAAGCGGCAACGTCTGGCTGGCGGATCAAGGGTTTGAGGGCGGGTCCACGATTGACCGCAATCCGGATACGGTCATTGCCGGTACTTCCGACAGTGCCTTGTTTTTGACCGAGCGGTATGCGATGGACGCCTTTTCTTATAACCTTCCCAATGGTCGCTATCTCGTCAAGCTATACTTTGCCGAGACGTTCGATGGCATTTACGGTCCTAACCAGCGCGTATTTTCATTCACTGTTCAGGGGAAAGAGTTCAAGGATTTTGACATTTGGGTCAAGGCTGATGGATACGAGAAGGCCTATATTGAGACCGTTCCGGTGGAGGTGACCGATGGCCAGCTTCGAATCGAATTTACCCCTAAGTATGAAAATCCGGCCATCAATGCCATTGAAATCTTTTCGCAAGCGGCGGCTTCGGTAAGTGCCGGAGACCAGCGAGCGGGGCGTACGGATTATTGGATATTGCAGTATCACAAGCCCGCCGAGCGGTGGGTTGAGGCGATGCCTATCGGCAACGGTCACATGGGTGCGATGGTTTTCGGTCGCACCGCACAGGAGCGCATCCAGTTTAATGAGGATACGCTCTGGACCGGCCAGCCGCAGGATTACCAAAAACCCGGCGCCGCCGAAGTGCTGCCCGAACTGCGGCGGCTGCTTTTTGAAGGCAAGCAGCGAGAGGCCCAGCAACTGGCGTCGGGCCGGTTTATGAGCGATCCTTTGCAGCAGTGTGCCTATCAGACGTTTGGCGATTTGAATCTGGCATTTGACGGCCATAACGACGTGACCGACTATCGTCGGTGGCTGGATCTGGACACCGCGATGACCGGCGTTACTTATACCGTCGGCGGTGTGCGCTACACGCGCGAGTTGTTTGCCAGCTATCCGGATCGGGTCATTGTCGTGCGGTTGTCCGCCGACAAGCCCGGCTCTCTGAACTTTAAGGCGACGCTGGCCAGTCCGCATCGCGGCAGCGAACAGTTTGCGGTCGCATCGAATGTACTGGGTCTGAAAGGGCGCGTCACCCAGCGGCACGAAAACCGAACGGAAAGCCAGATGCGGTTTGAGTCGCGTCTTCGCGTGCTCGCCGACGGCGGTAATGTTGCGGTTTCAGGTGACGGAGCGACCGTTACCGGAGCCGACAGTGCCGTACTCGTTCTGGCGGCGGCAACCAGTTTTGTCAACTATGCCGATATTTCCGCCGACCCGGCCCAGCGCAGCCAGGCTACCCTGAATGCCGTTCAAGGCCGCTCGTATGAAGCCTTGAAGCAGCGGCATGTCGCCGATCATCAATCGCTGTTCCGGCGGATGGATATCGACCTTGGCAAAACCGAGGCGGCCCAATGGGACACCGACGAACGGATCCGCCGCTTCAAAGGCGGTGACGATCCGCACTTAGCGGCGATGTATTTTCAGTTCGGCCGCTACCTGTTGATTGCTTCCAGCCGTCCGGGGTCGCAGCCGGCCAATCTGCAGGGAGTATGGAACGAGTCGCTGACGCCCTCGTGGGGCAGCAAATACACCGTCAACATCAATGCCGAGATGAACTACTGGCCGGCGGAGATGACGAACCTGTCGGAGTGCCATGAGCCGCTGTTTATGATGCTGGATGAACTGAGCAAGGCGGGCGCTAAAACGGCCAAGACGTTTTACGATGCCCCCGGCTGGGTGCTGCACCACAACACTGACATCTGGCGAGGAACCGCGCCGATCAACGCCTCCGACCACGGCATCTGGCCGACCGGCGGGGCGTGGCTGACCCAGCACCTGTGGTGGCGGTATGCGTACACGCTGGACGAGACGTTCCTGCGTGAACGTGCGTACCCGATTATGAAGCAGGCGGCTGAGTTTTTTGTCCACTATCTGGTTGAAGATCCGCGCAGCGAACGTAAGTGGCTGGTCTCCGGCCCATCCAACTCGCCGGAACTGGGCGGTCTGGTGATGGGTCCGACGATGGATCATCAGATTATCCGCGAGCTGTTTGCCAACTGCATCAAGGCGTCGGAAATCCTGGGCGTTGACGCCGAGTTTCGCCGGACGCTTACGACGATGCGTGCCCGTATCGCCCCCAACCAGATCGGCCGTCTCGGCCAGCTTCAGGAATGGCTGGAAGACAAAGACAGTCCCAATGAACGACATCGCCATGTATCGCACCTGTGGGGGCTTCACCCCGGCAGCGAGATTACGCGCGACGCAACGCCGGAACTGTTTGCGGCCGCCCGCAAGTCGCTTGAGATTCGCGGTGACGGCGGAACCGGCTGGTCGATGGGCTGGAAGATCAACTTCTGGGCGCGCCTGCTGGACGGCGACCATGCGTTCTCTATGCTCAGCAACCAACTGACGCCGCAAATGACGCTGCCGAACCTGTTTGACAATCATCCGCCCTTCCAGATTGACGGCAACTTCGGCGCTACCAGCGGTATCGCCGAGATGCTGATGCAGTCGCACGCCGGCGTTATCGATCTGCTGCCGGCACTGCCGAAGGCCTGGGCGAACGGTTATATCAAGGGCCTGCGCGCCCGCGGCGGCTTTGAGGTGGATATCGAGTGGCGGGATGGGAAACTGACGTCGGCACGCATTTCCAGCGTCGGCGGCAAGGACTGCACGGTTCGTTATGGAACCAAGGTCAAGACCCTGAATTTGCGTGACGGTCAGTCATCCCGTCTGAATGCGAGTGATTTTTAATTGTTTTGATCGTCTCTGTTCTGCGCAAATTGGCAACAATTTGCGCAGAACGGAGCGTCTTGATGGGGTTTCGTTTCTTGTCGGTAGTGTAAACACTACATGCATATAAGGATTGCATAATGAAAATACAAATCATTTGCCTGATCTTTGCTGCATGTCTGTTTGCCTTGCCAGCTGTTTTCTGTTTCGGGAACTCAGACCCATATTTCATTCAATCCGCGAAAGTTCCAGATGGGTTTTCTCATGCTCAGAAAGTCGAGCTTTCGGGAAGGGTTCTTCCTCATCCACGGCAGTTGAAATGGTTTGAGGATGAGTTTCTTGGTTTTATTCATTACGGTCCCAATACCTATACCGGCCGTGAGTGGGGCACGGGTACGGAAAGCGCCGTTGTATTTAATCCCGGCGATCTGGATACCGACCAATGGTGTGAGTTGATGAAGGCCGCCGGTATGAAAAGAGTGGTGATGGTGGTTAAGCATCACGAGGGATATTGTCTGTGGCAGACACGCTACACGGATCATTCCGTCGCCTCTTCGCCCTGGCGCGACGGCCGGGGGGATGTCCTGCGAGATCTTGCCCAATCGTGTGAAAAATACGGGTTGCGGCTGGGGGTTTATCTTTCGCCGGCCGATCTGTATCAGATCGAAAGCCCGAACGGCAACTACGGCAACAAGAGTGAGTACACCGAGCGTGTGATCCCCCGTCCGGTGGAAGGCCGTCCTTTTGCGGATCAACGCACTTATACCTATACGGTCGATGACTATAACGAATATTTTTTGAATCAACTGTTTGAACTTCTGACCGAATACGGCCCAATGTATGAAGTCTGGTTTGACGGTGCGCATCCCAAGCCGGGGACCGGCCAGACCTATACCTACGACGCCTGGTTTGACCTGATACATAAGCTGGCTCCTGATGCCGTGATATTCGGCAAAGGGCCGGATATCCGATGGTGCGGCAACGAAGGCGGCTCTACACGGAACGATGAATACAATGTTCTCCCGCTGCCTGTGGCGCCTGCTGACTATCACTGGCCGGACAAAACCGATGGCAATATTGCAGGACGCAACAGGATCGGCGAGACGACTCGTTATTTTCATTATTATCCTGCCGAGACCAATACCTCCATTCGTCACGGATGGTTCTGGCGAAATGACCATGAACAGCAAGTCAGGTCCGCCGATGATGTCTTTGATATCTACGAACGCTCCGTCGGGGGAAACAGTGTTTTCCTTCTGAATATTCCGCCCAACACGGAAGGGAAGTTTTCGCCGCGCGATGCGGAAGTGCTTCGGGAAGTCGGCCGGAGGATAAACGCCACGTATGGCACCAACCTGCTTGCCAATAGCCGGGCCACGGTGGAACATGTTCTGGACGGGAATACCGATACGTGGTGGCAGGCCCCGTCCAACGAAGCCTCTTTTGAAGTCATTTTGCCGGAAAAACGCACCGTCAATCGTTTTATGATTTGTGAGGCCATCGCTCATCGGGGCGAACGGATCGAGGCACATTATCTGGAAGCCCGCGTGGACGGCAGGTGGGTGCGTGTCGCCGAAGGCAAAACCGTCGGTTACAAGCGAATTCTCCGTTTTTCGTCCGTGAATGCCGACGCGTTCAGGGTAACGATTACTCAATCGCGTCTTGCTCCTTCGGTTGCCCATGTTTCAGCGCATTACTATGACGAGCCGCCCAAGCCGGTGATCGTTGGACGTACTTCCGAAGGCCTGTTGACGATGGGGGTGGGGAGTACTTTTTCATGGCTCGGGCAACAACGGCCGGATCAATCTCAGGACATTTATTTTACGCTTGACGGGAGTACGCCGACCTCCGATTCACTGTGTTATGAGGGGCCTGTGTCGTTGCCGCTGGGCGGTCACGTCCGGGCCAGAGCCATTGTCAGAGGTCGCCACGGCGCAGTCAGCGAAATTCGCCTCGGGATACCTCGCAATGGATGGACAGCCCGCGATACCGATGGCAGACGCGATACGCTGCGGGTATTGGATGGAGATCCGCAGAGCCATTGGAGTTCCGGCCAGGCGGAGTCCGGCACGCAAAGCCTGACGATCGATATGAAACAGGACTATTCGATTTCCGGATTTACCTATCTGCCTCATCCGACCGGCGGATTCATTGAATCGTATGAGGTCCACATCAGTCGCGACGGCGACACCTGGCAGGCGATTCATCAGGGCAGTTTCGGCAACATTCGAAATGACCCAATCCAGAGAATTGTTCTGTTTGATGAACACGCTGCGGCGCGTTATGTGAAATTGACAAATCTTCGCGCGCCCGGCGGATTGTCGCGCGTCGGCGCTGCGGAAATAGAAATACTCGCGGCAAAGGGAAATTGATGGCTGGCTTCTGAGAGACCGATAGCTCGCCGCCCGAATGGCCGGTATCGGCGGAACAGCCTGTAAGGTCTCTCTGAAACCGGAGTGATGAACTTGAGTTTTGAGTTTGCGTCAAGGTTAGTCATACTTCTTGACGCCGAATTGTTAGTGTTAATGTAAATTGTGAGAGGTGTTAAACGATGAAAAATGTATGTGTTTTATGGAGTGTTGTTGCGGTACTTCTGGCCGGCGGTGTTTTGCATGCAGCTGAAGGGCTGAAGGTGCCCTTTGAGACGCCGCTGAAGTGGGTCTCTTCGGATGTGCTTATCCGGCCGGTTTCGGACGACAGGCATACGATCGTGTCCATCAAGGACCCGACCATTGTGCGTTACAACGACTTGTGGCACGTTTATGCGACGGTCTATTCCACATCCGCCAGAACGTGGACAATTGCGTATCTGAACTTTAAAGACTGGTCGGAGGCCCCGAAGGCCAAGCTGCACTTTATTGATGCTAATCCGGGTTTAAGAGGGTACCACTGCGCTCCGCATTTGTTCTATTTCCGTCCGCACAAGAAGTGGTACCTGGTTTTTCAGTCGCAGCAGCCGCAATATTGCACCACCGATGATATTTCCAAGCCGGAAACATGGAGTGCGCCGCAGAACTTTGTTGACAGGACGCCCGCGAGTATGCCGAGGCTTCCGATTGATTATCACATTATCTGTGACGATACGCACGCCTATTTGTTCTTCACCGGCGACGACGGTAACTTCTATCGCAGCCGGACCAAAATCGAGGATTTCCCCAAAGGCATGAGCGATCCGGAGATCGCCATCCGAGACAATCGAAACAACCTTTTCGAGGGCAGCATCACCTACAAAATCAAAGGTTCCAATACCTATCTGACGGTGATCGAGGCCATGAGTCCGGCACGGCACTATCGCGCCTGGATCTCCGACCGCCTCGACGGGGAATGGACGCCCGTTCCTGGTGCTAATACATGGCAGAATCCGTTTGCCGGGATCAACAATGTCACGTTTGCCGAAGGTGTTACTCCCTGGACCAGGGACATCAGCCATGGGGAACTGATTCGCGACGGGTATGACGAAAAAATGATTCTCGACCTTGACAATCTCAAGTTCCTCTTTCAGGGGCGTGCTGCCGACAGCGGCGGGCGATACGAGTTGCTTCCATATCAACTGGGTCTGTTGACGCTCGACCGGCCGCAACCTGTCAAGAGCGAGGAGCAGACGACTGCCGCGCCATCCGAACTGCCGGCATTGAAGGATGTCTATAAAGACTATTTTTTGATCGGGGGGGCGTATAACCGCAATCTGGTTACGGGACGCGATCCCAGAGCCGCGGAAATTACGATCAAACACTACAGTGCCGCCACCTCAGAAAATGATATGAAGTGGCAAAGCGTCCACCCTCAACCGGGTCGGTTTAATTGGGGGCCGGCGGATAGTTTCATGGAATTCTGCGAGAAAAATAACATGGTCCCGATTGGTCATACCCTTGTCTGGCACGGCCAGACGCCGGGGTGGGTGTATCAAGATGAGGCCGGAAACCCCCTGACGCGAGACGCTCTCCTGGCCCGCATGGAAGAGCACATTACCGCCGTAGTCGGCCGTTATAAAGGGCGCATTAAAGGTTGGGATGTTGTCAATGAGGCCCTCAACGATGACGGTACCATGCGCAACAGCCAATGGCTGCGGATCATCGGTGAAGGAAAACCGGAGCAGCGGTTTGACCATATCGCCAAGGCATTTGAATTTGCCCATGCGGCGGATCCGGATGTCGAATTATACTACAACGATTATAGTCTTTCCTCCTCGCGAAGAAAAGCGGACGGGGCGGCGGCGATTGTTAAGCATCTCCAATCCAAAGGCATCCGTATCGACGGTGTCGGGATGCAGGTACACGCCGGCCTGACATGGCCCAGTGTTGCGGACCTAGAATACGCGATCAAAACGTTATCGGCGACAGGCGTGAAAGTGATGGTGACGGAGTTGGATATTCGTATGCAGGACCGCGGCACGCGAGGCGCCGACATCACCCAGATCGACCGTCAAAGCACAGCCGATCCGGAAGCCGAAGCGGCCCGAGCTCAGCAGAGACTTGCCGACAAATACGCCGAGATTTTCTCTGTCTTGGTTCAATACAAGGAACATATCCCTCGCGTCACCTTCTGGGGAGTGTACGATACGACGTCATGGATTGGAGGCTCGCCGCTGCTGTTCGATAGAAACTATCAGCCCAAGCAGGCATTTCACGCCGTCGTGAACGTCGTCAAAGAACAAAAGTGATTCGCCGGCGGACCGCTCATGCGCATGACCGGCGGTCATGCGCACGAGCGCTGCGGGCTGTGACCGTATGAACAAAGGACTGTTGACATTGATTGGATCCGGTTCGAATAGGAAATCTCCCGGAAATTTATTGACAAGAGGAAATCTCTCATGAATAACAAGACGATACTGTTCAGTGTTGTTTCCCTCCTTGTAGTGGGGATAGTTGTTGCGTATGCCGACACTCCCGCTACGCTGAAAGAAGCCTACGAGGGGGCATTTCGTATCGGGACGGCGGTCAACAACGACATCGTTTCCGGTCGGGACAGGGCCTCTCAGGAGATCGTCATTGCCCAGTTTAACGCGATTACGGCGGAAAATGAGATGAAGGCCGAAATCATCAACCCCAGACCGGGCGTTTACGATTTCACGCAGGCTGACCAGATGGTGGACTTCGCTGAAAAACACAACCTGTTTCTGATTGGCCATACCCTGGTTTGGCACAATCAAACGCCGGATTGGTTTTTCCGGGACGACGACGGCAATCCCAACACACCCCAGGCACAGATTAAGCGTATGCGTCAATATATCGAGACAGTGGCCGGGCGATACGCCGGACGTGTCGATGCATGGGATGTGGTCAATGAGGTTATCGACAATGATGGTTCATATCGCCCCACGGTCTGGGTCAACAGCATCGGCAGCGGCGACGAGTTGGTCAAGCTGGCATTCAAGTTCGCCAGTGAATATGCCCCGGATACAGAATTATATTACAACGACTTCAATGCGTGGCGACCGGCCAAACGAGACGGCATCGTGCGCATGGTCAAGATGCTGCAGGCCGAAGGAATCCGGATCGATGGGATTGGTATTCAAGGACACTGGGGACTTAATTATCCCAAGACCGAGTATATCGAGGCCGCGATCGATGCGTATGCCGCACTGGGGGTTAAAGTAATGATTACCGAGCTGGATATCGATGTCCTGCCGTTAACGAAGGAAGGGCAGATCATCGGTCAGGGGATGATGGACCCGCAGTTTCAGTTGGAAGAATTCAAGGCATTCTTGGATCCCTATCCCAATGGGCTTCCCGACAGTGTACAGCGGCAATTGACCGATCGGTATGTGGAACTATTCCGGATTTTCTATGACAACCGCGATAAGATTGATCGGGTCGCCCTCTGGGGGGTGCATGACGAAATGTCATGGAAGAATGATTATCCGATTCCGAGAAGAACCAATTACCCCTTGTTGTTCGATCGAGACAGGCGGCCAAAACCTGCCTTTCAGGCGGTGTTAAATCTGCCTTCGCAGGTTAAATAGGGTAAAAAAGGATCGGCGCCATGCTGTTGATTTGTAATCTCTTATGATCAAAACAAGAAAGGGTTTGGCAGATGAGACAGTGGATATGTTTCATGATGTGTGTTGTGTGTTGTTGTTCCCTTGCGGTGATGGCCGACGATGTGGACGACCCGCGGGGCACGATGGTGCCTTGGGAAAACGGCGCGTGGGAAACGGGAAAATACCGGAATATTTTTCTCGAAGCCGGCTACAAACAAGAGGATATCGATGCCAAGCTGGCCAAGGCCTATCACGACCTCTTTGAAGGACCCAATCGTGTCTATTTTGAAGTGGGCGAGGATATGGCCTATGTGTCCGATGTCAAGAACCGCGACGCGCGCACTGAAGGCCTTTCATACGGCTTGATGGTGGCGGTGCAGTTGGACAAGAAAGAGGTCTTCGACCGCCTGTGGCGATGGACGGTCAAGTATATGCAGCATCAGGACGGCCCGCGCCAGGCCTATTTTGCCTGGTCCGTCAACCCCCAGACCGGCAGACAGAACTCGGCCGGTTCCGCCTCGGACGGCGAGTTTTATTTCATCACGGCGCTGCTGTTTGCGGCCAATCGGTGGGGCAATGACACGGGCATCAACTATTATGCCGAGGCCCGACGGATTCTGGATGCGATGTGGAGCAAGGATGGAACCGCCGGCGTCAGAAACATCATCAATGTGGAACACAAAATGATTACGTTTGTCCCCGAAGGCAGGGGGTACAATTGGACGGATCCGTCCTATCACGTTCCGGCGTTTTTTGAAATCTGGGCCGAATACGCCAAAGACGGCCATGAAGACTTCTACCGCGAGTGTGCCAATGTGGCTCGCGAGTTCCTGCATAAGGCCTGTCATCCGGTGAGCGGCCTGACCCCGGATTATGCCGAGTTTGACGGCTCTCCGCAGGCCGGGAGAATGAGTGAGTTCGGCTTCGATTCCTGGCGTGTGCCGATGAACATCGCCATGGACTATTCGTGGTACGCCAAAGATAAGGACTGGCAGAAAGACTACGGCAGACGACTTCATGACTTTCTGTATTCCCAGGGCGTCAATTCTTTTGTCGATCAATACAGCGTCGATGGCTCTCCTCGCCAACGAATTATGACGGCGCCCGGCTACCGCAGCGTGCGTCATTCCCTGGGATTTGTCAGTACCGCGGCCACCGCCGCAATCATGGGCACCCAGACGAAAAGCTGGAAATTTGTCGATGGCGTCTGGAATGCCAAGCTGGAGCCGTATGAAGACGGTTACTTCGATCCGTATTACGACGGTCTCCTGTATCTGTTCAGCTTGATGCACTTAAGCGGCAACTATCAGATCATTAAACCCGCCGCCGGTGAACCCATCTCGGACGCGGCCAATCTTGAAGTCAAGCTCACAGAAACGGCCGTCCGAACAGTGGAAGACGGCGGCACAGGCCCGTATAAAGCGATCATGGTCAGCGACAGCACGCTTGCCACGCATACCATCTTTCGTCCCAAAGACCTCGGTGTATTTGGCCGAAGCAATAAGCTGCCGATCATTGCATGGGGCAATGGCGCCTGTGCCAATTCGCCCTGGGAACACGTCAACTTTTTATCGGAGGTGGCCTCGCACGGTTTTCTCGTGATCGCGATTGGCCCGATGCCGCAGGAAGGCCAGCGGGGAGGCGGAAGATCGACAGCGTCGCAGTTGACTGACGCCATTAACTGGGCCATTGCTCAAAACAGCGACACAACAAGCCCCTACTATAACAAGATCGATACAACAAAAATTTCTGTCAGCGGCATGTCCTGCGGCGGTTTGCAGGCACTGGAGATTGCTCCTGATGCACGTATCACGACGGCGATCATTTGCAACAGCGGTATTCTGCCTAATCCGGGCGCCGGTATGGCCGGCATGCCGCCGTTGGCAAAAAATCATCTTGAGAAGTTGCATTCGCCTGTCATGTATCTCTTGGGAGGGCCGTCGGATATTGCGTATGAAAACGGGATGGACGATTTTCGACGCATTAACCATGTGCCGGTGTTCGCTTCCAATCTGGATGTCGGTCATGGAGGTACCTATCGGCAGCCGCATGGCGGAGAATTTGCCATCGTTGCAACTGCGTGGTATCAGTGGCAGTTAAAAGGCGATGAGGAGGCCGGAAAAATGTTCACCGGCCAGCCGTGCGGACTTTCCCAAAGACCCGGATGGGCAGCGGAAAAGAAAAATATACAATAGTATTTCATCCTATTCGATTTTGCGAGTAAAGGCGAAATGCCGACAGGCCTTTCAGAACCGTTTTTCTGAAAGGCCTGTCATGTTTTCCCGATTTGTCAGAAAATTTTTCAGTGAGCCATAAACAACGCGCAGAGCGACCGGTTGTGACAAGCAAATGACGGCGTGCGGCAAATACCCCTTCGTGTGCCTCAACGGTTGGTCATTCAAGTTGGATGTCGGCAAAACAGGCGGGGGCGTGGTGCTTTAGGATGCTCAATATCTGCCGGCAGACAGCGCGGATTTCCCATTGGGCTTTGGGGCTGATGCGCAGTTGGATAATATGCCGCCACTCGCGGAAGTTGGCGGTGACGACGATCTCGCTGGTGCAGGCGTTGGGCAGGACGAACCGGGCGTCTTCGCGTTTGAGTCCCTTGCTGCGCCATTTGACATACATTTGCCGTATCGTTTCCATATCGGCGGCAAATTCCACGGCGTCCTCGGCCGGCAAGCCGGAGGGTATGACAAAGCTGAAATTTTTCTCATCGACATACCGCTGCGATTGCTGCGAGACGCTCATCAGCCGGTGCCGCACCAATTGATGCGTCATCGCCCGCGAGCAGTTTTCGATGCGGAACGTCGCGCAACTGTGTTCCAGCGGCGAGTCGTGCCCCATCTTGATCAGCCGTGTGATGAAGTCTTCCGCCGAATCGGCGCCGATCTTTTCGAAGCTCAGATAACAGGTTCGGCCCGCTTCCTCGATGAGTTTTTGGGCGTCCGGCGTGATCGCCAGCAGCGAAACCTTTACCTCGGCACTCTGTATCGCAGCATCCATATCTATATCTCCTCGATTCCGATTTTTTCCGCCGCCGCCAGCGCCATGTTGACATTGCCCATTGGGGCTGAGACGGCGAATCCGGCGACGGACGACTCAATTTCGGCCATCATCTCCTGGGCGATTGCGATGCCGAGCCGTCTGGCGTGGGTCGGGTCGGCGGCTCGCGCCATTCGCTCCAGCAGGGACGGCGGCACGACCACACCCGGCACCTCGTTGGCCATAAACTCGGCGTTTTTGTAACTGGTAAACGGCCATATCCCGGCGATCACCGGCAGCCGACACCCGGACGCCTCCAGAAATCGTATCAGGCTGGCGCTGTCAAAGACCGGCTGGGTGATGATATATTCGGCGCCGGCCTCGATCTTTCGGTTGAGCCGCTCGATCTCCCTGTTCATATCCGAGGCCGCCGGATTGGCCCCCACCCCGACCACAAACGCCGTCTGCGGCGAAATGCGGTTATGGGCGATGTCGAGGCCGTGATTCAGCTCCGCCACGACCCGGGTCAGGGCGACCGAATCGAGATCAAAGACGCCGGTCGCGTCGGGATACTCGCCCACCTTCGGCGGATCGCCCGTGATAATCAGGACATTCCGCAGGCCGATGGTGTGGATGCCGAGCAAGTCCGACTGCATCGCGATGATGTTCCGGTCGCGGCAGCAAATATGCAGCAGCGTTTCAATCCCACAGGTCTGTTCCAGTTTGATGGCCGTGATCATTGCGCTGAGGCGCGAGCTTGCCCGCGGGCCGTCGGGTATATTGACCGCATCGATGCCCGCCGCTTTGCAGCGTTTGCCCTTTTCCAACAGGCCGGTCAAGTCCGCCCCGCGCGGCGGAGATATCTCAATTGTGATCACTTTTTGCCCCGAGGCCAGTTTGGCCCCCATCGCCGAGCGGTTCGCAAGCGACAGCGGCTCCAGTGGGCGTGCCTGTTCCACATTCATCGAGACGGCCGCGGCAACCGGCCTTGGCGCAACGGCCTTTTGAATCGGTTTGATCGCGCGGGCAATCTGTCGAATATGTTCCGGCGTCGAGCCGCAGCAAGCGCCGATGATCTTGGCTCCTTTCTCAAAATACCGCTTGGCATACTCGGCCATATACTCCGGGCTGCTCATATACATCGTCCGGCCATCGACCATCTGCGGCAGTCCGGCGTTGGGCTGAAGCGCCACAGGTTTGGTTGCGATTTTTTTGACCCGATCAAGGCAATCGAGCATCGCCGCCGGCCCCAGCGTGCAGTTTAGCCCGACGGCCGCCACATTCGGGCGCTTACACAAGGCTACAATCGCATCTTCCAGCCTGTCGCCCAGAGCGGTCTGGTAGTCCTCATCGACAGTCAACTGGGCGACAACCTCAAGATCGCACGTGTTTTCGGCCGCCGTCAGTGCCAGCAGAATCTCCGATACACTGCCGAAGGTCTCCAGCAGGAGAAAATCCGGTGACGCCGCTGCCAATGCGGCAATCTGCCGGCCAAACAGCTCAAGGGTCTTGGCGTCGTCGATGTCTCCCTGGCCGGTCATCCCCAGCGGACCCACTGCCGCGGCCACCAGGCAAGTCTGGCCGGCAGCCTCGCGGGCCAGCGAAACGGCGGCGGCATTGATCGCCTCCAGTTTGTCGGCAAGACCAAATCGCGCCAGTTTCACCGCGTTGGCCCCGAAACTGTTGGTCTCGATAAAATCCGATCCCGCCGCGACATACTGCTGATGAATATCTTTGATCAGGGTTGGCCGGGTGAGGTTTAGCTCATCAAAGCAGGTATTGATAAAAATCCCTTTATTATAAAGCATCGTCCCCATCGCGCCGTCGCCGATAAGGACTTTATTGTCCAGCAGTAATGAAAGTTTTTGATGATTCATGGCGATATAGAACGACTCCGTTAGCCTGTTTTACCTGTCTTTTTTTGAGCGATTTTTCACAAAATAGCAATGGTGTGTTATTTACCAGCAAGATAGGGCGATTTCAAGTGTTTTTTGAGAAACTGAGAGCCAAGGGGCGTCTCGATAGGTGCGAATTCTGGAAAAAACAGGCATGAAATTCCAAAAATAAAGAAATGCGGATGAGAGGAGTCGAACCTCCACGAGCGTAAGCCCACAGGCACCTGAAGCCTGCGCGTCTGCCAATTCCGCCACATCCGCAAGAAGCACGGGATTTTATCTCTTTTTCACACGCCGTCAAGCATTTTTTTTGATATTCCGACAAGTTCCGAGAAATCGAGGATTGTGTGCGGGGTGGGTTTGCCCTGCGGCATGGATCGGATAAACATTACACGATTTGATTTGTCAGTTGGTTTGGGCAGACACATAGAGCGGCCGCTGCGTATAAACCTGTTATCCTGACAGAAAATAACCGGTACATCGGGTCTCAAGCGGTCAAAAAACACGGTGGAAAGTGGAGCAGGGGGGTGTTATAATGACACACTTGTTGATTATTGGCAGTGATTTTTGTCCAGAATAAAACCGTGAACTCAACATTCTATTGGAAAAATGATGCGTTATAGTCAGACCTTGATACCGACGGTAAAAGAAGTGCCCGCGGATGCGGAGATTATCAGTCATCAGCTAATGATTCGTGCCGGCCTGATGCGAAAGCTGGCCAGCGGGACCTATATCTATCTGCCCGCCGGGCTACGGATGCTGCAAAAGGTGATGGCCATCGTCCGCGAGGAGATGAACGCCACCGGGGCGCAGGAGATCGTGATGCCGGTGGTGCAGCCGATGGAGTTGTGGCAGCGCACCGGGCGGGATATCGACTACGGCGAGACGCTGGGCAAATTCACCGATCGGCACGGGCGGGGCAATGTCCTGTCGCCGACGGCCGAGGAGGGCTTCACCTATCTGGCAGCCTGCGAGTTGAAGTCGTACAAGCAGCTCCCGATGAATCTGTACCAACTCAACACCAAGTACCGCGATGAGTTTCGCCCGCGCTTCGGTGTGCTGCGGTCGCGCGAGTTTATGATGAAGGACGCATACAGCTTTCACGCCAATGAGGACTGTCTGCATAAGACGTATATGGATATGTATAACGCCTATCGCCGCGTCTTTTCGAGGTGCGGGCTGGACTATGTCATTGTGCTGGCCGAGTCCGGCGAGATGGGCGGTTCAGGCTCTCACCAGTTCACCGTTCCCTGCGATAACGGCGAGGACGTCATCGTCTATACCCAGGACAACCAGTTGGCATGGAATATCGAGAAGGCCCCGGTCGATGCGCTCAGCAAACAGCTTCCCGTCGAGGTCGGACCAGTGGAATTGTTCCATACACCCAAAGCCGGCAAGATCGACGATGCCTGCGCGTATATGAAGGTCAAACCTTATCAGCTCATCAAGACCCTGATTTACAAAAGCGGCGAAGCGCTGATTGTTGTGCTTGTCCGCGGGGACCATGAGGTCAACACCGAAAAGCTCACCCGTTTGATGGGCGGCGCCCATATCGAGATGGCCGATGAGGCGTCGATTGTGTCGCTGACCGGCGCAGCAGTCGGATTTGCCGGGCCGGTCGGATTGTGCGATAAGGCCGCCGAGGTATTCATTGATTACGGCGTCGCGGCGATGGCCGTCGGAGCAACCGGAGCCAACAAGACTGATTACCATATTATGAACGTTGTGCCGGGGCGGGATTTTCCGCTGGCCGGGCCGAACATTCGTATCGTCGATGTTCGAAACGCCGTCGAAGGCGATACGTACGAAGGCAAAAAACTGCTCTTCAAACGCGGCATTGAAGTCGGTCAGGTCTTCAAACTGGGCACCAAGTACAGCGTCAAGCTCGAAGCCAACTTTCTCGATGCCGACGGTGTCGAAAAGCCCGCTCTGATGGGCTGTTACGGCATCGGCATCAACCGTATCATCGCCTCGGCCATCGAGAACGGCCACGACGAGAACGGGATGATTCTGCCGATTGCGATTGCGCCGTGGGAGGTCATCATCACGCCCGCCGCGCCGGATGAGCCGGTGATGCAGGCGGCCGAGCAACTGTACAAGGCGCTGAGCGAGAAGGGCGTCGAGGTCTTGCTGGACGACCGCGACCTGCGGGCCGGGGTCAAGTTCAAAGACGCCGACTTGTTGGGGATTCCGATTCGCGTGACCGTCGGCAAAAAGACGCTGGCCGAGGGCAACGTCGAAGTCAAGCCCCGTACCGAAAAAGAGGCCTCGCTCATCCCCCTGGCAACCGCCGCCGAGGCCGTCGCCGCTCAGGTGACCCGGATGAAAGAAAATAGAAGGTAGAGGTGGTTCTTAGTTCTTAGTTCTTAGTTCTTAGTTCGGAGTTTAAGAAAAGGGAACCGCGGATTATGCGGATTGGCACGGATTTTTGTTTTTACCACGAAGAAAGTAATACGGTTGATTTTCGTAGAATGGGCTTTAGCCCATCAACAAGCGGCGATTGAGCCGCACGATTCCCGTAGGGGCGGACATGCGTGTTCGCCCGTAAAAAGAAAATTCCCAAGGCCGCAGGCAAATGACGGTCGGGCGAAAGGGGAAACAGGAGACAAAACGATGAAGGCTACAGAATACCACCGACATCCACACTCTCTGCTGCCAAAATCGTATACTTTTTCATCTTTCCTGTCCTCTCAATAAAGTTTTCCTCGTCCATTGAACAAAAAAACCACCACCGACAGCCCGCGCTGTCAGACCTGATGGGTTCATATCCACAATCCAAATTGTCTATTTCTGACCATCCGTCCGTTTCTCCACGTCACAGGTCATCCAATCCGATGACCGGGTGGTTGTACCAGAAGACGACGCGGGCAGTCAAGAAAAACATGATGGGACGGGAAGGCCAAGCCCAACCTTTTCGATTGATTACTGACTATTGGTGATTAAGGCGGATTTTTCTTGTTGTATGGGCGAACATGCAGGGTCGGGTCTGCGGGTTGAGGGTATTCCAGCACCCATAAATTCATAAAGGAAACATTGACTTTTGAGGGGTGCGGGGGTACATTATGGTATTCTGATCGTGGCGGGGGACGGTGAGAGATAGAGGGCCGAGGCGCGTGTGATTTTCGGCGGGATTTGAGGTTTTTTTTGCGGTATAAACGGGACAAAGAGAGAGTTTATGGATGAAGAAAAAACAGATTCTTTAGCAGAGCGTTTTGAGGATATGCAAATCCTCGACGAACTGAAGAATTCTTATCTGAATTACGCGATGAGCGTCATCATGGCGCGTGCGCTGCCGGATGTGCGGGACGGGCTAAAGCCCTCGCAGCGTCGTATTCTGGTGGCGATGAACGACCTAAACCTCGGGCCGCGCTCCAAGCATCGAAAGTGTGCCAAGATCGTCGGTGACACCGGCGGCAACTACCACCCGCACGGCGACCAGGCGACCTACGGCACGCTGGTCCGGATGGGGCAGGAATGGAGTATGCGCGAGATGCTGGTTGATCCGCAGGGCAACTTCGGCAGCATCGACGCCGACCCGCCCGCGGCCATGCGTTATACAGAGGCCCGGATGACGCAGGCGGCGGTGGATATGCTCGAAGATCTCAAGATGGACACGGTCGATTATGTGCCGAACTATGACGAGACGCGGCAGGAACCGACCGTGCTGCCAGGCAAGTTTCCCAGCCTGCTGGTCAACGGGGGCAGCGGGATCGCCGTGGGGATGGCGACCAATCTGTCGCCGCATAATGTCGGCGAGGTGTGCGATGCGCTGTTATTAATGGTTGACGATCCGGACTGCGGCTTCAAGGATATCCTCGAAAAGCTGCCAGGGCCGGATTTTCCGACGGGCGGTATCATCTGCGGCCGCAAGGGCATTCTGGATGCGTATGTGACCGGCCGAGGGCATTTGCGCGTGCGGGGCAAGTCGCACATCGAAACCAGCAAAAAAGGTCGTGAGAGCATCATCTTCACCGAAATCCCGTATATGGTGGTCAAGACCAATATCGTCTCAAAGATTGCCGACTGCGTCAAAGAAGGCGTGATCGAGGAGATTTCGGATATTCGGGATGAGTCTGACCGCAAGGGGATGCGGATTGTCATCGAGCTGAAAAAAGACGCCGACAGCAATGTCGTGCTCAATAAGCTGTATCGCTACACGCCGCTGCAAACAACATTTGCGGCCAACAACGTCGCGCTGGTCAACAACCGGCCGGAAACGCTCAACATCCGCCAGATGCTCAAACTGTACATCAGCCACCGGCTGAATGTCATCCGTCGTCGGACGCGGTTTTTGCTTCGCAAGTGCCTCAACCGGGCGCATATCCTGGAAGGCTTGATTCTGGCGGTAAGCGATATCGATGCGATTATCGCGCTGATCAAGGCCTCGCCGGACGCCCCGACCGCCAAAGAACGCCTGATGGCCAAGCCGCTGCGGTTGGTGGAGGCCGAGACGCTGCGTAAGCTTTTGCCCGCGTCGTTTATCGACCAGCGGACGCAGAACGATCAGTTCCTGACCGGGCAGCAGGCGGACGCGATTTTAACGATGCAGCTTCAGCGGCTGACGGGGCTGGAGATCGAGAAGCTGGCCAAGGAATACGCCGAGCTGGCCGAGAAGATCGCCGATTATGAGGCGCTTCTGGTCAGCCGCGATTTGCAGTTGGACGTGATTCGCGAAGACCTTCACGAGATCAAGGACAAATACAAAAGCAAACGCCGCACCGAGATTTTGCAGGATGAGGCCGATGCGTTTGAGATCGAAGACCTCATCGCCGAAGAAGAGACGCTGGTGATGATTACGCACAGCGGCTATATCAAGCGGTCGCCGCTGGATACGTATCGCAAGCAGGGGCGCGGCGGCAAAGGTGTGATCGGCTCGAATATGAAGGAAGGCGATTTTCTGGAGCATCTGTTTGTCGCCTCGACGCACGACTATCTGCTGTTTTTCACCAGCAAGGGCATTTGCCACTGGCTGAAGGTCTATAGCATTCCGGAGATGAGCCGTCAGAGCAAGGGGCGCAATATCGTCAATCTGCTCAGTCTGCCGCCGGACGAGAAGGTGATGTCCATCATCAATGTCCGCGAGTTTGACGACAACCGGTTTCTGATGACCGCCACGAAAAAAGGCATCGTCAAGAAGACCGCCCTCAGCGCCTACGGCAATCCGCGCAGCACTGGTCTGATCGCGCTGAAGCTGGACGAAGGCGATGACTTGATCGGCGCGTCTATCACGTCGGGCAGCGATCAGATTATCCTTGGCACGCATGACGGGATGGCGATTCGGTTTGAGGAATCCGACGTGCGTCCGATGGGCCGCGTCAGCATGGGTGTTCGCGGCATCAAGCTCCGCGACGGCGATGAGGTGGTCGATATGGTCGTCGTCGAGTCGGGCGCTTCGTTGTTGACGGTCTGCGAGCGAGGCTTTGGCAAACGCACGGACCTGGACGATTATCGCGTGCAGAGCCGCGGGGGGCTGGGGCTGATCAATATCAAGACCACCGAGCGGAACGGCAGGGTCGTTGCGCTCAAGGCCGTGCACGACGACGATGAACTGATGATGATTACGGCTAACGGGATGATCGTTCGCACCGGGTTGAGTCAACTGCGAGCCATCGGACGCAACACCGCCGGCGTGCGGATGATTTCGCTCCGTGAGGGCGACAAGCTCGTGGCTGTCGCGCGGCTGATTGTGGATGAGAGTGAGGAAGGCGACGCCGGGGCGACCGAGGCCTAAGCCGCTTTGCAGGATTGATATGATGGCCAAACGAACACCCACCGCTCACGCATCGCCGCAGACGACGGGGGCAATCTGCGTGGTCTTCGGGGAGGACGCCTTTCTGGTTGCCAAAGAGGCTGAAAAACGTCTGGACGCATTGCTTGGCGAAGACGAGCGGATGACGGGACTGTCCGAGCCGAAGGCGTCCGAGGCGCAAATCGCCGATGTATTGGATGAGCTGCGTACCGTGCCGTTTCTGGCCCCGCGGCGTGTGGTCTTTATCAAGGACGCCGAGCCGTTTGTAAAAAATTACGCCGAACAGATCGAGGCCTATCTCGAATCGCCCAGCCCGACGGGCGTTTTGCTGATGACGTTGCTCAATGTTGATAAACGGACGCGATTTTACAAAACTTTGAGCAAGCTCGGCGGCGCTGTCGAGGTGGGTAAGATATGGCCTGATAAGCTGCCGCAGTACGTCGAACAGTATGCCCGACAGGAACACGGAATTGCGATGGATGGGCGGTGCAGCCAGTTGCTGGTGGAGTTGACCGGCGACGACCCCGGGCGGCTGTGTCGTGAGATGGACAAATTGGCCCTGTTGGTCTATCCCCCAAAAACGGTTACGTTTAAAGCGATTGAGCAGTTGGTCGGGCGCAACCGGATGTTTGACGCCTTTGATGTGATTGACGGCATCATGAGCAATAATGCCGGTCAGGCACTGTCACGGCTGGCCAATATGTTTGCTTCGGACAAGGACACCCATTACACCGTGGTCGGGGCGTTCGGCTTCCACTTTCGCAAGCTGTTTTCGGCGCGGGTGATGATGACCAAAGGCAAGACCGCTCAACAAGCCGCCGAAAGCGTGAGGGTGTTTTGGAAGCAAAAACAATCGTTTATCGCTCAGCTTTCACGGCTTTCGCTGGAGCATCTGGGGTGGGTGTTGGGCGAATTGGGTCGCATCGACCACGGCATCAAGACCGGGCGGACGACTGCGCCGGTGGCCATGGAGCGGCTGGTGGTGGCGTTGTTCGAAATGCAGAAACCTGCTCGCTGACGGGAAAATACCCTGTCAATAACCCTGATATTCCCCAAAGATGTCAAAATGACCGACTTTTCAGGATTTTTCTGGGAATTTACGCTCAATCTGTTATATTATCTTGTCTAATCAAATCAGAAGTTTTACTAATTTTGTTTATAAGTAGTGTAGTATTGTTGCGAATCGAATTATTTTGGAGTGTGCAGGATGCTGTATCGCATTGTGGCTCACAAGCAGCTTTCGGACAACGTATTTCAGATTGATGTGGACGCACCGCTGGTGGCGCGAGCGCGCAAGGCCGGGCAGTTTGTCATTGTCTCGTCTGACGCAGCGAGCGGCGAGCGGATTCCGCTGACGGTTGCCGGGGCCGATCCGGAGGCGGGGACGATCCGTCTGATCTTCCAGCGTGTCGGCAAGACCACTGCTGCGATGGCCGATATCCCCGTAGGCGGGGCACTGGGATACGTGGCCGGGCCGCTGGGACGTCCGACGCACATCGAAAAATTCGGCACGGTCGTCTGTGTCGGCGGGGGCATCGGCAATGCGCCGCTGCTGGCTATCGCGACGGCGATGAAAGAGGCGGGCAACCGAGTGATTACGATTCTGGGTGCTCGCACACAGGAATTGGTGATTCTCGAAGACGAGTTTGCGGGCCTCAGCGACGACATCATCGTCGTGACCGACGACGGTTCGCACGGCCGCAAGGCACTGGTGACCGAGCCGCTCAAGGAAATCTGCTCGCGCGACCCCAGGCCGAATTTGGCAGTGGTCATCGGGCCGACGATTATGATGAAATTCTGCTGTGAGGTCACGAAACAGTTTGAGGTGCCGACACAGGTTTCGCTGAATACCATTATGGTCGATGGGACGGGGATGTGCGGCGGCTGCCGGGTCGAAGTCGGCGGCAAGACAAAATTCGTCTGTGTCGATGGCCCCGAATTTGATGGCCACCAGGTCAACTTCGACCAGATGATGCGCCGGATGACCGCCTACAAAGAGCTTGAAAAACGCGAGATGGAGCAGTATCAGAAACATCGATGTAAAATTGGACTCAAATGAATTAAATTCTAAGCACTAAATTCTAAACAAATTCGAAATTCTAATGTTCAAATGACAAAAACAAAGCGTTTAACATTCGGAATTATCGGGTTTTTGGTCGTTGAATTTCCAAAGTGGAGAATATGATAGTGGATTCACAGGAAAGATATTTGCAGGAATTGCTGGATAAGCAGGCCAGGGGCGAGTTGAAGGCCAAAGACCGCTATGCCATCCCCCCGCAGGATATGCCTGTGCAGGACGGCGTTGAGCGGCGCAGTAATATGTCCGAAGTCGCGCTGGGCTATACCGCACTGCAGGCGCGACTGGAGGCGATGCGTTGTCTGGGCTGCGCCAATGCGCCGTGTGTCGAGGGGTGTCCGGTACGCATCCGCATTAAAGATTTTGTGGCCGAAATAGCGGCAGGGCGGTTTGACCACGCCCTGGCGATTATCAAGGAAAACTCTCTGCTTCCGGCCGTCTGCGGCCGGGTCTGTCCGCAGGAGGTGCAGTGTCAGGAACGCTGCACCGTCGGCAAGAAATTCAAAGACCCGAATATGAGCGTCTCCATCGGCAGGCTTGAGCGGTTTGTCGCCGATTTGGCCAGCGCTGGCGGTCAAACGCCGCAGGTGGCCCCGTCTACCGGCAAGAAAGTGGCGGTCATTGGTTCCGGCCCCGGCGGCATCGTCGTGGCCGCCGATACGCGACGCGCTGGCCATGAAGTGACGATGTTCGAGGCGTTTCACAAGCCCGGCGGCGTGAAGGTCTATGGCATTCCGGAGTTTCGCCTGCCCAAAAAGATCGTGCAGGAAGAGATCGATGTCCTTGAGAAAATGGGCGTCAAGATCGTCTGCAACTACATTGTCGGTCGCACCCGCACCATCGAACAATTGATGCAGGAAGACGGCTTCGACGCGGTCTATGTCGGCGTCGGGGCGGGATTGCCCAAATTTATGAACATCGAAGGCGAATATCTCGTCGGGGTCTATAGTGCCAACGAATATCTGACCCGCACCAACCTGATGAAGGCCTACGCCTTTGGGCAGGGGGCCGACACGCCCATCGCCGCCGGCAAAAAAGTTGCCGTTCTCGGCGGCGGCAACGTCGCGATGGACGCCGCCCGCATGGCCGTGCGGCTGGGGGCAGAGAAAGTCTATCTTGTTTATCGCCGCAGCGAGGTCGAGATGCCCGCCCGTATCGAAGAAGTCCACCATGCCAAAGAGGAAGGCGTCATTTTCTGCACCCTGCAAAACCCGCAGCGCATCCTTGGCAGCGAGGACGGCCATGTCGTCGGGATGGAGTGCCTGCGGTACGAGTTGGGTGAGCCGGACGAGTCCGGCCGCCGCCGCCCCGTCGCGATCAAGGGCAGCGCGTTTGTCCTCGACGTCGATACGGTCATTGTTGCTATCGGCAACGGCCCCAACCCGCTGATCGAACAGACCACGCCGGGTCTGGAATTCAACAAATGGGGCAATATCGTCGTCGATGAAGGGTGCCGCACGTCAATGAAAGGCGTCTATGCCGGCGGCGACATCGTCCTCGGCGCCGCCACCATTATTTTGGCCATGGGTCAGGGCCGTATTGCCGCCAAAGCGATAAATGCCGATTTGGCCGCCAAGAAACTGTCTTGACAACAGGGTCATTTGTTGTATATGATAACTCACCTTGGTCGTGATCAGGGTTTGCCAGTGAATGAGTATTAAATTTTTACGATTTATGAAATATTATTGGCGGCAAAATCGACTATATTTATTCAATGGTGAAAGCAGAGCATTGCTGTCTTTGTCAGTTTAAGCCGCAACATCACCTTTTCAATCACGAGTAATTATTAAATATTACCAGTTGAAGCGGAATTAAAGAGTTGAGAATGCGATTAAAGTTAAAAACGTCCTTGTTTAAAGGTCTGGCCCAAGGGTTTCTCGGAGTGACGGTATGCGCGGTGGTCGTGTGGGCAGGCGGGTGCATGAATCCGACTGAGCATCGGCAAAAGGCAGACCGGACGGCGCAGGACATTTTAGCCGAGAAACATCTGGAAGCGCTGGGACGTGAAGGGACGGTCACGATTGAGCGGCCGAGTACGATTTTACGTCGCCGGTTGCTGGAAGAGCAGGATTTGGTTGTGTCCGGGCCGGCATCTCTGGGCAGCGACCGGCTGGAACGAATTGACCACTGGCCGGACGACGAGTATTTGTCGTCGGATATGGAATCTGCCGATGCGTTTGTACAGATTCCGGCGGGCCAGACGCTGAAGCTTACGATGCTTGATGCGCTCCAGATCGGGGCGCGGAACAGTTCTCAGTATCAAGATCAGAAGGAAAATGTTTTTGGCGAGGCGCTTTCGCTGGACCTGGAACGTAATGATTTTCGTACGATTTTTCAGGGCCAGGCGCGGAGTATGATGTCGATCAACACCACCGGCGACCAAACGGTCATCGGGACGGTGCAGAGCGGCACGCTCTCGGCCAGTCAGCGGTTTTATAACGGTGCCGAGGTTGGCGCGGGGCTGGCGGTGGATTTGGCAAATCTGCTGACCGGCGGCATGGCGTCCTCGCTGGGACTGGCCGGCGATGCGACGGTGTCAATTCCGCTCTTGCGGGGTTCGGGGCGGCATATTGTCACCGAATCGCTGACGCAGGCCGAGCGGAATGTCATCTATGCGATGTGGGATTTTGAGCAGTTCAAGAAAGAGTTTGCGGTGCGTGTGGCGGACAACTATCTAAACGTTTTGCAGCGATTGGATGCGGTGGACAATAGCCGCGAGAATTATCGCAGCGTAATCGCATCGGCGCGTCGGAGTCGGCGGCTTGCGGACGCGGGGCGGCTTAAAGAGATCGATGTGGACCAGGCAACGCAGAGCGAACTTCGCGCACGGCAGGGGTGGATATCGGCGATGGAATCGTATCAGAATTCGCTGAATTCATTCAAGTCGCTGATCGGTCTTCCGCCGGATGCGGATATTGAGCTTGATGCAGAGGATCTGACGGAGTTGGTGGCGCCGACGTTGGCGCTGCGTGAGGATTTCTTGGCCGAGGAGCAGTCACAATCTCTGCAGCCTGCGCTGCCTGCCAATGCGCCGATCGAGTTGGATGCACCGAGCCTCGATGATGCAGGGCCGTGGGAACTGGATGAGGTATTTGCCTCACAGCTTGCACTGGCTAATCGCCTTGATTTTCGCAAATTGGTCGAACAGGTCTATGATGCGCAGCGCAGAGTGGTGGTGGCGGCGGACCGACTGGGAGCGGAGTTGACGCTTGGCGGTTCGGCGGCATTCGGTTCGAGCCGGGGCAGTGTGGGCAGCGCCGCGTCTGATGACGCCCAACTGCGGCTGGACCAGGGAGCTTATTCGGGAATTCTGACGCTAAATTTGCCATTTGAGCGGACTTCGGAACGCGTTGCCTACCGCAACAGTTTGATCAATCTGGAGCGTGCTGTCCGTTCGGTGCAGAGTCAGGAAGACTCGATCAAATTGTCGATCAGCAATACCCTCAGCACATTACGGCAGGCGCGGGAGAATTTGTATATTCAGACGCAAGCGGTCATTATTGCCGAAAAGCGTGTTCGCAGCGTGACGCTGTTTCTTGAGGCTGGGCGTGCGGCCATGCGTGATTTGCTGGAAGCCCAGGACGATTTGTTAAGTGCACAGAACGGATTGACCTCGGCAGCCGTAGGATATAGAGTTGCCGAGTTGGAATTGCAGCAGAATTTGGGATTGCTTGAAGTGGACGAACGTGGTTTATGGCAGGAAGCTCTGCCCGAGGAGTTGATTTATGCTCAAAAATAAAGTATTCTGGATAGGTTTAACCATTTTTTTGTTGGCGGCCGGGGTTTTTCTGTTTTGGCAGGGTGCGGCATCGGCGAAAGCGACGACAGAACAGGCGACGTTTCGTGTGGAACGTGGACCGCTGACGATCAGCGTTATGCAGTCCGGGACGATCAAGGCCCGCGATATGTTGATCATCAAAAACGAGGTGGAAGGGCGTACGCAAATCATTACGCTTATTCCCGAAGGGACGCGCGTTGAGGCAGGGGACGTGCTGGCTCAACTGGATGTCAGCACGCTGATCGACAGCCGTCTGGACCAAGAGATTCGCGTCCAGAACGCCGAGGCGTCGTATGTTGGTTCTAAAGAAAATCTGGAAGTGGTTCGCAATCAGGCTCAAAGCGATGTGGATAAAGCTCAATTGAGCCTGCAGTTTGCGAGGGAAGACCTTCAGAAGTATATTGATGGCGAATATCCCAATGAATTGAGGCGTGCCGAAGCGAACATTACCCTAGCTCAGGAAGAACTGACGCGGGTACGCGAAACGATGGAGTGGTCGCGTCGGCTGTTTGAGGAGAATTTTATTTCTCAGACGGAGCTTCAGGCCGACGAACTGAATGAAAAGAGATGCGCGCTGGATCTTGAGTTGGCGCAGAATAATCTCAATCTATTGACGGAGTTTACCTACAAGCGAAATCTGACCCAGCTTGAAAGCGACGTCAGTCAGGCGGAGATGGCACTGGAGCGCATTACACGCAAGGCGCGTGCCGACGTGGTGCAGGCCGAGGCGGATCTGGTAGCCAAGGAGTCGGAGTACAATCGGCAGAATGACCGCTTGCAGAAGATCGAAGAGCAGATTCAAAAGGCGACCATTCGCGCCCCATCGGCGGGTCTTGTGATCTATGCGACCAGCGCGATGACGGGTGGGCGGCGTTACAATATTGAGCCGCTGATTGAGGGACGCGAAGTTCGTGAGCGTGAGGATTTGTTCTACCTGCCGACGACGGCGTTCGCCAAAGCGGAGGTGAGCATTCACGAGTCGAATCTTGAAAAGATCAGCATGGGACTGCCTGCGGTCATTACGATTGACGCACTGCCGGGCCGGACGTACCTGGGCACGGTGATGAACATAGCCCCCCTTCCGGATGCACAGAGCATGTGGATGAACCCGGACCTGAAGGTGTATAACACAGATATTTTCCTTGAGGATAACGATGAGGCGCTGCGGACGGGGATGGGCTGTCAGGCGGAGATCATTGTGGCCAAACACGAGAGTGTGCTGTATGTGCCGGTGCAGTCGGTGATCCGTTCCGGCGGACGTCCGACGGTGTTTGTGGCCAAGGGCAATACGATTGAAGAGCGGCAGGTCGAAATCGGCCTGGACAACAATCGGATGGTGCATGTCATCAACGGTCTTTCAGAAGGCGAAGAGGTGCTGTTGGCGCCGCCGCTTCAGGCCGGTACAGTGGATTCGGACGAAGGCGATCAAACCGAGCGTCAGGTGATGCAGCAGCGGGTTCTGGAACGGCTGAATAACAATAATTTTCAGCCGGCTGGCGGGATGCCTGCTCCGCAGGGGCCAGGTGAATCGCCTATGACGGGTCCTGGCGGCGACGCTCCTTCGGCTGAGCAGATGGAGCAGATGCGTCGGCGTTTCGAGCAAATGACGCCGGAGCAGCGCGAACAGATGCGGCAAGGGGGCGCCGGTCTCAATGGGCGTCCGCGTCGTCAGCCGGAGAATGCTCAATGAGTGACACAAACGGCGCGATTGTACGGCTGTGTAAAGCCCGTAAGACGTATCGGATGGGTACTGAGTCTGTCCATGCGCTGGATGGCGTGGATATCGCGTTCGAGCGCGGCAGTTTTTGGGCGATCATGGGCGCCAGCGGGTCAGGTAAGAGTACGATGATGAACGTCATTGGGTGTCTGGATCGGCTCACCAGCGGGCAGTATCTGCTGGAGGGGCAAGATGTTTTCACGCTCGACGATGACCGGCTCAGCGAGCGGCGGCTTCGGCATATCGGGTTTATCTTCCAGAGCTTTAATCTGATTCCTCAGTTGACGGTTCAGCGCAACATCGAACTCCCGCTGTACTATTTGGGATGGGAGGCGGCCGCCAGCTCCGATCGCGCCCGAGAACTGGCGCGGCGTGTGGGGCTGGAAGAGCGTCTCAATCACCGGCCGACGGAGTTGTCGGGCGGCCAGATGCAGCGGGTGGCGATCGCGCGGGCGCTGGTTAACGATCCGCATCTGCTGCTGGCGGACGAACCAACGGGGAACCTGGACAGCGCAACGGGCGTTCAGATCATGAAACTGCTGGAGGAGCTTCATTCCGAGGGCAAGACGATTATCATGGTAACGCATGAGCCGGATATTGCGGCCCATGCGCAATACCGACTTCATATGAAAGACGGTCAAATCGACCGGGTCGAAGAGCGATAAGATGCATCAAAGTCGAGTTATACGAAATATCGGATTGGGAATCGAGAATCTGCTGCTGCACAAGCTGCGGTCGTTTTTGACGATGCTGGGGGTGGTGTTCGGCGTCGGCAGTGTGGTGGCGATGCTGTCGGTGGGCGAAGGGGCCAGCAAGGAAGCAATGGAGCAGATCCGGATGCTGGGCAGTAACAACATTATTATATCGTCGATCAAGCCCGTCGAAGAGGATTCCACGGTGACGACAGAGGCGATGCTGAGTATGTTTGGCCTGACGTATCACGATTACGAACGGCTTCGCGAAACCTTTCCGGCAGTTCAGCAAATCGCGCCGGTCAAGCTGATGCGAAAGGAAACGCGTCTGGGGTCGCGTGCGATGGAGCTTCGAATTGTGGGTACGACGGAGGCGTGGTTTGAACTGGTTCCGCGAGAGATTGTGGCCGGTCGCGTGCTGCGCCGCGAGGATCAGGACAATTTCAACGCGGTGGCCGTGCTGACGGAATTCGGGGCGCGGCGTATCCTGGCGACCCAGAATACCATCGGACAGAGCATCCGGATCGGCAGCGATTCGTTCGAGGTTGTCGGGATCGTCAAGAGCGAGTCGGGCCAGGCCGGCAATATGCAGATTCCCGATCAGGATGTGGACGTGTATATTCCGATGCGGGTTTTGCAGCAGTATTTCGGCGACATTAATGTCACGCGCAGTGCCGGGACACAGATTCGCGAGCGTGTTGAATTGCATCAGATCATTGCGCAGATCGATGATATTAAAAATGTCGAGGCGACGGCCGAGGCGATTGAGCGGATGCTGGAGCGGTTTCATCGGCGCCGCGAATATCAGATGAGTGTGCCGCTGGCGTTGCTGCGTCAGGCGGAGGCAACCAAGCGGACGTTTAATATCGTATTAGGGTCGATTGCGGGCATCAGTCTCTTGGTCGGCGGCATTGGGATTATGAATATTATGCTGGCTTCGGTTACCGAGCGGACGCGGGAGATCGGCATTCGGCGGGCCATCGGGGCCAAACGCCGACAGATCATCGGCCAGTTCCTGATCGAGACAGTGGTGCTTTCGACGTTGGGGGGGCTTGTGGGGATCGCCTTGGGGGTCTTGACGCCGCTGTTGATTACTTATTTTTCAGGGATGCCGACAGTTCTGACACCAATGAGTATATTTCTGCCGATGTTTATAAGCATTAGTATCGGTATTGTCTTCGGGCTGTACCCGGCGGCCAACGCCGCCCGCGTTGATCCGATTGTCGCCCTGCGGCATGAGTAAGAAATTTCCGGTTTTTCACAGCGTGCAGCACTGCATCTAACCCTGCGTGTTTACGTAATACCCCGTTTTTTGTGATTTTGGTTAAGTCATTCCCTGAATTTGCCGTTCCTGTAATGGTTTCTTATCTTTTGTATGACTGAACGCTATGCGATTCTTTGCGTATCGTTGGCTTATCGGACCTTAAAGGAACGGACAAATGAGACATACAAATGGAACAATTCGGTTGCACACGGCGATCTATTTGATCGGTCTGCTGATACTTTTCGGGAGTGTGGGCTCTGCTGCAACGCAAACCCTCTCCACGCGAACCCTGCGGACCATGTCACGGGCGTATCTGGCGTACGGTCAGTATGAAAAGGCCCGCGTGCAGGCCGAGCGGGCGGCAGCGCAGGCGCGACGGGGTAATGCCGAGATTGGCGAGCAGGCGTTGTGCCTGATTGACCTGGCGACGGTTTATGGGTATCAAAATATGCTGGACGACGCTGCGGCGAAATTTGAGGCCGGGCTGGAGCTTCAAAAGGCGGCGCTCGGAGAAACGCATCCTTATACGGCACACACCCTGCGGATGCTCGGCGATGTGTATCGGCGGCAGGACAAACTTGAGGCGGCAGAAGCGGCACTGGGCGAGGCGTTTTCGGTGATGCTCAAGCACACACGGCTGCAAAGTCGTGAGATGACGCCTTTTATCATTGCCTCGGCGCAGCTTGCGGCCGCGGCAGGGCGATACGACCAAGCGCGGCAGACCTACGACACCGCGCAGCAAATGCTGCTGGTTACGTATGGGACTGACCATCTCTATACCGCGCAAGTCATGCAGGGGATGGCGGAAGTATTGCTGGCCTGCGGTGACTTGCAGGAAGCCCGCGAGCAGATCGACCAATCGATGCAGCTTCAGCAACGCTTTTATGGAGACGGCTCGCAGCAGATGATCGCCGGCTGGCTGGTGCAGGCGCGCATCGAGCGGGCGTGCGGGGCGATTGGAGCATCCGAGACGCTGCTGCACAAGGCGATTGCCGCCGCGCGACAGGGCAATAATGTGGTGACATTGGCCCGCATCCATGAAGAGGTCGGAGCGATTCGCCGCGAAGGCGTTTATACCGCATCGCTGGGCCAGTCATCGATATAGAAACACAAGTACGCCTGACCTCGTCAACTGCGGGGGGACACAGTCAAGAGGTCAGGCGGAAAGTCTAACATCAAGCGGACGTTCAGCGTTTTTTACGAAACACGCCGATGCCGCCCATTCCCATTGCCAGCAGCGCAAGCGTGGCCGGTTCGGGGATGGCGTCGTATTCCAGTTTCAGATACGGCTGATTTTCCGCATTTCGGCTGCTGTTAAACGCGGCGAAGCTAAAATCATCTTCCGGATCCACGGTCAGCAGAAATGTTACTTTCCCGTTGCTCAGGTCGGCAGCATAGTCCCAAACACCCATAAGATTCCAGAAATAGTACCGGCCGGTAGAATCCGCGGACTGTGAGATATCAAGCTTTGTTTGGCCGCCAAGGAGGGATAGGCTTTCGTTCCAGGTCAGTGTGTTATCCCATGCGTCATAGTTGTTCAAATTCCACAACTGCATCACAGGTTTGGGAGTATCCGAGTCATTATTCAGCCAGATACCGAATTCGGCGTATGTCATGACCGCCTCTTCCGGAATCACCGACAGGTCAAACTGAATGAAAATCCGCTGCACATTATAATCTTGCAGCGTGAGACGGTCCGTCCCTTCTTCCTGAATGCGCAGCACGTCCAGTTCGCCATACGAGGCGTCAGGGCTTCCCGCGTCCACATACGTGTCAAACAGGATATCCATATCCAGCATTGCGGATGTTGTGCCGCCGAGTGTTAACCCGATCAGTATTGCCAATGTCATAAACGTTTTCATCATAAACACCTCATTCCTGTAATTATATGAAGTTTTGTTTTTATGTTAGATACCTTCGGGCATTACTTGTGAGAGAATATACGCGGCGATGTTCGGATTTGCCTGCTCGCCCATCAGCGTGTCGCCGTGTTTTTCAAGGGCAAAGACCACCGGGTCACCGATAGGCGCCTTCAGTTCCGTATCGAGAATCGCGACATAGCGGGCGAAGGCGTCAATGTATTCGGCGGCCAGTGCATACTGCCGATCCTGATCGCCCAGTTGAGCAAAAGCAGTGACGACCGACGCGGAGACTTCCGGTGTGAACGGGGCATCGGCCGGGGCCAGTGTGTTGAATATCTGATTCATTGCGGCCAAACGCACGCCGTCGGCGTCGTTGAGAATCGTCGCGGCTGTGACCAAACTCGCACAGGCGTCACACGGCTGAATGTTCGGATTCATTGCCAGCGAATTGCGAATGGTCATCTGGAGCGTATCGTCGGAGATACCCAATTCGATGGCCGCCGCCTGCATCTCGACCGGACAACCCATCAATTCGGGAATCTCCAGCACGGCCAGCGGGGCGGCGAAGGCCTTCGGATTTTCAAGAACCCATTGTCTTCCATCCGAGATGGACGAATTGTTCTGCCCGGCCCCGCGAAGCACATAATTGCCTTCGCCGAGAACGGCCTCGATCGCTTCGGGATTGTCGGCAAAAGGCAGTTTGCCGCCGTTGATGGCGTCCTCGAGCCATTCACACTGACGCGATGCGACTTCCAGGCGGAATCCGCCGAATTCTATTTCAGATGTGGCGACAACGTCGGCCAAAAACGGCATTGAGACCGTATCGTAAGCGTCAAAGACCACCGTGGCATCGCCGGCTTTGACGTTGTTCGAGACATAGATGGCCGGGGTTTGTACGGTCACATTGCCCTCTGTGCTGGCCGCATAGATGGCGATGTCGCTGGGAACGCCCTTATCGCGGACATAGCCGCCGATGAGTGCGTCCTGTGCCAGAAAGTTGACGGCGGGGCGGTCATCAACGCCATAGGGAAATTCGCCGCTGACTTCTTCCGGAGCGACGTATCGGCCTTCTGCATTCAGTTTTGCATCGGGTCCGATGGTCAGGTCTTGTCCGCTCTGCAGGACGATGGCGGCTTTGCTGAGCGATTCGCCTTCAGACCCTTTATAGGGCAGGTCGGCGCCGGTATTGTCCCATACGTCATCCGAGTAGCCGCTGATGGCGATGTTGAGGGCGTCGCCTTCGCCGGTGTGGATTGTTCCGGTTTCAGCAATCACCGACACGCCTCCCAAGTCGGCGGTAATGTCGCCGTCGAGGCGGACGTTATTTTGGGCCGCGATATAGATGCTGCCGTCGGTGGACTTGGAAATCTTACCGGCGGCGTGGACGTTTGCGGTTTCTGAGGCAACGGTCTGGTCGGCGCTGCCGAACAGGATCAGATCGCTGTTAACGGTCAGGTCGTCGGCGGCCAGAATATCGGCGTTGCTTCGGGTCTCTGCGGCCGTGGCTGTGATGTTCGCCTGACTTTCAAGATTGGCATACGTGACAATCAAGTTTCCGGCAGTCAAGGTCATGGCGTCCTGCGACGATGCGCCCTGAAGCATCAGGATGTTTGTACCGGCATCAACGGTCATTGCGCCGTCCGAGGCAGCCTGTCCCTGGAGTACAACCGATGACAGGTGACCGGTCAGGCTCATATCCCCGCCGCTGTGGAGGTTGTCAGTGGCCGTAATGTGATAATCCGAATCCACCGTCAGATCGCCGGGGATGTCCAATGCGTGGCGGAGTTCAACCTTCTGGGCCGCCAGCTTAACGGTGTCCGCCGCGGTCGAGCCGCCGGGACGCAGGGCGATTTGCTGGGCGGCTCCGGCCTCCAGTTCGGCGGCCTGGATGGAGCCGCGTTGTTCGACGTTGTAATCGCCGACGGCGTAGGCGAGATTCTGAATGCCGGTCAGTGCCTGTGCAAAGGTATCGCCTGCGGCCAAAACGACTTTTCCGGTGTCATTCTGAATCGTGCCCGCCGCTTCGTTGGTGATGGTGTAATTGAAGCCGTTGACGTTGGGCGTGGCGATTTCTACGACGATATCATCGCTTTCGGAGGCCAGATAAATCTCATCGCCTGTGGCCAGCAGGACAATATTGCCCGACCCGACAACAAGGCCGCTGTTGGAGATTTGATGTGCCAGCAGTTCAATTTGGTCGGCGGTGATTTCGGCTCCGGCGGCCAGTGAAATCCGGCCGCGTGCATCGCCTGTTTTGAAAGCGAAGTTTTCGCTGCCGTCCAAGAAATCGGCGTCGGTCATGTCCAGTCCCAGCGTCGAAGCGGTAAAGCGATGGGCCGACACCTCGGCAGTCGGGCCAAACACAATGCCGTGCTGGTTGATGACGATGATATGCCCCTGGTTGCCGAGGAGCTTGCCGTCAAACTGCGTTTGTGAGCCGCTGAGGATGCGGTTGAGCACGGCAAAATTTGCGCCCCCGTCTCGAATGAACTCAAGGACTTCGCCATTGTCGGTGTTGAAATTTGACCAGTCAATAATGCTGCGATTGCCCAGCACATCAACGGTTGTGGTATTGCCTGATGTGTTTACTTCGGTGTTGATTTTATTGAGTACGTCCGTCTCGGAGATTGCCCAGACCGGCCCATTGATAATCAAAAAGGCCGTCAGGCAAGCAATTGTCGTTCGAAGCAATTGCCGGGTTGAGCTTTTCATCATTTTTTTCATATTAATGTATCCCCTCAAAAAAGTTAATATTTACCATCTCAATAAAAAACCCACGTTTAACCGCCCTTTGCCGGAGCGGGTGTTTTCGGTTGCAATCAGTGGATAGCCGTAATACACGGTTCCCGTAAAGTTTTCGCCCAGTTCGACGATGGCGCCGCCGCCGACCGAGGCCATTTCACGATCCCGGTGTTCAGTTGACAGAGGCTCTTCGATGCGGGCCTGTCCGTAGTCCGCAAAGACCAGCGGGGCGATCTTGCGGATAAACGGATTCCGCAGGTCTTCGTTGGCGCCGCCGGCGGCATATTCATCGACGCGTGCCTTACGGATGATGTCATACTCGTATTGCAGCGAGGCGAGAATGCCCCCGTCAACGACCATCTCAAATTCATCATAGCCGCGAACGGTGTACATTCCGCCGAACGAGGTCATTGAGACTGGGGCCAGCCGCTTGTTTGGAATGATCCACTGGAAGGCGGCGCTGAGACGCTGCACGTTATTGATATCCAGATACCGGCTGTGGCGCGCGGTGGCGGTATAAATGGCCACATCGCGGTTGGCGCCGGAGCGTGTCAGACCGAAGTCATCCCGATGCGAGCCGTCCAGCGTACTCATCCGCCGGATGCTGAACAGGGTGTCGGATCTGTCGTCGGATCGCGTCAGTTCCGCTCCCCAGCCCCACATCGTCAAGTGCACGTCGCTGGTGAGAAATTCCGGAAACAGCGACGGGGTGATCTTGCTTTGTTGATGGGTCAGCGTGCCGGTGAGGTCGAAGAACCACTTTTCATGCTGGAAGACATTCAGCCGTAACGTGCTGCCGACAAAACTGCCGCGACCGAGGAAACTGATACCGCCTGTTTCGGCGATGCTGAACTCATTATGGCCGGCAAAGATATTCAGCCGCACGCGCGGCGTAAAGAGCGGAAAATCATAGCTGCCAAAGATGGCGTAATCATCAAGCCACGTCTTATCCGGTGTGGTTTGCCAGATGACGGTCAGCCGGTCGTCAAAGCCGAGCAGGTTGGTGTTAATCATCCCCAAACGCGGCCGCCATTGAATATCCTCCGTTCCGGAGTTATCGACCTGAACGAAGAAATGCCAGGGGTTGGCCTCATAGACGCGATATTCCATTGCCAGGCTGTTCGGCTCTTCGCCCTGTGTCACCATCGCCGAGACATAGCGGTCGGGATTGCGATTGAGCAGATTCAGGTACTCGTCCATCGCACGGCGGTTGGCGACTTGACCGGCTTTGACCGGCGACCATTCTTCAACCAGTCCTTGCCGCAGATAGCTTCTCTCGGCCGGCTGATTGTTGACATCATAAAACGAGGAGCCGACCGATGAAACCGAAGCTTCCAGAATGCGAATCGGCAGAATGCCCTGCGACAGTTCTTTGCCGGGTTCGAAGGCGTCGGCGGGGACATAGATATAGATGCCCGCATACCCGCGTTTTTGATAAAGACTCAGCAGATACTGGGGAAACCCCTGAATCGAACGCGCCGAAACCTCTACGGCCGATCCGGGCTGGGCGACAACCGCTTGCAGCGGTCGAAAGTCGTACAGGAACATTCCGAGAGTTTCTTTGTCCGGCGATGCGTCAAAGACGGCGGGGATATTGTCCAGCAGACTATCGGTGGAAATCAGGCTGTTGCCTGAAATCTGTACATGGCTTATCGTGAACCGAGGTGTGGTATCTTCCGGCAAAAGGGCGATCAGTCGGGCAAGGTCGGTTCGACCCCATCGCAGCGGCGGAGCCTTAACAGCGGCCTCTGCTTCCATTTGCTCAAAACGAAGCTGCTCGTCCGTCTTGGGTTCCGGCATGATATGAGTGCTTGCATAGACCCAATGTGGACACAAAATAAACGCAACGAAACTAACTCCCCAAAAAATCAAGCGATTGTCCACAATAACCTCCCTGAAAAAAACCAAAAAAATCCGAAATCAACAGAACACTCCTTTTCTCCCCTCTCCCCCGACATGGCGTGCATTTGTCCCCGCACGCCTATTGTTATTTCATACCTAATCCTCGATGTTAGGATGGATTATACAAATAAATTTCACAAAAATCAAGCGAATTCTATAATTTATTAATAAAAAAAAAGAGAATAAATGAAATCAGTAATAATACCCCTAATAATAAAGAATTTATCGGGCAAACTGGCATCGGTCTGTTCATACGGCCATATTCAGGAGGCGTCCACTCTCCCTGCCGGGTGTTTGACAGGCGGCGCAATACGTCCGGTCGATCAATGACTTCAGAGCGATCAAGAGCGGCAACGGTTCGGCGTCCATTTTTTTTGTGCCGGACGAACAGGAAGGACGCTTCCTGTCCGCCGGTCTCGGCGGCGCCGGTTCTACGACTCGGCATACGACATATTTTTTCATCACGACCCCCATAGAAAACAGTTTTATTACAACGCTGCTCTCACGAAAGGGATTATACCAAAATCGAGATATTGATTCAATCGGACGCGGCATCTGAATAGTCCGCTTCCGATAAAGATCGCCGGTACGTTTGAAAAATCGCACTCTGTCAAGATTCTGCTTGTCAGAATTGCTTCGTTCGGATAATAATTTTTTGAGAATTCGACTCCTGATATGAGGCGATTATGCGGTTGTTGACAAAATGTCCCGGTTGCAGCATCCCCATCGAGCTGTCGATTGCCGACGCCGACCGGCGAAAGCGGTGTCCCCGATGCGGGCGACTGTACTATGTGCCCGATACCGATGCCCTGCGCGACGCGATATCTCTGCTCGGCACGGCACAAACGGACATTTATGTCGATGAAAAAGGCAATGTCTATGGCTGAGGCGGCCTATGGCGGTAATCCAGACCGATAACCTGGGCGTTGACCGGCGTGATCCTCGGCGGCGCAACGCCGATGACCGCCATTCTTTTCCAGATCGCTATTATGATCGCCATCTTCACCGGAACGGCGATCACCGTTTTGCTTGGCATCCGGCTTTGCCGAAAAAGCGGTTTTACTCCGTGGGGAATACTCAACTCCGGCATCTTTCGTTCAGCGAAGTGAGTGACTACGGATTGCAGGTCTTGCAGGGGCGCCGTCCGTTTTGTTCGGCCTCTTGTCGTGTTCCAAATGTCAACGTTGTTTCTGGATTAAGGCGTTTGGCGTGCGAACAGGTGGAGAGATGAAAGACCTTGCTGTTTTTGGCGGCCACGTAAGAGACAGCGGGTGCGGCCTGAGGTTTGACTTGCGGTTTTTCGGTGACGGCGGGCGAAGAGGCGCCCTCGGCGGTTTCCAGACGTATAATGCGGCGAGCCAGGCCCTGTTCGATGAGCAACTGGGCCAGGTCTTTGCCGTCGATTTCGATATCCGCGACCAGGCCAAATGTCCGGCCGCGACGGAGATTGTTCAGGGCAATGGACGGTGCGGCCTCTTGTGATTGGGGTTTGAGGGTTTGTTCAAGAAAGGCAATCACGTTTTTGTCCACGCTTTCGGCGGCGGCCGGCTCGATCCCTTCGAGAACGACGGGGATGTTTTGGCCGATCACGGACGGGAATTCATCGATATCGCAGTAAATTGTGCAATCCGGGGCGATCTGCACCACACGCGAGACGGCGATTGAGCCGTAAGTCTTTGGTACAGCATCCTTTTTAGATGTGGACGCGGGTATTGACGGCGTCGCAGCGGCGACCGCAACAGCCGCACACAAAATCAACCACAGTGGATATCCCTTCATTTTTGTATCTCCCTCGAAAAGTTATTTTTCGACACTATAAAACGGCCCAAACTGCGATGCAAGCAAAAAATATGGCTTGACCGCGGGAGTGTGTGAGAATAGTATCCGGCAGAACATTTTGGGTTTGGATTGGCTATGTTTTTTTACAGACATCAGTTGTCAGTTATCAGTAAACAGTTTTGGAATAAGAGTTTACGTGTTTTGCAAAAGAGATAATTTGGGTTTGTTTGTTCAAGTTCAGCTTCCAACCGCCAGAGGACAGGAGTCAGCAGGTCGAGTTTTGCTTTATAGCCACAGATTAACACTAATTATTACTGATTGACAGAAAGCAGGAGGCAGAGCGTAGAGGATAGAGGGTAGATAGTGAGGGTGGGAAAATAGTAAAAATACGGGACAATTATTTTATGGACGCAATAGACATAAAACACATTCAATATTGGATTTGCGTCGCCCGGTGCATGCGCTTTTGGAATAATATCACACTTCTTGAACCCCCGGCTTGTTGCCTGTGGCTCCCAGATGAGGTCTCTCAGAGGTTTTCGAAAGAACCCAAAGGAGTCAAATCAATTGTGCCGGGAAATATTCTCGCTTACCTATGCGGATTTCAGTCGGAAAATGCTTGAAATCGATGGACAACCCGCTATACTGTCCTAAATTTTAATTTAACCGCAGTTTTGATACAATTAACGCTTTTTGAAAGGATGGTTTACAGTGAAAGGTTTAGGAAAAACTCTGAGCATTGGTTTGCCGGTGCTGGCGATTTCGGCAACCGCCATGGCAGAGGCTGGCGCAACGGCATCGGCATCAGCAAAATTTGCCCCGGCGGCCCCCTTCCTGGCGATGGGGTGTGCAGTGGTGGCATTGATTATGGCCCTCTACTTTTATAAAAAGGTCATTGCGGCTCCGGCCGGCAATGATAAAATGATCGAAATCGCCAATTACGTCCGCGAAGGCGCTTATGCCTATCTCTACCGGCAGTACAAAGTCGTCGCCGTGGTCTTCATTATTTTGGTGGTGATTTTTGCATTTCTGGCCTACAAAGGCGTACAAAACCCCTTCGTACCCGTAGCGTTCCTGACCGGCGGTATCTTCAGCGGTCTCTGCGGCTTCCTCGGGATGAAGACCGCAACCAACGCCTCCTCGCGTACGGCTCAGGGAGCCAGCGAGGGACTTAACCGCGGCCTGCAGGTCGCCTTCCGTTCCGGTGCCGTCATGGGCCTGGTCGTGGTGGGTTTTGGTCTGCTGGATATCGCCCTGTGGTACATCATTCTTGACAAATTCGTATATACGGCCGGACACATGCAGAACGGCCTGGACTTACTCGGGCTTCAGTTGGTCAAACCCGGTATGGATGCCGGACATAAGTTGGTGGAAATTACCACCACAATGATTACCTTCGGCATGGGCGCTTCAACTCAGGCCTTGTTTGCCCGTGTCGGCGGCGGTATCTATACCAAGGCCGCAGACGTCGGCGCCGATCTGGTCGGTAAAGTTGAAGCCGGCATCCCCGAAGACGATCCGCGCAACCCCGCTACGATTGCCGACAACGTCGGCGATAACGTGGGCGATGTCGCCGGTATGGGCGCCGACCTGTACGAAAGCTATTGCGGTTCAATCCTTGCAACCGCCGCGCTGGGCGCCGCCCTGCCGATGGCTGCAATGGAAAAAAGAGGAATTGACCCGACCATGGCGGTACTGGCTCCGATGATCGTTGCCGGGATTGGTATCCTGCTGTCCATCGCGGGTATCTTTATGGTCAAGTGCAAAGAAGGCGCCTCACAGAAGAATCTGCTGGCTGCCCTGTTAAAAGGAACGCTCGGCAGTTCCGTGCTGATCGTTGTCGCGCTGGCGATCATGGCCTTTTTGGGCATGATTACCTGGGGCATTTTCTGGGCCGTGATCTCCGGTCTGGCCGCAGGCGTAATCATCGGTCAAATCACCGAACGCTATACCTCAGATGAATACAAGCCCACACAGGGTATCGCCGATCAGGCCAAGATGGGCCCGGCAACGACGATCATCGATGGTCTGGCGGTAGGCATGTTCTCAACAGGGCCGTCCGTAGTAACCATCGTCATCGGTATTGTTTGCGCCTACACCTTCGCGGGAGGCTTCAACGATGTGTCCATGGGCCTGTACGGCATCGGCTTTGCCGCGGTTGGCATGCTTTCGACACTGGGCATCACTCTGGCAACAGACGCCTATGGTCCCATCGCTGACAATGCCGGCGGCAACGCGGAAATGGCCGGCCTCGGCGCCGAAGTCCGCAAACGCACCGATGCACTGGACTCTTTGGGCAACACCACAGCCGCCACCGGCAAGGGCTTTGCCATTGGTTCCGCCGCCCTGACCGCGATGGCTCTGTTGGCCGCCTATATCGAAGAAATCCGCATCTGGATCGGCCGTCTGGCCCACGAAAGCGCGGATGGCGTTTATTTGGGATTCACAGAAGCCCAGGCAAAAGTGGCTCCCTTTTCACAGTTTGTCGATGTGTATGACCTGACGATTATGAACCCCAAACTCATCTGCGGCCTGTTCATCGGCGCGATGATGGCGTTTGTGTTCTGTGCGATGACGATGAAGGCCGTCGGTCGTGCGGCCGGCGCAATGGTCAACGAAGTGCGTCGCCAGTTCCGCGAGATTCCGGGTATCATGGAAGGCAAAGGCAAGCCGGATTATGCCAGTTGCGTGGCCATTTCCACCGCAGGCGCACAGCGGGAAATGATTGTGCCTTCGGCCATGGCCATTATCGTTCCGGTCATCACCGGTTTGCTGCTGGACGTTGCGGGTGTGATGGGACTGCTGGTCGGCGGCCTGACGGCTGGATTCGTGCTGGCCATCACCCTCAACAATGCCGGCGGCGCATGGGACAACGCCAAGAAGTACATTGAAAAAGGCGCCCACGGCGGCAAGAAGCTGCCCGATGGCACCAAGAACCCCGTCCACGGCGCTGCTGTCGTTGGCGACACCGTCGGCGATCCGTTCAAGGACACCTCCGGCCCCAGCCTGAACATCCTCATCAAGCTGATGTCGATGGTCAGCGTGGTCTTCAGCGGCGTGATCGTCAAGTTTGCACCGATCGTCAGCAACTGGCTTGGTGGCCTCGGAAATTAATCCGTGCGGTTGACGCAGGGCTGGATTTAGAGTATGTTAAAGGGGCGCTCCTGTCGGGGCGCCCCTGTTCTTTTAGCGTTCAGACGACAATCGGATCCAAACCTATATGCAGAAAAAAACAACGAAGAAAGCAGCTTCGGCAGCAAAGAAAACCGTCAAAAAGACGGTAAAAAAAGCTGTAAAAAAAACGACAACCCGAAAACCGGAGGGCGAAACGCCCCCCCAAATCGCTGTCAAGAAGGCCGTCAAAAAGAAGGCCGCACCGCTGCCGAGCGATAAGGCGTTTGCCACAGCCGCGGCACAGATCGCCCGCGACCTGCACTGTCGGGATATTGTGCTGCTGGATTTGACGGGGTTAAGTCCGGCGACGGATTATTTTTTGATCGCCACCGGCACCAGCGACCGCCAGGGCCGTACTGTGGCCGACGAGATCACGATGCTGGCCAAGAAGGAGTACAATCTCAAGTGCTTCGGTACGGCCGGCTACGAGCAGGGCCAGTGGATACTGCTGGATTTTGTGACGGTCGTGGTGCATATTTTCGCCGACAAGTACCGCGATTATTACAACCTCGAAATGCTCTGGGGCGACGCGAAGAAGATTGACTATTGACTATTAGGATGAAGACCAAACACAATATTATCTGTGGTGATGCAAGAGAGATGTCACACGTCTCCGATCGGAGTGTGCAACTGATTGTAACGTCTCCGCCCTATTGGCAGCTTAAAGATTACGGCTCGGAAAATCAAATCGGTTTCAACGATACCTACGAAGAATACATCAACAATCTCAATCTTGTGTGGAAGGAATGTCATCGCGCCCTTGAGGACGGCTGCCGTCTGTGTGTCAACATCGGCGACCAGTTCGCGCGTTCTGTGTATTACGGCCGCTATAAAATCATCCCGATCCGCACGGAAATCATCAAGTTCTGTGAAACCATCGGATTTGATTATATGGGGGCGATTATCTGGCAAAAGGTGACAACCTGCAACACCACTGGCGGTGCGACGATTATGGGGTCATTCCCTTATCCGCGTAACGGCATCCTCAAACTCGACTATGAATTTATCCTGTTGTTTAAGAAACCGGGGAAATCGAAACCTGTTTCACACCCTATCAAAGAAGCGTCTCGCATGACGACAGAGGAATGGAATACCTTTTTTTCGGGGCATTGGAATTTCGCCGGAGAAAAACAGGACAAGCACCTTGCGATGTTTCCCGAAGAGCTTCCCTCGCGTCTGATTCGGATGTTCACGTTTGTCGGCGATACCGTACTGGATCCGTTTTTGGGCAGCGGCACCACGACGCTGGCCGCCAAACATCTGGACAGGAATTCTGTGGGGTATGAAATAAACGAGTCGTTTATCCCCTTGATTCGCAAGAAAGTCGGCGCTGAAAAAGAGTGCTTCTTTGACGATATGGAATTCGTTTTTGCACAAGGTAATAAGGGCAGCGATTACACGGAGCACATCAAGAGTCTGCCCTATCAATTCAAAGACCCGGTCAAGTTTGATAAAAAGATTGACCCTAAAACGCTCCAATTCGGCTCGCGCATTGATCATGAGAAAAAAGACCGACAAGAATATTTTACTGTCAAGCAGGTGATTTCACCTGAAAAAATGATCTTGAATAACGATGTTGCGATTCGCTTGATCGGGATTAAACAAAGTCTTCAAAAAAACGGAAAGGCCGTCGATTTCTTGAGGGAAAAACTGCATGGACAACAGGTCTTCCTGAAATACGACGATCTTAAATATGACGACGACAACAACCTGCTTTGTTATCTGTATTTGAAAAACAAGACGTTTATCAACGCCCATCTATTAAAATATAAGATGGCAGTTGTGGACACCACGATGGAATTTCGACATAAGAATCGCTTTTTGGGCTATGCCGGAGATCAGAATGGCTAAGGAATGGATTCTCAATAGCGTGATGAATCGTTTCCAGTTGAACTTCAAACGCAACGTGGGCGCCGTTTCTGAGGCGATTCGTCAATGCCAGCCGAAAACCGTAGAACAGTGGCAGGAGTACTATTTCGCACACGTTCGTCCACAAGACCACATTGAGGAGTTGGGGCGCAAACTTTATATCAAGATCACCGAGGTCATCGTTGCCGAAATCGAACAAATTACCGAGCTGGACTGCATTGAGTATATGCGCAATCTTGTGATTCACCGGACCTACGACGGGTATATGACGGAAATTACCACGATCTACGGCCAATTGCAGGAACGGCTGGGCGTCGCCATCGAGCCGGCGCCGGATGAATGGGACAGACTGTTTAATGTCGATTTCTTCATCAAAATAAATGCCTCATATATCGGATTGCAGATCAAGCCGGCCAGCAACGTCTCTCAAATTTCGCAAATTTTCAAAGAGCGAACCCTCCAGCTAAAAACCCACGAAAAATTCACAAAAAATTACGGAGGCAAGGTGTTTTATGTCTTTTCGTTGAAACAGGGAAACGTCAAGATCATTCAAAATACGGATGTCATCGCGGAAATCCAACAAGAAATAAAGCGAATACAAAGTCTATGAAGAAACTGACGGACATATTGGAAGAAAGGGTCTCGCAGGCTATCAAAGAAGTCTGCGGGCAAGCGTATCCGGCGATGGTGCGGGCGGCGGCGGATGGGCGGTTCGGGGATTATCAGGCCAACGGGGTGATGGCGGCGGCCAAGGCGGTCAAGTCCAACCCGCGGCAACTGGCCGAGCGGGTGGTGGCGGCGATGGAGATTGCCGACCTCTGTGAGCCGCCGGAAGTGGCCGGGCCGGGGTTTATCAACCTGCGGCTTAAGGATAGCTTTTTGGCCGAGCGGCTGCTGGGGATGCACCGGGACGCGGCGCGGCTGGGCATCGATAAGGCCGAGACGCCGAAAACCGTTGTCGTGGACTATTCCGGGCCGAATATTGCCAAAGAGATGCACGTTGGCCACCTGCGCAGCACCATCATCGGCGACTGCATTGCACGACTATACGAGTATGCCGGACACACCGTTATCCGCCAAAACCACATCGGCGACTGGGGCACGCAATTCGGCAAAGTAATTCTTGCCTTATGGCATATTTGTATGGCAGAGAATCTACACAAAACAGAGAAACCATATTACGATCTCAATCTGCCTGACGACCAAAATGCAACTGTTTTCTTTAATCAAATAGTAAATCGTCATCAGAACGATTGGTGTGCAGATTCAAAATTTGTCGAAGGGGATGGCGAACTATATTTCCGCCCATTTTTGGACGAATTTTCTCTGAGAAGTAAAACTCTTTGGCCAGTTCTTTTGAAGGCGTATCAATATGTAAATTTACTCGACGAAGCTTTTAAGGGAATGAAGCGTACTATTAAAACCCGTGAGAAGATTGAAAATGGTCAATTTGTCTATAAAGAAATTTCTTATGAGTCGCTTTCACGTTACATAACTTATATGCTTCAACAAGGGGGACAAGATAATGAACAGGAACGAAAAGCATGGAGTTGTGTAAAAGAAATTACGATGCAGCATTGCGCTGAAATTTACAAGCTTCTCAATGCTACACTTGAACATCCTCGTGACACTCGTGGAGAAAGCGATTACAATGACAAACTTCCACAGATTGTAATCGATCTGAAGGCGAGAGGACTGGCGACAGAGTCGGATGGTGCGATTTGTGTGTTTCCGGAAGGGTTTAAGAACAAGGAAGGCGATCCGCTGCCGTTTATTATTCAAAAGAGTGATGGGGCGTTTTTGTATGCGACGACGGATTTGGCTGCGCTAAGATATCGCCTTCATGGAATCGAATATCAAGGTCAAAATTACCAAGCTGATAGGGTGATTTATGTGACCGATGCGCGGCAGGCGCTGCATTTTCAGATGCTGTTTGCCACGGCCAAGCTGGCTGGGTGGGTCAAGGACGGCGTTGTGCTCGAGCATGTGACGTTCGGGACGATGCTGGGTGAAGACGGCAGGCCGTTTAAGACGCGGACGGGCGGGACGGTCAAGCTTAAAGACCTGCTGGACGAGGCCATCGAGCGGGCGACGGCGGTGGTTGAGAAAAAAAACCCTGACCTGCCCGCCGAGCAAAAGGTAAATATCGCCAAGGCCGTCGGCGTCGGTGCGGTCAAATATGCCGATTATGCCAACAACCGCAACAGCGATTATGTCTTTAGCTTCGACAAGATGCTGGCGATGGAGGGCAACACCGCCCCGTATATGCAGTACGCCTACGCCCGCATCAAATCCATCGAGCGCAAGGCTACGGGCAAGGACGTGGATATTGAAAAGGAACTGGCCGGGATTGCGTCCATGACACTGGCCGAGCCGGCGGAGAAAGATTTGGCCAAGCTGCTGGTGCGGTATGATCAGGCGATTGCCGCGGCGATGGCGGAGTGCCGCCCGAATTACCTGACCGGCTATCTGTACGATGTCGCACAGGCGTTCAGCCGTTTCTATACGACCTGCCCGGTACTGACGGCCGACCCCGAAAGCCGCCCGGCCCGGCTGCTGTTGTGCGATCTGACCGCCCGCACCATCCGCCACGGCATGAGCGAACTATTAGGCATTGAAGTTGTTGAGCAAATGTAATTTTTTAACCGCGGATTGCGCGGATTTTCGCGGATTATTGATAGAAGGGAAGAAAAATGCAGATTACACACAAAACAATTTCGGTTCGGACGAACCGGCGGTGTCAGATGATTGACATCACCTCGCAGGTGGCCGAGGTGGTCAGCGAAAGCGGTATTCAAAACGGGACGGCGATGGTCTTCTGTCCGCACACTACCGCGGCGATTACCATCAATGAAAACGCCGATCCGGACGTGCAGCACGATCTCCTGCTGACGCTGGAGGAACTGCTGCCGAAAAACCGCCCCGGCTATCGCCACTGCGAAGGCAACAGCGACGCCCACGTCAAGACCTCACTGGTCGGCACCAGCGAACTTGTGATGATTCAGGACGGCAGGTTGACGCTGGGGACGTGGCAGTCGGTGTTTTTCTGTGAATTTGACGGCCCGCGCTCCCGCACCGTCTATATCCAAATCACCGGGCAATAAAGTGGAAACTGAAATCACAGATTTCGCAGATTACACAGAAAAAATCTGTGAAATCTGTGTAATCTCTGTATCCGGAATAAGCTGTTACGCTTTCTTTTTCGGCGGGGTCAGGCCGAGTTCTTTCATCACCTTCTGCATATCGTCCCAGACGCGGCGGCGGTTTTCGAGGGTGTAGCTGCGCAGGAGGTACGCCGGGTGATAGGTGGGCATCAGCTTGGCAGGCGGGCAGGTCGGGGAGAAGCGGTATTCGATGAATTGGCCGCGGAGTTTGCCGATTGGCTCGTCGGTTGCCAGCAGTGTGCGTGCGGCGTGGGCGCCCAGCGCCACAATCACCTGCGGGGCGAGCAGTTCAAGCTGACGTTTGAGATAGGGGCTGCACGCCTGGATTTCATCGGGTTTGGGGTCGCGGTTTTCCGGCGGGCGGCACTTGACGATATTGCCGATAAAGACATCATCCCGCGTCAGCCCCATTGCGGTAATCATATCGGTCAGCAGCTTGCCTGCCCGGCCGACAAACGCCAGTCCTTGGGCGTCCTCGTCCGCTCCCGGCCCTTCGCCGATGAAGACCAGCCTGGCCTTCGGATGTCCCTGTCCGGGTACGGCGTGGGTGCGGGTTGCGCCCAAGCGGCATTTCTGGCATTGGCGGACGACGGCGGCGATTTCGTCGAGGGTGGCATACGTTTCGGTTGCGGCGGCAGTTGGTTTCATCGTCTCTTCGTCCGAAATAGGCATAGGGGTCTCGGCAATCGGATGTGGGCCGCGAACGCTGAAATCGCCCGTATAAAAAGCATCCAATTCCAGGTGCCGTGTCAGAATGGATTTTGTTCCTTGACTCATCATAGGGCAAATTGTACGTCAACCTGCGGTCAAACTCAACCGCAAAGTCGCTTCGGAAACGATCAGCGTGACGGGCCGAGGGAGTAGAGCGTATAATCTGCCGGATTAAACGCCTTCAAGACGCTGTGTACATCCTCAAGCGTTACGGCACGGAGACGGGCGATATCCTGCTCGACCGCGAAATATTCCTGTCGATACACCCAGTTAAAGCCGAGGTTGATCAAACGGCCCATCGGCTGCTCGCTTTTGAGGGCAACGGAGCTGAGGACTTTGTTGCGAGCCGCTTCCAGCTCGGCCGGTTCGATGCCGTTGGAGGCCACTGTCGCAAAAAGGGTGTTGAGGATGTCCTCGACCTGTGCGGCGTTTTCCGGATCGCAGCAGACATAGCTGCAAAACGCCCCCGTCGCATCCATCGCCGCCAGTTCCATAAAGGCGGTATCGGCAATGGCCGGATCGACCAGCGACCAGAAATACCGCGATCCGCTGTGATCGCCCAGAATGACGCTCAGCAGTTTGGCGGCGTACCAGCGGTCGTCCTGCATCGAGACCGAATCACTGTACATCGCCAGATGGCGACGATTCAGGCCGGTCTTTTGCTCATAGACTTTTTGGATGGCGCCGCAACAGGGAGGCGTCAGACGGCTCGTTTCCTGCCGTGTCCACGCTCCGCATTGCCGCTGGACTAACTGACAAAGCCGGTCAAAATCAAAGTTGCCGCAGCAGGCCAGCGTCATATTGTTCGGCGCGTAGCGTTTGTTAAAGTACGCCCGCATTTGTTCGGCGGTCAGACCGGTGATGCTGTCCACTGTGCCGAGGACGCTGTTGCCGCACGGGTGCCCTTCGAAGAACAATTCCCGCCCGCGGTCAAACACCAGAAAATCCGGCATATCCAGATACATCGCGATCTCTTCGAGGATGACCTGTTTTTCCATATCGAAATCATCCTGACGCAGCGTCGGCCGCATCAGTTGTGCCCATAAATCAGCAACCGCCTCCAGATATTCCGGCAGCACCGCGGCGTAATAGACGGTGTTTTCTTCGCTGGTAAAGGCATTGAACTTGGCGCCGAGCCGGTCGAACGCCTCATTGACCTCCAGCGGCGACAGTGTTTCGGTGCCCTTAAACAGCATGTGTTCCAGAAAGTGGGACACGCCGCTGATCTGGGGCGTTTCGTCGCGCGAGCCGGTGCGGACAAAAAAACCGACCGCCGCCGACTGGGCGTCGCCATTGATTTCGCCGACAATCGTCAGGCCGTTGTCAAGTTGTCTGTGTTTGAATTCCATTGTGTCAGACTCGTATTTCTTTGGGGCCGATGGTGACGGCCGTAAAGGTTTCAAAAGGATGCCGCTGCAGAAAGTTGCCGACCGAGCCGGTGGTCAGGCCTTCGATGGCGTCGCGAATTTCTTCGAGCGGGCGGACGCGGCCGAGCAGAAAAAAATCGCCGGCGATGCCCGCCGAGCGGGCGACGGACGATTCGCTTTGCATAATCAGCGAGCTTTTAAGCCCGACTTTGGCCCGCTGCAATTCATCTTCGGTCACACCGTCTTTGAGCCGTTGAAACTGCTCCCAGGTGACATCCAGCGTTTGCTGGGCTTTGTCGGGCGTGGTGCCGGCGTAGCAGGAAACACCGGCATAATCTTTGAGTGTGTGGTACTTGGCGCCGACGGCGTAGCACAGGCCGCGTTTTTCGCGCACCTCGGTGAACAAGCGGCTGCTCATACTGCCCGACAGCACCGACACCGCGGCCATTGTTTGATAATACGCCCCCGCGCTGATCGGCGGAATTTCGGTCATCAGCCCGATATGCACCTGAGCGCCTTCGTTGGGATGGTGTACATAGCTGCGCGGCTTGGGTGTCGGCTCAAGCGCGGTGGTTGCCCGTTTGCCGCATGCGCCGAATCGCGTTTCGACCAGACGGCAGACGGCGTCAAAATCGTAACGTCCGGCAATGGAAAAAATCATCCGCGAGGGATCCGCCAACTGTGCGGCGATCTGAGCGCCTTGTGCTGCGGTCAGCGCTTCCAGTTCGGCTTCTTTTCCCAGGCCGGGCCGCCCGTAAGGGTCGGGGTAGTACTGTTCATACAGCATGAGCATCACCTTGCCGCGCGGGTCGTCATCCAGGCCTTGCAATTCCTGAATGGCCAGTTTGCGAGACAGCTCGAACTGATCAGGTTCCAGCCGCGGCGTGAGCAGAATATCGGCGAAGAGATTGATGGCCGCGGCCAGATTGCCCGCTTCCATCGCCGCATTGAGGGTCAGGTGATCGGCATTGACGGTGGTGTTATGGTGGATACCGAGGCTGTCCAGCGCGTCGATGAGTTGACGGCTGTTGCGACTGCCGGCCCCGCGAAACAGCCAGTCGGCCAGCACCGCCGCCGCCCCGCAGCAGCCATTCGGCAGCCACGCCGCCCCGCCCGGCGTCAACAGGTGGAAGGACGCGGATTGAACATACTCCATGCGTTCGCCCACCAATGTCAGGCCGTTTTCAAGTTGATAAAAATCAAGTTTGGTCATTGACGACTCTCTACCTTCTATTACCTATCATCTATTTTCTTCTCACACTCACGCCACAGCCGTTTCGGTTTCATTGCCCGCCTCCTCAAACTGCACGCTGATCTTCTTGCTGACGCCCTGTGTCTGCATCGTGATGCCGTAAAGTACATTGGCGATGCCCATCGTCCGCTTGGAGTGCGTGATAACGATAAACTGCGACTGGGCCTGAAACTCCTTGACAATCAGGTTAAATCGTTCGTTATTGGCTTCGTCCAGGGCCGCGTCCACCTCGTCCAGCACACAGAACGGCGAGGGCTTGCTTTTGAAGACCGCAAACAGCAGGGCGATGGCGGTCATCGTCTTTTCGCCGCCGCTGAGCAGGCTGATCGTGCGCGTCTCTTTGCCGGGCGGGCGTGCGACGATTTCGATACCGCTTTCGAGGATGTCCTCCGGGTTTTCCAGAATCACATCCGCCTTGCCGCCGCCGAACAGCTTGCGGAAAAGCAACTGGAAGTTCATCCGCACCTGCTCAAAGGTAAGCTCGAATTTTTCCTTGCTTTCCTTATTGATGCGGGCAATCAACTGTTCCAGTTGGGTCTTGCTTTGGTTCAGGTCCTCCACCTGTGCGGCCAGGAATTCATAGCGTTTTTCGAGGTCTTCCTGCTGGTCGATGGCGTCCACGTTGACGTTGCCCAGCCGCTCGATTTTGCCGCGCAGGTCGGCGATTTCCTGACGCACCAAATCCCAATCCACGTCATCGTCGCGGAACGATTCATACGCGGTTGCCAAATCAATCTGCAATTCTTCCTGTACACGCACGAGCAGGTCTTCTTCTTTGACCTGAAGCTGTCCCAACTCCAGTTCCAGCTTGCGGACATTTTCTTCGACGGTCGCCTGCTCTTCGCGAAACTGCCGTAAGTGAATCTCCATCTGTTTGCGTTCGGCGGTGAGTTGTTCGATTTCCCGGTGAAGCCGGCGGCTGTTTGTTTGGGCCGTTTCTTTGTCGCCGAAAAGCTCCGACACCGAGGCCTCCGTCGCCAGAATCGTGCGTTCGGCCTGCAAAATCTGCTCATCGCTGCCGAGCGCCTCGGTGCGGGCCGATTCGATGGCCGTGCGGCCGTGCTGAAGCTGGCTTTGGACGGCGCTGATCCGCTGATTGATGGATTTTTGCTGTTCCTGAATTTGGCTCAGGCGGATGCGTGCCTCGGTCAACTCGGCGTTGCGGGCGTGTCGGATTTGGCACTCCTGGTCGAAACGCGCCTGCAGCGATTCGATGTGGGCGTTGCGCTGGCGGTTGATTTCTTCCAGTTCGTCGAGTTTTTGACGGGAGAGATGCTCTTTTTGCACCGATTCCCGGATTTCTTCTTCGAGTACCCGAATTTCTTCGGCAATGAGAGGCTGCTCGTCCGTGAGCCGTTTGATATTGGTCTCAAGGATACGCAACTGAGATTCGGCATCCACTTTTTCAGTGTTGGCCTCATAAATACTCGTCCGCAGTTCCTTGCATAGCCCGGCCAGATGGTCATTTTTATGTTCGGTCTCACCCAGCGCCGACTCGGCGTTGTGAATGGTCTGATTCAGCCCTTCCAACTCCTCTTCAAGCTGAAGGATGCGGCTTTTTCTGGAGATCAGTCCGTCGGTTTTGCCCACCGGGCCGATGGTCAATGTGCAGCCGCCGCCGAAGACTTGTCCGTCCGGCGTGACAAAGCGATACGCCGGGCCGAGTCGTCCGGCCAGTTCCATGGCCGTATCCAGCGACTGCACCAGCAGTGTTTTTCCCAGAAGGCTCCAGAACAGCGGTGCAAATCGGCCGTCACATCGGATAAACTCCGCCAGCCGTCCCAGCACGCCGGGACAATCGGACAAATCGGCGCTGTCTGCAAACGGCTTCAGCTTGTCCATACAAATCACACGAATCCGGCTGTCCAGTGTCGCCTGAATCGCGGCGTCCTGCAAAAACGCCCCGGTGCTGTTGACCAGCAGCGCATCGGCAAATCCCTCCAACGCCGCCTCAACGGCCTGAGCGTATTCGGTTTGTGCCACGACGGCGTCGGCAACGATCCCGTCCAGATACGCGCGTCCGGCGTCCTGAACGGCCAAAATGTCTTTGAGCGACTGGCTCAGCCCCTGTCGGCGTGTTTCCATATCGCGCAGCACGTTCAGTTCCCGCATCACCGCGCTGCGTTGTTCTTTGGTGGCGGCGATGCGGTCGGTCAGCCGAAGGCGTTCATCGCCGACTGCGTCCATCTCGGCACGCTTTTCATTCAGACTCTGCTGAAGCCTTGACAGCACAGAAAGAATCTCTTCAAGCCGCGACTGGTACTGCGCTTTTTCGGTCAGCCAGCCGGCGAGCTGCTGCTCGGTTTGCGACGCCTTGCCGCTCAGTCGTGTCTTTTGTCCCGAAAGATTGTTGCGATAATTTCCGAGGCTCTGAATTTCATTATGAAGCTGGGCGGTGCGGCGGACAATGTCGATGATGCCGGATTTTTCATCTTCCAACTCCGTCTGTAAATCGGCGCAGCGGGCGTTGATGTCCGCAAGGCTCGCCTGCAAGTGCTCCAATTGAGCGGCTTGCTCTTTATGCTGCTGCTGATTGCCCAGCAGGTCGTTCCGGCAGGCGCCCATCTCGGCCGAGAGTTGGCGCGTTTGGGCCGTGAGCTTGCGAATCTGTTCGGATGCGTTTTTTTTGCGGTCTGTCAGTTCGTCAATGCGGCTTTTCAAAAAGCCGATGCGCTCCAATTGCTGTTCGATTCGGCTGCGCGCCGAGATCAGCGTGCCGTCCCAATGATTGATTTGACTTTCGGTTTCCATGATGCCGCCGGTCAACTGGCTCATCGCCGCATCGCAGCGCGACACATTGGCGGCGACGGCGCTGAATCGATCCTGCCAACCGGCCAGATCAGACTGTTTGCCTTTTCGTCCGGTGATGATCTTGTTGTATTCCGACAGCGAGAAATTGACGCGAAGCTCTTTGAGTTGGTGGCTGTATTCAAGATAGTTGCGGGCCTTGCCAGCCTGAAGCTTGATGCTGCGGAGCTGTTTTTGCACCTCGTTGACAATGTCGGCCAGACGCAGCAGGTTTTGCTCGGTGCGCTCGAGTTTGCGCAAGGCCTCTTTTTTGTGGGCCTTGAATTTGCTGATGCCGGCGGCTTCTTCAAAAATGAAGCGGCGGTCCGCCGTTGAGGCCTTCAGGAGTTGGTCGATCTGTCCCTGCTCGATGATCGAATAGGCGCTGACGCCGACGCCGGTATCCATAAACATCTCGCGAATATCGCGCAGCCGGCAGCTTTTTCCGTTAATTTGGTAGTCGCTTTCGCCGCTGCGAAACAACCGCCGCGAAATGAGCAGGTCATCCTCTTGAAGCCCCAGCCCGCGCACGTCCGAAAAATGCAGGCTGACCTCGGCCATCCCGCTGGGTTTTCGACTGCCGGAACCGCTAAAGATCACATCGGCCATTGCGCCGCTGCGGAGGCTTTTGGGGCTTTGGTTGCCTAAAACCCACTTTAGTGCATCCACAACATTGCTTTTTCCACACCCGTTCGGCCCGACAATCGCCGTAATCGGGTGGCTGATTTTCAGTTCCGTCTTGTCCGCAAAGCTCTTAAAGCCGTTGATAACGATTTTTTCGAGTTTCATTCCTCTTCCTCAGCGAAGCTCGGCTGCATTAACATTTATATGAATCATTTCAGTATTATCGGTCTGTCGAGAGGTTTTTCTCAACAGGGATTGGCCAAAAAGCACACTATTTATTACAAATCTTGAAAAATCGCACTTGCCGTCGTTATCGGCCCTTGCAGATAGACCGCATCAATAGCCTTCTGTTTACACATCTTTTCAAGGATATCAATAATCTGGCAATACGGAAGCGCAAGCCCGGGCAGTGTCGTGGTCCCTTTCGGAGTTTCGGGCGATTCGCCCATCGCCCGTATGAATTGCGAGATATCAAACCCGCTGGGAATCGGACCGATGACACGCGGCCGAATGGGATGGGTTCTGGAAATCGAGATAAACCGGTCGCCGGGACGGACGTTGACCGTAACCTCCCCGTTATCCGACCGGAAAAAAATATTTTCGGCACAGCGGACAGGCGCCCCGAAAATCACAATACCGGGTCTGTCGCTACGGAGCGCATAGATTGCTTTGGGGCCGGCACAATTGACCCTGTCCACAAAAAAATAACCTCCCACCAGCGATCTGGAGACAAATTCGCTTTTTGAGGCAAGCGCCGTTTCGTATGCGACCAGCCGAAGATTGAAATCGTCCTGTGCGAGGGCATGGAGCAGGATGGGTTCGGCGACATTGCGACGCGCATTTCGACCGATCGTTCGCAGGGCGTCGCTTCGCCAGGGCGAGTGCGGGTCAAGAACAAGGTCGCGCAAAATCGGCAGTGCGCGATTGTCGTCGAGGTTGAACATACATCTCGCGGCGTGAAAACGCACGGCGTCGTCGTCGGATTTCAGCAGGGGGGCCAACTTGTCCAACGCCGCCTTGCCGATGGCCTCCAGTGCTGTTTCAGGGAGAAGTTTATCAGGCAGATTCCGGAGCCTGTCAATTAACTCGGCAATACGCTGCTTTTGGAGCGCGGGTTGATCAGCCAGATACAATTGACGAATCATCGTCACAAAACGGACTTGGTCGGTGCGGTGTTTTTCAGGGATCGACAGCAGAATCTCGCCGGGTGAAACGGCATTGGCCGTTTTTGCCCCGAAGCGTTCATTAATGCGATTGCGAATGGTGCTGGCGGCGACAAAGTCCGGCTGATTCAGCAGCAATGAGACATTGGTACTGCTGAGCGGATGACCGCCGCCGAGAATGTACCAGTTTGGCGCATCAGCCGGGCGGCTGCGGTCGGCAAAAATCGGCCCCTGCGCCCGGGCGATGGTTTTGGCGTATTGGTTGAACTGCGTAAAACGGCTCAACTCTTTCAGATCGGTCGTATAAAGATGGCCGCCGGTCAGCGAGGTGGTCTGCGTGCTGGACAGCGGACGCACCACCACATCAAAGCTCTGTCCGGCTGCGGCCATCGGCGGGATCACGCCCAGCACTTCGACGACCGCCGTATCGAGGCTGTCGATGAATTGACGGGGGTTGATCGTGCCGGCGTCGGGAAGCTGCTGCCAGATGTATTTTTCCAGTTCCTGACGCAACGCCGGGGGGCATTCGGCCGAGCCGGTGCCGAACAGGCCGGCGACAATCCCGAAACCGCGCACCGCGACCGCGGGCGAATCGACCACACGAGCCAAATCGCCAACGGTGTTGTCAAAATTGACCGGTGTCGGCTGTTCCGGTTCAGGGGCAGAGGCACAAGAAGACAGCACACCGACTAAAGAAGCCATCGCCATAACCCACAGGATTTTTTTCATTGTATTAGCCCTTTCAAGCCAGGAGTGCCGCCGCTTGACAGACACAAAACCTACAATAGAGTAGGCGCACCGGCACTTAACGTCAAGTTTTTTTCTGCTGAAATAGTGGCAATTTCGGGTGAAACTACAATATATTGTGTTTTTAGCAATAATGGAGAATTGGGTACCGGGACAAACTTGGTGCCGTCGGAAATCTACCCAAGGTGTGAAGAATAGGACCCTTGTAAACAGAAAAGCAACATATAAACCAGACTTGAGACGGCCCGACTATAGAGCAGATTTTTTGTCGTTACGCGGTCAGGGCATACATCTGTTGGTCGCGGATTTCCTGTGCGATCTTAAATCCCGCATCGAGCGAAAGCGAAAAAACAGGGTCTAATTCGTCATTTATTTGGTGTTCCTGCAAGAAACTTTCCGCCAGGGATGTGGCATTCGTAAAGCCGTTCTCGCGAATCTTGTGACGCATCCAATCGAGTACTTGATTTTCAGTCATAGATCATCTCCAAACAGAACAACCGTGGTGCGACTTGTGCCGCTCGTCCTCTCTTATCGTCATTATTGGGTTGTTCGGTTGAATATTTCTAATTAGCACACAATAAGGATATGCAAAGGGCAGAATTAAGCCTTGCGGTATCCGTGGTTTATGGCGACTTCTCTGCCTAATAGACAGAGCTTGTGTGTTTTTTGTGCGTCGGTTAGAGACGATAATACTGTTCCCACTCTTTTCGTGGAGGCGGCCCGGCCAGCAAGGCATTGGCGGCCTTATCGTTGGTAATCTGTTTGCTTTCCGGGTCGAAGATCAGCGTCTCGGCGGTTTGCTGGGCAATTTTCCCCAAGCAGAACATCTGGGTCAGCGGCCCGGCCACATCCAGCGACGAACGGCATTCTTCCTGCCCCTTAACCGACAACAGGAAATTGATGTGATGATCTGATGCGTCCAGTGAGAGCCGGGGAAGATCGGGTTGCAGTTCGACGCGTTTACTTTCGGGAATAATCCGCAATGGGTCGTGGTGCGTACCGCCGTAAAACGTCAGATTTTTGGAATATATCAGCTTGCCGTTGGTCTGGAGACGGCGTCCTTCCAGCTCCGGCGGCGTTTCAGGGCGATTCTCCGTTCCATCGTACCAGAAGACTTCGACCGGGGGCTTGTCGCCGCGCGCGGGAAAGTCAAAACGAAGCGTCGTGGCCTGCGGGAAAATAAATTCACTGTGACCGTCCACCCGCTCCGGCTCGACTTTTGTCGGCAACCCCAGATCGAGGAAGCGGTGAGCCGTATCCAGAATATGCGCCCCCCAGTCGCCCAACGCGCCGTTGCCGTAGTAGAACCAACTGCGCCACTCGGCCGGATGATACAAACGGCTGAACGGCTTCATTTCGAGGCCGGCATGCCAGAGGTCCCAATCCAGTGTTTGCGGCACCGGTTCGCCGTCGGGATAGCTTTCAATCTTCCAGCCATGCCATCGCCGCGGGCTGTTCATAAAGGCCACTACCCGGGTGACATCTTTAATGATACCGGCCTCCGTCCAAGCCTTAAATTGATGGTAATTGGCGCCGGAATGTCCCTGGTTGCCCATTTGTGCGACGACGTTATGCTTTTTCGCCGCCGCCATCAGAAGCTCACATTCCTGAAACGTATTGGCCAGCGGCTTTTCAATGTAGATATGCTTACCGAGGGCCATTGCCATCATCGCAATCGGAAAATGGGAATGATCCGGCGTGCCGATGGTCACCGCGTCGATCTGGCTGCCCATTGCGTCGAACATCTTCCGGAAATCCTGAAATCGCCTGGCGTCGGGAAATTGTTCAAGTGTCTGAGCAGTCAATCGGCTTCCCATATCCACATCGCAGACCGCAACAACATTGGTATGTTCAGAGCCGCCGATGGCTCTTGCGATATCGCCGCCCCTGTTGCCAAGGCCCACACAGGCCAAGTTGATTTTCTCATTGGCCGATATTTTTTTGGCGTTGGCCAAACTCGCGCGCAGCAGAGACGGGCTAAGAGATACCGCCACGGCACTTGACAAAAAAGCTCGACGATTCACATTATTGAAGCTGATCATTGTCGTGTTCCTGATTTCTGCGGTTCCAATTTATTTGAAGAGTACGGATAATCAATATATGTTATGATCTTTTTCACGAGATCACGGTTCGTTTTTGAGTTCTTGAACGTCTATGTCTTTTATTAATTATTGATTACACATTTCCCACAAAAAATTATACCATCCGCCCGGCGGAATTCAATGCAAATATTGACAACGGTGGTTTTTTTATTCTGCGTGGACTTCGTGAAAAGCACTGTACAGTGTGTTTTTGACATTCGTTTTAGAAGGTTCCGTCGAAGATGGCCTTTGTGATGTCATTGATGGCGGTTCTGGTTTCGGAATTACCGCCTTCTGTCAGGATGGAAAAAATGATGTCGCCGCGAAGGGTTCGACAGATGCCAGAGAAAGTGCGGACGTTGGCAATGTAACCGGTTTTGCCATTAATTTTGCCGCGGTAGGGGGGGTGCTGGAAGAATCGCTGGATCGTTCCGTCGTTTCCCGCCTCCGCTAAAGTTGCCAGATAGCGGTCGGCGTAGGGCTTTTGGTATATATCCTGCAGAACGGCGACGAGGACATTACAGGAGAGGCGGTTATTTCGGCTCAACCCGCTGCCGTCATCCAGCGTGAATTGTGCATCGTCCACACCGAGGGCATTCAGATAACGCTCAACAAGCTTAAGACCGTGCGGCCATTCACCGTTGATGCGGCCTTGTGTGTGTTCAGCGGAGATGGTTTTAATCAGGCTTTCGGCGGCCAAGCCGAGGCTGTCTTTATTGCAACGGTCGAGAACATCCCAGATGGAATTCGAGAAGGTGTGCACTATCTTGAGGTCGGTTTCCTGTTGGATGTACTTCTGGACGATTTGACCGCTGATGGTGATGCCGGCATCTCGCAGATGCCGTACCAGCAGATTGGCAAACAGACCAGCAGGCCGTTCGATGGCCAAGTCAAAGCCGGCGGATTGATTGAGATTGCCGCGGATAGAGATGCGATTGGCCGTTGTGGTGCGATACCCGCCGATGGCGCTGTTGCCGCTGGTGATGAGTTGGAGTTGGTTGATAAGAGTCAGATAGTTGTTGTCGGGATCCATTCGCAAAACGGCGGCGCTGGCCTGTCGGGAGGCGGTGATGCGAACGCAGTTGCGGTTGTAATTAAGGCCGCTGGTCTCACAGGCATACCACTGATTAAGTTGGTCGGCGGGCCATGAGGGATGGACGCGGTTGAGATCGAAGAAAAAGCTGTCGATGATGACATCGTCGAAGCGGGTCAAACCACGATCTTTGAGCAGTTGGACGATGTGTTCAAATATCCAGCCGGGGTTGCGGTCGTGACGCTGGTCGATCTGTGGATCGCCGAGGACGGGATCACCGCCGCCGATAACGACAAGGTTATTGCCGAGAAGGGCGATGCGCGTCTTGAATTGGTAATCGGGGCCGAGATAATGCAGCGCCGATGCGGATGCGGTCAGCTTCATATTTGAGGCGGGAATCATCGGCTTATCCGCATTCCGGTGGTAGAGGATTTTGCCGTCGTCAGCGCTGACCGCAAGGATGGCAAACTCGGCGTTTCGCTGATCAGCGCGGTTGATGATCTGCGAAATCGTATTGGCTTGTCCCGCCGCGTAAAGCGACAGAAGAATAATGAGTTGTAGGTATATGCGTTTCATCATGCGGATTTTTTAACATATTGCAGCGGGAGATTCAAGCCGAAGCCGAAAAAATTCAAAATCAATTGAATTTTTTCGGGGCGATTTCGGGTATGGTTAGTCCCGGTGTGGTCAAAAAAGCGCCAAGCCGCTCCATTGTTTGCATAAATTTTTCATAGTTCGAGGGCTTGACGATGTAGCAATTACACCCGACTTGATAACAGTGATTGATCTCGCTCGGATCGTCGGTGGTGGTGAGCATAAAAATGGGAATTCTTTTAAGGATGGGATGGGATTTGATCTTTTCCAGCACCGTAATGCCGTCCATTTTCGGCATTCGAATATCCAGCAGAATCAGCAGAGGACGGTGGACATTTTCGGATTCGCAGGACTTGCCGTTTTCGAGAAAATCCAGAACTTCCTGGCCGTCTCGGAAACGCATGATGGGTTCGGTAATACCACCCCTGAGGAGATTACGCTCGATCAAAGCAAAATGCCCGTCATCATCTTCGGCAACCAGAATCATTGCTTGGGTGCTCATATCAAAGCCCTTTATTTTGTAGGATCGTTATGTTGCCTGATAAACGTTTCCTTGGAACAAGATATTGCATTTTTCGGCAAATTTCAATATCGATTATCAAACATTTTAGTAAAAAATATACAACGCTGAAAATAAACGATAAGTCATTTTTAATAAATGAATTATGTTTAATTCAAATAGGCGCATGAAAAAGTCTTGTTTTTCTTAAACAAGCCGTCTTGACAGCGTCCGGCCAGACTGATATAGTCTAATCTGTAAGGGAGTGATAAAACGAGCATGATTTTGTCGGCTTTCTTTGCCGTGGCGGGCTTCCGGAATGTCAGTGGATGAATGTTCCGGAAGCTTTTTTTACATAAGTCCTTTAGGGAAAACACGATGGAAAATGGGGTCGCCGTCAGACATAAGGGGGTTTTCACGGCTGAGGTGTTGAGCAATCAGCAAATCCGCGAATGCTATTATCGCCTGAATCTAGTCTTGGACCCCATCGGCAGCCGCTTTTTTGAGCATGTGGTGCCGGGCCAATTCCTTGAGATTGACCTGTCCGGGCTTTCGCTTCCGCCGGAGCGGCACATTCCCGCTGAATTGCGCGATATTGCGGCCAGACAGGTGCTGTTACGCCGGCCGTTCAGCTTTTCAGATGTGGTGACGACCCCGACACAGGATGGACCGTGCGTAAAGCTGGAGATTGTGTATTGTGTGCTGGGGCCGGCGACTCTGCGAATGATGACGCTCAAGAGCGGCGATGTGCTGAGCCTGATCGGGCCGTTGGGCAACGGATTTAAGATTTTCCAAACGCTCAAGCTGGCGGTGTTGATCGCCGGCGGGATGGGGGCACCGCCGCTGCTGCATCTGGGCGGGTATCTGCGACGGCATTTTCCGGCCGTGGAGACGATCTGCTTTGCGGGGGCCAGAAGCTGTGAGGATTTGCCGTTTACGCTGAAGATTGGCAATTTGACAGGGCTGGTGGTGGATGAGTTTGATACGCTGGGGGTCGCCTCGCAGGTCGCCACGGACGACGGTTCGGCGGGGTTTAAGGGATTTGTGACTGATTGTGTACGGCACTGGCTGGAGAATCATACCATAAAGCCTGAAGAGACAATGATTTTTGCGTGCGGTCCGGAGCCGATGCTGGCCGGGGCGGCGCGGCTGGCGGCGGATTTCGGGCTGGCCTGCCAGGTGAGCATGGAGCGGATGATGGCCTGCGGCATCGGGCTGTGCCAGAGCTGTGCGATTGAGGTCAACAAAGGCAAGGCCGACGAGACGGAATATAAGCTGTGCTGCAAGGATGGGCCGGTGTTTGACAGTCGAAACGTCATTTTTCAGGTGCAGCCATGACCGAGCAGATTGATTTGACGGTGGATTTTGCCGGCATTATGCTGGCCAACCCGGTGCTGACGGCCTCCGGGACGTGCGGCTACGCCGATGAACTTACGGAGTTTATGGATGTGGCGGGTCTGGGGGGGGTGGTGACCAAGAGCATTACCCTTGCGCCGCGCAAGGGCAATCCGACGCCGCGTATCGTCGAGACGGATGCGGGGATGCTTAACGCCATCGGGCTGGCCAATATCGGGCTGGAGCGGTTCGTCAGCGAAAAGATTCCGGTGCTCCAGCGGCTGGGGACGGCGGTGTTCGTCAATGTGGCCGGGCAGATGATCGAAGATTATGTCGCGGTGGCCGAGCGGCTGGCGCAGGAAAAGGTCGTTTCAGGGCTGGAACTGAACATCAGTTGTCCCAATGTCAAACAAGGCGGCATCAGTTTCGGCACAGATCCGACATTGATCCGTGAGATTATCGGCGCGGTCAAAAAAGTCTGCGGCGATAAGCCGCTGATTGTCAAGCTGACGCCGACGGTTACGGATATTAGTGCGACGGCGCGGGCGGCGGTCGAGGCCGGAGCCGATGCACTGAGCATGGTCAATACCTTCACGGCAATGGTCATCGACATCGAGACGCGGCGGCCCGTGCTGGCCAATCGAACGGGAGGTCTAAGCGGCCCGGCCATCAAGCCGATTGCCGTTTATCTGGTCAATCGTGTCTATCAGGAAGTCGCCAAACCGGCGGGCATCCCGATTCTCGGCGGCGGCGGCATCCGCAACGCGACCGACGCGGTCGAATTCATGATCGCCGGCGCTAGCGCAGTCACCATCGGCACGGCAACCTTCATCCAGCCCAATACCGCCCTGCACATTATCGACGGCATCCGGCAGTACTGCACACGTAAAGGCATCCGATCTGTCGCTGAACTGACCGGAACCCTGCGATAAACTTCATACTTCCTTTCGACTATTTGGTTCTGAAACTTCTCTCCTTACAGTACCACGCCCTATCGGGCCCTCGCTTGTGTTAAAACCAATCGCACCCAAAAAATGCGCGCATTTTGATTTTGCACTTGCGCCATCCTGAATAGACGTCATAATAGGCACACCAAGGTCAATTTGAGGAGTCTATTATGAAGGTCGAACTGTATCACACAAGCACCGAACTGAAGCGATTGTTTCGCCAAGAAAAGGGTATTCGCCTGGCTACCCGCGTTCGGGCGGTCTATCTGGCCCTGAAGCAGAAAACGGCACCGGAGATTGCCACGTTGCTGGGCTACAGCCGCCGACAGGTTCAGGACTGGATATATGCTTACAACCAAAAGGGCCTGGACGGCTTAAAGGATGCGCCGGTCGAGGCACACGCGGCAAGCTGAATACCGATCAGCTCCAATGGCTCCGGCAGCGAATCGATGAAGTTCCGCGTCCCGAAGACGGCGTCTGTGTCCTGCGCGGCAAGGAGATTCAGCAGATTGTTCGTCAGCAGTTCAAGGTCCATTACAGCCTCAGTGCCATCTATAAACTATTGCACCGGTTGGGCTACAGTAATGTCTCCTCACGGCCGGAACACCCCAAAGGTGATCCGCAGAGGCGTGAAACCTTTAAAAAAAAGTCTGTGATCAGATCCGGCAATTCCGTCTTGATCATCCTGGGATAAAGGTCCAGGTGTGGTTTCAGGATGAGGCCAGATTCGGGCAGCAGGGTACACTAAGCCGGCAATGGGCCTTAAAGGGGGACAACCGCAGCGTGGCACGCCATCTGTCTAAAACCTGAAAAAATCAAATCCATCTGCCGGGCAAAATACATTGAAAGCGCATTTATTTAGTGGGATAGGTATAAGTTCCTCGCCTTTATAGGGGGGGGATTGGGCGGGCGGCCATTGTCGTGTGAATGTGTCGTTAATTCAATAGGATTATGGCGTCTTTACATTTTGTGGGATTGGGGGTAAAATTCCGCTTGTCGAATGACGATATTTTAACGATGGATGGAATGATGGCAAATTCTGATATATTACGGTTGTTGTATGACTATTTCCCGACCGCGGTGAATACGGGGCAGTGTCTGGTGTTTATCAGCGAGGAGTCGAAGGTCGAGTTGTGGGAGCATCGCAACACGTCTTTCGGGCTGCTCAAGCAAACGACTCCGGGGATACGGGTGAAAATCTATAAAAAGACGCTTAACGGGGATTTTGTGCAGGGACATTATCAGGATTTTCAACTGGACTCGCTCAACGAACTGGCCCAGCAGGTCGAACGTTATATACAGAATGCTGTCGGGCAGAATATCCGTGAAAACGTGTGAGTTCACCGTCAAGGTTGTTCCGGGCAGCAGCCGCACGGCGTATTGCGGGATGTATGGCGGGATGGTCAAGATCAAAGTGGCCGCGCCGCCGGAAAAGGGCAAGGCCAACACGGCGTTGGTCGATTATCTGGCCGGTGTGCTGGCGGTTAAGAAAACTGCGGTGAGCATCGTATCGGGGCAGACCAGCCCGGTGAAACAGATTAGCGTCGAAGGGATTGAGAGCGACTATGTTAAAGCGTGTTTTGAGCGTTTTCAGATGGCCTGACGCGATACGGCCGATGACGGCGGCACTGGTGTTGTCGGTCCTGTTGCTGGCGACGGCGCAGGCCTCGGCGGCGCTGGCCAACCAGAATAAACGCGGCCTGAGAGCCTTCACCATCGACGGCGTGCTGCGGCTGGTGGAAGATGAGATCGATATGGGCACCGCGGCGCTGATTTTGTCGCGGGACTGGGGCACGACGCAGACGCTGCATTCGTATCGGGGCAGGATCGACGATATGGCCGAGGAAATTCTCAAGACCCTCAGAGAAAAACGCCTGCCGGTCGATTATCGCGCTTTGCCGGTGATCAATGCGTATCTGTTTGAGGAGATGGGGTTTCGGGCGGTCGAGACGGCTGACGACCCGGAGGATTTGTTTTTGCACGTCGTCCTTGACCGCAAGCGGGGGTATTGCCTGAGCCTGTCGATATTGTATCTGGCGATTGCCGAGCGGCTGGGCCTGCCGATGTTCGGGGTGGTCGTACCGGGGCATTTTTTTGTGCGGTACGACGACGGGCGGCAGCAGTTCAACGTGGAGACCACCTCGAAGGGGGCGATTGTTCCGGATTCACACTATATCGAAAAGTTCAAGCCACCGACCCGTCCGCTAAGCCTGTATATGAAGAACCTCACGCAGCGGCAGACGCTGGGCTGCTTTTTTAACAATCTGGGCAACAGCTACAGTCAGGTGGGGATGCTGGATGAAGCGTTTGCCGCGTTGGAGCGGGCGGTGCAGTTGGCTCCTCAACTGGCCGAGGCGCGCACCAATCTGGGCAATATGTACCTCCGCCGCAAGATGCATCATCGGGCGCTGGCCGAGTATGAGCAGGCCATGGCGCTATTAGGGCAGGATGTGATAACCTTGAACAATATGGGCACGGCGTATCTGGAGTTGAAGGACTATCAAAAGGCCGAATCAAGCCTTCGGGCGGCGCTGAACATTGACGGCGAATATGTTGAGGCGTGGCGAAATCTGGGGCTGGTGTATCTGGCGCAGGGAGAAACCGAAAAGGCCGTTACTCAGGTCAAAACGGCGATTTCTATTAAGCCGCGCGAGGCGGACGGGTATTTGCTGCTGGGGCAGATTTATCGGCAGGCCGACCAGATGGACGCGGCGCAACAGCAATTTGAGATGGCGCTGACGATGGACGATGCTCTTGTCGAGGCGCGCATGGGACTGGGGGCGATTCAACTGGAGCGAGGGGCGACGCAGCAGGCGATTGCGCAGTTTCAGGCGGTTTTGACGTGCTCACCTGTGAATGCGCTGGCTTATTTCGGCATGGCGCAGGCCTATCACGCCCAGGGACAGACCGAAGAGGAGATTCGGGCGTATGAACAGGCACTGAGGATCGAGCCGGGTATGACGGCGGCACTTCAGAATCTGGGGAACGCCCAGATGAGGATGGAACGATTTGAGAAGGCCGCCGACCTGTATGAGCGAGCGATTGAAAGCGATCCGGGCAATGCGGCCTTGTATTACAATCTGGGCGTTGCGCTGGCCCGGCTGAACCGGCATGACGCGGCTGTTGAGACCTTCCAAAAAGCGATTGTGCTTGAACCGCGCAACGGGGCGGCGTATAATGGAATGGCGATATCGTATTATCGGCTTGAAGACTATGCACAGGCGTATGCAGCCGCCGTCAAGGCCAAATCGCTCGGCGTTGAGGTGCAAGACGCGTTGCTGCAAAACAAACGTTAACCCTAATGGGAGAAATTGCTATGAAGACAGGAAAAAGAATTCTGGTGTCTTTTGTCGTTGTGCTTGTTGTATTGATCGCAGTGGTGGCAGTGTTGATCAATGTGTTTGGTGATCGTGCGTTGAAGGTGGGGATTGAACGCGGCGCCGAACATGCGTTGAAGGTGGGGGTGCGTCTGAACGATGCGACATTGTCGATCTTCGGCGGCAAGCTGAACCTCAACGGGCTGCAAGTCGATAATCCGCAGGGTTACCAGAACCCGCAGTTGATGACGCTGGGTAATGCGTTTGTGGCGGCCGATCCCCGCAGCCTTTTGAGCGATACGGTTCAGATCGAGCGGATACAGCTTGACAACGTGAGTCTGACGATTGAGCAGAAGGGGCTGAGCAACAACCTGCAGGAAATCCTGAACAATCTGCCGAAATCCGACGCGCCGGCGGCGCCGAGCGACAAGCCGGGCAAAAAACTCCATATCAGAGAATTGCAGATCAATGGCGTGGAGGTCAACGCCAAACTGCTGCCGGTACCGGGACGGGCCGATACGGTCAAGTTGCGTGTCGCGCCCATTACGCTGACCGATATCGGGTCGGATGAAGAGATTGATGTGGCAGAACTGACCGGCGTGATTTTGGTGGCGATTGCCCAAGGCGTGATGGAACAAGGCAAAGACCTCCTGCCGCTGGATATGATCAATAATCTCGGCGATGGACTGTTGGGCGTCAGTCAGGATATTTTGCAGCAGGGGACGGATCTGGGCAAAGGTGTTCTTGAAGGCGTTGAGGATGTCGGCAGGGGGGCTACCGAAGCCATTCGCGGCCTGTTCCAGAGAAGAGAAGAATAGTATCAATGATCGAGAGCACCGACGGCACTGAAAATGTCCTGCTGTGAACCGCGAAAAGGCCTGATCTTGCACTCCGGCGCGATCGGCGATTGTCTGCTGACACTGCCGCTGGCGGCGTTTATGAAGCGGGCATGCGGGCTGACGCAGGTGCATTTTATGGGGCGGTTAGAGGCAGTGGGCTTTTATCTGAGGCGAAGCTGTATTGATTTTGTCAAGCCAATGGAAAGCGTGCCGCTGCATCGGCTGTTTGCGCCGCTGGCGGAGTTTGTACTGGACGACCCCGACCGGCTGATCACGGCGTTTGTCGGCTATGAGCAGATCGTTAGCTTTTTGGGAGCCGGGCATTCCGAGTTTGAGCGTAACCTGCTGATGACGGTGCATTGCAGTCATTCGGCGGATGTCACGTTGCTGCCCATGGCGCCGTCAAGCGAGAGGCAAGAGCACATCAGTCAGTTTTATGTCCGCTCGTTTGCCGAGCAGATTGGAATTGACGCCGGCGAGGTGGATGTGGCGGCCGTATGGCTGAACCCGACGCCGGAGGATCTATTGGCGGGGCGAGATATACTGGCGACGGCCGGGGTCAATCCGGACACGACGATTGCGATCCTCCATCCCGGCAGCGGCGGACGGCATAAATGCTGGCATTATGAGAATTTTATATGCCTGGCCAAGCATCTTAAAGACCGTCAGATACAGCCGATATTCCTGCTCGGGCCGGCGGAAGAAGAACGGTTGGGGGCGTCCGTTCAGCGGCAGTTCGAGGCGGCGGCCCCGGTTTTGAGGGGGCTGACATTGACCGACGCAGCGCAGGTTATTTCACAGTCGGATGTGTTTATCGGTAACGACAGCGGCGTCAGTCATCTGGCGGGGGCAATGGGCAAAAAGGCCGTTGTGATATTCGGCCCGACCGATCCGATATTTTACCGCCCGCTTGGCCCGGCGGTAATGGTTTTCGATGCACAGGCCGGGGGATTTGAAGCTCCCTGTCCGGATGATACGGCCGCGCTATTGTGTCAGATGGACAACTTGCTGTGATGTGCGGGGCAACAGATTGGGTTAGTTTTGAGTGTTGAGTTGGGATGGAATTTTGCTGTTTTATACCCCCTCCCCCGCTGCGCGGGTACTCCCCCTCGGTGATAGCTATTTAATAAGCTGTTAGGTCGATTGACCATTGATTATTGACGATTGACTATGTGTCACGCTTACGGCGGCCACCCGCCCGTGTGAGGCGGGGAAGGGGCGGATTTCTGTCGGCAGTCGGCAGTGAACTGTTTATGGTTTTGGAATTTTCTGTTTTTTTCAGATGAGCTTCCAGACGGCATACAGGATGGCGATGTCTGCGATGAGGTGGGTCAGGAGGGGGATGAGCAAGCCTCCGGTTAGCCGGCGGAGCGTTCGCAAGAGCCAGCCGACGACAAGCATGGCCAGAAAGAGCAGCACGACAAAGGGGGCACTGAGCACCGGGATGACGATCAGGGAGTGGTAGCCTGAAAAGAGGGCGTCGATCGGGGCGGGCAGCCATGAACGGTTATTGAAACAGCCTCTCCAGAAGGATTCTTCGAGGAAGGGGTTGACCAGACAGGCATAGACCGCAAAGGCCGCGAACCATCGGTCGTCCAGATTGAGGAGGGCAAAGAGCTGCGCAAGATCGGCGTGCTCCTGCCGAGCGATGGGCCAAAGATACAGGATGACGACGCCCGGCACCACTCCGCCGAGGCAAATCAGCGGGCCGAGGACGCGGTTCCATCCTTTGAAGAGCAGGCGAAAGGGTTTGACACCGTCGATTTCGACGATGCAGAGCAGCAAGACGAGGTGATACACCAGGATCGTCAGGAAGCCATTCTTCAGGAGGAAGACGCCCAGGCATACCGCCAGATAGGGGGAGACGACGCCCAGTGTTTGAAAGATTCGCGTTGAATGGGATGTCGGTTGTGTCATTGTGAGAAGAGTTCCTGTTATCGCGACGGAGGCGGGTTATTCGTCAGCGTGGATCGCTCGGCGGGGGAAGTGTTTTCCGGGGTTTGCATTGGATTTCTATAAAGCATCTGTTCCTGCGGGCCGAGGTAGCGGGGTTGTTTGGAGGTGAGGATGTCCGCTACGGCAGCGGCGCGGGCGAGGGTTTCGCGCAGCCGTACCTTGAGGCCGTGGCGGCCCCCGACATCGGCGGCGGCATAGCCGATGACGGACTGGCCTTGTCGGGTTGCCAGATAGATGGCCCGGCGGCAGTGGAACGGCTGGGAGATGACGACGTAGTCGTCCAGGGCGAACACCTCGCCGGCCCGGATCACCGAATCCAGTGTTCGAAAGCCGGCATAATCGACGGCGATGAACTCGGGCGGTATTCCCCTTTCGACCAGATCCGCTTTCATGACGGTCGGTTCGTCGTAGTCTTTGCGGGAGTTGTCGCCGGAGACCAGGATGGCGTCGATTTTGCCCGCGTGCCACAGGTCGGCGGCGGCATTGAGCCGATAGAGATAGAACAGGTTGGGTCGGCCCTGGGTGTATTTGCCGCAGCCCAAAACCACGGCCGCCCGGCGGTGCGGAATGTCGGCGGGGTTGTCATAGAGCCGTCCTTTTGAGAATGAGGCAACATAAACGTCGGCCGCAATCAACGCAGCAAAACAGGCAATGCTCAACAGGAAGGCGTTTACGGCGGTCTTGCGTTTTCGAAATTTGCCGATCCGTTTTTTAATCCCAATCCCTTGCATTATTATCCGTTTGGTTGTCTTCTATTCCATTTTATTTGACGATTGACTATTTGTCACGCTTGCAGCGCCCGACTGGCCGCACCCAAAGAGCAACATACTATACTGCCCCTGCGGGGCGAGACGGAGGGGGTGGGCGATTTTTTACCCAGCCCGTCGGGCTGGGCTAAGGTATTTTGGCCTTTCAGGCCGGTTGCGAATTTTCCTGTTTTTACGCACCCACAAGCTGCGCTTGAAGGTGCCACCCGACGCCCAAATCCGGCTTGCTCTTTGGTATCTTGTCATGGTGACTCCTTATATTCTGTGTCGGTTAAGAATACGGGCGGATTATATCGGCAAATGGTGGACAGGGCAAGGGGGTTTTCAATTGATTATTGATTATTGTATATTGAATATTAAGGTGGAATTTTTCTTGTTTTTATGGGCGAACACGCAGGTTCGCCCCTACGGGGTATGGACAGGCGGGATTTTTAATTGACGAGGGACGATGGACGATGGACGGGCTTAAAAACAAGGTGGTGCTTGAAGTACGGGCGGGGGTGTGGTAGAAATGCGGGGGAGAAATGATGGGACGGATACGGTTTATTTTGGGTCGCGCGGGGACGGGCAAGACGACGCGGTGTGTGGATGCGGCGGCGGATGCGCTGCGTGCGGGGGGCGATGCGCCGCTGGTCTTGCTGACGCCGGAGCAGGCGACGTATCAGATGGAGCTGGCGGTGCTGTCGCGGCCGGGGGTGCGGGGGTTTAGCCGGCTGCGGGTGCTGTCGTTTAACCGGTTGGGGTTTTGGCTGAGTCGGCGGCTGGGGGCGGGGGCGGAGTTGTCGCGGCTGGGCCGGCAGATGGCCGTGCATCGGGCGATTTTGGAGACGGCCGATGAACTGACGCTGTATCGGGACGCGGCGCGGCATACTGGGCTGGCGGCGAGGATGAGCGGGCTGCTGACCGAGCTTCAGGAGGCCGACTGCGGGGCGGAGCAGGTTGCGGCCTTGGCGCAGCAGGTGGCCCGGCATCAGGCGGGCGGCGCGGCGGCGCGGAAGTGGGCGGATATCGAGAAAATCTTTGCGGCGTACACGGCGTTTTTTGAGCAGAACACGGAACTTTCCAATCCGGATGCGCTGCTGACGCAGGCGCGGGGCGAGATTGCCAAGGCGGGGTTTTTGCAGGGGGCGCAGATTTGGGTCGATGGGTTTTCGGGGTTTACGGTGCAGGAGCGGCAGCTTGTGGTGGAGATGGCGCGGCACGCCGAGCGGATGGAGATTGCGTTGTGTCTGGATGCGGGGCGGATCGATCTTGCGAGTACGGATGTGGAGACGCTGGACCCGGCGGGGCTGTTTTTTACGACGGAGCAGACCTACGCGGAGCTTTTGGGGGTGTTTGGCAAGTGTTCGTTTACGATTGAGCCGCCAGTGATTTTGGGCGCGGCGCATCGGTATGCGGCCGCGCCGGGGTTGGGGCATCTGGAGGCGCAGTTGGCGGCCGAGACGGTTGCGGGGGATGCGAAGGCGGACGGGGCGGTGGAGGTGGTGTGCTGTGCCGATGCGCGGGCGGAGGCGGAGTGGATTGCGGGGCGGATTTGCGAATGGGTGCGGCAGGGCGGCGTGCGCTATCGGCAGGTGGGGGTGGCCGTGCCGGATATGGAGGGGTATGGGCCGTACATTGAGCCGGCGTTTGCGCGGTATGGGATTCCGTACTTTTTGGACCGGCCGGCGGGGGTGCGGCATCATCCGGTGGCCGAGACCTTGCAGGCGGCACTGGCGGCGGCGGACGGGTTCGGGACGCTGGATGTGCTGTGCTGTCTTAAGAGCGGGCTGATGGGGGTTGCGGCGGAGGCGGTCAGTCGGCTGGAGCAGTATTGCCTGCGGTATGGGGTGGACGGGGATGATTGGACGAGCGAGACGGCGTGGGGGTTTGCCGAGGATGCGGCCCAGAATGCGGCGATGGAGGCGTTGCGGCGGCGGATTGTCGGGCCGCTGGCCGAGATGCAGGCGGCGGTCTTTGGCGGCGAGGCGATTGAGGCGGCGGCGTTTGTGCGGGGGGTGTGGGGGTTTTTGGAGCGGATCGGGGCGCGGCAGACGCTGGCGGCGTGGGCGGCCCAGGATGCGGCGGATACGCGCGGACATCGGCAGACGTGGGCGCAGGTCGCGGCGGTGCTGGATGAGATGGTGCGGGTGTTCGGGCCGCGGCGCGAGCGGGCGGGGGTGTTTGTTTCGACGCTGGCCGATGCGCTGGGGTCGCTGACGATCAAGCTGATTCCGCCAACGCTGGATCAGGTGCTGGTCGGGTCGATTGAGCGGAGTCGGCATCCGGAGATTCGGGCGATTTTTTTGGCGGGGGCGACGCAGAAGCAGTTTCCGACGCCGCTTTCGACGACGGATGTGCTGGGGCGGCGCGAGCGCGAGGCGGCGCGGGCGGCGGGGCTGGAACTGGCCGAGCCGATGACGCAGCAGCTTTCCAAGCGGCAGTATCTGGCGTATATCGCGATGACGCGGGCGTCGGAATATGTGGGGATCAGCTTTCCGCAGCAGGATGAGAAGGGGGCGGCCACCGCGCCTTCGGTGTGGGTCGAGCGGGTTGAGTCGGTGTTTGCGGATGTGCGGCGGCGGGCGGTTGGCAGCGGGCAGGGAGTGTGGACGAGCGGCTGCGTGCAGCAGTTGGCCGAGCGGCTGGCGGCGGCGTGCGGAAAGGACAGGACGCCGGGGGCGCAGACGGATGCGGCGGCGTATGTGCTGGATGCGGCGGGCAGGTCGTCGTCGTCGGCGATTCGTGCGGCGGCGGCGCGAGTGATGGACGGGCTGGGCTATACGAATGCGGCAGAGATTGCGGGCAACGAGGCGCTTTCGCGGCTGGGGCGGGTGGAGCGGTTTTCGGCGTCACGGCTGGGGATGTTTGCGGCCTGTCCGTATCAGCATTTTGCCCGGTACGGGCTGGGGCTTGAGCGGCGGCCGATCCTGCGGTTTGAGCCGCTGGATGTGGGGTTGTTTTATCATAAGGTTGTGGAGGTGCTGTTCGGACGGCTGCGCGAGCGGGGGCTGTCGTGGGGGACGGCGGACGCGGAGGCGTTGGCGGCGCTGTGTGAGGCGGTGATCGCCGAGAGGATGGAAAGTGATGCGACGATTGCGGCGTATTTGCGGCGGCAGCGGCATCATCGGGCGATTGTGGAGGCGGCGTGTGAGGGCGTGCGGCGGTTTGTGCCGGCGCTGGCGGAACTGGAGCGGGCGGGGGTGTTTCGGCAGGCGGGGTCGGAGTTTGATTTTTCGTTTGAATTGGGCAGGGGGGTTGTGCTGTACGGGCGGATTGACCGGGTGGATACGGCCGAGGTAGGGGGCAAAAAGGCGGCGGCGATTTTTGATTTTAAGCGGACGGATCGGTCGGTGAACTGGACGAAGGTGTATCACGGGCTGGATGTGCAGTTGGTGATTTATCTGCTGGCTATTCCGTCGCTGCCGAAGGAACTGGAGGCCGAGGTGGTGGCGGGGGCGTTTTATGTGCCGATTGAGGCGGCGGGGACGACTGTGTCGCCGGATGCGGTGGAGGCGAAACGTGAGACGTTTGCGTATAAGGCCAAGGGGGTCTTTGACGGGGATTTTGCGGCGGCGCTGGATGGGACGGCCTGCGGGCGGAGCGGGTATTACAATTTTGCGTATGACAAGGAGGGGCAGCCCTACAGCTATTATGGCAACAGCGGGGCGTTGCGGCCGGAGGATTTCGAGACGCTGCTGGCGTACGGGCGGCGCAAGATCGGGGAACTGGCCGCGGGGGTCAAGAGCGGGCTTATCGCGGCGGAACCGTACCGCATCGGCAAGACCTCGCCCTGCGGGTATTGCGACTACCAAAGCGTGTGCCGGTTTGACTGGCAGATTAACGACTACCGGGTGCTGACGGCGGTGAATAAGGGTGAGGCGATTGAGAAGATGAGGGAGGAATTATGAAATCAATACTCATTGGGTACTTCCCGAAAAAAACGGCGGCAAAGCCGGAAACCTTAAATGCTCCCAATGTTAAAATGATATGCAGCGCGAGCGATTGTATTTCTGAGGCACCCGAGGGCTGGATTGACCGCTGGAAACATAATGATTTTTTCTTATATAATTCAATTGAAATGGCAGGGTTAATTCTAAAAAAAACTGATGACAAAGATAATTATGATATCACTACTGTCCGGTTATTGAATTTTGATTTTCTTGTAACTTCATAATTTACAATATGTTGAACAAAAAAACAACTACAAACGATTTGAATTTGCCTGTACGATTTCGGCCATTTGATCAGAAAGGAC
>Ga0209510_1000288_pt1 | contig 73422 bp, 64 predicted proteins | sample BiotimSIPDNA_FD_185749 | JGI IMG/M metagenome (GOLD analysis project Ga0209510, IMG submission 185749) | Anaerobic biogas reactor microbial communites from Washington, USA - Biogas_R1 time_0 SIP DNA (SPAdes) (version 2) | ecosystem: Engineered > Bioreactor > Anaerobic > Unclassified | place...
TTGAGAAAAACAAGGGTTTGCTAAAATATTTTCAGTATTTATCAGTAGATTACGTGTAATTGACAATAATCTGGTTAGAAAAAAGCGGGAATTTCAGTTATTATATTGCAATCGTTTTTGTATATACAGAAAAAGAGGCCACCTCGAACGAGAAGGCCCCTTTTGTGATGGTTAACGTGATATCAGCGTTAAGGTAAAAAAGATTGTTTTAGGTTATCGATACAAAGATAGAGGAGTATTTTGAACGGGCAAAATAAAAAAACATATTATAAAACATAGTTTTAGAATATGTTTTTGTTTTTCCTCCTCTCGCATCTTGATAAACATCATATATTGAGACATATACAAAAGTGGCTGAGCGTGCTGCAGTTTTGAGACAGCCTCTTTTTTGTTGTTTTCATTCAAAAGAATGGTATGATACTTAGCGGGTGCCTCTTTATAGCCTCCTTATATCCTCCTTAAATCCACTTCAACTTTTATTGAGGAGGTAATAAGGAGGATATAAGGTTGCAATAAGGTTAGACCCTTCAAGAAGAGGATGTCTAGTCCTGATTGACGTTTACATTCAAGTCAATTAAAAGCAGGCTTTATCGCACTCAACATGTTTCGCACAAAAAAAGAGACTGCCTCAATTTTGAGACAGCCTCATTACTTTTTTCAAGAGAGAATTATTTTCTGATACCCAATTCTTTGATGATTGCACGATATCTTTCGATATCTTTCTCAATCAGGTAATCGAGCAAACGACGACGTTTACCCACTAAAATTCTCAATGACCGTTCCGTGTTATAATCTTTTTTGTTTGACTTCAGATGCTGAGTCAAATGCGAAATACGGTATGAAAACAATGCTATCTGCGCTTCAGGTGAGCCAGTATCAGTGTTAGACTTTCCGTGTTTTGCAAAGATTTCCTTCTTTTTGGCAGAATCTAAATACATAGTTGTTTGAAAATATTACTAGTGTAAAAACATTTGGGTTGCAAAGATACTCCTAATATTTTAAACTACAAATCCTTTTCTCTTTTTTATTCATTCCTTCGTTTCAGTTTACCGCTCAGCCGTTTGATGGCATCGTTGATCTCCTGGTCCGGTTCAATCACGTTGTAAGCGCCCCAGAAGTAGGGGTCGAGAAAATGCTCCACCTTCTCGGCTATTACATCTGTGGAGCGTATTCTTTCATTGCGGGGGAACTTCACCACATTGTCGTTATATTTGTCCGTAACTGCCATTTCCGAGCGGACGGTGTAGTTGGTAGCAAAGAGCCCGAAGAAGCGGTTGGTCCATCTCACACGGAACGAAACCTCCGTGCCGCTGTAATTGAAAAACCATTTTCCTTCGTTCTCCGTATAATCCACCACGTAACCGGCACCGGAAACCTCTACCCGCATCTTGGAAGGTTTACGTCTGATAAAGATGTTTGCAGCATCTTTACGATCCTCCACATTCATGTTGAAGACTATGCGGGCAAAAGCCAGGGTTGCTGCATCCAGGTAAATGGTGCCCCGGAAGAGAATTTCATCGATACCTTCTTTGGGTTTGAAATTGATGATGTAGTGATGTTTGTTGTTGATGTTGATCAGTCCTTCAATGTGAAAGTCGTATTCTTTACCTTCGGTTCCGAAGACGACTTCGGGGTTTTTTGCAACATCGAGCATCAGGGCATCGCTGATGCCTCCCTGGAATTTGAGCAGGACCGTATCGCGTGGTGAGATATCAGTTGCTTTCCGCCCGATATATATGCGAGCCTGGTCATTGCTGTAGGAACGGTATGATGCCTTGTAAACATCCAGCACCGCCTCCACAAGCGAGATGTAGTTGTTTCCCTTTTCTACCGACTCGCGGTAGAACGCAACCATCATGTTGGGATCGGTAGCGTAGTTCGCCGGAATTCGTAGCAAAGCTTCCTTTACCAGGTCTCTCCCGTCGCCGGACACCACGAGTACCTCGCTCAACTGGATGGGTGAGGGGCTCATCGTGATATAGTTGTTGGGACTCTCAATCAGAGTGATCAGCGGAACTCTCTTGTTCTGGTAGCCCAGGTAGCGAATCACAAGTTGAGCGTTGCGGGAGGATGAGGGGACCCGGATGGAAAAATATCCATCCTGGTTGGTGATGCTTGTGATACTGTGATCTTCCACCGAGATGCTTGCATTGACCAGTGGTTGGTTCGTGTCACGGCCTACAACTCTGCCTCTTAGTACAAAAGTGCTGTCACCCTCTTGTGTTGTCTCTGCTAAAGAGAGAGCGGGTGAAATAAGAAAAAAGATGAGAGAGAAAATTACCGGTAGTTTCATCTTATTATTGTTTTGTGTCAGATAATTCTTTTCCGCGCGATTTTATCCAATTACAATGATACCAGATGCTTTTTGCAACACCATCTACCGGTACAAAGTAAGTAAAAGGAAACAATATGACAAATAAACCACTCATTTTTAACTTAGTTTCCTTCTATTTCATTTCCTGCATCTGTGGCAACCATGTCCTAAAAAAAGGAATCTGTGACAAATGACACAATAATTGTGTAAATTTGTGGGATCATAAACCAAAATGAGAGACGATGGTACACAGGTATGATTTCCTGGTAATAGGTTCCGGCATTGCCGGGATGAGTTTCGCCCTGAAGGTAGCCAAGGAGGGCAGGGTGGCTATTGTGGCCAAGAATCCTCTTGAAGATGCAAATACCTATTATGCACAAGGCGGCATCGCCTCGGTAACCAATCCCTGGGATAATTTCGAGAAGCATATTGCCGATACCCTCGACGCAGGAGGAGGTCTATGTGACCGCAGGGTGGTAGAGAAAGTAGTGCAGGAAGCTCCCGCACAGATCAGGGAGCTGATCAGTTGGGGGGTGGACTTCGACCGTGATGAGACTGGCAATTTCGACCTGCACCGTGAAGGAGGGCATTCCGAGAATCGCATCCTGCACCATAAAGACAGTACTGGGGCGGAGATACAGGTGAGTCTGATCGACACGATCCGCAAACATCCGAATATTGATGTTTACGACCATCATTTTGCCATTGAGATACTTACGCAGCATCACCTGGGACAGATAGTAACACGCCATACGCCGGGCATAGAGTGCTATGGTGCCTATATTCTGGATCAGGAGACCAACGAGATTGATACGTTCCTTGCACGCGTTACCATGATGGCTACCGGCGGCATCGGTTCGGTATACCAGACCACTACCAATCCACTAGTGGCTACAGGTGATGGAATTGCGATGGTAGCCCGTGCGAAGGGAGAGATCAAGGGTATGGAGTTTGTGCAGTTTCATCCCACAGCACTCTATCATCCCGGTGCACGTCCCTCCTTTCTGATCACCGAGGCGATGCGTGGCTATGGTGGCGTCCTGAAGACAATTGATGGTGAGGAGTTCATGCATAAATACGACCGTCGCGGCTCGCTCGCACCACGCGACATCGTGGCCCGTGCCATTGACAGTGAGATGAAGGAGCGGGGTGATGAACATGTTTTTCTCGATGTCACACACAAGGATGCAACAGAAACAAAAGAGCATTTCCCCGGCATCTATGAAAAATGTCTTTCGTATGGTATCGACATCACTCGTGAGATGATTCCCGTAGCACCTGCTGCCCATTACCTTTGCGGTGGTGTTGTGGTGGATCTGAACGGATGTACCAGCATCGGAAGGTTGTATGCCAACGGTGAGTGTGCCTGTACTGGTCTGCATGGCGCCAACCGCCTCGCATCCAACTCTCTGATCGAGGCGGTGGTGTTTGCTGATGCTGCTGCCCGCCATTCACTGCCCCTATTCAGAAATTATTCCCTCAAGGAGAATATCCCTGCCTGGGATGCTGAGGGAACAAGCTCTCCTGAGGAGATGGTACTGATAACCCAGAGTTACCGTGAGGTGGGACAGCTGATGGCCTCCTATGTGGGGATTGTGCGTTCCGACCTGCGGTTGCATCGCGCCATGGACCGGCTCAACATACTGTTTCGTGAGACAGAAGATTTTTTCCACCGTTCGGTGGTATCGCGGGAGATTTGTGAATTGCGCAACATCATCAAAGTAGGGTACATGGTGATCAAACAGGCAATGGCACGTAAGGAGAGCCGTGGCCTTCATTATACCATTGATTACCCGGATCTAGATCCCCATTCGGTATTGTGATAGTTGAGAGGTTGATAGGCTGTTGATTATAAGACATATGGTTCGAAGTTTATGAGCAGGGAACAATAAACCAATAAAAGACAATTGCCATTCAAGGCCAATTGCTTAATGCTAAAACAGATTATTTTGAGGAAAACAATCAACATAAATGGTCAACTGATGGACCTTAGCACCCCGAAGGTGATGGGAATCCTGAATGTGACACCCGATTCATTCTTCTCCGGTAGTCGTAAGCAGACAGAGCAGGAGATTCTACGCCGCTGCCATCAGATTTTGGAGGAAGGTGGAGCGATGATTGATGTAGGTGCTCAGTCAACGACACCTACCTCTTCTTTGCTTACGGCAAAGGAGGAGGCTGCGAGGCTGATGCCGGCATTGAAGCAAATCCGGAGGGAGTTGCCAGAAGCCATTCTCTCTGTTGATACCTTTTATGCCGATGTGGCCAGGCAGGCTGTTGAGGAGCATGGCGTTCAGATTGTCAATGATATCTCTGCCGGGCAGATTGATGCGCGGATGTTCTCTGTGATAGCTGAGCTGAAAGTTCCATACGTACTGATGCATATGCGTGGTACTCCTCAGGAAATGCAAAAGCAGACCGACTATACACATCTCTTCCAGGATTTGACTTACTTCTTCTCCGAATGTATTGCGCAACTCAACAGCCTTGGAGTAAACGATGTGATCATTGATCCCGGTTTTGGTTTCAGTAAAACGTTGATGCAAAACTTTGAACTGATGGCTTATCTCAAATATTTTCATATCTTTGATGAGCCCATACTGGTAGGGATCTCGAGAAAATCGATGATTTACCGGTTGCTGGGGATTTCACCCGAGGAGAGTCTAAACGGCACCACCGTTCTTAACAGTGTCGCACTGCTTTCGGGTGCATCCATCCTCCGCGTGCACGATGTAAAAGAGGCGGTGGAGTGTGTGCTGCTTACAAGCCAGATTCAACAATTTGATCATCAAACCACTCAATAGCAACTCTATGTTTGCACATTTTGGAATAAAAGATTTTATCGATGTCCTGTTGGTGGCGTTTCTGCTATACTACCTTTTCAGGCTTGTAAAGATCTCCGGGTTGAGACCACTCTTCATCGGTATTCTTGTGTTCATGGTGATATGGATTCTGGTCTCGCGTGTCTTCAACATGGTGCTGTTGGGTTCCATCCTTGATCAGTTTGTGAGTGTTGGACTTTTCCTACTGGTGATTCTTTTTCAGGATGAGATACGTCGTTTTCTGATGTCACTAGGTTCAAAGAGGGGATGGAATTTCATTTCGAAACTCTTCTTTCCAAGTGACGGGCAAAAGAAAGACAATTCATACCTTACGGCAATAGTGCTGGCCTGCATGAACATGTCGAAAAGCAATACGGGTGCCCTGATCGCAATCCAGGGAGATATACACCTGGGGCTTTATGAGCAGACCGGTGAGATTGTAAATGCAGAGATTTCATCACGCCTCATAGAAAACATCTTTTTCAAGAATAGTCCCCTGCATGATGGCGCGATGATTGTGGTAGGGGACAAAATAAAAGCTGCCGGTTGCATTTTACCCATCTCTCAGAATCCCAATATCCCTACCCATCTCGGGCTGAGACACCGCGCTGCACTGGGGATCTCACAAGAGACCGATGCCAGGGTGATCATTGTCTCGGAAGAGAGGGGGAAAATCTCATTCGCATCAAAAGGGCGTTTGAAGGTCAATATTTCACCCGAAGATTTGCAAAGGCTCTTGCTGACTGATGAGTAGCAAGGAACACTTCCTAACGAATGAAGTCACCGCAAAGGTCATAACGTGCTCCACAGTAAACGATTTTTTGAATGATATTACAATCTCTCTCCATCATAAACTATAAGAACCTAAGACAGGCAGAGTTGCAATTCTCCCCAAAAATGAACTGTTTCATTGGAAACAACGGGATGGGCAAGACCAACCTGCTGGATGCGGTTTATTATCTATCATTCTGTAAAAGCTACACCAATCCCATCGACTCGCAGATCATAAGCCATGATGCAGATGTATGCATGTTGCAGGGTCGCTATCTCACGGAGCATGGAAAAGAGGAGGAAGTTTACAGTGGCATCCGTCGCCGGCAGAAAAAACAGTTTCGTCGCAATAAAAAGGAGTATGACCGGCTTTCTGACCATATTGGGTTAATCCCCCTGGTGATGATTTCACCGGCCGACAACGAACTAATAACAGGTGCCAGTGAGGAGCGGCGTAAATTTATGGATATGGCCATCTCCCAGTTCGACAGGGAATACCTTCGTGCCTTGGTTCGTTACAACAAGGCTCTGCAACAGCGCAATGTGCTGCTCAAGAACGAAGAGGGAGCAATCGATTCCGATCTTCTGGAGTTATGGGAGGCACAACTTGTAGTGGAGGGCAACTATATTCATCGGGAACGGAAGGCATTTATCGACGCCTTTACTCCTATTTTTAACCGATTCTACGAACGTATCAGCGGTTCCCATGAAGATGTTTCTTTCGCATATAGTTCCCAGCTAAATGAGTATGATTTTGCAGAAAGACTCAGATACAACAGACAACGAGACATCATCATGGGGCACACTACCACCGGTATTCACCGTGATGAGTTGGAGATGCTGCTGGATGGGTATCCCATCAAGAAAGTCGGCTCACAGGGACAGAACAAGACCTTTTTTGTTTCGCTCAAGCTGGCACAGTTTCACTTTCTACTCTTGAAAGGAGATACCAAACCAATACTCTTGCTCGATGACATTTTCGACAGGCTTGATGCCGCACGTGTGGAGGAAATCGTGAAATTGGTCTCGGAGTCTGATTTCGGACAGATATTTCTCTCCGATACCAATCGTGAGTCGCTCGATCGGATTTTAGAGCGTACCGGCAACAACTCTCATATCTATACCGTTGTTGATGGTGAGGTTAAACTGATAAACGATTTGTAGCTCATGCAGAAGAAAAATGCTCAACCCTTGTCGGAGGTGCTCTCTGATTTTTTCGACAGCAACAGTCCGCTAAAAATGAAACTGGCTGAACACCGCGCCGTTAAAGGTTGGTACGAGATGTTGGGGGAAGGAGTTGCTGCATATACCCGCAATGCTTATTTCAGTCGCGGGGTGCTTTATGTACAGCTCTCTTCATCAGTGCTGCGTGCTGAATTGTTGATGAACAAAAAGGGATTGGTAGAGAAGATTAACGAGTATGCCGGGATGAATGTCGTCCGTGATGTTGTCCTGAGATAGCGGGTGCCTGTTCATGTCAGAAGAAGGCAGAAACACCGAGGTAAAATCCGGTGGGATGCGGCGAATTGACATGTTGCACCAAATCGTAGTTGAGGGTAATGTGTGATCTTCCCAGGCGGAGACCGCCACCCACTACCAGGGAAGGTACCATTCCTCTAATTTTTTCCTCATTACCGTTTGATTTTTCTGTCATCGACGAACGGACATAGTTCAATTCCGGTTGTGCGAAGAGTGCAATGAACCGAGTGGGGTAGAGATAACTGAAGATGTTGACTCCCAGAAGATTGTTCCTCAATTCATAATAACTCGTGGTTGTACGCGTATAATAGTACTTGACACCTGCTCCCGCCAGCAGATACTGATTCAACTGGTAACCCACTTGTGGGCCGATGCCCAGACGTGTGTAGTTACGGCTGAGCGACAATCCCAAATCGGCACCAAATCGAAGCTTCTTGCGGTCGAACCGCGGGATATCACCCTTATTTATCTGATTCCCTGTAACACTAAGAGGTTCTGTCTCGATGTGGTAGTTTTGCCCCCCAGCACGATAGATGTTTCGTTCATCATCTGCAGCGACTCGGATGGTGTCATAACGTATCGACTGTGCTTCTGCCTGAAGGGCAGAAAAAAGGAGGAGCAGTAGAACTAGAGTCTGTTTCATATGCTATCAGACCGTAAGGGGTGACATAGGTTTAATCAAAAAAAAGAAGTTGAATGGTAACTCAACTTCTTTTTGTCTTTTTGTTTCCCAAGGAGGTTCACTCTACAGGTGCTCCCTCTTCCGGTGCCGGTTGAGTTGGTGTCTCTGTCGGTATGGGCAGACCGGGTGTTACATCTGGAGCAGTGGAGGGATTGAGGGGTGCCGGCTGCTGTACTTCTACCTGTGATTGCGGGCTGTTGCTATTTGAGGTAGTGTATTTTGCCGTCAGGATACTCAGAACGATCATTGCGCCTGCCAGCGTCCAAGTGAATTTTTCCAGGAAATCGGTTGTTTTACGTACCCCCATGATCTGGTTCGAAGAGGAGAAACCGCTTGCCAGGCCTCCTCCCTTTGATTTTTGCACCAATACGGCAAGAATCATCAGGATGGCTGCCAACAGGATGAGAATTGTGATGAAAATATACATATCTTATTTTTTTTTGTTTTTCTCGTTTGCAATCAATAAATCCAAGAAACGAATTTGGTCGGCAAAGTAAACACTTTTTTTTGGAAAATTCAAACTTAATCGTTTAATAATTGTTCTTGCCTGCTCGTATTTATGTTGATTGATATAAATGCGTGCGAGTGTCTCGGTCAGAAACTCACCTCCATCCTCTTCATTCCCACTCTCACGCCTTTTTTCACGAGGCGTCAGTTCGCTGGAGGTGAAAATGTCATCGGTTTCTGCTTTCTCAATGAAGGCATCGATGATATCCTGGTGTTGAAATGGTTGACTTTCCGTTACCATCTCTTCCTCATTTTCACCGAGTGATTCCAGGTAGGCAAAATAGTCGGTGACGGCAACCTGTAAATGGTCATCCGGTAGATCATTTTCAGTGGTTACCTTGCCGGGAATTGTGCTGAGAAAAGAGTCGAGAAGGGCTTCGGTACGATCTACCGTTTGCTCCTCTCCATCTGAGGTATCGGTCAGGAATTTGGCATATTGTTCATGGCGAATCAGATAAAGAAGTTGCCTCCTGTCGCAGCATAACACCGCTGTCTTTGCCAGCTCTTCCTCAAACCGTTCACTGCCATTCAGTTCCATGTTTTTGGTGAGAAGCATCCGTGACGTGGAGAAGCAAGGATATTCCTCCACCACTTTCTCCAGTGCATGTAGGCTGGCATCATCCATCTTGCCTGGATCATCCATCCATCTGTAAAGCAATTCTTTTGTCATAGACTACCAGTTTGCCATGGTTGCATTGAATATCTGGTCTACGATCTCATCTATCAGTTCTCCCATCAACTGATCTTGCACACTGTCGAAGACGGTGTTGCTTGAGAAGGTCCGGTTTGCGGAGATCCGTTCTTCAATTTGGGGGGCGTCGGTTTTATTGTTGCGGAAGCGCATTCTTACGGTCATGGTGAGCTTGGTCTCAGAAGCGAAAGCATCTTCCTGTACCGCCAGTGGGGTGAGTTCATATCCCACGATTTCTCCTTCAATCTCCATGTCACCATTCTGGTTCACCAGTTGTAGACGGGTGTTGCGGGTGAACATGTCTTTCATCTCCTCATTGAAACGTTGTTCCAATGGAGGATATACCAGAGGGGCCTGGTTTACGAAATGGGCTATCATCAACGTCTTCGTCAGTTCATAGTCAATTGAAGCGGTCCTGAAAGAGTAGGATATCCTACAAGAGCTGGCCATCAGTGAGAGTAATAGTAGAAACAGTATTTTTTTCATCGTTATCCCTCCAATTTGTATTCCTTGATTTTGCGATAGAGCGTTCGTTCGGAGATTCCCAAATCGGCAGCAGCCATCTTTCTTTTTCCCTGATGCCTTTCAAGTGCTTTTACAATCATCTCTTTTTCCACCTCACTGATGGAGAGGGCGCTCTCTTCGTACTCTGTTGCCTCTTGAATGTCACCTCGATCATGTTCCTCTAGGTTGATTTTCTGTGACATTGTATCCAATTTAATCGGTAGGGGTACATCTGATTCCGCATGACGGATCAATGAGGAATGTATGGCAGCAGTATCTTTGTCATATGCAGAGGTATTGGCTCCGGTCCCCTCCATCAGATTCTTTACCACCTGTTTCAGGTCAGTGATATCTTTCTTCATGTCAAAGAGCACCTGGTAAAGGATTTCCCGTTCATTGGCAAATGAACGGTGGTCTGAATCGTTTTGTTGTGGAACAAGCACCGGCAGCATACCCACTTCATTGTAGGGGAGGTATTTCTGCAAGATATCGGCGTTGATCACCCGCTCCTGTTCGATGATGGAGATCTGTTCGGTGATATTTTTTAGTTGACGCACGTTGCCCGGCCAACGGTAATTTTTAAGCAATTCACGTGCATCGTCGGTGAGGGTGATGGGCGGCATCATGTATTTCTCGGCACAGTCGCCGGTGAACTTACGAAACAGCAGTGGAATGTCATCTTTACGGTCACGAAGCGGTGGTATACGTATGGGCACCGAGTTGAGACGGTAGTAGAGATCTTCACGGAACTTGCCCTTCTCAACCGCTTTCACCATGTCCATGTTGGTGGCGGCAACCACTCTCACATCACTCTTCTCCACCTTTGAAGATCCCACCTTGATAAACTCGCCACTTTCCAGTACACGTAACAGACGTGCCTGTGTTGAGAGTGGAAGCTCACCCACCTCGTCGAGGAAAAGTGTCCCTCCGTCGGCCACTTCGAAGTAGCCCTTGCGGCTACCGGTAGCACCGGTAAAGGAGCCTTTCTCATGACCGAAGAGTTCCGAGTCAATGGTTCCCTCTGGTATCGATCCGCAGTTGATGGCGAAGTAGGGACCATGCTTGCGGCGGCTGTACTGGTGTACGATCTGTGGGAAGTTCTCCTTGCCTGTACCACTCTCACCAGTGATCAGCACCGACAGGTCGGTGGGAGCCACTTGCAAAGCAACGTCGATCGCCCGATCCAGCTCGGGAGAGCTGCCGATGATACCGAAACGCTGCTTTATTTGTTGTAGAGGGTGCTTAACCATATCTGTTTGTTGTAATGCATTTGGACTACCAAAGATACATAAATATTCAAATTCTGCCCAACGCGTAGGTTCTTGCTTTGAGAAATCTGCCTAGCGCCACAGTGTCGTCAGCAAAGTTGGCGATCTCCTCTGGCAGGATGGGCTCGCCAAAGGTGAGTATCATCTCATGTCCTTTTTTATTGTAGAGTTCGTGACAGAGTCGCAGGTTTCGTATACGCCACCCCAGGATACGTGAGAGGTAGAATAGCGGACTGTTGTGGCCGGAGATGTGTAACGGGATCACAGGAACCTTTGTCTTACGAATAATCTTCAGGGCTGCCGGTTGCCAGTCGCGGTCTTCAATCACCATGCCTCTCTTTTTTACGTAGAGATTAGAGACTGCACCTGCAGGGAAGAATCCGAGCGGGTGTCCCTGACGCAAATGAGCGATGCTCTCTCGGATACCAGCATAGGTGACGCTCTTTTTCTCAGAATCCTTCATTGGGTTCACCTTTATGAAGTTTTCCTCCATGCTGTCGATCAGTCCCAGGAAAAAGTTGACCATCATGCGGTAATTGGGGAATCGAGAGGCCAGTGCCTCGATGGCAGCAATACCGTCGATATGCCCATATGGATGGTTTGAGACGGTGATAAAGGGACGATCCAGGAACTGTTCCAATACGTTTGTATTGCGTAAGGTACGTTTGATTTCCAGTTTATCCAGCACATCACGGCAAAAGTCCGGTCCCGTAAGATGTTTAGAACGGTTATAGATTTCGTTTGGTACATTCAGTGCGGCAATCTTTATGCCCAGATCGATGAACCAGTCCCCATGCCTGCCACGGAAAATAGGGTGGATTCCCCGCAGGTCATCATAGCTTACCAGGATCTCTTTCATTCTTTCTTTTCTTATCCCGTTTTTCTAACTCAAATGCCACGTCATAGAGATGAAGTGGCATGTGAGCGGAATATAAATATGTTTTTTATGGCAGTTCCTATGCCAATTCTCTGATCAGGTCAATAATTTCTTTTCCGATTTTCTCAGCGGCATCAACTGATGTTGCCTCCGAATAGATACGAATGATCGGTTCAGTGTTGGATTTGCGTAAATGAACCCATTTGTCAGGGAAATCGATTTTCACTCCGTCGATATCGGTCACCTGATGGTCACTGAAGCGTTCTTTCATCTGCTGCAGTATTGCATCGGTGTCAATGTCGGGTGTCAGCTCTACTTTTTGTTTAGCCATGAAGTAAGAGGGATACTCCTTGCGGAGCTGCGAAGGTGTTTTGCCGGTACGGGCGAGGTAGGTTAGAAAGAGTGCAATCCCCACCAAAGCATCTCTTCCGTTGTGTGATGCGGGGTAGATGACACCTCCATTGCCTTCACCACCGATGACGGCTCCCACTTCTTTCATCTTCTCTACCACATTCACCTCACCTACGGCTGCAGCATGGTATTGACCACCTCTAGCCAGGGTTATGTCACGCAGAGCACGGCTGGAGCTGAGGTTCGAGACAGTGTCTCCGGGAGTATGCTGCAGGATATAGTCAGCCATAGCGACTAGTGTGTACTCTTCACCAAAGGGCTCTCCATCTTCACAATAAATTGCCAGTCGATCCACATCTGGATCTACGGCAAATCCCACGGTTGCTTTTGAACTGCGTGTGAGTGAAGATAGTTCAGTGAGGTGCTGTGGCAAGGGCTCTGGGTTGTGAGAGAAGTTGCCGTGCGGGGCACAGTGGAGCTTGAAGATCTCTTTCACTCCCAGTGCGTAGAGTAGTTCCGGAATAGCAATGCCTCCAACCGAGTTGACACAGTCTACCGCAACGCGGAAGTTAGCAGCTCTGATCGCCTCAGCATCCACAAGTTCGAGCGCAAGTACAGACTGGATATGCTCATGTAGGAATTGTTTTTGTGTGATCTTTCCCAGTTCATCCACAGGCATGAAGGCGAAGGAGCCGCTCTCAGCTAGTGCCAGAATCTCAGCGCCTTCAGCAGCATTTAGAAATTCACCATTATGGTTCAATAATTTCAGGGCATTCCACTGTCTCGGATTGTGACTGGCAGTAATAATGATTCCACCCTGGGCAGACTCGCGAATGACTGCTATCTCAGTTGTGGGGGTAGTTGCCAAGCCGATGTCGGTCACATCACATCCCATCGCAATGAGTGTGCCCGTGATGATACGATGTACCATTTCACCTGAAATGCGGGCGTCACGTCCTACAACAATCAGCGTTTTGCCCTCTGTTGATTTATTTTTGATAAAGGTGGCATAGGCTGCCGTAAACCGTACGATATCGGCAGGTGTGAGATTGTCCCCCGGTTTACCACCAATTGTGCCTCTGATGCCGGAGATGGATTTGATTAATGTCATAGGCTGTTTTGTATCTCGGTTTTATATGCTCTAATAATATAAATATCAGTACTCTCCTTGGAAACGATACTGTATGAAGTCGTAATAGGTGGGTTGATATTGTGAACGATCGCTCGATGATCCCATTGTGAAAGGAATGATCATCTTTATCTCCCCATTGTGGCCCACATGCTCAAGGGGAACCATCCAGCCAGGATTGCTGTATAAGCTTTTTGTGGTTGAGTTGACTGGTCCCATAAATTTGATCTCAACTGGATAAACCATGTTGGAGTAGCGTGAGGTGTCTTCTGACATGAAGTAGTGGAGATCACGAAAACGAATATAGACAATCTGATTTGGTGTCAAATTCGTTGTGGTGTCACCATAGGAAATGACATTGTAATAGACTCCGGTAGCTGGATCCTTGTAAAATTCATTCTCCGCGAAATTCCCGCTGGTGGGATATTCCTCCAGGATGCTTAACTGTTGTTGCGCAATGAAAAGATCTATCGCCTTTTCTTCATCATTCAGGTAATCTGCATAGGTCTTCCGGTCATTGCAGGAGGGGATGGTGAGCAGCACGCCTAAAAGTGCGAAAATGATAAATATTGTTTTGTTCATAAATATCTTTGCCGAATAATTGATATTGATTGCAAAAGTACACAATCTGTGCTAAATATAGCTTTATTGCACCGAAATAAACATTATCGATTCTTAAAAATGGATTAATCTTGATTCATTGACTGTTTCAGGAGCTTTTCATACTTCTTGAGACCTTCTGAGTATGTTTTTAAAGCCATTTCGAGTGAACCGTAGAATTCTCCACCCGATGCATTGAGGTGTCCTCCTCCATTGAAAAAGTCGAAAGCAAATTCGTTACAGGGAAATGAGAGCTGAGATCGAAATGAGAGCTTGATCAGCCCCTCATCTTCACGAATGAAGGTGGAGAAAATGATGCCTTTGATACTGAGGGGGTAGTTTACAAATCCTTCAGTGTCACCCTTGCTGAACTGAAACATTGCCTGATCCTCTTTTGAAAGCCAGATCAAAGCAGCGTGCAAGTCGGGATATATCTCCATTCGTTGTGATAGGGTATAGCCCAGCAAACGGAAACGCTCGGCTGAGTAGTTGTGAAACACTTGTGAATAGATGGTGTCCTTGTTGATCTCCTTGCGCAGCAGTAGGCTGATAATCTCAAAGATCTCAGGATCACTCGAGTTGTAGGTAAACCCACCGGTATCGGTCATCATACCGCAATAGATACATTCCGCCTCTGTTTTCGTCAACTCTTCATACTTGCCAGCTTGAAACAGGAGTCGAAAAATCAGTTCGCAGGTGGAAGAGATCTCAGGGTGGGATGCCACAATGTCAAAACCGTTGCCGGGAAAGAGGTGGTGGTCGATCAGGATCTTTGTTGCCGGCAATGATTCCAGCATGGGAGCCATCAGTCCTATTCGCTTGTGGATGTTGTAGTCGAGTGAGAAAATTAGGTTGGCTTGCATCAGGATATGCCTGGCTGCTTCCGGATTGTATTCAGCCACGCTGATTTCACCTGCACCCTCCATCCATTTAAGGAAATAGGGGAAAGAGTTGGGGACAATGATCCTGACCTTTTTACCATTTCTCTTCAAGAAATGGTAAAGTGCAAGTGATGATCCTATAGCATCACCGTCGGGGGATAGGTGGGTGGTAATTACGATCTGCTCGGCCTCTTTGATGGCCTGCATGATCTGGTTCACCTGTGCCGGCTCAATCACATCGGTGAGTGTTTCGGTAAACTTCATAGAGAATGTTTCTTTTAATGATAAACCGCAAAAGTACTAAAAATTCAGCGAATAGGCTCCATCTTGTCGTACGTCATGTACCGGAATACCCCTATTGAGGCAGCTCTCTTTTAAGCTAATTACCGAATAGCGCGGCAACGAGCTATCGAGGACAATCAGTGAGGGATGAAAGATGTGGAATAGTTGTTCTGCATCGAAACAACAATGTCGGGAAAGAATCAGAATATCTACAGGGAAAGTGGTGTTGGTTGTGAAGTCGTTGAACGACCCGTCTGAGAGACGGATGATTTTCTTGTGGGGGTGGGGTAACACCCCATTTTCAGGTATCCATATTGGGTGGTAAGTATCATCAACATAAAGCGAGATCTCACTCTGAGGTGAGTTGTTGATAACTACCAGTTGAGGGGATGTTGACTGTAATTGATCCCAAAGTGAAAGTAGTTGAAAAGAGAGTAGTGATGAGAGTGCGAAGGTCAGTACAAGGGGCCGTTTTATTTTCATGAAGTGGCTGATCAGAAATATGAAAATCAGCAATAGAATAGCAGCAGGTAAAGATATGTTAAGACCTGTGAGTTGAGCGAAAGGAAGTGACTCCATGAACTGAACAATGTGCAACATGAGGTCGGTCAACAGTTGTACTATTCTGCGGAGGATCTGTGGCAACCATTCCGGGAAGCTTGAAAGGGCTTCTGGTAGCCAGCCAGTAAGCAACAACGGTATCAACGAATAGATGATGATCCCCATAAGAGGTACTACCAGTATGTTGGTGATGAAGAACCAGGTTGGGAAAGTACCGAAATAGTATAACAAGAGTGGAAAGAGGCCTAGTTGAGCCGAAAGGGAGAGAGTCATCAGGTTCCAGAGATATCTTGTTCCTCTGTTCGTTGGTTTTGCCAGTGACGTAATACGAGGATGAAACCACAGAATCGAGAAGACGGCGGTAAAGCTCATCTGGAAGCTAATGTCATAGAAGCTGTTTGGTTGAAATATCAGGATTAGGAAAGCGGTTGCTGCCAATGTGTTTAAGGTGAAGGTCTTTTCCCGCCTCAGCTGTCCCAGGCAATAGAGTGAAAGCATGATCACCGCCCTTACAACCGATGCAGATAATCCTGCAAGGAAAGCATAACCCCAAAGCATCAGGATAATTGTCAATTGTCGGATGAGAAAACCTCTACCCCTGGTTCCCAAGGGTGAGAGTATCAGGGAGAGTATCAGGTATATGATGCCTGTATGAAGTCCGCTCACTGCCAGTAGATGAGCTGTGCCGGAGGCTTGGAAAGCCTTTCGGATGTCGTCCGACAGATATGCCTTGTAGCCAAGGGTTATTGCTGCTATAAAGGCATAAGTATCTCCTTCTAACCCAAGTGATCGATAGTAATTGAGTATGTATATCCGGCATTTTTGTGCCAACAGGTAAGGAGTATTACTTCTTCTTCCCGTCACCCTCCATTCACTTTCTGTAATGTAATCCCTGGCAGCAAATCCCTTGTTGCGCATGTATCCCGCATAGTCCCATTCTCCAGGGTTCCCGAAGTTGCGGAACGGTTCCGGTTGTGCAATGAAAATGATCTCATCACCTGGCAATAGTTTCGTTGTACGGTTGCTTTTTTCAAGGTAGAGCATTACTTTCTTTTTCAATGGCGGGGCTGTCAGCACTGGGCATTGCACTGAGCGCTCTTTTTCTTCAGGAATGTCAAGTATGACTGCAAGGTATGTGTTGGGATGTTCGGGGAAGGTGAAACTGTTAAATGCTCTCATTTCACCGCATTGGAGCAAGGTTAGACCGAAAAGAAAGAGGTAGGTGCCGGCACCGAAGAGCCACCTTTGTGAATAGTGATTCTGTTTATATCGTATGAACGATAGGAAAAAGAGCAGAGCACCCGATAGAATCAAAATCACAGCTAGCAGTCCGATGTCTGAAAGAAATGGACTGGAAATGATAGCGCCGATAACTGGGAGTAACAGCCTAAAAAAGGGTGTTTTACCATTCAGTTCGTTCATCTCACGCGCAAGGAGAAACAGATAATAATTTTGCCGTTATGCGAATAGATGAGCTGTAGTCGCCTCTTTTTGAGCTACGTATAGTATCTCAAAGCGCCTTTAGCTGTCGAATAGTCTCTTCAGGATCCTCTGATGAGAAAACGAAACTACCAGCCACCAGTACGTTGGCACCGGCATCAACAAGTCTTCTGCCGGTTTCCAGGTTAACACCTCCGTCAACCTGGATCAATGTGGAAAGGTTTCTTTTCTCAATCATTTCCCTGAGCCGGGCAACTTTTCTAACAGTAGATTCAATGAACTGTTGTCCACCATACCCGGGATTGACAGACATCAGCAGCACCATTTCCAACTCCGGCAGTATCTCTTCCAACAACGTGATAGGAGTATGGGGGTTCAGTGTGACTGCCGGCTTCATTCCTTTACTTCGAATCTCTTGTACCACCCGGTGCAAATGAGTGCATGCCTCATAGTGGACATTCATGAAGGAGGCTCCGGTTGCATTGATCTCATCTGTAAACTTCTCCGGACTGACAATCATCAGATGTACATCCAGCGGTTTTTGTGTGATGCTTTTCAGCTGATTGATCACCGGAAAGCCGAATGAAATATTAGGGACAAAGACACCATCCATGATATCCAAGTGGATCCAGTCTGCCTCGCTTCTGTTGAGCATCTCAATGTCTCTGTTAAGATGAAGAAAATTGGCCGCCAGTAAGGACGGTGCTACAATCGTACTCATGGATATAATTTTTCTGCTCTCAAAGGTAGATAAAAATCTTTATTTGAAAAAATTGAAACATCTCTTCTCTCTACATTGACAATGAGGCACTCAATTCAGTATGAACAGTTCTTCATTTTTATGCAGACTATCCATTGGACGGTAGCATCTTGCATACTGACGAATGATCAGAAGTGATGTCTTGGAGGGGTGCTCCCGCTTTTGGGGAGGTTTTTTCGCGATTTTCTTGTTCTGTGAATCCTTATGGCTCATTTGCAATCAAAATGGTAAAAGTTAAACGAATCGATGATGCAATTATTGCCATGACCTAAAAAAAACCATCATGTTACAGCTAAATCCCACTATTTTACATATCTTTGCTCGCTAAAACCCATAAATATGGCGAAAATGAAGAAATTATTTTATCTTTTTATATCAGCATTGGTTCTGATTTCTTGTCAGAATGCCAATGAATACACTATCAAAGGTACGGTTGCAAATCCTGATTTTGAAGGAACCAACGTATATCTGCAAGAGATGACTGACGATGCAATGGTGACAACCGATACTGCATTGGTAGAGAATGGTCAATTCAGTTTCAGTGGTGCTGCAGATGTCGCCCGCCTGCGCTTCGTCCTCCTGGATCAGTCGGTTAACCCACAACAGGAAACCCGTATACCTGTATTGCTGGAACCGGGTAAGTTGAAGGTTAGTTTTGATAGCGTAGTGACGGTGAAAGGTTCAAAAATCAATGAAGCATATACCGATTTCAGGTTAAAACAGCGTGAACTTGGGGTACAGATTCGTGAAGTAGTGGATCGTTACAATATTGCCCAAGCCAATGGAACAATCACCGGGGAGATGGAAACCGAGATCAACACTGCTTATGATAGCATTAGCAAAGAGATTAGCGATCTGAACTTCAATTTTATCAAAGAAAATATCGGCAACGACTTGGGACAATATTCCTTCATGGCCTCTTCTTCAATGTTTGAACCCGAACAACAGCGGGAGATTCTCGAACTGGCAGATGATTCTTTCAAATCGAAAGAGAATATTCAGCGTGTGGTGAAGCGACTTGAGAACCTCGATAATGTAGCGGTTGGAAAGAAATTTGTTGATCTCACACTGAACGATCCCAATGGCAATGAGGTATCACTATCACAATATGCAGGTCAGGGCAAGTATGTTCTTGTCGATTTCTGGGCTGCTTGGTGTGGTCCCTGTCGTCAGGAGATGCCCAATGTGGTAGCAAGTTATGAAAAGTATAAATCGAAAGGATTTGAAGTTGTAGGTGTCTCATTCGACAGGAATCGCGAAGAGTGGCTTGAAGGAATAAGTCAGATGGGAATGGAATGGCCACAAATGTCAGACTTGATGTATTGGGATAGTCCGATTGTCGACCTTTATGCCATACAGGGTATTCCCCACACTATTCTGTTGGACAAGGAGGGTATTATCATTGAGAAAGACCTGAGGGGTGAAGCACTGGATGCAAAACTGGCAGAGTTGATGCCTTAACATCCCCCGAACAGATAAACATTGAAATGGAGCAACCGCAGGTGAGCTCCATTTTTTGTTCCAACGAAATAAATTTCTATTTTTGTGGAAAAGATATGCAGATGATGCCAAGTAAGCAGTATTTGGTACTTGTATTATTGGGTGTTTTACTAGCCCTTTACCCTGGTACCCGTTCATTCGCGCAAAACAGACCATTTACCGTGGTCATTGATCCCGGTCATGGAGGTAAGGACCCGGGGGCTGTTGGTGCCTCCTCCCGTGAAAAAGATATTGTTCTCTCAGTTGGTTTAAAACTTGGTGCACTTATCGAAAAGAATCACAAGGATGTGAAAGTGATTTATACGCGTGACAACGATCGTTTTGTAGAACTGAATAAACGCGCTGAGATTGCCAACAAAGCACATGCCGACCTCTTCATATCGCTTCACTGCAATGCCCTTGACCGTAAACGTACCTCACCACAAGGTGTGGAGACTTTCGTGTTGGGTTTGCACCGCAGCAAGGATAACCTCGATGTTGCCAAGGCTGAGAACGCGGTGATCATGTATGAAGAGGATTATTCAGTAAAATATGAGGGTTTCAATCCCAACGAGCCGGAATCATACATCATTTTTGAGTTCATGGCAAACACGTTTCTATCACAGAGCGTTTACTTGGCTACAATCGTGCAGAACCAACTGGTGACAGGTGCCAAAAGAGTGAACCGAAACGTTCGTCAAGCTGGATTTCTGGTGCTTCGTGAGGTAGCGATGCCTAGTATCCTTGTCGAGCTGGGATATATCAGCAACCCTAATGAAGAGAAATATCTTAAGAGCGCAAGTGGGCAGAACTCACTCTCAAGTGCAATTTACAACGGTTTCAATGAGTATAAGCGAGAACATGATAAGAAGAGTTATGTTTTTAATGATAACTCATCCCCCCGCGACGAAGTTGGTTCTGTTTCTGTAGCTCCTGTTTCAACAGGAGACAAAGAATACAAGGTTCAGTTTCTCACCTCTTCACGAAAGTATGAGAGCGGAGCCAAAGTCTTCAAGGGATTGAATCCTGTTGAATATTATGTTGAAGGAGGTTTGTATAAATACACTTACGGTACAACATACAATCAGTCAGATATCACCCGAACCTTGAGAGAAGTGCGCCGCAAGTTCAAGGACGCATTTGTTATCGAGCTAGTGGAGGGCAAACGTGTGAAATAATCAATCAGATGAAGAAAACCTCCAGAAATGCGCTTATTGGTTTGGCATTTCTTGCCAGCCTACTCATGATCTATTTCGGAATTAATTTTTTGAAAGGGATCAATGTGATGAAACAGCAAAAACAATATTACGCACTCTTTGATGACGTTACCAGCCTGCTGCTCTCTTCTCCAGTCTATGTGAAAGGATATCAGGTGGGATTGATTAGCAGCATTACAATGGCTGAAACGGAGCCAATGAAATTTGCAGTAGCCCTTAGTCTTGTTGAAGAGTTCCCTATACCAGAGGACAGCTACCTAGAGTACGGCACCGATCTTTTCGGTGCCTCTATGGCAACATTGGTGCTTGGACCTTCAACGGTTCGGCTGCAACCGGGTGATACTATCAATGGCAGGAAAGTGACCGGTTTGATGGATGGTGCTGCAACATTATTGCCTCGGGCCGACTCCATCTTTCTGCGAATAGATTCGCTATTGCTCACGCTTCAGCGGTTAACTGCCCATCCCTCATGGGAAGAATCTATCAACGGGATTGGTCAAACTGTAAGCCATCTGAACAAGACTAGTGAAAGTCTAGACAGGATAATGTCTGCCATTGAAAAAGATCTGCCTGAAATCAGCAGTAATCTGCATGCCGTCACTGACGATTTAAATAAAGTGAGCAGCGATCTGAGCGCTATGGATTTCAACCGTACATATGTCACTATTGATGAAACTGTCAGCAATTTGAAACAACTCTCTGAGAAAATAAACAGTAACGACAATTCATTGGGTCTCCTGATGAACGACACAAAATTGCATGACAGCCTAAATGTTACAATTGATGCAGCAACAAGACTTTTAGAAGATATAAGGTTAAATCCGGGTCGATATCTAAAGGTGAAAGTGAGTTTGTTTTGATTCTGCGGTGTTTTAATTGAGAATATGTGTAGTTGTTTAAATAGAATTAATCTAAATAAGATGTTGCGTGATCATCTTTGTTAAACACCTTGACTGACTGATACTACGTAACATTAATGAAATATTTATAAGGTTTGGCGGTTGTGTGGTCGTTTCTATTTATAGACTTGATTATCAAACTGGTCATAATATCTTTATTTAGTTAATACTATGAGAAACAGATCAATAGTTCTATACTATTGATAAATAACGTTTTTTTTTGAAAGTGTGAAAAACAAACAAAAGTTCATTTTTTTATCTCGTTTATTTTTCCAAAATTTGTAAACTATTAGCTGGAACGACGGGAAAACAAAGATCATTTTAGAAATTCAATGGATAACAATTGTCAGAATTTGTGGAAAAACTGTTTGGATGTGATTCGGGACAATATCCCCGAGCCGGCATTCAATACATGGTTTCTACCAATTGTTCCGCTTAAGTACCAGGATCATGTGCTTACTGTTCAGGTACCTAGTCAGTTTTTTTATGAATACCTTGAAGATAAGTATCTGGATCTAATTCAGCAGACTCTTTATCGTGAGATCGGAGAAGGAACTATCCTTAATTACCGGATACTTGTTGAGACTGAAAGCAATACTGTCGTAGAGATGCGCGGTGAGAGTAAATCGTTTGTCTCAACAGAGAAGAATTTCCGCAAGAAGATCTCCGAGAAGGTGCCGAGTCCATTCGACCGTGTTGAAACCAATGAATTCGACTCCCAGGTCAATGGCAAGTACCGCTTTGAAAATTTCTTTGAAGGCGAAAGCAATCGCTTGGCGCGTACAGCTGCAGAGGCTGTTGCAAACAATCCGGCGAAGACTGCCTTCAATCCTTTATTTGTTCATGGTCATTCCGGTGTGGGCAAAACACATCTCTGTCACGCCATCGGTTCGAAGGTGAAGGCTCTTTATCCGGAGAAGAAGGTGCTCTATCTTTCGGCCCATCTCTTTAAGGTCCAGTTTACCGATGCAAGACGTTTCAACACCATCAACGATTTTATTAACTTCTACCAGAGTATTGATGTTTTGATTATCGATGATATCCATGAGTTGTCCGGACTGGAAAAAACACAAAACACTTTCTTTCACATTTTTAACCATCTGCATCAGAACAACAAGCAGTTAGTGATGACTTCCGATTGTGCTCCCATGGATATGCAGGGAATGGAAGAGCGGCTGCTGACACGTTTTCGCTGGGGGTTATCAACAAAGCTGGAGCGTCCCGACAAGGAGTTGAGGAAAAAGATCCTTGAAAACAAAGTCTTATCAGACGGACTCTCAATTCCGGAGAATGTAATTGAATACATTGCCGAGAATGTCACTGAGAACGTTCGTGACCTGGAAGGAATTGTTGTCTCGTTAATGGCACATTCCATCATTAACAACAGGGAGATTGACATGAGCCTTGCCCGTAGGGTTATGGAACAGAACATTCGATTTGAGCGGAAGAGGATCACAGTTGAGAGAATTCAGGATACCGTTTCACAATTTTTCAACATCAAAAAGGAGATGATTCAATCATCATCTCGCAAGCGTGAGATCGTCCAAGCCCGTCAGGTTACCATGTACTTCATCAAGAAGCATACGGAGTTGTCGCTCTCTCAGATTGGTATTCAAGTAGGAAATCGAAATCATGCCACAGTATTGCATGCCTGTAATACTGTGAAAAACTTTTATGATGTAGACAAGGGTTTTCGTTCCGACATTGAGGAGATTGAAAGAATCCTAAACTCCTGATTTTCTCTTTCAAATCAACCTTCCTCTAATCTTACAGCATTTTCTTCCATTTCATTCTCCGACAAACGGAGATTTTTTTATATTTGCCCATTCTATCGGGTGCATTTTGCTCCCCCATTACCTAAACATCATAAACAATGATCATTTTACGATATTTCATTTCGTTGATTATACTGTCGTTTGTGACGATTCCACTTGTTGCACAAATCCCTCATGAATACTACGCCCTGGCAGAAGGAAAGAGTGGGGCTCCATTGAAAAGTGCCCTTTTTAGTCTTGTTGGTGAACCTATGGTGCTTTCATACAGAGAGATATGGGAGGCTTTTGAATCTACGGATGCAATCAAGAAAGACAAGGTGTGGGACATCTATTCCCATGATCCTGATGATGGAGGAGCATATGGGTATGACTTCAGGCAGCATCGTTGTGGAACCTCCCGACAAGAGGGAGACTGTTACAATCGGGAGCATCTCTTCCCCAGAAGCTGGTTTCGTGGCACTGCTGCACTTGAGTCGGACCTCTTTCACATCTATCCCACCGATGGCTATGTGAACAGCCGTCGCGGAAACCTCCCTTTCGGTGAGGTTGGTATCATTTCCTGGGAGTCAACCAATGGATCGAAGGTGGGGCAGAATACTTTTGGGGGTTATACCCGTACTGTCTTTGAACCCATCGATGAATACAAGGGTGATGTGGCGCGTTGTTATTTCTATGTGGTGACAGCCTATGAGGATGAACTGCACAGATGGAACTCAGATCAGACCTCGAGGGATCGCTATCCCGGTTTCAGTAAATGGTCGCTTGAATTACTGCTGAAATGGCATCGTGAAGATCCTGTTAGCCTGAAGGAAGTGCGTCGTAACGAAGCGGTTTATAGGTTGCAAAATAATCGCAATCCATATGTTGATTATCCTCAACTTGCTGAACATGTTTGGGGAAATGCCATCGATGAACCTTTTTATTCGGATACCATAGCCGACAGTTTCCGTGAGATTGAGCAGAGCCCTTTTGAACGATGGCTGGAGAGGATAATGGATTTTGTGATGACAAGATAACCCAATGAGAACTATGCATATTTCATTACTATTCCTATTGGTGATCACTACAGGATGCAACACTGTATCGGCCGACTCACTGAAAATAGCATTGCTGAGCGATATCCATTTCTTATCTCCAAAGCTATACGACAGCGGTGAAGCATTTACGACATACGAGCAGGTCTCCGGTAGACAATTTGATGATCAGGAGATGGTACTTGAGCATGTGTGGAGTATTCTGCGCCGGGAAAGACCCGATCTTCTCTTGATCTCCGGTGATCTCACCCATCACGGTGAGCGACAGAGTCACCTTGATCTGGTTACAGATCTGCTTTTTCTCGAGAAGGAGGGTGTCCGTGTGCTTGTGGTGCCCGGAAATCATGACATCAACATCCCCAATGCTGTCGCTTACAGAGGCGATAAAAAGCTTCCGGTTGAGAGCGTTACAAAAGATGAATTTGTTGCACTCTATGAGTCGTTTGGTTATGGCGAAGCGCTTTACAGGGATGAAGCCTCACTCAGTTATGTTGCCTCTCTGGATGATCAGCATTGGCTTCTTTGCTTCGATAGCAATCGTTACGAAGAGCATGTTAACGGATCAATTACAGCTGGCCGTATCAAAGAACAAACACGTGAATGGGCCATCTCTGTGCTTCAAGAGGCAGATGATAAAGGCATCACTGTGCTGGGCATGATGCACCATGGGCTGGTGGAACATATGCCCTACCAGTCGGATTTCTTCCCTGCCTATCTCGTTGCTGAGTGGGCGCACCATGCGGCATGGTTGGCCGAAGCAGGAATGCCTCTTATCTTTACAGGTCATTTTCACTCGAACGATGTCACCCGTTTTGATGCTCCTTCGGGTAAGAGCATATACGATCTGGAGACCGCCAGCCTGGCACAATATCCGTATGCCTGGCGGATGATGACTCTCAAGGAGGGAAGCCTCACAGTGGAGAGCCGTTTTGTTAAACAATTAGACGGTAAAATCAATCTGGAGGAGGAAGCACACAAACGATTGGAGATGGTGACCCGTCGTGTTGCAGAACATCGACTGAGTGAAATGGGTGTTCCAATACCGGAGGAATTGATGCCATTGCTCACCGACCTGATAGTGAAACTCAACATGCTGCATGTGAAAGGCGATGAGAAGGCTGATCCTGAGATGCTGTTTGCCCTTCGTTTGTTCGCCTCTTACATGGGAAATGAGTTTGAAACGTTGGATTTTTCATTCGATTTTCCTCCGGATGATAACAACCTGGTGATCCGTTGGGGTAAAGGGAATGTCGAAGAATAGCTAAACGTATGAAAAAGTGTGCTAAATTGTTGTCCTACATGCATGAAGGATTCCTGGAAGCAGGTTGTGATGAAGCTGGCAGGGGGTGTCTTGCAGGACCGGTCTTTGCTGCCGCTGTCATTCTGCCGCCTGACTTCAGGTGCGACATATTGAACGACTCCAAGCAGCTCACAGAACGACAGCGTGAAAAGTTGCGTGTCGTGATTCAACAGGAGGCGCTTTTTTATGCCGTTGCATCCTGTTCTCCGGAGGAGATAGACCGCCTCAATATTTTAAGAGCCTCCATCGAGGCGATGCATCGTTCGTTGAACTTGCTCTCCAACAAGCCACAACATATACTTGTAGATGGTAATCGCTTCTTGCCCTATGAGGGGATTCCCTACAGTTGTGTGATTAAAGGTGATGCGAAATTCATGTCGATTGCTGCGGCATCGGTGCTCGCAAAGACCTGGCGTGACGAACACATGCGTGATCTGGACAAACAATACCCTCAGTACGGTTGGAGCCGCAACAAGGGTTATCCCACAATGGAGCACCGCGAGGCAATTCGAATCCACGGCACTACACCCCATCACCGCAAGAGTTTTGCCCTGTTAAAGAGGCAGCTTGAATTCGACTTTTAAGCCTAAACAGTAAGAATAATGGTTCAGAGTCCTTTCATCGAGAGCTGGATCCGTTTTCTCTCCCTATTCACTGAAAGCACTTTTACTTTGACGTGTTGGTGTAGCGACACAACCTCCGATACATTGGAGACGAACCGATTGGCCAGTTCTGAGATGTGTACAAGTCCGTTTTCCTTGATGCCAATATCCACAAAGCAACCAAACTGGGTGATGTTGGTCACGATACCGGGAAGAGTCATCCCCTCCTGCAGATCGTCTATCAGTCGGATAGATGGGTCAAATTCAAGTGTCTGAACCTTCGACCGGGGGTCTAGTCCCGGCTTTTGAAGCTCTTGCAATATGTCAACAAGTGTTTCTTCACCAACAGTCTCATTCTTGTATTTTTCCTTATCGATGGCTGTGATTCGCTCTTTGTTGCCGATTAACTCCCTTACACTGCATTTAAGGTCTTTCGCCATCTGCTCCACAATGGGGTAACTTTCAGGATGGACTGCTGAATTGTCGAGAGGATTCTCTGCCTCGGTTATCCGTAGAAAGCCAGCACATTGTTCATACGCTCTCTCCCCCAATCGTGGAACCTTCATCAGTTCCCGGCGAGAACGGAAAGGGCCATTTTGGGAACGCCACTCCACGATGTTGTTTGCTAGCGATTCACCCAAACCTGAGACATAAGTAAGCAGATGCCTGCTGGCAGTGTTTAGATTCACTCCCACTAGGTTGACGCAACTTTCCACAGTCAGGTCGAGTGAACGTTTCAGCTTCACCTGATCTACATCATGCTGGTATTGCCCTACGCCAATCGCTTTAGGGTCTATCTTTACCAGTTCCGCAAGTGGGTCACTCAGCCGTCGTCCGATGGAGATGGCACCCCGGACGGTGACATCATATTCCGGAAACTCCTCGCGGGCAACCTTTGAGGCGGAGTAGACCGATGCGCCACTCTCGCTCACTACGAATACATTCACCTCTTTCTCATACCTCAGTCCGGTGATGAATCCCTCTGTCTCCCGGCTGGCTGTGCCGTTCCCGATGGCGATTGCATCTATACGGTAGGTGGAAACAAGCTTCACTACCTTGTTCCCTGCTTTTCCACGCTCATTCTGTGGTGGATGGGGATAGATGGTCTCATTGTGCAACAAATTGCCCTGCTCATCGAGACACACCAATTTGCACCCCGTACGGTAACCAGGGTCGATGCCCAGGATACGCTGCTGTCCCAGAGGAGGTGCGAGGAGTAATTGTCTGAGGTTTTCTGCAAAGACAGTAATGGATGCCTCTTCGGCCTTTTCCCTTGTAAGGTTGGCATATTCGGTCTCGATGGAAGGTTTCAGCAATCGCTTATAGCCATCTTTCATTGCCTCGATTACATGATCTGCCGCTTCACTGTTGTTCTTTACTAGTTTCTTTTCCAATCGTCGGAAGCAGTGTTCGTCATCGGGCGAGATTGAAACACGCAGAAATCCCTCTTTCTCTCCTCGTCGGATGGCCAGTAAACGGTGCGAGGGCAATCGCGCGATTGGTGCGGTGAAGTCGAAATAATCGCTGAACTTCTCACCCTCCTGCTCTTTACCTTTCATGACTTTCGAGGTGATCATCGCCTCATGTGCGAAGATCTGACGTACAATTTGTCGTGCTCCTGAGTCCTCGTTAATCCACTCTGCAATGATGTCACGTGCCCCTTTCAGTGCTTCTGCGGTATTCCCCACTTCATCACTTATGTAGCGTTCAGCCTCAGGTTCAACAGGGCGCTGTTGCTGTGATATCAGCCAACGTGCCAATCCTTCCAGCCCCTTCTTCCGGGCAATCTCTGCTCTTGTCTGCCGCTTAGGCTTATAAGGCAGATAGAGATCTTCCAGATGAGTGCTGTCGGGGCACCGGCGAATCTCCATCTCCAATTCCGGTGTCAGTTTCTCTTGCTCGCTTATTGATTTCAGGATATACTCCTTCCGCTTATCCAGTTCCATTTGTTTCTCTTTCAATTCACCGATACGAGCTATCTGCACCTCATCGAGGCCGCCGGTGACCTCCTTTCGGTAACGACTAATAAAAGGAATGGTGGCACCTTCCTCCAGTAGTCGGATGGTGTTCTCGACACTTATGAGGGACAATCCCAGCGATTGGGCAATTGATGAATGGTTCTGGAACATATGTTGATTCTTCGATGTCAGTGATGGTTCAACTGCAAATGTAAAGATTTTTTCCTAACTTTACCTCACCAAACGATATCGGTATGGCCAAACTGAAATCAGTATATTTCTGCAGCCAATGTGGCTACGAATCGCCCAAGTGGATGGGTAAATGTCCCTCTTGCGGTGAATGGTCCACTTTTGTGGAAGAGTTGGTGCGCAAGGATGTGATGTCTAAGCAGGAGGACACACGCTCTTTCCAGAGCGTAAGGAGTGAACCTCAGCAGTTGAGGGAGATTCGTGCAGATGAAGAACCACGCATCGACTTGCGTGACGGCGAGTTGAATAGGGTTTTAGGCGGGGGACTTGTACCCGCATCGGTAGTTTTGTTGGGTGGAGAGCCGGGAATTGGCAAATCCACCCTTATCCTGCAGACAATCCTGAAATTGAATGGATTACGCACACTCTATGTTTCCGGAGAGGAGAGTGCGAGACAGCTTAAACTGCGTGCCGATCGCATCGGTTTGCAAAACGATGATTGCCTGATTGTATGCGAAACAAACCTCGACGAGATATTCAAACATGTGAAGAGCACCTCTCCCCGCTTGTTGGTTGTCGATTCAATTCAAACCATCTACAGTGAAGCACTTGAGTCGGCTCCAGGAAGCATTTCACAGGTGCGGGAGTGTGCCGCAGCCCTGCTAAAGTTCGCTAAACAGTCTGGAACACCTGTGTTGCTGATTGGTCATATCACCAAGGAGGGAAGCATTGCCGGCCCAAAGATTCTGGAACATATTGTCGATACAGTGATTCAATTCGAGGGTGATCAACACTATATGTACCGCATCCTGCGAAGCATCAAGAATCGTTTTGGAAGCACCGCCGAGCTGGGAATATATGAAATGAACCAGTCGGGACTTCGTGAGGTGAGCAACCCTTCCGAGTTGTTGTTGACGCAAAATCATGAGGGATTGAGTGGTGTTACAATTGCAGCCGCAATAGAAGGAATCCGTCCTTTTTTAATTGAGACGCAAGCACTGGTAAGTACTGCTGCCTATGGAACGCCGCAACGATCAGCCACCGGCTTTGATATCAGAAGGATGAACATGCTGCTTGCAGTCCTGGAGAAACGTGCCGGTTTCCGTCTTGCACAGAAGGATGTCTTTCTCAATATTGCTGGAGGATTAAGAGTAAATGATCCCGGCATGGATCTTTCGGTGATCAGCGCAATCCTCTCTTCCAGTCTGGACATGAGTGTGGGTGATACCACGGCACTTTGTGGTGAAGTGGGTCTCTCAGGTGAGATCCGGCCGGTGAATCGTATAGAGCAACGCATTCAGGAGGCGGAGAAGCTGGGATTTTCCCGCATCCTGATACCGGCCAATAACCTGAAAGGATTTAATAAAAAGGTGAAAATTGAGGTGATTCAGGTGAAGAAGGTGAGTGATGCCTTTCGGATTCTTTTTTCCTGATTCTACGTTACGGTTCCAATCTGTACCTAAGAAAAAAGGAGAAAACCATTTTGTGGGTAGTAAAAAAAGCATTACCTTTGCATCCGCTTTATGCGTGAATGGTACCTTGGCCGAGTGGTTAGGCGCCGGTCTGCAAAACCGTTTACGGCGGTTCGAATCCGCCAGGTACCTCATAGAAAGAACTCCATAACCGGAATAGGTTTTGGAGTTCTTTCTTTTAATAATTTCTGTGGATAAGCCCAGTCCGCGAAATAAATCTCATTTTTCCTGTGGGGGCTCTTTCTTAAAGGCATCCGAAACCTTCCCGAAGTTATCCCTCCATGCTTCCGCAACAGTTGTAAAGAAGTTTCCGGCACTTTCCCTTACCACATCCCATTTGCTGTCCGACAACATGTCATACTCTCCCAACTTTTCCGAAAGGCTGTCTCGTAGCTCACGCAGTTTCTCCAGTTGTTCCTTATATTCCTCCTTTGCATCTTCAGCAATTTCACCTGCCCTGGCTTCCAGCCTGGAGATTGTTTCAGCCAGTTCATCAATCACTTGGTGTGTCTTCTGTTTAAATTCCTCTCTTTTCATGTTTTGTTCTCATTGTAGTTAAATTGGATCAATTTTATAACATCCAAACCAATTATTGGTTCAAATGACGAAAATTGCCTTTCGATTCTTTTTTTAAGAAATTATTAATTGGTGAAGTGGGAATAATGGGATCAAAATGAAAGTGAAACGGATGGAAAAGTGTATCTTTGCAACTTAATTATTGTTGAGAAATATGCTGAATATAGTGATTTTTGGTGCTCCCGGATCTGGAAAGGGAACACAAAGTGACAAGATTGCCGAACGGTACGGACTACAACACGTGTCGACCGGTGAGATCTTAAGAGAGGAGATTGCATCATCTACCGATCTGGGTAAACTTGCCGACTCCTATATGTCGAAGGGTGAGCTGGTACCCGACTGTGTGGTGATTGAGATGCTTGAAGAATTAATTGCTCGCAATAAAGGAGCTAAAGGATTTATTTTTGACGGTTTTCCCCGTACTGTACCTCAGGGTGAAGCGTTGAATCAATTGCTTCAGCGACACGATGAAACGGTGACAATAGTTGTTAGTCTGGAAGTGGAAGATGAGGAGCTGGTTGACCGTTTGTTGAAGAGAGGTGCGATTTCTGGAAGGGCAGATGACAATCGCAAGACAATTGAGTCGAGATTGAGGGTCTATTATCGGCAGACCGCTCCCCTGAAGGATTTTTATCGCAGTAAGGATCTATTGAAAGAAATAACAGGTATTGGGTCTGTCGAATCGATCTTTGAATCGATTGTGAAAGAGATTGACAAGGTAATAGTATAGTAATGGCTGAAACAAATTTTGTTGACTACGTAAAGATTTTCTGTCGGTCTGGAAAGGGAGGGCGCGGTTCTGCCCACTTCAGGCGAGAAAAGTATATCCCTAAGGGAGGGCCCGACGGGGGCGATGGAGGGGATGGCGGAAGCATAATCCTGCGTGGCAATCGAAACTATTGGACATTGCTCCACCTGCGCTACCAGCGCCATCTCTTTGCCGAGCACGGTGAGAATGGTTCCAAGGCCCAACGCTCCGGCAAAAAAGGAGAAAGCCGCGTGATCGAGGTCCCCTGTGGAACCGTAGCGTATGACGCCCACACTGGTGAGTACCTTTGCGACATCACCGATCACGATCAGGAGGTTGTATTACTCAAGGGGGGACGCGGTGGTCAGGGCAATCAACACTTTAAGACAGCGACCAACCAGGCGCCTCGATACGCACAACCGGGTGAACCCTATGAAGAGCGCTGGGTGATACTGGAGCTGAAGTTGCTAGCTGATGTGGGACTGGTAGGTTTTCCCAATGCCGGCAAGTCGACCCTGCTCTCGGTGGTCTCGGCAGCCAAACCTAAGATAGCCAATTATCCCTTCACCACATTAGAACCCAACCTGGGTATCGTTAGCTATCGCGACGCCAAGTCGTTTGTGATGGCCGATATTCCCGGAATAATTGAGGGAGCCAGTGAGGGGAAAGGCTTAGGACTCCGTTTCCTGCGCCACATCGAACGTAATTCACTGCTCCTTTTCGTTGTGCCGGCCGATGCCGAAGATATCAGAAAAGAGTATGAAATACTGCTGAACGAGTTGAGGCAGTACAACCCAGAGCTGATGGATAAGAGACATGTATTGGCCATTTCCAAGTCCGATATGCTAGACGAGGAGCTGATGCATGAGATTTCTTTAGATCTGCCGGAGATACCCTATGTCTTCATCTCTTCAATCACTGGTTTTGGTATTCCAACCCTGAAGGATCTCCTCTGGCAGGAACTTAACAGCGATATGGTGATGCCAATGGAAGTCACACGCGAGACACTGGTGCATCGCAACCTGGATCTCTCACAACTAGGTTTTGCAGAAGATGAAACAGTCCCTGAAGATGAATTATCTGAAGATGATGATCTGTGGGATGGAGACGATGAGTTCTTCGAAATTGATGAATAAATTGATGGATGAGGCAGCATCACCTTTATAACAATCTTTTATTGTTCGACCTGTTCGCGGTGGAAGAAAAGGTGAAACATTTCTTCACCACACGATCGGGAGGTGTGAGCAGTGGTTCTTTCTCCTCCTTCAATATGGGTAATTTTTCAGATGATGATCCACTGAAGATTAGTGAGAATCGTGAGATTCTTGCAAGAATGTTTTACCTTACCCCCGACCACTTTATCACTCCCCACCAAACACACGGTACTGGTGTGCTGACCATTGACCAGGAATTTCTGTCACTCGACAGAAGTGAAATGATTGAGCGTCTCTATGGGGTGGATGCGACCCTTACCAGAGAGAAGGGTATCTTTCTCTGTGCCACTGTTGCAGATTGCGTCCCCATTCTCCTGTATGACAGGAATAAAGAAGTGATCGCGGCAATACATGCAGGTTGGCGGGGCAGTGCAGGCCGTATTGTGGAGAAAACCATCCATGAAATGGAACATCGTTTTGGATCATCTCCTGCCGATCTTCTCGGTGCCATTGGTCCTGCCATCTCCAAGAATCACTATGAGGTAGGAGAGGATGTAATGAACTCTTTTACGCTGAATCGATTTGATTTGAATGACCCTCTGCTGTCGACAGCTGATATAGCCTCGTCACGTTGGCGAATTGACCTTAAGGAGATCAACCGTAGGGAGCTTATCCGCTTAGGGGTCAAGGCAAACAATATTGAAATGAGCGAACTGTGCACCTATGAAGGGAGTGATCACTTCTTCTCAGCCCGCCGTCAGACAGTTCATTCTGGACGGATGTTGTGCGGCATCATGATGGTTCCGTAAGTTGTAAAAAAAAATAGAAGGAATCCACCGGGATTCCTTCTATCAAGTTTTATCAGATAGACTGGCAACAATTGATGTCAGTCTTTTTTTTTAGATTAGTAACGTGCACTAACCACATCCCAGTCGATGATGTTCCAGATTTCCTTCAGGTGATCGGCACGACGGTTCTGGTAATCGAGGTAATAAGAGTGCTCCCATACATCGAATCCGAGTACTGGTGTCAGGCCGCTGGTAAGTGGATTGCCGGCGTTGCTTTCCTTCAGGATTGAGAGTTTTCCACTTCCATCCTTGGCCAACCATACCCATCCGGAACCAAATACCCCCACACCGGCGGCGTTGAACTCCTCTTTGAATTTGTCGAATGAGCCGAACTGCTCATTGATAGCATCCGCCAGTTTTCCCTTTGGTTCGCCTCCTCCGTTTTTCTTAAATGAGGTGAAATAGATATTGTGATTGAGTGCCTGTCCCGCATTGTTGAAGATAGCACCGTCGCTCTCCTTCACAATTGTTTCCAAGTCTGCGTTCTCGAATTTCGTTCCCACAATCAACTTGTTGAGGTTGTCAATATATGCCTGGTGGTGCTTGCCATAATGAAGCTCTACTGTTTGTTTGCTGATAACCGGCTCTAAGGCATCGGTTGCATAAGGTAATGCTACTTTTTCAAATTTCATATCTACACTGTTTTTAGTTTGTTGATCTTTGTTATTTGCGTTCGATTGGTTGCAGCTGAGCATTGTCAGTGCCATTAACCCAATAAAAAGATATTGATAATTCGCTTTCATTGCTAATTATTTTGTTTGTTGATATAACGAGATGAGCAAACAATTTGTTCGCAACAGTTTGCTTCGATTCCCTATAGTGATTGAATTTTCACCCAATATAAAAGCCTGAATGTTGTCATTCAGGCTTTTATGGTAAGTACCTGCCTCTATAGGCATGCTCTATCACATGTTGAAATTATTTATCAGTCTCAATGGTCGTCTCCCTGTTTTCCTTGTTCAATCTCTCCTCATCCTGATCCGGTTCGTTGGTATCTTTACTCTTGTAGTCGGTAATAGTGGAGTTGCCTGCATTGATGGGGCGTGAGGGGGTTACTTCATCCGTCAGTTCTATCTTACTGTCGAGGATCTCCTGTGAACGTGATACCCATTTGCGTTTACCAAAGATATGCTCCAGATCATCTGAATAGATGATTTCTCTCTCCAGCAGGATCTCTGCCAACTTATTGTGCCCAGAGGTATACTCGGTAAGGATCTGTTTGGCGCGTGCGTACTGTTCGGCGATCATCGTTTTCACTTCATTGTCGATCAGCTGTGCAGTCTCATCGCTGTAAGGCTTTGAAAAAGTGTACTCCTGACCAGTTGAGTCGTAGTAGCTCAAGTTGGGCAACTTGTCGCTCATACCCATATAGGTGATCATCGCATATGCCTGTTTTGTGACACGTTCCAGGTCATTCATTGCTCCGGAGGAGATTTGACCGATGAATATCTCTTCTGCGGCTCGTCCACCCAGAAGGGCACACATCTCATCAAGCATCTGCTCTTTGGTGGTGATCTGACGCTCTTCTGGCAAGTACCAGGCTGCACCAAGCGCCTTGCCGCGTGGCACAATGGTTACCTTCACCAACGGGTTGGCATGCTCCAAAAACCAACTGAGTGTGGCGTGACCCGCTTCGTGGATGGCAATCGATCGCTTTTCATGCTGTGTGATGATCTTGTTCTTCTTTTCCAGACCTCCCACAATGCGGTCAACAGCATCCATGAAATCGTTTTTCTGCACAAATTTCTTTTTGCGGCGAGCGGCAATCAATGCAGCTTCATTGCAAACATTGGCAATGTCTGCACCTGAGAAGCCGGGTGTCTGACGTGCCAGGAAGTCGATGTTGATCGACTCGTCAATCTTAATAGGTCGCAGGTGCACCTTGAAGATCTCCTTCCGGTCATTCAGGTCGGGCAGCTCCACGTAAATCTGACGGTCGAAGCGACCGGCGCGCATCAATGCCTTGTCAAGCACATCGGCCCGGTTGGTGGCTGCCAGAATGATGACCCCGCTGTTTGATCCGAAACCGTCCATTTCGGTGAGCAGCTGGTTAAGAGTGTTCTCCCGCTCATCGTTTGAGCCGAAGTTGGTGTTCTTGCCACGTGCACGACCCACAGCGTCAATCTCATCGATAAAGACGATACAGGGTGCCTTCTCCTTCGCCTGTCGGAAAAGGTCGCGTACACGTGAGGCGCCTACTCCTACAAACATCTCCACGAAATCGGATCCGGAAATGGAGAAGAATGGCACATTGGCCTCACCCGCCACGGCTTTTGCGAGAAGAGTCTTACCGGTGCCCGGAGGGCCTACCAGCAGGGCTCCCTTGGGGATTTTACCCCCCAGGTTGGTATAGTTGCCCGGATTTTTAAGAAACTCAACAATCTCCTGAACCTCCTCTTTTGCTTCGGAGAGGCCGGCAACATCTCTGAAAGTCACCTTTTGGCTTGAATCTTTGTCGAATAGTTGTGCTTTCGACTTGCCGACGTTGAAAACGCCTCCACCGGCACCGCTACCACCACCCTGCATACGGCGCATCATCCAGATCCAGAAGACAATCAGTAACAGGAATGGAGCGAAAGTGATCAGGATGCCCCACATCTCAGATGTGGTGTCGAACCGCACATCGATGTCGTAGTTTTGCTCTGTCTTGACAGTCTCGATAAACTCTGCAATGGCATCGGCAGATGCTCCTTCCACTTGGATTACAGGAGTGCGTCCCGCCTTGGCCGCATCCTCTCCAAATATATGGTTCACCGACTCTTCGCGTACCATCGCCTCGGCAGTTCCCTTGTTGCTGTAGACCACGATACTCTTCACCCGGTTCTCTTTCACATATTGTTGGAATTCTGACCAGGTGACCTCCTTCACGGAGGTGTCCTGACCAAAGAACCACATTCCCATCAAGATTGCCAGTGCGATGGCATAGATCCAATAGGGGTTGATGGGGCTTTTGGGATTGGTGCCCCCCATCTTGGGGCGCAACGTGGGTTGTTTATCTTTATTACTGTTTAAATTGCTCATGTGTGAATTGTTCTAATACCTTTTGCCTTATGCCGGCCAGGTGCATGAAATTGATTCGCATCCTCCGGGTAGATTGTAACAAATATAGGGTAAATTAGTTTTATAAGAGTGAGGGAATACGTACAGTCTTTGCATCGTCCCACAGGTTGTCAATATTATAAAATGAACGTAGATCGGGGACAAAAATATGGACTATCACGTTGCCGTAATCTATTGCGATCCACTCTGCCTGTTGTTGCCCGTGAATGCGGATCGGCTTTTCGTTTGTTTTTTTGCGGACCATCTCTTCCACCGAGTCTGCCAGTGCAGACACCTGCGTGGGTGTATTCCCCTCGCAGATTACAAAGTAATCGCAGATTGCACCCACGATACCTTTCAGCCGTATGGTACTGATGTTTTTTCCTTTTTTCTCCTGGATACCTTCAATAATTGTTTCAACCAGTTCGTTTTTTTCTGTCATTCTGAATGATAAGTCTGTTGTTTTTACAAAGATAGGCTCTTTTTTTGGAAGGAATGCATCAAGATGCAACCTTTCTCCCTATCAGAATATGTTTTGCAAAAACAATGCCACGATCTTCAAGGGTATATCATGTCAAACCCTGTCTCGTGATATGAAACAGGGTTTGAAAGATTGTTTATTTAATACAGTCTCTATTGGAATGGTTCAGAGGGTTTGCAATCTCATGTTGCGCCAGCGTACCTTGATACCGCCTCCGTCGTGAATTTGAAGTGCTATCCGTCCCTGTGCTGCTCCAATCTTCTCATCGGTCAGGTCCACCATCTCCTCCCCGTTCAGATAGGTCTTTACATTGTCACCCTTCACCAAGATGTGAAGGCTGTTCCATTCACCCTCCTTGAGAATACTCTCCTTCTCGTCAGGAATCTGTACCAGCCATCCGCGACCGTAAGATTCGTAGATGCCGCCTGTATCATTTCCTTTGGGTGCTACCTCTACCTGCCATCCATTTACCATGGCAACAGGTTCTATGAACGAACGGATGAAGACGCCGGAATTGCCGTCTGCTTCCTGTTTGAATTCAACTGTAAAATCAAAATCATCATAGTAGGCACGGGTGGCAAGGTAGCCATATTGTTTGTCGGGACCGCTCTCGCATACCAGTTCTCCGTTTTCCACATACCATTTCTCGGTGCCGTATACCTCCCATCCGGTCAGATCGGTGCCGTTAAAGAGTGATACTTCCTGTTCCCTACGTGGTAGTTCCCTGATTTTGATGTTGCGGAACCAGGCTGCAGAACCGTGGTCCTGAAGGCAGATCACACCCTTGCGGGCAAGACCGTATTCGGGTGCATTCTCCCATTTGCCACTTCCCTTGCGGGCAAACCAGTCCTCGCTCCAGGCTTCAAATTCAACTACCTTCTCGCCGTTGAGCCAGTGTTCAACGTGGCCGTTGTCAAAGAGGATTCTGGAGTTGTTCCACTCACCTGCCGGTTTGATGATTGTTTTCTCCGGATCGGTGGTGTACATGGCATAGTCAGCTGCCGTCTTTTGCCATTCCTCTAGTGGTTCGGGGAAGTTTTGTTCATCGATGAGCTGATATTCCGGTCCGGTCACATAGGGGACTGCAAACTTGGGATTCTCCACAACATGATATAGTACGCCGCTATTTCCTCCGTCTGCAATTTTCCAATCCCATGCCAGCTCGAAGTTTTCGTAAATCTTATTGGTGACGATGTAGCCATGTTCATCGGCACCCTCTCCTTTGGCCTGAATCATCCCATCTTCAGCAAACCAGGGCGCCGTCAGTTCTTCACCATTGTAGTCACGCCATCCATTCAGTGTGGTTCCGTCAAACAGCAGTTCCCAACCTTCGGCAACCTCTTCAGGGGTGAGGCTGTTGTGATTTGTGGTACTACCGCATGAGATCATTAATGTAACTGTTGCGCCAGCGATCAGATAATTTAATTTTGACATATTTCTATTACTTTTAGGTTGACAGATTATCTTTGCAGAAGGATTTTCTTTTTTGCAAAGATATCGAATAATTGTATCTTCACGCCGATAAACTAAATTATTTTAATATTTTGCACTCAATTGCGAGTATTTTTTCATTTGGATAATTGAAACGGATGGTGAAAACCAAACAGTCTGGTAAGATGTTATTAACAATTTAAGAGAGGACGGGAAGACTTCTGAAAACAATCGGTTTATTTTGGAACACATTGATCTAACAAACAATCAAGAAACGGAGGGAAAACGATTTGTAGCCACAGTCGGTTTTTTTGACGGGGTGCATGCTGGGCACCGTTATCTGATAAGGCAGGTAAGAGATGAGGCCGCACGTCAACATCTACCCTCTGCAGTTGTTACCTTCCCGGTACATCCCCGCAAGGTGCTACAGGCAGATTATCAACCGGCGTTGCTTTGCGGTTACGAGGAGAAGCTGGCATTGCTGGCATCCACGGGAGTGGATTACTGTATCACACTACCCTTCACAAAGGCGCTGTCACAACTTTCTGCAAGTGCCTTCATGCAACAGGTGCTGCAAGAGCAATTGCATGTCTCCACTCTTTTGGTGGGTTATGACCATCGCTTTGGCCATGATCGCAAGGAGGGTTTTGCTGACTATGAACGGTATGGCGATGAGATTGGCATGGTTGTGATCCGAGCTGAGGAGTGGCAGTCCGACGAAGGGAATGTCAGTTCCACACGTATCCGTAAACTCTTGAAAGAGGGTGACGTGATGCGTGCAAACAGCCTGCTCTCCTACAGATATACTTTATCGGGTAAGATTGTGGAGGGCTATCGCGTGGGTCGCACTATCGGTTTCCCGACAGCCAACATCCGTTCCTGGGAGCGATATAAGGTGGTGCCTGCATTGGGTGTTTATGCCGTAAGGGTTCACATGCTTGGAGAAACCTATGAGGGTATGCTGTATATAGGCACACGACCTACACTGCATACCGATCCCGAGATCAGTGTGGAGGTGAACATCTTCAGTTTCAGCGGCAACCTGTACAACCAATCCCTTACGGTTGAATTCATCGATTTTATCCGATCTGATCAGAAGTTTGAAACGATGGAGCAGTTGGTGGAACAGATACATATGGACAAAAAGAACGTACAGCAACGTTTGCGAAAAGAACGCTTATGAAAAGCATTGAATTGAATAACAGAATCGCAATCCCGGTACCCGGTCTTGGCACCTATCGTCTTGGCAGAAATGACGCCGAGGTGGAGCATGCGGTTCGCAGCGCGCTTGATGCCGGATACCGTCACATTGATACCGCCACGCTTTACGGTAACGAGAAGCCTATCGGCAAGGCATTGCGTGAAAGCGGTATTCCCCGGGAAGAGTTGTTCGTGACCACCAAGTTGTGGGGCAGCGACATCCTGCAGGGGAGGATCACAAAGGCTTTTGATGAGAGCAGGCAGAAGCTCGATATTGGCTATGTTGATCTTTACCTTGTACATTGGCCCGTGAAGGGTAAAATTGTTGAGGCCTGGCATGAAATGGAAAAGATTTACGAAAGTGGCGCTGTTCGTGCCATCGGTGTGAGCAACCATCTGATACATCATCTGGAAGAGCTGCTTGATGTGGCAGATGTTGTTCCTGCTGTGAACCAGGTGGAGTTGCATCCCTATCTGGTGATGCAGGAACTACAGGATTATTGCCATGAGAGAAATATTGTGGTAGAGTCCTGGAGTCCATTGGGAAGCAGTAAGGTGCCGCTATTGACTGATCCTGTTCTACTGGATATTGCATCCAAAAAGGGTAAGAGTACGGCACAGGTCATCCTCCGTTGGAATCTCCAGAAAGGACTGTTGCCGCTCCCCAAGTCATCCAATGAGATTCGTCAACGGGAAAACATAACCCTGACTGATTTCTCCTTGACAGACGATGAGATGACGATGATTGACATGCTTGATCGGAATGAGCGTACAGGTGTTCATCCCGATGAAATCGGATTCTAGTAAATCCCCCGCTCGTTGAGCGCTCTCTGGTAGCGAGCGGCATTGCGAGCATGCTCGGCATGTGTGACTGCGAAGTTGTGCCGACCTGACAGGTCATCCTTTGCACACATAAACAGGTAGTTGTGTTGCTCTGGCGACAGGGTGGCATTGATGGCCGCAATGGAGGGTATCCGGATGGGACCGGGCGGCAATCCCTCTCTCCTGTAGGTATTATAGGGCGATTCCACTTCCAGATGTTTGTAGAGGATGCGACGTAATGAGAAGTCACCTACGGCAAATTTCACTGTGGGGTCAGCCTCCAGTCGCATCCCTCTTTTAAGCCGGTTCAGATAGAGTCCTGCCACAATGGGGTACTCCTCTGCATAGGTGGCCTCCTCCTCTACGATCGAAGCCAGTGTGGAGACCTCCACCGGTGTAAGCCCCATCTCTTCTGCCTTTTTTCTTCGAGCCTCATTCCAGAAACGGTCGTATTCACTCTTCATCCGCTGCATCAGTGATGTCGCATCGGTGGTCCAGTACACCTCATAGGTGTTGGGGATAAACATGGCTGTGAAGTTTTCCACGTTGAATCCCATCTGCTCAGCCACTGCCGGATCATATAAGCTCTTCAATAGCGACAGGCTGTCGATCATCAGCGGACCGGCGAGCCGACCGGCTAGATCTTCTCTTGTGCGGATGTTGTTAAAGGTGATGTTGACCGGAGACTGGTTTCCCGAGCGCAGTATCCGTATCACATCGGGCATTGTCATTCCCGCGCTGATCCCATACCGCCCGCTTTTCACCCGCTCCGGGTAATTCATCTTTTCTGCCAGCAGGCGGAAGATTTTCTCGGAGGGTAGCGCATCATTTTCCTTGAGTTGGAGGATCACATCTTCATAGTCCTTCTCCTCATCAATGTAGATATAGACTGTATCGACCGGATTCAGAGGGGCAAAAACCTGCCGGTAGACATAGATTGCCGCCGCCAGAAGTATCACCAGGAGCAGTCCCGCTGTCCAAAGGAGAGTTTTATGCGATTTTCGTTTGTGGGTTTGTTCCATTTTATTGCTGCATAAAGGAAAAAAAATCAGCACAAAAGTAGGAAGATTCCATTGAAATTATCGCTTTTTCTTTGACAAGTTAAAAACTATCTTGTATATTTGCACCCGATTTCAGGCGAACACAGAAGGAAGTGTGGGTGAGTGGCTGAAACCAGCAGTTTGCTAAACTGCCGTACGGGTAACTGTACCACGAGTTCGAATCTCGTCGCTTCCGCTGAAAGGGGAAATTGGTATGTTGATCATTACCAATGTTCCCTTTTTTTTGTCTTGATAAGGTTGCAGTTGTATATGCTGTGCCGATGGAAAAGGAATGACACCTCAACCATAAACAGAATCAATGGATCTTTTTTAAAATCGATTGAAAACATGTTGTAAAACATGTTTTTTTGTGGTATCTTTGTGCTGATTTAAATGGCAAGCGAGTTATTTGAAATCATTTTTAGGTTATCGCATACATAATGAATAGATTCTTATAAGAACGGTTGCCGATGAATCATAACTTTTAATTGTATAAGAATTATGACAATCAGAAACCTTACCAAAGAAGAAATTTTGGGACAGATCAGGTATCTGGAACAAAACATCTCAAATGGAGCTGTTTCATATCGTACCAACAGATTGAACAGACTGCGTTTATTGAGAGCGAGCTTGCGAAATGCGGGCTAAATGAATGAGAGATCTTCTCAGGAGCAGAAAGCAGGATTGCCTGCAAGTATGCTGATGCCTGTAGGGGTGAAATTAATGCTGGAAGCTGAATGTCCTAAAGTGACATGAACGCTTTTTTTTGAAAAAGTAGAAACAATGATATAGGTGGCTGTCCGATGGGCAGCTTTTTTTATTTTTTTGAAAGTTATATCTTTATATTCTTGCCTTTTTTTCAGAATAATCAGATATATGATGTGAAAAATATCTATCTTTGCGAGATTATCTAACAAAAAGAACAATTTAATTATGGATGTATTATCTGCCAGATTGACTGCCTTGTCGCCTTCCGAAACATTTGCGATGGCGCAGAAGAGCAACGAACTGAAGGCTCAGGGTATTGATGTGATCAACATGAGTGTGGGTGAACCTGATTTCACTACACCCGAACATGTCAAACAGGCAGCCAAACAAGCGATCGACGATAATTTTTCATTTTATTCGCCAGTGGCCGGTTTTCCGGACCTCAAAAAAGCGATTTGCACCAAGCTGGAAAATGAAAACGGACTCATCTATACTCCGGCACAGGTTGTCGTTTCAGGAGGAGCCAAGCAATCTCTCTGCAATGTGATTCTCTCCATTGTGGACAAGGGAGATGAGGTGGTGATTCCCGCACCCTACTGGGTGAGTTATCCCGAGATGGTGAAGTTGGCAGAGGGGACACCGGTATATGTTTATGCAGGTATTGCCCAGGATTTCAAGATCACACCGCAGCAATTGGAGGAAGCCCTCACGCCAAAAACGAAAGCGCTGATTCTCTGCTCTCCTTCCAATCCCACCGGGAGTGTCTATACGCTGGAGGAGCTGAAGGAGCTGACTGCCGTGTTGGAGAAATATCCCAATGTCTACGTGATAGCCGATGAGATTTATGAACACATCAACTATATAGGACAACACCAATCCATTGCACAGTTTGATTCTATTCGTGACCGTGTGGTTGTGGTGAACGGTGTGTCGAAGGGGTATGCAATGACCGGTTGGCGTATCGGCTGGATTGCAGCACCCCAGTGGATCGCTTCTGCCTGCAGCATGTTGCAGGGGCAATATACCTCCGGTCCCTCATCCATCTCACAGAAAGCAGCGGTTGCAGCCTACAATGGCGACCAGTCATGTGTGGCCGAGATGCGAACAGCTTTTGAAAGAAGACGCAACCTGATTGTATCACTCTTGAACGAGATTCCCGGATTGCAGGTGAACAACCCGATGGGAGCATTCTACATTTTTCCTGAATGCAGCAGTTACCTGGGCAAGTCATTCGAGGGACGTAAGATCGCGACAGCTACCGACCTGGCCATGTATCTCCTGGAGGAGGGGCATGTGGCATGTGTGGGAGGTGATGCATTCGGTGCACCTGGATGCATCCGACTCTCTTATGCTACTTCCGACGAGAACATAGAAAAAGCGATTGCCCGTATCAAAACGGCACTGGCAAAGCTATCCTGAAAGGATAAGTAACAATGATGGAGGCTGTCTCATGTGATATCATGAGACAGCCTTTTTTTTTATGTTTACACTTCGAAGTATGGCACGATAGAAGTGTCAACCATATTCCGGGAGAGTACTGGGCTGGTGCCACTCCCATGCCACTCCCAATCCACTCCCATGCCTCTTTCATAAAAATGGGAGAGGCACAAGCCCATTCCCGGCGAATATTCATCCTTCATTTTCTATCTGGCCATGCATTCAGCCCATCTCAGGGATGGTTTCTTCACCTGTAAAATGCACTTGCATCCAAATAATCACATTTTGATCCCGTCTATTTTCAATTGTCATTTCTCAATTTATTGCTACCTTTGCATCTTCAATTTTGCAAGGTATAAATTCATTGACAATGAGTAATAGGTTTCCGGAATACAATCAGTTGGATCTTTCAGATATAAACAGAGAAATGCTGAAAGAGTGGGATGATAAGGATCTGTTCAGAAAAAGCCTGGAGATGCGTCAAGGGCATCCCCAATTCGTTTTTTATGAAGGACCTCCATCGGCAAACGGTATGCCCGGGATTCATCATGTCATTGCCCGCTCCATCAAGGATATCTTCTGCCGCTACAAAACGATGAAGGGGTTCCTGGTCGACCGGAAAGCGGGTTGGGATACCCACGGTTTACCGGTAGAACTTGGTGTGGAGAAGACGCTCGGCATCACCAAAGAGGATATCGGCAAGAAGATCAGTGTGGAGGAGTACAACGCTGCCTGTCGCACCGAAGTGATGAAATATACACGTGAATGGGAGGAGTTGACCCGCAAGATGGGTTACTGGGTTGACATGGGTGATCCCTATATTACCTATGACAACCGCTATATTGAAACACTCTGGTATCTGCTAAAGGAGCTCTACAATAAGGGGCTGCTCTACAAGGGGTATACCATACAACCCTATTCGCCTGCCGCGGGTACGGGATTAAGCACTCATGAGCTGAACCAGCCGGGTTGCTACCGTGATGTGAAGGACACCACCTGTACGGCACAGTTTCTGGTGAAGAACCCTCTGCCGGAATGGCAGGCCTTTGGCGATCCCTTCTTCCTGGCATGGACCACCACTCCCTGGACATTGCCATCGAATATGTTGTTGGCAGTAGGAAAGAACATCGAATATGTAGCAGTTCAAACCTACAATCCCTATAGTGGAAAACCGATGACGGCAGTGCTGGCAAAGAACCTGCTGCATCTCTATTTTCCGGAGAAGAATGCCGCACTGTTGCTCAGTGACTATAAAGCAGGTGACAAGAATATCCCTTACAGGGTGCTCGACAACGTCTGGAAAGGATCGGAACTGGCAGGTATCCGTTACGAACAGCTGATCCCATGGGTGAAGGTGACAGACAAAGCCTTCCAAGTGGTGACTGGTGATTTTGTTACCACTGAAGATGGAACCGGTATCGTGCACATTGCCCCCACCTTTGGGGCCGATGATGCCCGCGTGGGCAAGGAGCATGATGTGCCGGGGCTTACACTTACAGACAAAGAGGGTCTCTTGCGCCCGATGGTGGACCTCACCGGCAAGTTTTACCCCATTGAAGAGCTTGATCCGCAATTTGTAAAGGAGCATATCAACAGCGACCTCTATGCCGAGTTCGCCGGCAGGTATGTGAAGAATGCATATGACGATACGTTGACAGAGGAGGATGCCACCCTTGATGTGGATCTCTCCGTGATGCTGAAACAACAGAACAAGGTTTTTCGCATCGAAAAGCAGGTACACAATTATCCCCATTGCTGGCGCACAGACAAACCGGTGCTCTATTATCCCCTCGACAGCTGGTTCATCCGCTCCACTGCCTGCCGTGAGGAGATGATTGCGCTGAACGATACCATCAACTGGAAGCCCCAGTCCACCGGTAGTGGCCGCTTCGGTAAGTGGCTTGAAAACCTTCAGGACTGGAACCTGAGCCGCAGCCGTTATTGGGGTACACCGTTGCCCATCTGGCGTACCACCGACGGTAAGGAGGAAAAGTGTATCGGCAGTGTGAAAGAACTCTATGAGGAGATGCAAAAAGCGGTTGAGGCCGGTGTAATGCAGGAGCTGCCTTGGAAAGAGTTGAACCTGAAGGATTACAAGGAATTGAATTATGAGCAGATTGACCTGCACCGTCCTTATGTAGATCAGATTATATTGCTCTCCGACAGTGGACAACCAATGTATCGTGAGACTGACTTGATTGATGTCTGGTTTGACAGTGGTGCCATGCCCTTTGCCCAGGTCTTCTATCCACACATTGCAGAGGATGAGTTTGCAAAGGTGTTCCCCGCCGATTTCATTGCGGAAGGGGTGGATCAGACTCGTGGTTGGTTTTATACCTTGCATGCCATTGCAGCCATGGTGAAAGGGAGCGTAGCTTTCAAGAATGTTGTGTCCAACGGACTGGTGCTTGACAAGAACGGTAACAAGATGTCGAAACGACTCGGAAACGCCGTTGATCCATTCGAGACCATCGGTAAATATGGCTCAGACCCGCTCCGCTGGTACATGATCACCAACGCTGCACCCTGGGACAACCTGAAGTTTGACATCGAGGGCGTTGAGGAGGCAAGAAGGAAGTTTTTCGGAACCCTCTTCAACACCTACTCCTTCTTTGTTCTCTATGCCAACGTAGATGGTTTCCATGCACAATACCCCCAGATCGAGATCTCCATGCGACCGGAGATAGATCGTTGGATTATCTCGTTGCTGAACAGCCTTGTGGAGGAAGTGGACAAGGCCTACGACGCTTATGAACCAACACGTGCAGGGCGTGCCATCGCTGATTTTGTAAATGACAACCTGAGCAACTGGTATGTGCGCCTCAACCGCAAACGTTTCTGGGGAGGAGAGATGAGTGATGACAAGCTGTCGGCTTATCAGACGCTTTATCAGTGCCTGGTCACGGTGGCGCAGTTGATGTCTCCCATCGCTCCCTTCTATGCCGACCGTCTTTATCTCGATTTGATCGCTCCCGGGAGCAATGAGATGAATCTTTCTGTACACCTTACCGATTTTCCGCAAGCTGATGAGACGCTGATAGACAAGGAGCTGGAAGAACAGATGTACCTTGCCCAGACTGCTTCATCCATCGTTCTGGCACTTCGAAGGAAGGTGAATATAAAGGTGAGGCAACCGCTCTCCAGGATCATGATCCCAGTGCTGAATGATCAGCAAAGGAGGAATATAGAGGCGGTGAAGTCTCTGATAATGAATGAGGTGAATGTTAAGTCGCTGGAGTTTATCGACTCAGCCAGCGAAATGCTGGTGAAACGGGTGAAGCCCGACTTCAAGAAGCTGGGTCCTCGTTACGGGAAGATCATGAAACAGCTTGCGGCTCACATTCAGCAGCTTGATCAGAAGGATGTGAACACCCTGGAACAAGAGGGTTGTCTGAAGTTGATGATCGATGGTCAGGAGGCAGTGATCACTACAGATGATGTGGAGATCTTGTCGGAGGATATTCCCGGCTGGCTGGTGGGCAATGAGGGACGTCTCACCGTGGCCCTCGATATCACAATCACACCCGAATTGGAAAAGGAGGGCATTGCCCGCGAGTTGGTGAACCGTATCCAGAACCTACGCAAAGCAAAGGCGTTTGAGATTACGGATCGTATCACCATCAGACTCTCCTCACATCCTGCGTTTGATGAGGCGGTAACCGTTTATGCAGATTATATCTGCAACCAGGTGCTGGCCGATGAGATTATTCTGACAAATAAAGTGCTGCTGGATGCCATTGAGATTGATGAACAGACGCTCACCATAAGCATTGAGAAAAACAGTTGAAAGATATCCGATTTATCGTTATCTTTGCGCAACAATGCTGCAGCGTGCATATGTGAACTTTATGGAAACCAAGGTTGTTGTATATAGACTCTGATTCCGAAAAGAGAGACACAGCCCCTTATATACACTTATCATTATGAGCGAAAAGACGAGATATTCAGATGAGGAATTGGACGAATTCCGTGCAATTATCAACGAGAAATTGCAGATTGCCAGGCAGGAATATGAGAATTACCGTGCTGCGGTGACCAACACTGACGGGAACGATACTGTGGATACCTCTCCTACTTACAAGGTGCTGGAAGAGGGGGCATCCACCCTCTCCAAGGAAGAAGCTGGCAGGCTGGCTCAACGGCAGATGAAGTTCATTCAGAACCTGCAGGCCGCCTTGGTTCGTATTGAAAATGGTACTTACGGTATCTGCCGCGAGACAGGCAAACTGATTCCGAAGGAGCGTCTCCGTGCTGTACCCCATGCCACGCTGAGCATTGAAGCCAAGTCGGCAAAGAAGAGATAAACAGAGTGGTCATTAATGAGTGTCGAGAGATTGACATTGTGTGTGAAGCGGGAGATTACTCCCCAATAGGAGATGCTCCCCCCAAACAGTTAGGTATGAACAATAGAAATCACAAAGGTTGGATTCCCGTTGCGGTTGTTTTTCTGGTACTTCTCGTCGATCAGCTCTCCAAGATATGGGTGAAGACCCAAATGGCATTGTATGATGCGATACACATCACAGACTGGTTTCAGATATATTTTGTGGAAAACAACGGAATGGCGTTTGGAATTGAAGCCGGGGGTAAATTGTTTCTGTCGATCTTCAGGATCATCGCTGTTGTTTTGATTGTCATCTATGTGACCCGACTGGTGAAAGAAAATTACAGGAATGGGTTCATCGTCTGCATCGCACTGGTGCTGGCCGGTGCCGCAGGAAACATTGTGGACAGCATTTTTTACGGTGTGATTTTTGAAGCCAGTTATCCGGGACATGTGGCCTCTTTCGTGCCATGGGGAGAAGGTTATTCATCGTTGTTGCACGGAAAGGTGGTTGACATGCTTTACTTCCCGTTGATCAAAGGAAATTATCCGGACTGGTTTCCCTTTGTGGGGGGTGAAGAGTTTCTTTTCTTCCGGTTCATTTTCAACCTGGCCGATTCGGCCATTACTGTAGGTGTAATATTGATTTTGCTCTTTTATCGAAAGACTTTGTCCTATTCACTGATGTCGAAGAGTGAACGAGACAAGCTGGAAAAAGAAGTAGCGGAAAATAGCGTTACAGGTGAAATATAACTTTGCATCATATCTTCTTTTTTTACTCGCATGGATCCTTCTTGTCTCATCCTGTCAGAACCGTCCAAAGGAGGTGCTGAATAGGAAAAAGATGGAGCAGCTCCTCTATGATGTATACCTTGCGGAAGCTACCATGGAGAATGAATATCAATTGTTCAATTCTCCTGAGAAAAAAGAAGCATACATCAACCGTCTTTTTGCACTACATGGCGTCACACCGGCTGAATGGGACAGTTCACTCTCCTGGTATTCTGACAGGATTGATCTCTACTTGAAGATGAATGACTCGGTGAAGGCTCGCCTTGAACGGGCCCGGAATGAGACAGATGCTGAAATTACCAGGATGGCATCTCGGAAGAAACAAGATCCCCGCACACTCTCCCCCTCCTATATTCCTTCTAACTACTCCTTTACTGCCTCAGCGGCAATGAGAGGATTCAACTTTCGTCTGAGGAAGTCCGATCTCAGTGAACGGATCTCCGACAATCAATTCAGTTTTTCCTACAAGGTGATCGGGATCCCTCCCTATTTTTCCAATCGTCTCTCTTCGCGGCTCACGCTCGAATATGGAGATACCACCATCCATCTGCCACAAATGATTGCTGAAAACAAAACTTATAGTGTTACCGCCATGAAGTATCTTCCTGGCGATAGCATCAATGAGATTCAGGGAGATACCCTTGAAAGTATTTACGGATACCTGCACTTGCAGGACTCGCTGCACTGCAACACACTCATTCAGCTGTATGATATAAGATTGGGTAGTGTTGTGGGTGACTCTGCACGAAGCATTGAAACTCAAGTGGAGGATCGTGTTCCGCGTGAAACTATGCGTTTGCAGAATGATTCACTCATGGTTCGGTAAAAAGAATCAGATATTGATAAAAACTATTTGCCATTAAAAAATCATTCTTTGAGAAAGTGCTATATTTGCAGTAACAACCGAAAAATCAATATTTAACATTTAATTTATCATAACAGTACATCAAATGGAAAAGAAAAGAGTTTACACCTATGGTAACGGCGCAGCCGAAGGGCGGGCGGATATGAAGAATCTGCTCGGAGGTAAAGGAGCTAACCTGGCCGAGATGAATTTGATAGGTGTACCCGTTCCCCCGGGGTTCACCATCACCACCGAGGTCTGTACCGAGTATAACGAGCTGGGACGTGACTATGTGATTGATGCTTTAAAGGAAGAAGTAGAGCAGGCAGTTGCCCAGATTGAATCACTGACAGGTACCAAGTTTGGTGACAAGGAGAATCCCTGCCTTGTATCGGTACGTTCAGGAGCGCGTGTCTCCATGCCCGGCATGATGGATACGGTGTTAAACCTTGGACTCAATGATGATGCCGTGGAAGGGATCGCAAAAAAATCAGGCAATGAGCGCTTTGCATGGGACTCCTATCGTCGTTTCGTGCAGATGTATGGTGACGTGGTGCTTGGACTGAAGCCACAGAGCAAGGAAGATATCGATCCGTTTGAGGAGATCATGGATGAGATGAAGGAGACAAAAGGTATTGAGCTGGATACCGATCTCACCACCGACGACCTGAAAGAGCTGGTGAAGCGATTCAAGGCAGCAGTAAAGGAGAAGACAGGTCACGATTTTCCTGTGAACCCCTGGGATCAACTTTGGGGTGCCGTATGTGCTGTTTTTGACAGCTGGATGAACGAGCGGGCCATCCTCTATCGCAAGATGAACAACTTCCCCCAGGAGTGGGGAACAGCTGTCAACGTACAGGCGATGGTTTATGGCAACATGGGTAAAACTTCCGGTACTGGAGTGGCTTTCACACGTGATGCTGCTACCGGTGAGGATATCTTTAACGGTGAGTACCTGATTGATGCACAGGGTGAGGATGTGGTTGCCGGTGTGCGCACACCACAACAGATCACCCTTGAGGGATCACGCCGCTGGGCTAAGTTGCAAGGCATCTCAGAAGAGGAGCGTGCTGCCAAATACCCCTCGTTGGAGGAGGCAATGCCTGACTGTGCACGTGACTTGATTGAAGTGCAACAGAAACTGGAGGATTATTTCAAGGATATGCAGGACCTGGAATTCACAATTCAGGACGGCAAGCTGTGGATACTGCAGACCCGCAGCGGCAAGCGTACCGGAGCAGCCATGGTGAAGATTGCAATTGATATGCTGCACCAAGGATATATTGATGAACAGACCGCGCTGCGCCGTTGTGATGCTGAGAAGTTGGATGAACTGCTTCACCCGGTTTTCGATAAAAAAGCACTGGCCAGCGCACAGCGAATCACACATGGATTGCCAGCCTCACCAGGTGCTGCTGCCGGACAGGTGGTATTCCATGCCGATGAAGCTGAAGAGTGGAGTAAGGAGGGTAAAAAGGTGATTCTCTGCCGTATCGAGACCTCACCCGAAGATTTGAGAGGTATGGCCACTGCCCAGGGTATTCTTACTGCCCGTGGCGGGATGACCTCTCACGCTGCCGTTGTGGCACGTGGTATGGGCAAATGCTGTGTCTCTGCTGCCAACAACCTGATCATTGACTACAAGTCACGCTCCATGGCCATCAATGGACAGGAGGTGAAAGAAGGAGACTGGATCTCACTCGACGGTTCCACAGGAAATGTGTATATTGGGAGAATCTCCACTCAGGACGCTGAGTTGGATGCTGATTTTGCCGAACTGATGGAGCTGGCCGACAAGTACTCCCGGATGGATGTGCGTACCAATGCTGACACGCCGCACGATGCCACTGTGGCACGCAACTTCGGTGCAAAGGGAATAGGTCTTTGCCGTACCGAACACATGTTCTTTGAGGAAGACAAGATTGTCCCGATGCGTGAGATGATTCTGGCAAAAGACGAAGAGGGTAGACGCAAAGCACTCGGTAAGTTGTTGCCACTCCAAAAGAAGGACTTTGAAGGTATCTTCCGTGCGATGGACGGTCATGCCGTGACCATACGACTGCTCGATCCCCCGTTGCACGAGTTTGTGCCTCACGATGAGAAAGGTCAGATGGAGATGGCGAAAGTGATGGGCATTTCATACAAGGACATTCACGACAGGGTGGAGGGACTGATGGAATCCAACCCGATGCTCGGTTTACGCGGTTGTCGTCTGGGCAACCTCTATCCCGAAATCACCGAGATGCAGACACGTGCCATCATGGAGGCTGCCATCGATCTGAAAAAAGAGGGTATCAAGGCAAAACCTGAGATCATGGTACCTCTTACGGGTATTGTACATGAGTTCAAGGCGCAAAAGGATATCATCGAGAAAACCATTCAACAGGTGTTTGCAGAGCAGAATGCTTCCGTAAAGTATAAAATCGGAACCATGATCGAGATACCACGTGCAGCACTTACGGCTCACAAGATAGCTGCCGAAGCCGATTTCTTCTCTTTCGGCACCAACGACCTTACACAGATGACTTTCGGGTACAGCCGTGATGACGTGGCCAAGTTCCTGCCGATGTATATTGACAAGGGAATTTTGAAACATGATCCCTTTGCTGTTCTTGACCAGAACGGTGTTGGACAACTGGTGCGCATGGCCGTTGCCAAGGGACGTGAGGTGAAGCCCACGCTCAAGTGCGGTATCTGTGGAGAGCATGGCGGTGAGCCTTCTTCGGTTAAGTTCTGCCATACCGTAGGACTGAACTATGTCTCCTGCTCGCCTTTCCGGGTACCTATCGCACGGTTGGCTGCTGCACAGGCTGCCATTGAAGGTTGATAAGCTTGATCATCCATATAATTGGGAGATGTCCATCAGGATGTCTCCCAATTTTTTTATTTTCTGCGATTGATGATCGTACCTCTTACACGCATAGCTTATAACTACTTTTAACCATCAAACTATTTTGTCGCTTAGCGGATTATCACTACTTTTGGGATGCTTTTATTAACAGAAGATTCTATGAAGTATACATTACAGATATTGTTCTTCCTGGTGGCTCTAACATCAGTCGTTCCGGTGCTGTCACAAAACAATGTGATTGACGAGATCGTATGGGTGGTAGGCGATGAAGCCATCCTCAAATCGGAGGTGGAAGAATACAGGAAAGAGATACTGATGCAGAACCAACGCATTGAGGGTGATCCCTATTGCTTTATTCCCGAACAGCTTGCTGTTCGCAAGTTGTTTCTCGATCAGGCTAAGCTCGACAGCATTGAAGTACAGGAGACTGCCGTAAACCGTCAACTCGAATATCTCATCAACGAGTACATTGCCTCCTCCGGTTCGGTCGAACGTCTTGAGGAGTACTACGGCAAAAGCATCGCTGGCATTCGTGAGGATCTGAGAGAGCAGATACGCGAGCAACAGCTGGTAGAAGGTGTCCAGCAGAAGCATTTCGGCAGCATTCAGCTTACCCCTTCCGAGATCAGGAAGTACTACAACAGTCTTCCACAAGATAGTCTTCCCTTTATCCAGACAACGATGGAGGTGCAGATCATCACCGTGGAACCAAAGATACCGCTGGAAGAGATCGACAAGGTGAAGGCCCGACTCAGGGAATACACCGATGAGGTGAACAGTGGTGCAAGGGAGTTTTCTACACTGGCCTTGCTTCATTCGGAGGATCCTTCAGCCATGAAGGGTGGAGAGCTCGGTTTCATGAGCCGTTCGCAGCTGGTGCCGGAATTTGCCAATGTAGCCTTTGCCTTAAACGATCCCAAGAAAGTGTCGAACGTGGTAGAGTCGGAGTATGGTTTTCACATCATCCAGCTCATTGAGCGCCGTGGTGACATGGCCAACTTCAGGCATATCTTACTTAAACCACGTGTGCCACAGGAATCGCTCGATACGGCACTGGTGCGTCTTGATTCGATCCGCAACGGGATTATGGAGAAGAAAATCACCTTCGATGAGGCAGCTACTTATCTCTCCTTCGACAAGGATACACGCAACAACAAGGGGATTATGGTGAACAATTCACAGCGGAGCGCGAATGCTGGTACGCCCCGATTTGCACTCAACGAGCTGAATCAGGATATTGCAAAGATTGCGGGTGAAATGCAACAAGGTGAGATATCCAAACCTTTCATCATGCTCAATGACAAAGGACGACAAGTGGCAGCCATGATTCGGATCACCGCCCGCAACGAGGGACACAGGGCGAACATCAACAATGACTATCAGATTATCAAGCAGATGGCCGAAAATTCGCGACAGCAGGAAATGGTTGATGAATGGCTGCTGAAGAAGATTGAGCAAACCTATGTACGCATCGACCCCGACTGGCAGGGATGTGAACTTAAATACAAAGGTTGGTTGAAATAATAGCCTTTGTTCCGGACAATGAACAGAGAGAACAGACAATGGTTCAGGAAAAGCATGCTTCTTTTTATGGGTATGCTTTTCATCGTGATTACGTCAGCCTTGGCGCAAACACCACCCGTAGGTGCAACTGAGGTCGTTGAACTTCGGCAGGCAGACCTCTGGAGCAAGCGTGCCGGCTTTGAAGCGGAAATCCTGACTGGTAATGTGATCTTCTTTCACGAAGGGGCTTATATGTTTTGCGACAGTGCCTATCTTTTTCAGCAGACCAACACTTTTGAGGCATTCAGCAACGTGCGAATGGAACAAGGTGATACCATCTTTGTATATGGTGACTACCTGCACTATGAGGGCAACAGCCGCCTGGCGCGCCTTCGCAACAATATTCGCATGGAAGATAGAAATGTGACGCTCTTTACGGACAGTCTCGATTACGACCGTGCAGGCAACCTTGGATATTACTTTGAGGGTGGGATGCTGATTGATGAGGAAAATGAACTTACCTCATTTTGGGGACAGTATGCACCTGACACGAAGATAGCACTCTTCAGCGACAGCGTGAAGTTGGTCAATGAAGATTATACCATCTATGCCGATACGCTCAAATACAATACCGAGTCGAAGTATGCTGATATCCTGGGTCCCTCGCGCATCGTGTCTGACAGTGGATATGTCCATACCAGCAATGGCTGGTACCATACTGTTACCCAGGATGCCCGGTTGCTGGACCGCTCGGAGGTATATAGCAACGATGGCACCAAGGTGTTGATTGGAGATACCATCCTCTACAACCGCCTGAGTGGAGAGGGTGAGGTTTTTGGCAATATGTATCTCGAAGATACAGCCCGTAAAGCAATCCTCCAGGGCAATTATGGTTTCTACAACGAGAAGACTGAGTATGGACTGGCCACCGATTCTGCTTTTGCCATCGATTATTCTCAGGAGGAGAGCATGTACATACATGGTGATACGTTGGTGATGAAATCCGATTCTACATTTCGAGACATCAAGGCTTATTATCAGGTGCGATTTTACCGTTCCGACATTCAGGGTCTCTGTGATTCGTTGCATTACTCTTCGCGCGACTCGATGGTCTACCTCACCGGTAATCCGGTGTTGTGGAATGAAAACAACCAGATCATGGGTGACCGGATGAACCTATTGCTCAATGACTCGACACTGGAGAAAGCAGTCATCAGCGATTATGCCTTTGCCATTCAGACCAGGGATGCGGATGGGCAATACAATCAGTTGAGCGGAAAGGATATGACCGCCTCATTTCGTGATGGGGAACTCTATCATCTTTTGGTGGAGGGAAATGCACAGTCATTGTACTATCTTCAACAAAAAGACAGTACCATCATCGGGCTCAATAAAACCGAAAGTCCATATCTATCCATGGACATCGAGAACAATCAGATCAAACGGCTGAAGCTATGGTCAACCACTACGGCGGTGACCACCCCTCTACCACAGCTCAGTGCGGGAGAAGATAGGTTGGAAGGATTTGCCTGGCTCGATTATCTACGACCCACTGGGCCGGATGATATCTTCCGCAGTAATGCACGTCGCGCATCGGAAGCTACCGAAGAGCGCCCACGCCGTTTCAAGCGGGAGGATATTACCCTTTAAAGGGATCAGCATTTGTCATTGCGCTCTCAATCCCCTATCTTTGTATCAAACAACATGCATACATTATGGCATTCTTCTTTTACAACAACAGGAAACCTCGCAAATTCGGTTACACTCCCATCCTTTACAACGAGGAGGAGGAGGCTCGGAAGAAGAAGTTGGAGAAACGGGTCCTTGAGATCAAAAAAGAGATGGGTGTAATACCGGATGAACCGAAACAAGAGCCCAAAGCGTTCAAGTCGGAGTTTGTCTCTCAGACACGCCACATCAGGAAACGTAAGGAGAAGGAGTCGGCTGGCAAAGCCTCTTTTCTGTCGAATAATCTGGTACTCATTTTGATCGTTGCTCTACTGTTTGCCATTTTCTACTTCTGGATCATGCGCTAGCAACAAAACTGAATTGACAATGCCTGACATTATTCAGCTGCTACCCGATGCCATTGCCAACCAGATTGCTGCCGGCGAAGTGATTCAGCGCCCTGCATCGGTGGTGAAGGAACTCGTTGAGAACGCCCTTGACGCAGGAGCTACCAAAATCCGTATTGTAATCAAGGATGCGGGTAGGACTTTAGTACAGGTGATTGACAATGGAAAGGGCATGTCTGCTACTGATTTGCGAATGGCCTTCGAGCGCCATGCCACCTCGAAGATCCGTAGTGCAGACGATCTCTTCGCCCTTTCCACGATGGGTTTCAGGGGCGAGGCGCTGCCTTCTATCGCTGCAATCTCTCAGGTGGAGGTGAAGAGTCGGCGAGAGGATGATGAATTGGGCAGTGGCCTGTTTATCAATGGCTCAAAGCTTGAGAAACAGGAGTTTCTTGCTTCAGCCGTCGGCACTTCCATAGCTGTGAAGAATATCTTTTTCAACGTGCCTGCGCGCCGCAAGTTCCTGAAGTCGAACGAAACAGAACGCCGCAATATTTTCACTGAAATAGAAAGGATTGTACTAGTCAATCCAGATGTTGAGTTCACACTGGTTGAGAATGAGATTGAGACACTTCATCTTCCGAAGACCAATTCGAGGCAACGGATTGTGCAGTTGGAGGGTAAGAACATCAACCAGCAGCTGATAGAGATCAATGAAGAAACCACACTCGGTAAAATCACTGGCTATGTAGCTCGTCCCGAGTTCGCCAAAAAGGGTAAGGCAAGTCAGTTTTTCTTTGTCAACAACCGTTTTATACGTCATCCCTATTTTCATAGGGCAGTGATGCAAGCTTTTGAGCCATTGATCGCGGCCAATGAAAAGCCGAGTTATTTCATCTATTTTCAGGTGAATCCTGAGACAATTGATGTGAATATCCACCCAACCAAGACTGAGGTGAAGTTTGAAAATGAACAAGCTCTCTGGCAAATACTACTGGTTACCATCAGAGAATCACTGGGTAAGTTTAATGCCATGCCAAGCATCGATTTTGATCGTGAGGATGCTCCTGAAATTCCTGTCTTTAATCCCTTACACAGTTCATCCATGCCAAGGGTGAATGTGGATCCCAATTACAATCCATTTCATCACAACGGATCCAGTTCTTATCAACCGAAGTCAACCTCCATGGGATGGGAGCAGCTTTATCGTGATTTTAATAAAGAGAAAGAGGGTACAACAGAGCATGAGACACCGGTGGGAGATGACCTGGACCGGTCAGAGGGCAACCTGTTCGGTCAGTCTGAAGAGAACCGAAACATCCCCGAAACGGATCTCTTTCCGGAACATTACCAGTACAAACAGCGCTATATCCTCACTTCGGTTAAATCGGGATTGATGATCATCGATCAGCACAGAGCTCATGTGCGAATATTGTACAACAAATACCTGGCACAGATCATCAACCGTAAGGGTATCTCACAAAGGGTGCTCTTCCCGGAAGTGCTTGAACTCTCCGCTGCCGAGGCGGCAGCATTGCCTTCCATTCAGGAGGATCTGGAGGCTCTGGGGTTTGAATTGAGCCATTTGGGTAACCACAGCTTCGGGATTCAAGGCATTCCCTCAGAAATTGGCAATGCCGATCCCTCACAGTTGATACGAGCGATGATAGACAGTAGCATGCACACTGGCAACGATGTGAAGGATGAGCTCCGTGAGGCGTTGGCTCTATCACTGGCTCGTATGACAGCCATCCCCTATGGGCGGGTACTCACTTCTGAAGAGATGCTGCTGGTGGTGAGTGAGTTGTTCGCTTTACCCTCTCCCAGTTATACACCTGACGGCATGAAGGTAATCAGTGTCCTTAGTGATGTTGAGATAGAAAGAAAAATGCAATGATTAACTTCCTAAATTGTGAAATACTATGAAATATTCTTATTGTGGAAAAAGTGGCTTGCAACTTCCGCTCATATCGTTGGGATTGTGGCACAACTTCGGATTTGCAGATAATTACGAGACTGCACGTGAAATGATCATTTATGCATTCGAACAGGGTATTACCCATTTCGACCTGGCCAATAATTATGGTCCACCACCGGGATCGGCGGAGAGCAATTTTGGCCGCATCCTGAAAGAGAATCTCTTCTCACATCGCGATGAGATGATTATCTCTTCGAAAGCGGGACATCTGATGTGGAAGGGCCCTTACGGAGACGGGTCCTCGAGGAAACAGCTGATGGCGAGCATCAATCAGAGCCTCAAAAGAACAGGACTCGACTATTTCGATATCTTCTATTCTCATCGATTTGACCCTTTCACCCCGATAGAAGAGACCATGCAGGCTCTGGTAGACATTGTACGTGCCGGGAAGGCTCTCTATGTGGGCATCTCTAAATATCCCCCGGAAGAAGCACGATTAGCGATGCGTTACCTGATGGATAGTGATGTGCCCTGTCTCATTTTTCAGGATAAGTATAGCATGTTCAACCGGCAACCGGAACAGGAGATCCTGGGGTTGACGCGTGAGTTCGGATCGGGATTCATTGCCTTCTCCCCCTTGGCACAAGGACTCCTTACCGACAAGTATCTGCACGGCATTCCAGAATATTCACGTGCAGCTGATCCTGCCGGCTTCCTGCAAAGGGAACAGGTCTCATCGATGCTTGTGGAAAAAGTGACGAAGCTGAATGAGGTGGCTTCTAACCGTGGACAGTCAATGGCCGAAATGGCACTTTCCTGGGCTCTGCGTGATGAGGGAGTGACATCCCTTATTGTAGGAGCACGCAACGTGGATCAACTGGAAGAGAACCTGGTTGCACTTGATAACATCTCATTTACCCAGGAGGAGCTGTTGCAAATTGACCAGATCCTCGACGGGGCTACATTATGATAGAATCCGGCAGTGAGTGCCTCAAGGAGATGGAATCATTTTTTCAAGACAATGTTTAAAAAGATATCACTCCTGATTTTTATTGTGGCGATGGTTTCCTCCTGTGGGGAGGAAGCCATACGAAACACCATTCCCTATGCACGCGTAAATTTCACCATCGATCTCAACGGAATGGATCACGAATTGCGTAATCCTTTATCATACAGGATTTACGGGAGTGATGACCGTCGTGTGGAATCTGACAGGATGGGATATGCCGGCCTGCTCGTAGTTACTGGTGCCGACGGGACAATATATGCTTATGACAGCTGTTGCCCTCATGAGGACAACAAACAAGTTACAGTGCTCCCAAAACAGGACGGTACTGCAGGCTGTTCCCACTGCGAATCACAATATGTTACGATCTACGGATTGGGCAGCCCTGTATCCGGACCTTCCTCAGAATCACTACAGATCTATAGGGTAATTCCACTTAAAGATGGAACCTTTCAAATCATCAACTAAACGTAAGATTGGTTATTGTGTCAAAAAGATTATTTAACAACCGCGTTTGAAAAAAAGAGTCATCTTTTTGTATCTTTGTTTCCTGATTCGTTATTAGGTTTCTTTAGGATTGTAATGCACTTACCATAACACTTTTTGGATGAGAAAAGTATATATTTTTTCTTTTTTACTTGTTTTAGGCCTCGTATTATCACAAATTTTACCACACCTGCTGGGGAGTAACTTCGGTGCTTTCAAGACGGCTACCGACAGTCTTCTCTATATCTCGCTCGCCTTTATAATGATCAACGTAGGGCGTGAGTTTGAAATCAACAAGAAACAATGGCGCAGCTATACCGTCGACTATTTCGTGGCGATGGGTGCAGCAGCCTTTCCCTGGATACTGGTGGCACTCTACTATATCTTTGCCGTCGCTCCCACGGAGTTGCAGATATGGAAGAGTGGTGAGATTTGGAAAGAGACTTTTTTGTTGAGCAGATATGCGGCACCCACCTCTGCCGGCATCCTCTTCACAATGCTGGCTGCTGCCGGATTACGTTACACTTGGGTATACAAAAAAGTTCAGGTGTTGGCCATCTTTGATGATCTGGATACGATTCTTTTGATGATTCCACTGCAGATCCTAATGATTGGAATGCGTTGGCAGATGTTCGTAATCCTGGTAGTCGCTATCCTGTTGATCTGGCTAGGATGGAAGAAGATGAACAGTTTTGGATTGCGCCAGGACTGGAAGGCGATATTACTCTTCTCTATACTCCTATTTATAGTGATTCATGCTATCTATCTGATATCAAAACATTTTTATGGGGAGAGTGGCAGTATTCACATCGAGATCCTGCTCCCGGCATTTATCCTAGGGATGATCATGAAAGCAGATCATTCAGTAGAACCGGGTAAGACTGAAGTGCGGATTACCAACTCAATCTCCTATTTCTTTATGATGCTTGTAGGTTTGAGTATGCCGCTTTTTCTGGGGGTCGACTTTGTGGAGGTGGCTGAAAATTCGGCATCACATATCTCTCAGATTCCAATGTTATCCTGGGGCACAATAGCATTTCATGTGTTCATGGTGACGCTCATATCCAACCTGGGAAAACTCTTCCCAATGGCATTTTACCGCGATCGGAAACTGGACGAACGGCTCGCCGTCTCCATTGGGATGTTCACACGTGGTGAGGTGGGTGCAGGCGTGCTCTTCATTGCTATTGGTTATCATATGAGTGGTGTATTGCTGATCATCTCCGTATTGGCGATGTGTCTCAATCTGCTCCTCACCGGTTTTTTCATTGGATATGCCAAGAAACTGGCAATGAAGTCGGCACAGGAGAAGCTTGCAGTAGATGAGATATAGTTGCTCACCCATTATATTTTGGCAGATTACTGCCAAAATATGGGGGAAATACTTTGTAAACCGGATAAACCTGTTTACATTTGCAGTCGCTTTAAAAATGAAAATTGATTTGGGCAAAGTATCCGGTGAAGTGATGCCGGGTTGCTTTTATTAAGGTCAAAATTATTGCGGAAGTAGCTCAGTTGGTAGAGCACGACCTTGCCAAGGTCGGGGTCGCGGGTTCGAGTCCCGTCTTCCGCTCCAGGTCTGCTCGGATGGTGGAATGGTAGACACGCAAGACTTAAAATCTTGTGACCATAACGGTTGTGCGGGTTCAAGTCCCGCTCCGAGTACCTTGAAACATGATGAAGTCCTGATAAGAAAACGTTATCAGGACTTCATCCTTTATAAAACCTGCATCCCTGATAATATTTCATGCAGGGAGCGTAACAAACATATTTTCAAACCATGAACAGCTCGTACAACAAAACTTACATTTTTGCCATTACATTGGTAGCCACCTTGGGTGGACTGCTTTTTGGATATGACACAGCCGTTATCTCGGGTGCGGAGAAGTCGATACAGGCCTTTCTGATTGAACCCCTGGGTCTAAGCACCTGGATTCATGGAGCGACTGTGTCGAGTGCATTGATTGGGTGCATCCTGGGTGGTGCGATATCAGGTTTTTTCTCAAACAGAATAGGCAGAAGGGGAACCCTTCGTCTTGCAGCTGTACTCTTCTTTCTTTCGGCACTGGGCTCTGCATATCCCGAAGCACTCTTCTTTCCGGAGGGTGAACCCTCGATAGCCCTGCTGATTACTTTCAACCTTTATCGCATTCTCGGAGGGATTGGGGTTGGTCTGGCATCTGCTGTGGCTCCCATGTACATCAGTGAGATATCACCGGCTCATATTCGGGGCAGGCTTGTCTCCTTCAACCAGTTTGCCATCATCTTCGGAATGTTGGTGGTCTATTTTGTGAACTGGGGTATCGCCAAGGGCCAGACAGTGGATTGGATCAACAGTGTGGGATGGCGTTATATGTTTGGATCGGAAGCAATACCGGCACTGCTCTTCGGCCTTTTGTTGCTCATGGTACCGGAATCTCCCCGATACCTGGCTCTCCGCAAAAGAGAGGATACTGCCCTGGTGGTGTTGACAAAGGTGAACGGCACAATGCAACGTGCAGGAGAGATCATGGATGATATCAAACGTTCGCTGGGTAGCCAGACAAAAGTACGCATCCTCTCCTACGGAAAAAAGGTGATCATCATTGGTATCCTGCTCTCTGTTTTCCAGCAGTTTGTTGGAATCAATGTTGCACTCTATTATGCACCGCGCATTTTTGAAAGCATGGGTGCTGCCAAGGATGCATCGATGCTTCAGACAATCATCATGGGGCTGGTGAATGTGGTGTTTACCGTTTTCGCCATCATGACAGTTGACAAGTGGGGGCGTAAGCCGTTGTTGATTACAGGCTCCATCGGAATGGCCATCGGTATGTTTGCAATCTCTGCGCTCTCATTCAACGATGTGATTGGTATTTCCACATTGGTCTTCATCATTATCTACACCGCTTCTTTCATGATGTCGTGGGGGCCCATCTGTTGGGTGTTAATCTCCGAGATCTTCCCTAACCGAATAAGAGGTCAGGCAGTCGCCATTGCGGTCGCATTCCAGTGGTTTGCCAACTACCTGATCTCTTCCACCTATCCTGCAATGATGGAATTCAGTGGTGGGGTGACCTATGGGTTTTACGGGTTGATGGCTCTCTTGTCTGCACTCTTCGTCTGGAAGATGGTGCCTGAGACAAAAGGTCGTTCATTGGAAGATATGGAAACTCTTTGGCGGAAATCTTAAACAGGATTACCGAAGCAGGAAACTGAAGTCATCCTCATTGGTCAGTTCGAGTGGCTCTTCTCCATAATAGAAGATGCGAGCTTTCCTGTTGCCCATCAGCACCAGTTCATCCTCCTCGAGGAGTAACATGGTGCCCTCGCGGAGTCCTACCACATAGGTCTCCCTGTTCACCTCAATAAATTCCCTGATGCGTGTTTCCCTTGTCTCCCCGCCATGGTTGGCAGGATTGTCGTCCAGGTAGTGGGGGTTGATTTGGAATGGAACCAGTTTCAGTGTCTTGAACTTTAACGGCTCCACGATAGGCATGTCGTTGGTGGTACGCAGCGTTGGGCAGGCGATGTTAGAGCCGGCACTCCATCCTATATATGGAGTACCTTTTTTCACTTTTTTACGGATTATCTTCATCAGTCCCTTCTCTTGCAGCATCTTAACAAGTTGCCAGGTGTTCCCGCCACCCACCACAATCGCATCGGCATTCTCAATGGCTTCAATGGGGTTGATATATCGGTGGATACTGGTGACATGGTGTCCAATCTCTGCAAACCGATTGTTTACTTTCTCCTCGTATTCATCATAAGAGAAAGTAACAGCTGCATATGGAATGAAAAGGGCATTCATGGGTTTGTCTCCAAGAAACTCGCGGATATGATTTTTGGGATAATCGAGATAGGACTCGCCAGGGTTGGTGGAATTGCTGATCAGTAATAGTCTCATAATGGAAAAGGTTTTTATGTGGTACAAATGCAAATGTAATGAAATTTGAGGAAATCAGATTGTATCAAGCTACTTTCTGTTAATTTTGCACTCCAGAACTAAAAGATGTGACGATGGAGACAATTATTAGAAGCATACGCAACGACTTGCGATTATCCATGAATGGAATAGCAGCAACCAGTATGCGTGAAAAGGGGGTACATTACCGGATGAATTTCGGTGTGGACCTGATGCGTATCAGGGAGATCGCTTTACGCTATGTACCTGATGTAATGTTGGCAGAAACGCTCTGGAAAGAGGATGTGCGTGAACTTAAGATCCTTGCCACGCTACTCTATCCTGTCGACCGTTTCACTTCTGATGCCGCCGACCGTTGGGTTGTCTCCATCACCAATCAGGAGATTCGTGAACAGGCCTGCCGTAATCTCTTCCAGCAAATCTCCTTTGCTGGAGAATTAGTGAACCTGTGGATTGTCAATGAAATTGAGGAGATACGTGCTACTGGTTACTGGCTTTTTGCCCGCCTCTGCATCACGCGTGCTCCCTCGCTGGAGATGGTGGAGAGTGAACTTATCCTGGAGCGTGCAGTCTCAGATTTGAAAAGTGAATCGATGTTGTTGCGTCAGGCTGCACTGAATGTGCTGAAATATCACGGTCGCCTCTCCGAGAGGAATAGAGAGGATGTGTTACAAAAGGTGGCGTGCTTCAACGATTCAACGGATCCCTATGAGCAGGAGATCCTGGACCAGCTCCACTTTGAGTTTGGCCTGTCAGATTAATTGCGTAAGTTCTTACGGATAAAGAACATCGAGATCAGCAGATTCAGGATCAGAAAGCCACCCATGCCAGCAAAAAAGATACCTTTCCATTGTGGGAAGATGATCAATGACGTCACACTGGCGGCGGTAACAAGTGCAATGAGGATCCAGAGGATTGTAAGGATAGTCTTTTGTTTATTCATCTGTTGTAATTATTTCTTCGTTTGAGGTGGGGGGATATGCAATCTTTTTAAGCCATTCACCCAGCTCGTTTAGCATTACCGGTGCGATTGTCTGATCCGATTTTGCATATTCATCAACTTGTCCCGTGAGGCTTTCCTGAAAGAGGTGGTTCAGACCGGGGAAGATTATACTCTCCACATTTTTATTGCCGGCGTTTTCCAATGCCCTACAGATTGCCGCAATATTTTTTTCGGCCGGCACTTGGGTGTCTTTCTCACCGTTGAGTGCCAGCAGTGGACAGGTTACCTTTTCAAGGTGTTGTGAAGGATCACTCCGAAGGAAACTAAGATATCCGGGTGAGATCAGCCCATTGAATTGGTTTCTCAGGAATGAATCTTTGTTTGTTTTCATGCGGATGAGCAGCGGCAGTCGGTCCCAGAAACGAGAGAGCTGGTCACGCAAGGTAGTACGCTCTTCTTCCGTTCCTTTCCATTCAAGCAGCATGCCGAAGGTCTCTCTGTTTAGTTTCTGCAGTTCCTCTATCGTTTCAGGTTCGACACCTTGGTGCAGTAGCGAGATCTCATTCTGATCCAGCACAATCTCCATGCCGGTTGTGCCGGGTGCTGCCATCAACACAACGAACCCAATATCACTGTTGTCCGCAGCCAGTATGGAGGCTACGAGACCGCCCTCGCTATGCCCCAGCAGGCCGATACGGTCAGGATCTATTACTTCCTGTAGTTTAAGGTAGTCTACAGCCGCTTTTGCGTCAACAACGAAATCCTCTACCGTTGCTTTGCTGAAATTGCCAGTTGAAGCCCCGACACCCCGTTTGTCATAACGCAGTACTGCGAATCCCAAGCGTGTGAGGTGGTCGGAGATTACAAAGAAAGGTTTGTGGCCAAATACCGTTTCATCGCGGTCGTTTGCACCACTTCCGGCAATCAACACTATGGCCGGAAAGGGTCCTTCCCCGTCTGGAAGTGTCAGCGTGGCACCCAGTACCCTTTCATCTTCGCCTGTGGGTATCAATAGCTCCTCCGAATGGTAGGGAAGTGGTTCCAGGGGTGTCTGCGGACGTAACACTATTGGTTGTTCAATCCTGTAAAGCATGAGAGGCAGTGCAATCCCACCCTGATTGAAAGTGCCTGAAATTGTATCCTGTCCGAGAGTGCCACGATAAAAGAGTCCCAGGCCGGAGGCAATGATTTCCAACTTGTTGTCGCGAAAGGAAGTGCGAGTAGTGGGCAGGTCAAACGCTCCCTGATCGGGACTGTCCATCCTGCTACTGTAAACAGTATCATTCACCTCAATGTGAAATCGTATCCGCAAGGAGTTGTTGTTAATCAGCATCTTACCTTCCCAGCTGCCGGCGATCTGTTGCTGAGGGAGAATGCTATTGCTGATCATCAGTAGCATGAGGAGTAAAAAAAACTTATTCATGGTGGTAGGGTTCATTGTGTATAATGGTCATCGCTCGATAGAGCTGCTCAGTGAAAATAAGCCTTACCATTTGATGTGTGAAGGTCATTTTTGACAGTGAGATGGTGTCGCTTGCCCGATCGTACATCTCAGGAGCGAAACCATAAGGGCCACCTACTACGAAGACAAGCTGCCTGGGCACCGTGTGGTTCTTCTTCTCCAAGTAACGGGCAAACTCTACTGATCTGAATTGTTTCCCCTTGTCATCCAGCAGTACCACCTGGTCGGAGGGTTGCAGTGCCTTCAACAGCAGTGCCGCTTCCTCACTCTTTTGTTCTTTTTCCGACAGGTTCTTCCTGTTCTTCGGGTCAGCTACATTTTTCATTTCAAAGGGTATGTAGAAATTCACTCTCTTGCAATACTCTTCAATGATCTGTGACAACAATGGATGGTCGGTTTTGCCGACCGAAAGCAGAATTACTTTCATTTACATGTTTGAAATTAAAGTGCCAAATACATGGTTCTTCTGGCTTGTTGTATGGGGTTGACTACCAGTTTTCACAAAAGTAATGCCACAAATGAAGAATAAATGTCTCATCAGTGGGAAAAAAGCAACTAATGAGGGCAAATGTAACTGTTTATTTCCTATTTTTGTATAGATTTTTAGTGAATTTATAACAAAAGGGGTGGGTTGAGTGTTAATTGTCCGACACCCCTATTTCAATCAAATATGGAAGAAAAGGATTTGATCCGTCAACTTATTCAACTCTCTTTTGCCGAAGATATCGGTGAGGGGGATCATACTACCCTTTGTAGTATTCCATCCGATGCTGTGGGTGCTTCAAGACTACTGATTAAGGAGAAGGGGGTGTTGGCCGGCGTAGAGGTGGCCCAAGAAGTGTTTCATCAGTTTGACCCGACCCTACACATGGAGGTTTTCATCGGTGATGGGGAGTCTGTGAATCCCGGTGATGAGGCATTTCTCGTCAAGGGTAAGATTCAATCTATTCTTCAAACCGAACGATTGGTGTTAAACATCATGCAGCGCATGAGTGGTATTGCCACAATCACACGCGAATATGTGAAGCTTCTGGAGGGAACCAAAGCCAAGGTACTTGATACGCGTAAGACCACACCCGGGATGCGCATGCTCGAAAAGCAGGCTGTGAAGATAGGGGGTGGCGTGAATCACCGTATCGGCCTTTTCGACATGATCCTGTTGAAGGACAACCATGTCGATTTTGCCGGGGGCATTGAGCAGGCCATTCGTGGAGCACAGGCTTACCTTCTCAAACAAAACAGGAAGCTCAAGATCGAAATTGAGGTGAGAAGCATTGAAGAATTAAAGCAAGTGCTGTTGCTGGGTGGTGTTGACCGTATCATGCTCGACAACTTCACACCTGAGAAGACACGTGAGGCCGTTGATCTTGTGGGGGGGAGCGTAGAACTGGAATCATCAGGTGGCATCACCTTCGACACTATCCGAAGCTATGCCGAGACGGGTGTTGATTTCATTTCAGTGGGAGCCCTAACCCACTCGGTCAAGAGTTTGGATATGAGTCTTAAAGCAATTTAATCAGGTGATGAATCAAACGGAGGACAAACAGGAACTGCTCGACCGGCGTTACATGCGCATGGCATTTATTTGGTCGGAGAACTCATATTGCAAGCGCAGGAAAGTGGGAGCACTACTGGTAAAGGATAAGATGATCATCTCCGACGGGTACAATGGCACGCCATCAGGATTTGAAAATGTGTGTGAAGATGAGTCGAATGTGACCAAGCCTTATGTACTGCATGCCGAAGCGAATGCCATCACCAAGGTTGCTCGTTCGGGCAACAGTAGTGAGGGAGCAGCACTCTATGTTACTTCATCCCCATGTATTGAGTGTGCCAAGCTGATCATTCAAGCCGGCATCAAACGTGTAGTGTATGCGGATGCATACAGGTTGAGCGATGGCATTGAATTGTTGCAGAGAGCAGGTATAGAACTGGTTGCAGTAGAACCTGAGAAAGATAAAGGTTAATATAGATGGATGCAGAGAAGAAGTTGAGAACATGGCTGCCCCTTTGGATTGGGATTGGTATTGCACTGGGTATTTTCATCGGCAGCAAATACGGCCAGTTTGGTCGTTCAGGCAGGGTTGATGGGTCAGGCAAGATCGATGCAGTCATGAGCTATATTCGTGAATCGTACGTTGATACTGTCAACATGCGACAAATGGTGGAGGATGCACTGCCCAATATAATCCAGGAACTGGATCCCCATTCAGAATATATCTCTGCTGCCGATATGAAACAGGTGAACGAGGATATGGAGGGTCATTTCTCCGGTATTGGTGTCACCTTCTATCTCTTGCGAGATACCATCGTCGTTACCGGAATCGTACAGGGAGGTCCCTCGGAAGCGGCAGGCATCATGCCATGGGACCGGATAGTCATGGTGGATGACAGTCTCGTTACGGGAAGCAACCTGCACAATGAGGATGTGCTGAAAATCCTCCGTGGTGAAAAAGGATCAGAGGTGAAACTTGGAATACGTCGGGAGCAGGAAGAACAGTTGAGAGAGATTATCGTCACTCGCGGCGACATACCGATGAATAGTATCAATGCTGCTTATATGGTATCGGAAGAGGTAGGACTTATCAAACTGGGTAAGAACTTCGGATTTCAGACCTTTAGTGAATTTATCTCAGCCATTTCCAAGTTAAAGAATCAGGGAGCTACAGCTTTCATTATCGACCTGCGGGGAAACGTGGGGGGATCGCTTGAAACTGTGGTTGCCATGGTCAATGAATTCCTTCACAAAGGGGATCTGATCGTCTATACTGAAGGACGTAGCTTCCCTCGCAGCGATAATTATGCAAACGGATCAGGTACCTGTCAGGATGATGATGTGGTGGTGTTGATAGATGAGTTGAGTGCTTCTGCAAGTGAGATCTTTGCCGGAGCCATTCAGGATCATGACCGTGGACTGGTCCTCGGTCGCCGCTCCTTTGGTAAGGGGTTGGTGCAGAGTCAACGCAACTTCCCCGACGGATCAGCAGTTCGTTTGACTGTTGCGCGCTATTACACAGCCTCAGGTAGATCTATTCAGCGGGGATATGAGAAAGGGAAATATGCCGAGTATGAAATGGATGCCATCAATCGTTACCTGGAAGGAGATTATGTCAATGTGGATACCGTGTCGAATCACTTGACTCCTTACCAGACAATCGGTGGCAGAACAGTATACGGGGGGGGCGGGATCATGCCAGATATCTTTGTGGCACGAGACACTACCGGTATCAACCCCTACTACAATCAGATTGTAAACAATAGGTTGGATGAACGATATGCGATGCTTTATTCTGACATGAACAGGGAGAAGCTCAGCCACTTTGATAATTGGGAAGAACTCTACCATTACCTAAAGCAGCAACCACTTCTGTTAAACCTGGTCAGTTTTGCCGACCATAATGGTATCCGCAGGCGGCCATACTACCTGCAGGAGTCGGCAGAGTTGTTGGAAAATACAATGTATGCCTATATTGTGCGTAATTTCTTTGGTGAGGAAGCATTCTGGGCAGCCTATCACAAGAGAGACCAATTAATCAAACAGGGAATAGAAGTGATTGAGACAGGGAAAGCATCACCCGAGGCAATTGTTCGGGAAGCATATCGGTGAGAAACGATGTATTTCTCCTCGTCCCGGAATTATTATACGGACCGACTGTTTCTTTGATTTGGATTTATTTATATTTGCGCTGTAATAAATGATTCAATGGATATCAATTTGAATAAACTTGTATGAGTAAGATCTTTGAAAATTTTCTCTCCAACAGAGTGTTGTCGAGATTCTCCATCTTTCTGATTGATCACCTCATGATCATCTTCTCCTGTATCTCAATCTACCTGATAAGATATGGTTTCAGTGGCCTCACTCCTGAAGTGAGGGCAGACGGGATAACGCTTACTTTGCTACTCATCCTCTTCAACACCATCTTCTTCGTCTCCTTCCGTACCTTCAGCGGGATTCTGCGTTTCTCCTCCTTTACAGATCTGATGCGAATCTTCTATGCACTGGTGATGGGATATATGCTCGCCTTCATCGCTGTGCAAGTGATTAAACGTTTTGATCCAGAGTTTGCGGCAAGCAATGTGACCTTCATTGCCATCTTCTTCCTGAACATGTTCCTGATGATCTTCTCACGCATACTTGTAAAGGAGACCTATGAAAGTATCACCGGCAGAAGTGTGAAACCGGTGAACGTGTTCATCTATGGTACCAAACAGGCGGGAATCAGTGTGGCAAAAGCGCTGAAAGGAAACAGTGAGTTCAACTACAGAGTCATGGGCTTTATCTCCGATGAACACCATATGATTGGGAAGCAGTTGATGGGGGTAACCATACATGCGAACGACGAGAATCTCTTCCGTACGCTCGAGACTAAGGATGTGAAAACCATCATCGTCTCCCCTCAGAAGATGGAGGAGATCAAGAACTCCAATTTGCTGGTCAATTTTGTGGACCACAACATCTCCCTGCTGACTACCGTGCCGGTGAATGAATGGAGCGGCACCATGATGAGCAAGGCACAAATCAAGGATGTCCAGATTGAGGATCTTCTGCCACGTGATCCCATTCAGGTGAACATGCTGCAGATCGCTGAGAACCTTGAAGGGAAACGGGTTATGGTGACCGGAGCCGCCGGATCCATCGGTAGCGAGATCGTTCGTCAGGTCGCAACTTTTAATCCTTACAGTATCATTCTAATCGACCAGGCAGAGACACCCCTGCACAACATGCGACTGGAGCTGCAGGAGAGGTGGCGCGACCTTCGCACGGAGATCATCGTGGCCGATATCAGTAATGCACCCCGAATGGAAAAGGTGTTTGCCAGAACGCGTCCACAGTACATCTTTCATGCGGCGGCTTACAAGCATGTGCCCATGATGGAGGACAACGTATCTGAGTCGGTGCAGACCAATATCCTGGGAGCCAAGATCGTTGCCGACCTGGCAGTGAAGTACAACGCCCGCAAGTTTGTGATGGTCTCCACCGACAAGGCGGTAAACCCCTCCAACGTGATGGGTTGCTCCAAGCGTATCTGCGAGATCTATGTGCAGTCGCTGGCGAAGCACCTGGAGAAGACGGGTTTGCACACCACTCAATTCATTACCACCCGCTTCGGAAACGTGCTGGGATCCAATGGGTCAGTGATTCCTCTCTTCCGTGATCAGATCCGTAACGGAGGACCGGTGACGGTGACCCATCCCGAGATCATCCGTTACTTCATGACTATTCCTGAAGCATGTCAGTTGGTGTTGGAGGCAGGTGCCATGGGGCACAATGGAGAGATCTACATCTTCGATATGGGCAAGCCGGTAAAGATTCTTGATCTGGCCAAACGGATGATTCGTCTTTCCGGTACTCCCAACGTTAAGATCGAATTCACAGGCTTACGTCACGGTGAAAAGCTTTACGAGGAGCTGCTCAACCTGAAGGAACTGACCAAGCCGACGCATCATGAGAAGATCATGATTGCTGAAGTTAGGGAATATGAATATGCAGAGGTGTCCAGACAGATAGACAACCTGATCAAGGTGTCGTACGATTATGACGACATGCGTACGGTGAAGAAGATGAAGGAGATGGTGCCTGAGTTTCAGAGCATCAATTCACCCTTTGAGGCGGTTGATCGCCTGTTGGAAAAGATCACGAACGGGGCCGAGATTGCCCGTAAATCATGATTCACTGAACTCGCCCTGGGTATCGCACAGCTTGGCGTAGTATCCACCCTGCGCATACAGGGCCGCATGCTGTCCCGATTCCACGATCTTACCTTCCCGCATCACGTAGATTTCATCTGCATTCTTGATGGTAGAGAGTCGGTGTGCAATCACGATGGTAGTGCGGTTTTGCATCAACTTCTCTAGTGCCTCTTGTACCAGTCGTTCCGAATCGGTGTCTAGAGCTGAGGTGGCTTCATCCAAAATTAATATCTGCGGATTCTTCAGGATGGCACGCGCGATGCTGATGCGTTGTCTTTGTCCCCCCGATAGTTTTCCTCCCCTGTCTCCAATATTTGTTTGGTATCCGTTTTCAGTGGCCATGATGAACTCATGAGCGTTGGCAATCCTGGCCGCCTCTATCACCTGCTCCTCTTTGACATTGCTCACACCAAAGGAAATGTTGTTGTAAAAAGTGTCGTTAAAGAGAATCGCTTCCTGGTTCACGTATCCAACTAGCGAGCGTAGATCCTGTAAACGTACATCCTTGATATTGGTGTCGTCTATAAAGATACCACCTTTCTGGATATCGTAAAAACGAGGCAGCAGGTCTGCCATGGTCGACTTACCCGAGCCGGATTGTCCTACCAGTGCAATGGTTTTGCCCTTTTCGATTTGTAGCGTCACATCGCGAATCACCCAGTCGTTGTTGTAGCGGAACCATACATTTCTGTAGGCAATTTCCCGTTTGAACGTGAGTGTCGCGGGCTGTTGTGCTTCTATTATTGGGTTTTCTGCCTCCAGAATCCTGTCGATTCGCTCCATCGAGGCCAAGCCCCGTTGTACCGCATAGGCCGATTTTGAAAACTCCTTTGCCGGATTGATGATGCTATAGAAGATGGTGAGGTAATAGATGAAAGTGGCGGCGTCAATCACTCCGTGACCGCCCAAGATCAGCGATCCCCCGAACCAGAGGACGATGGCGATGGTAATTGTCCCCAGCAATTCACTCATGGGGTGAGCCAGCTGCTGCCTTCGTGCAATCCGGTTCGACATTCGACGGAACTGGTTGCTGCCGGCATGAAACCGCTCTGAGATCTTTCCTTCCGCATTGAAAGCCTTGATCACCCTCAGCCCGCTCAGGGTCTCCTCCACCTGCGACATCAGTTCACCCCACTTATTCTGGGCGTCGAACGACTTGCGCTTCAGCGACCTTCCCACACGTCCCATGATAAAGCCCATGCCGGGCAACACCACCAGTACAAACAGTGTGAGCTGCCAGCTGAGGATTAGCATTGTGGTGAGGTAAATCACGATGAGGAGAGGATTTTTAAAGAGCATGTCGAGCGAGCTCATTACCGAACTCTCTACCTCATTCACATCACCTGAGATCCGGGAGAGTATGTCTCCCTTTCGTTCCTCGGTGAAGAATCCAATGGGCAGGGCGAGGATCTTGTCGTTGATCCTGTTGCGGATATCCTTCACCACACCGGTGCGTATGGGAATTACGAAGTAGGAACCCAGATATGCAGTGCCTGTCTTTAAAAGGGTCATCACGATGAGAATCACAGCCAGCATCATCAGGGTGAAGCTGGCCCCATTGGTTTCGATGAGCTGGGTGATGTACCAGTTCACATTATTGAGTGCTATATCAATCAGTGAACCGTTCCCGCTGTTCCATGCTATAAAGGAGTAGGTTTCGGTATTTACCCGAAAGAGTACCTGCAGAATGGGGATAATCGTCGCCAGCGAAAAAACATTTAACACTGCTGTTAGTATGTTGAAGAGAAACGTCAGTATAAGATGCTTCTTGTAGGGGGGTATAAATCGCTTTAATATATGTATGATTCCTTTCATTGTAACTTTTTCTGTAATGGCTGCTAGCATGCAACCGGGAAGAACTACTTATTTTTTTGCGAAGATACGCAATTATTGGCATCGTTTTTCACATTTGAATTCTTTTTCCGACGCCATGAACGTTGATTTAATCAACATTGATTTTCCCGAATCATGAGAAACTTTTGTTGATACACCCCATTTCTTTGTCCAAAATTCACGTTTCACACCTCTTTTGCCCAACACTCATTCCAGCTTCAAAACCGAAATTAATTGCCTTTTTCATGTACCTTAAATTTTTCTTCAAAAAAAATCATTTTTTATTTTCATGATTACGTTTATGGAAATCATGTTGTTAAACATGTTTTCTGAAAAAAGTGCGAAAAAAGATTGAATTTTTATTGGGAATATGTTTGGATGGTATGAAAACTCTCCCTATCTTTGCACCCGCTTTTGAGAGGAACACCTCAGAGAAAAGCAAGCAAGAAGCGATCTTTAGATATTTACATACACATTTTGATAAGACATAAAGCAGAGTATACAAGGGTCTGTTTATGT
>Ga0209510_1000292_pt1 | contig 73275 bp, 62 predicted proteins | sample BiotimSIPDNA_FD_185749 | JGI IMG/M metagenome (GOLD analysis project Ga0209510, IMG submission 185749) | Anaerobic biogas reactor microbial communites from Washington, USA - Biogas_R1 time_0 SIP DNA (SPAdes) (version 2) | ecosystem: Engineered > Bioreactor > Anaerobic > Unclassified | place...
AGAAGGCGGTGCGGGCAGTACCCGAAGAAGACTGGAAACCCCTGGGAAAAGAACGGGCCGGAAAACGGGAAGAGAACGCTGCTGTCCTGGAATGGGCTGAAATCGTCTATGTACCTACAAACCTCGGAAGAAAGAAATACGGCCGGGACTACCGTTTCCTCGCCGTCCGGGAACGGTGGGACGGCCGTCTCCCTCCGGAAAAGGAAGGGGAGGAAGAAGGAAAAAGGGAGCTGGTTTCCTCCCCCGGAGACCAGCTCTACTTCACCGAAGCCATCCGGCATCTGGAAGACGAGGTCCCGGGAGTCAAAAAACTCCACCTTCTGGAATTGAAAGGGAGGATCTACAAAACCTTCGGCATCGTCACCAACATCGAGGACGGAGCGGACGGAGAGATCTTCGGCTACGGGAAGGGAGAGCCCATGGACGGGGAGAAAATCATCCGGTGGCAGAGAAAGCGGAGCGGGAAGGCGGAGGAGATCCACCACATCCTCAAGGACGAGCTCGGCGGAGGGCACGTCCCGTCAAAGAGATTTGGAGCGAATGCCGCATGGTGGACCATAGCCGTCCTTGCCCTGAACCTCCACAACCTGATGAAGCGGCATCTCCTGCCGGAGGAGTATGGAAAAAGCAGGCCGAAAAGCATCCGTTTTCTCCTCTACACCATGGTTGGGAAAATAATGACGCACGGAAGACGGACCGTGCTGAAGATCTGGACGGGAGACCGGGGCGGGACGCTCTTTGCCTCTGTCATGAAGAGACTGGAGCTGCTGCAGTCCATGCCGGACTGAAGAAGAGCGGGGCAGTCCCATAGACCTCCATCGCCACGGAAGGACATCTTCCGTGCAGATGGAGATTACCCGCAAAAGGGGAAAGACCTGAAATACCTGAAAAAGGGTAAAAAAGAAAGGAAGCGGGGAAACGAAAACAGTTCATTTCCCCGTCCGGGGAACTATCCCTTTACTTGAGGGAACGAACCTGCGGATTTAGGCGGGAATCCGGTTCTTGACTTTCCTTCCGGTATGTCGTAGCTTGTAACATTATCGTTACACGCCTGTAGCCTCTCTGAGGACTTTTTTTCCCGCTATCCGGCCAAGGCCCCCAGGAGGCCCCACAAGAGATGACTATTCCCGCAGGCAGGCTGTACCGACGAGGGAGGGACTGTAGAGATGTTCTGGAAGAAAAACGGGAAGGTGGAATCCCTTCTGTATTCAGCCGACAGGGCAAAAATTCTTTCCATGGTCCGGGAGATGGGGTCCATGGCGAGCGGGGCGTTCTCCAACGCGGTCCGCTCGCTGGAAGAGAGGAACGACGCCCTGGCCGACGAGGTCATACGGTCCGACGACATCATAGACGACCTCGAGGCATCCATCGACCAGGAGTGCCTCAGTTCCATCGCCATGCGCCAGCCCGTCCGGGAGGATCTCCGTTTCGTCTTCGCCGTGCTGAAGATCATCACCGACCTGGAACGCATAGGCGACCAGGGCGTGAATATCGCGAAAAAAGCAAAGATCCTGAACCGCTATCCTCTCCTGAAACCCCTGGTGGACATCCCGAAGATGAAGGTCATCGCCACCGAGATGGTGGCCGATTCCCTCAAGGCTTTCGAGGAGGACGACACCGCCCTCGCCGAGGCAATCTGCCTTCGGGACGAGGAGCTCGACATCCTCTACGAGAACATTTTCGACGAACTCCTCTTCATTATCGGAAACAAGCCCCAGGGAGACCAGGCCACCGCCCAGTGCGCCGCCGGTCTCCTCTGGGTGGCGCGGCATCTCGCAAGAATAGGCGATCACGCCACCAACGTGGCCGAACGGGTGTTCTTCATGGTCAAGGGAGAGCGGCTGAAACCCCTTCTCGAGGAGAAGAGAAAAGCCCTCTCCGAAAACAAAGGAGGCTGACGCCGGGGAACGATACGGAACCACCGATCAAGAGAAACCACTTCTGAAAGGAGACGAGAACATGAAAAAAGCAATTCTGGCTATCCTCGCAGTGTGCCTTGCCCTCGGAACCGGAGCGGCCTTCGCGGCCGACTACCCGACAAAACCCGTCACCATCATCGTGGCGTCCAATGCGGGCGGCGGCACCGACACCATGGCGAGACTCTTCGCCAAGTTCGCCGAGAAGTATTTCCCCCAGCCCTTCGTGATCAACAACATCGACGGCGCCGGCGGCCAGAGGGGCTTCGACGCCCTCGCACGGGCCAAGAAGGACGGCTACACCATCGGGACGCTGTATACCCCCCACCTGACGGCCCATATGTCCGCGAAGAGGGCGAAGTATACCCTCGATGATTTCGCCATGCTGTTCAACCTTGTCACCGACCCCGGCGTCCTGGTGGTCCCCGCGTCAAGCCCCTTCAATTCCATCCAGGACATCGTCGACGCCGAGAAGGCAGCCCCGGGAACCCTCACCGGCTCCACGTCCGGCCCCGGAAGCGATGACGCCTTCGCCCTCGCCCAGTTCAACGAGGCCACCGGCTGCACTGTGAAGAGCGTTCCCTCCACGGGATCCTCCAACGCCAAGGCCACCGTCATGGGCGGCCACGTGTCCATGGGCTTCATGAACCTTTCCCAGATCGAATCCAACCTCAAGGCGGGCGAAGTCAGGATCCTTGCCATGATGACCGCCAAGAGACACCCCAACGTTCCCGAAATCCCCACCTTCACCGAACTCGGGTACAAGGTTATCTCCGACTCCTCCCGGGGATTCGCCGCTCCCGCGGGCATTCCCGAGGATGCCATGAAGACACTCGTGGAGACCTTCGAAAAGGTCCTCGCCGATGCTGAGTTCCAGGCAGCGGCCAAGGAACAGCTCCAGATGAACGTGATGAACCCCGGAGAGTACAGGGCCTATCTCGAAGAACTCCTCGCGGTCACCAACAAGGCCTACGAAAAGGATCCCTGGTAGGACAGGAGAGGATTTCAAATGACCCGATCTTCCACGAACCGTCTCTTCGCGGCCGGGGGATTGGGGCTCGCAGCCGCCCTCTTCCTGGGGGCGAACAGTTTTCCCGACCGGGCCGCGGATGCGGCCCGGTACATCTTTTTCCTGGCGGGAACCCTGGCTGCCCTGTCCCTGATCCTGTTTCTTCAGAACACGCCCTCGCCCGATTCCCATGTCCGGTGGATCCGCTCACCAAAAAACTTCACCATGGCCCTGGCATCCATGGCCGGCTACGGAATTCTTACGTCCTTCATCGGCTTTTTCCCGGCCAGCGCCCTTTTCATGACCGTCCTGTCCTGGCTGCTCGGCTTCCGGCGTCCCGTCTTCATTATTCTGGGGACCGGCCTGATCCTCGGCTTTGTCTGGCTCGTGTTCGTTCATTTCCTTGGGGTACCCGTCCCCATGGGCATCTGGGGGGAATAGACCATGACTGAATTCGTTCTGCCCGCGCTTTCGGAACTGATGAACCCCGGCGTTCTCCTCGCCATCCTTTCGGGCACCGTGGTGGGCATCATCGTGGGAGCCATGCCTGGACTCACCGCCACCATGGCCGTGGCGCTGCTCATCCCGGTGACCTTTGGAATGCAGCCCCTTGTAGGCCTGGCCCTCATGGGCGGTGTGTACAGCGGGGGCATGTACGGCGGAGCCATTTCCGCCATCCTGCTTTCGACTCCGGGAACACCGGCCGCAGCCGCCACCGCATTCGACGGTTACCCCATGACGAAGCAGGGAAAAGGCGGCACCGCCCTCACCGTGGCGACGTGGGCGAGCTTCTGGGGCGGCATCATCTCAACAGTGGCCCTGCTCCTCATGGCTCCCGCGCTGGCCAAGTTCTCCCTCCGGTTCGGCCCCCCCGAGTATTTCGTGCTCGCCATCATGGGTCTTTCCAGCATCGTCACCCTCACCAAGGGCAGCATGGTCAAGGGGCTGATCTCCGGCTTCCTCGGTCTTGTGCTGGCCACCGTCGGCATGGATCCCATCTCGGGGTACATGCGCTTCACCTTCGACATCGTGGACCTTTATGACGGCATTCCCTTCATGCCGGCCCTCATTGGGCTCTTCTCCGTGAGCCAGATCCTCGACCTGACGGCTGAAACCCACATCGTGGACGATCTGAGCGATACCATCGCCTCCATCAAGAGGAGCAGGCTCCCCAAGGGGCTCGGGCCAACGATTACGAAGGGAAGCATCATCGGGACCATCGTCGGCATGCTGCCGGGAGCCGGTGCAACCATTTCCGCCTTCATCTCCTACAACTTCGCGAAGCAGAGCTCAAGGGATTCGGACACCTTCGGCAAGGGGAACCCCAAGGGAGTGGCCGCCTCCGAAAGCGCCAACAACGGATGCGTGGGAGGCTCGCTCATCCCCCTGCTGACCCTCGGCATCCCCGGCAACAGCGTTGCGGCCGCCCTGATGGGCGGGCTCCTGATCCAGGGACTCATTCCGGGACCGGAACTGTTCTCCAAGTACGGAGCCATGACCTACGGGTTCATTCTCTCCCTTTTCCTGGCGAACGTGATTTTCCTGGTCCTCGGCCTGTACCTGGCACCCTACTTCGCCAAGGTAACGACGACACCCAACGCCCTGCTGATACCGGGCATCGCCATCCTCTCCGTCATCGGGACCTACGCCATCAACAACAACATGTTCGACGTGTGGCTCATGTTCGGCTTCGGTGTCGCGGGCTACTTTCTGGAAAAAGGCGGATTCTCCACGGGAGCCCTCGTCCTCGGGCTCATCCTCGGCCCCATTGCTGAGCTGGGCTTCGGCCAGTCTCTGATCATGGCGGCGGGCTCCCCCATGGTTTTCTTTGAGCGCCCCCTCTGCCTGCTCCTCTGGGCCATCACCATCCTTCTCATGATCCCGGCCTTTTCGGGCCATTTCAAGAAGAACAAGAATAAAGTGGACTAACAGGATGAGCCGGCCTTTACGGGCCGGCTCGCTCTTTTTCATCACCGCCTCCTTTGCCTCGACATTTCTTTCCCTTTGTGATAGCTTTTTCCCGTTGATCCCAATCCAGCCCGTTTCAAGGAGATGGCACCATGGATAGTGGACCGCAACCTGCACAGGCTCCCGCAGCGACGTAAAAGCGCCGGCCGCCCTTCTTCCTTTCGGCGGAGTTCCGGCGCATGCCGGGAGTGTTTCTCCGCCGGACATCCCCAAAAAACAAGTGAAAAGGCACGGAGCGGAGGACACCTCGCTGAGGTCGTCTCCGTACAGGTCATGGAACAGGGGGAAGGGTCATGAAGGACATCCAGAACAAGCTCCTCGCGAGCGTTGAAAAACTCTTTGAACGGAAGCAGTTCAAAAGCCTGAAGGAACTCCTGAGCACCATGGAGCCCGCCGACATCGCCGAGGTCCTGGCGGAAAAACCGCCTGCGGAACGGGTCTTCCTCTTCCGGCTGCTTCCCAAGGATATCGCCATAGAAGTTTTCGAATTCCTCGAGGGGACCGAGCGGGAAGAGCTGCTCGGAAGCTTCACCGATTCGGAGGTGGCGGCCATCATCGAGGAGATGTCCGACGACGACCGGACGGCTCTTTTCGACGAGCTGCCCGCCAAGACGGTGAAAAAACTCCTTGCCCATCTTTCCCCGGAAGAAAGAAAACTTGCCAACGCCCTTCTGAACTACCCTGCCGATTCCGCTGGCCGCATCATGACCCCGGAATTCATCGACCTGAAGGAAACCATGTCGGCAGCCGTGGCCCTGGCGAGGATCAGGGCCACGGCTGCGAAGAAGGAAACCATCTACACCACCTTCGTGGTCAGCCCGGAGAGAAAACTCAAGGGGACGGTGCTGCTCGAGGACCTGATCCTCGCCTCACCGGACACTCCCGTCACAGACTTCATGGACGGACTGCCCGTCTTCGTCACCACGGACACCGACCAGGAAGAAGCGGCGAGGACCATGTCGAAATACGACCTCCAGACCATCCCCGTGGTGGACAGGGAAAACCGTCTCGTGGGGATACTCACCTTCGACGATATCCTGGACATCGTCCAGGAGGAAGCCACGGAAGACTTCGAGCGGATGGCCGGTATCTCCCCGGTGGACGAAAGTTACCTGGACGCAGGGATCCTGACCCTGACACGGAAGAGGCTGACCTGGCTCATGGTCTGCATCGTCACCCAGCTGTTCTCGTCCTTCATCCTGGAACGGTATTCCTTCGCCCTCGAGAGCACGGTGGCCCTCGCCTTCTTCATCCCTCTCCTCACCGGCACCGGCGGCAACACGGGCACCCAGGCGGCTACACTCGTGATCCGCGGCTTTACGGTGGGGGAAATCGTCAGGGAAGACCTTTTCAGGGTCATCTCGAAGGAGGTCGTCTCCGGCTTTCTCCTGGGGATTTCCCTCGCGGCGCTGGCATCTATCCGGGCGTGGACCATGGGGACGGGATACGGTGTGGCCCTCACCGTGGCGGCGTCCGTGGTGGGTGTTGTCATGCTGGGCAACATTGTGGGAGCCTTTCTCCCCTTCGCGGCGAAAAAGCTGAACATCGATCCGGCGGTCATGTCAGGCCCCTTCATCACCACAGTGGTGGACATCCTGGGCCTGCTGCTCTACTTCGAAGTGGCCCGGAGGGTGCTGGCGCTGGGGTGATGCCGTGGAGAGAGAAAAACGGAAAAAAAAGAAGGGCGGCTGCGGCCGCCCTTCTATTTTCCAAGTTTCATATCGCCGGACCGGATGTGGCCCGTCCTCCTGAGGATTTCGGAAAAGAAAAGAGAAAGAACGGCGGGGAGAAGGAAGTGAAGCAGCAAAATCCCGGTCCAGGCAGAGGTCCCCATGACATCCAGGGTGGAAACCTGTCCCACCAGGCCGCTGGTTCCCATGCCGGCGCCGATGGGGCTGTTTTCCATGCGGAAAACCACTGTGGAGAGGGGCCCGAGGACTGCCGACGCCGCCGTGGGCGGCACCCAGATCCATGGGTTCCGTATGATGTTGGGTATCTGGAGCATGGAAGTCCCCAGCCCCTGGGCAATGAGCCCCCCCGTGCCGTTTTCGCGGAAACTTGCCACGGCAAAGCCTATCATCTGGCAGCAGCACCCCGCCGTGGAAGCTCCGGCGGCGAGGCCGGAAAGCCCCAGGGAGATGGAGAGGGCGGCGCTGCTGATGGGCAGGGTAAGGATCATGCCCATGGCCACGGAGAGGACGATCCCCATGGGGATGGGGTGAAGGGTGGTTGCGGCGTTGATGACGCTGCCAAGCCAGTACATCATCCGGGCGACCGCAGGGCCGGCGGCCACGCCCACAGCGCTCCCGACGACAATGGTGGCTGCAGGGACCAGCACGATATCCACCCCAGTCTTCCCGGCGATCCTCCGGGATACCTCCGCTCCCGCCCAGGAGGCCACAAGGGCGCCCACCGGCTCACCCACCGCCGCTGCGGTGCCTGAAAAGGTTCCGGCTCCTACTGCCCCGGCCACGAGAGAGGAAAAAATACCCAGGGGAGGCGCGCCGACCGCAAAAGCCACCCCGGCGCCGATGGCGGGCCCCATGAGAAGCTGGGCAACCCGGCCGAAATGTTCGAGGTGGGGGAAAGAGAGAAGCTGGCCGCACTGCCGGAGGATGAGCCCGATGATGAGGGATGAAAAGAGACCGAGAGCCATTCCGTTCGAGACCTTGATCAGGTACCCCCGAAGAGGAGAAGACGCCGTTCCTGCCATTGGACCACTCCCTTTACAAGTGTCTTGACACCTGTAAAGAATACACCTTCAGCTTCCCTCAGGCAAGTAGTTCTTTTCAGCGAGTTCGGCCAGCAGCCGCTCCCATGTCTCCTCGCCGTCCACCTCCAGGGTGTGGAGATGAACGCCCCCTGTCAGCGAGGAGAGGGGTTCCCCCGAGCTGCCCCTGATGGACTCCATGAACCGTGCCACGTCGCCCGGCGTGGAGAGCATGAGGTTGCCGGTGATCTCGCCGTAGACAGGATGCTCCACGATGACGTTGACTACCTTCGCTCCGCAGCCCACCATGATCAGGAGTTCCTCTTCCATGGCTTCGTAGTCCCTGTGCCTTGTGACCACCGTCTTTACGAGCCTCCCCGTCCCTTCGGCGCGCAACAGCATATAGCCCCTTGGTGTCGCCACGACGGGAAGGCCTTCCGCCCGGAGCACCGCCATGTCCTGGACGATCACCTGTCTGCTCACTCCGAACCGGGCTGCCAGGTCTCCCCCCGTGACAGGGTCCCCTGCTCCGGCAAGCTCCGACGCGATGTTCTTTCTCCGTTCATCGGTCTTCAAGGCGTCTCCTCCTTTCCTGGCCCGACGAGGCCATGCTGAAAACGGTATTCCTGCCGGTGAAGCACCGACGGCGGGAAAGAGGAATAAAGCGATTCCACTTCCGCCGCGGCATTTATGCTACCATATCCCTGCGCATCAGAAAGCTGAGAAAGGGGGCATCCAATGAAGATTCACACCGAATACCTCTGGTTCGAAACAAAAAAACGAAAGGAACTGGTCCGCATCACGCCGAAGCTCGAGGAGATCCTCGGGCGCAGCGGCGTCAGGGACGGGATGATGCTCGTCTCGGCCATGCACATCACCGCCGGCATCATCGTGAACGACGATGAACCGGGGCTCCACCGGGACATCCTGGAGTGGCTGGAGAAAACGGCCCCCGTGGATCCGTCCTACGCTCACCACCAAACGGGAGAGGACAACGGGGACGCGCACCTGAAGCGAATCGTGGTCCATCACCAGGCGACGCTGCCCGTAACTGACGGCAGGATCGACCTGGGTCCGTGGGAACAGTGTTTCTATGCCGAATTCGACGGCAGGCGCAGAAAGCGCGTGGTCGTCAAGATCATGGGGGAATAGACGATGATGAAATCAATTCTTCTGGGAACGGCGGTTCTTCTGTTATTTTCTCTCCTATCGCTTCCGGCCGGCGCTGCCGGGGGGCTCATCCCCATGGAGGATTTCTTCCGGAATCCTGACAGGAGCGGATTCCAGATATCCCCCGACGGGACGCGCATATCCTGGCGGGAGTCCTGGGAGCGGCGGATGAACATCTTCGTCCAGGAAATCGGAGAGGAAACGGCGACACGGATCACGTCGGCGACTGAACGGGACATCCTGGCCTACTTCTGGGCCGGGAACGACCGCATTCTCTACCTGCAGGACTCCGGCGGGGACGAAAACTACCACCTCTACGGGGTGGACGCCGGGGGCTCGGAAGCGAGGGACCTCACTCCCTTCAAGGGAGTCCGGGTTTCCATCGTGGACCGCCTCGAGGACATAGAGGACGAGGTTCTCATCGGAATGAACCGGAGGGATCCCCGGCTCTTCGACGTGTACCGGCTGAACATCGCCACCGGGGAACTCACTCTCATCGAGGAAAACCCGGGGGACATCGAGGAGTGGATGACCGACCACGACGGGAAGCTCCGGGTGGCCATCCGGACCGACGGGGTCAACCGGTCCCTCCTCTACCGGGACAGGGAGGATTATCCCTTCCGGACGCTCCTCACCACCGACTTCCGGGAGAGCGTTTCCCCTCTCTTCTTCACCTTCGACAACAAAAAACTCTACGTCTCCTCGAACCTGGGACGAAACACATCGGCCATCTTCGTCTTCGACCCTGAAAAGGCGGCGCACGAAGAACTGGTTTTCGAACACCCCGAGGTTGACGTGTACGCCCTGTTCCGTTCGAAGAAACGGAAGGTGATCACGGGGACCGGCTACACCACAGACCGGTTCCGGTACCATTTCTTCGACGAAGAGCGGGCAACCCTCCAGAAGGAGCTGGAGTCCCGCCTTCCCGGGTACGAGGTCACCGTGACATCCATGAACAAAGAAGAGGACAAGGTCCTCCTCCATGCGGGCAGCGACCGTACCCAGGGCGCCTATTACTTTTTCGACATGAAGACGAAGGACTTCCGTAAGCTGGCCGACCTCAGCCCCTGGCTGCCGGAGGAAAGGCTCGCCCCCATGAAACCGGTGCAGTATACCGCCCGGGACGGCCTGACGATCCACGGATACCTCACCCTCCCCGCCGGGAGCGACGGGAAGAACCTCCCCGTGGTGATCAACCCCCACGGAGGCCCGTGGGCACGGGACTCGTGGGGATACGACAGCGAGGTCCAGTTCCTCGCCAACCGGGGACTCGCCGTGCTCCAGATGAACTTCCGGAGCTCCACCGGCTACGGCAGGGCCTTCTGGGAAGCGGGCTTCAAGCAGTGGGGGCGGGCCATGCAGGACGACATCACCGACGGCGTACAATGGCTCATCGAGCAGGGAATCGCCGATCCGGAAAGGATCGGCATCTACGGGGGCTCCTACGGCGGGTACGCCGTCCTCGCGGGGCTGGCTTTCACGCCGGACCTCTACGCCTGCGGGGTGGACTACGTGGGAGTGTCCAACATTTTCACCCTCCTGGAGACGATCCCCCCCTACTGGGAGCTCGGGCGGCAGATGCTCTACGAGCAGATCGGCCACCCGGAGAAGGACAGGGACCTGCTGAAGGCCGCCTCCCCCGTCTTCCACGCCGACAACATCAGGGCCCCCCTCTTCGTGGCCCAGGGGGCGAACGACCCCCGGGTGAAGAAGGCGGAATCGGACCAGATCGTGGAAGCCCTCAGGAAACGGGGAGTGGATGTTGAGTACATGGTGAAGGACAACGAAGGCCACGGCTTCCTCAATGAGGAGAACCGGTTCGATTTTTACCGCGCCATGGAACGCTTCCTTGCGAAGCACCTCGGGAGCCTGGCGGAATAAACCCGGAACGCAGGTCAGAAACGGCGGGCCCGCAGGCCCGCCGTTTTATTTTTCTTCGTCCTCCCGCTCCTTTTCCTTCAGCCAGTCGATCCAGTACAGGTCCGTCCTGCGGCTTGACAGGTTCCGGACGCTTCCCTGGAGCCGCAGTTCCTTCAGCAGCTCCACGTCGAGGTCGGCGATGAGGGCCATTTCCGTGTTGGGCGTCGCCTCCGCCGCCACGGCGTCGTGTGGGAAAGCGAAGTCGGAAGGGGTGAAGATGGCGGACTGGGCATACTGGATGTCCATGTTCTCCACCTTGGGGATGTTCCCCACGCTCCCGGCGATGGCCACGTAGCACTCGTTCTCGATGGCCCGGGACTGGGCGCAGCGCCGCACCCTGAGGTAGGCGTTCTTGGTGTCCGTCCAGAAGGGGATGAGCAGGATGTCCATGCCCTTGATGGCCAGGTACCGGGAGAGCTCGGGAAACTCCACGTCGTAGCAGATGAGGATGCCCACCTTCCCCACGTCCGTCTGGAAGACCTGGAGGTCGTGCCCTCCCTGGAGCCCCCAGTACCTGTATTCGTCCGGGGTGATGTGGAGCTTGTACTGCTGGTCCCACGTGCCGTCGCGGCGGCAGAGGAAGGAGACGTTGTAGAGCCGGTTGTTCCTGAGTTCAGGCACGCTCCCGGAGACGATGTTGATGTTGTAGGACACGGCCATCTCCACCAGGCTCTTCCTGAGTTCGGCCGTGTATCCCGCCAGGGACCGCATTGCCTCCGCCGGGTCCTCCTGGTCGAACCGGGCCAGCAGAGGGGCGTTGAACAGCTCGGGGAAGAGCATGAGGTCAGTATTGTACCCCGCCTGGGTGTCCACGAAAAATTCCACCTGCTGAAGAAAGTCGTCGAAGGACTCGAAACTCCGCATCTGCCACTGGACCACGCCGAGGCGCATGTAGGTCTTCACCTTCGAGATGAGCCGCTTCCGCTCCTCGTAGTAGATGTTGTTCCACTCCATGATGACGCCGTATCCCTTGGAGCTGTAGTCTTCGGGCCAGTAGTTTTCCACGATCTTCTTGTAATGGAAGTCGTTGCTGACCTGGAACGTGAGGACGGGATCGGAGATTTCCCGGTTGTTCACCATGCGGAGGTACTGCTGGGGGGTCTTTTTGTCCGCCCAATCGGCATAGCCGGGGATCCTTCCTCCGATGACGATCCCCTTGAGGTTCAGGGTTTCGCAGAGTTCCTTCCTGGCGTCGTAGAGGCGCCTGCCGAGCCGCTTTTCCCTGTAGTCCGGGGAGACGAAGATATCAATGCCGTAGAGGTAGTCCCCTTCGGGGTCATGGTTCTTCAGGGTGCCGTCGCCGACGACCTCCTGGTAGGTGTGCCTGTCGCCGAAGCGGGAATAATCGATGACGAGGGACAAGGCCCCGGCCACCACCCGGCCCTTGTCCTCTATGCAGAGCTGCCCCTCGGGAAAGCGGGTGATCATCGCCCGGAACTGGTCCCGGGTCCAGGCCCCTCCCATTTTCGGGTATATCCTGTCCATGATCCGTTTGACTTCATCATAATCCTCAAGAGTGAACTGGCGCAGCTCCAGTTCGTGCTGGTACCGTTTCCGGGCCATGAGAGTCCGTCCTTTCAATGCAGAGTTTCACTTATTCCTATTATACGTTGCGCAGAGAAGAAAACCATACTAAAGGACGGCAGGCAGAAAAAAACCGCCCCGGCAGGAAAGTCCGGGGCGGTTCGGCCGGTTATTCCGGCTTCATTCCGTAGAGAGAACAGTCGGGATTCAGCGGCCGGGCCGGGTCCTGGTACCGGGTCTCGAAGCAGAGGCACGAGACCGGAACCTCGTAGGGGCCGTGAATCATGCCCACCGGCCTACAGGCGTAATACCCGGATGCGGCAGTCAGTTTTTTTGCCGTGTCCACCATGTATCCCTCGAGGATGAACACCTCCTCGCAGAAATCGTGGACCTGGCTCTTCGGGATCCGCACCCCCGAGCCGAACTTGACCAGCCTGGTCAGGTTCCCTGTATGGGGATCCCAGGAGAGGATCTTCTCGAAGACTCCCTTCTCCGCTCCCTCCACCTGCCTCCACTGCCCCAGAGGCAGGGTGTCGGTAAATTCCATCTCCGGTTTCGCCATGACGATCCTCCTTAGGGTCGAATCAGAGCCCGAGGAAATCGGGCAGCCAGGTCACCGTCGCCGGGACGTAAGTTATGAGCAGCAGCAGGATCAGCAGGGGTATGAGCATGATCACCAGGTCCCTGAACATCTCCCGGAGGGAGGTGCCGGCAATCTCGCAGGAGACGAAGAGACACACCCCCAGGGGCGGGGTGCACATGCCGATGGTCAGGTTCACCGCCACCACTACGCCGAAATGGATCAGGTCGATGCCGAAGGTCTTCACCAGCGGCAGGAAGAGCGGGACGAAGATGGTGAGGGCGCTGGTAGTGTCGATGAAAGTCCCGGCGATGAGCAGGATGATGTTCATCACCATCAGGGCGCCCCACCTGGTGTCGATCACCTGGAGCAGGCTCTGGGTGATGGACTGGGGTATCATCTTCACCGTCATGAACCAGATGAACAGGCTTGCCGTCATGAGCACCGTGAGGATGACACCGTTCGTTATGGCCGCCTCGATGAAGGCGTGGACGACCTTTTTCCATGTCAGTTCCCGGTAGACCAGCCCCCCGAGGAGCAGGGCGTAGGCGACGGCGATGGCCGCCGACTCGGTGGGGGTGAAGATTCCCGCCACGATGCCCCCGATGATGATCACCGGCATGAGAAGGGCGAGAACGGCGTCCTTCAGGCCCTGGCGCAGTTCCGTCGCCGAGGCCCGCTTTTCCCGGCCCACGTAGCCCCTCCGCTTGCTGATGAGCCAGTTGGCGACCATGAGGAAAACCCCCATGAGGAGCCCGGGGATGACGCCGCCCATGAAGAGCTTCGCGATGGAGCTGCTCACGATGACGCCGTAGACCACCAGGGGGATGCTCGGCGGAATGATGGGCCCGATGGATCCCGCCGTGGCCACGAGGGATGCCGAATAGGCCCGGGAATACCCCTTGGAGATCATCTCGCTGATGAGCAGCGCGCCGATGGCGGCAGTGGCGGCTATGGCCGAACCCGTGACGGCGGCGAAAATCATGGAGGCGACGATTGCCACCATGCCGAGCCCGCCGGGCCAGTGCCCGACGAGGGCTTCCGAGAAGGTTGTGATCCGCTTCGAAATACCGCCCACGGCCATCAGGTTCCCGGCGAGGATGAAGAGGGGGATGGCCACGAAGGCGAAGTTGTCGATGCCGGTGAACATCCTCTGGACGATGACTTCAAGGGGAAGCCCCATGCCGAGCAGCCCCGCGAGGGTTGTGGCCCCCAGGGAGAAGGAAATGGGTATTCCCAAAAGGAAAACGCCGAAAAGACCGGCTATCCAGAGCATGGCCCCTCACCTCCCGGCGGAAGAGGAACTATCCCCTCTTCCGGCAAGGCTGCCAAGGAGCTTTACCGTGTCCAGCACGAGGAAGAGGACCATGAAAACCGCCGTAAATGGTATGACCATGTAGACATAGCTCATGGGGAAAAGAAGGTATGGGGTCACCTGGTCGGCGTTGGCCGTCATGAAAGAGAAGCTGTACCGCAGGACCACGGAGAGAAAAGTGCATACTACAAGGTTTGACAGGAGATCGAACCAGGGCTTGAGCCGCGGAGGCAGGACCTGGACAAGGACGTCGATGTTCAGGTGGGCCTTCTTGAACACCCCTACCGCCATGCCGAAAAACACGGAATAGACGAAGAAGATCCGGATCACGTCCGTCGCCCAGGGCATGGGGACCTGGAACACGTACCGCTGGATCACCTGGCCGAAGGTTACGGCAAAGACTACTGCAAGACAGATTCCCGTAAGAACGGAAAAGAGCGTCTGTATTTTTTTCACTTGGCTTCCACCTCGAGCTCTCAAAAAAGCTCCGGGGGAAATCTCCCCCGGAGCCGCGGGGTGCTACTTCACCTTTGCGACTTCATCCTTTATTTTCTGGACAAGAACCTCGGGAACGGACTCGGAAAGCACCTTGTGAAGATCCTCGGTGGCCTTGGCGAAAGCCGCCTTGTCGGGGTTCTCCTCCACTTCCACGCCGGCCTTCCGGATGACCTCGAAGCGCTCCCTGTCCAGGTCGGCGAGTTTCTGCCGCTGGAAGGCGGCCGCTTCCATGGCCGCTTCCTTCAGGATGGCCTGGTGCTTCGGGTCGAGGCCGTTGAACCACTTGGGATTGGCGACCACGAGGGCTGGCTCGTAGGTGTGGCCCGTCAGGGAGAGGTACTTCTGCACTTCGTAGAACTTCATGGAGTAGATGGTGGCCACGGGATTCTCCTGGCCGTCCACCACCTTCTGCTGGAGGGCTGTGTACAGCTCGCCGAAGGGAATGGGGGTGGCGATGGCGCCGAGGCGCTTCATGAACTCGATCCAGATCTTGGACTCCTGGACCCGGATCTTCAGCCCCTTCATGTCATCGGGGGTCTTCACGGGCCGGGTGTTGTTGGTTATGTTCCTGAAGCCGACCTCCCAGATGGAGAGGTTCACAAACCCCTTTCCGAGCATGATGTCAGCAAGATCCTTGCCCACGGGACCGTCGAGCACTGTGTACACCTGCTCCCTGGTCTGGAAGAGGAAGGGCACGCCGAACACCTGGAGTTCGGGGACGAACCCGGCCATGTTGCCCGCCGCCACGGAGCTCATCTCGATGGTGCCCATGCGGACTCCTTCGGCCAGGTCCCTCTCGCCGCCGAGCTGGGCCTGGGGGAAGATGGTGACTTTCATCTCGCCGCCGGACTTTTCCTCCACGAGCTTCTTGAACTGCTCCGCGCCGATCTGGTACTGGTGCTCCAGGCTTCCCGAGTGGGCGAACTTGAATTCCACCGCCGCGAAGGCCGCCCCGGTCAGAAGGAACATGCACGCCGCCAACGCCGCAAGAAACATTCCGCTCTTCTTCATTTTCTTCCCCTCCTATTGTAGATGGGTCCCGTAGATCTCGGGTACCCTGTCATTGAAGACCGTCAGGAAATTCCGGGTCCTGGCAACTTCCTCGAGATCGATGGTCACGAATCCCGCCTCCTCGCCTTCCCCGCCCTCGAAGAGAATCTCTCCCTTGGGGCCGAGGATCATGGAGCCGCCGCCGAAATGGGTGTCCCCGGTGGTGCCGCACCGGTTGCAGGCCACCACATACATCTGGTTCTCGATGGCCCGCGCCCGGAGCAGGGTCTTCCAGTGGTCCGCCCGGGCACTCGGCCACTCGGCGCTCACGAAAAGCACTTCCGTTCCCCTGAGGGCATAGGTGCGGAGCCACTCGCAGAAACGGATGTCATAGCAGATGACGCAGCCCGCCTTCGCTCCCTCCAGGGAGAAGAGGCAGTCCTTTCTGCCGCCGGTGAAATACTTCTCCTCCTCCATGAGGCGGATGAGATGGACTTTGTCATAGTAGGCCACCAGCTCACCCCTTGGGTTGATCACCTGGGCGCGGTTGGCGTAGCCGCTCCCCGTGGAGGCAAGCACGGAGCCGCCCACGAACCACACGCCGTATTTTCTGGCCAGACCCCCGAGAAATTCCGCCGCCCCCCTGCCTTCGGGGTCGGCGAGCTCCGCAGCCCTGTCGAGGGCGTACCCCACGTCCCAGATCTCCGGTATGACCACCGCCGTGGGCAAATCGGACGGGACGGACACGGAGGCCATCCACTTCTCCACGTTTTTCCTGTTCCTCTCCCGGTCGCCCAGGGAGACATCAAGCTGCAGAACGCCGACACGCAGTTTCACCAAACCACCTCCTCAGTTTCGATCGGGAAGAACCCGCACGGAATACTCGTGCCGGATCTCCCTTCCAAGAACGGGATCCTTCAGGGAGAGGACATAGTGCGTCCCGTAGACGATCCCCTCGCCGAGCACCGGCAGGGTGCCGCTGAACAGGGCGAGCCTTCCCGTCCCCGCCGGGGCGTCCTCCCGGGCCAGCTCGAAGAGCTTCTCCGGCGGAAGCATTTTCCCGAGGGTCCCCTCCTGGTAGAGTTTCCCGTCATTCCAGGTTCTCAGTTCGATGGAATCCCAGTGCCCCCTGACCTCGTCCACCCTCCAGAAGAGGGAGCCGATGACCTTCGAGCAGGCCTGTTTCGCCTTGGCCACCGACACCGTCTCGAGAGCCCTGTCCGTATGGTCGCTGGCCACTGTGACGCAGAGATTGTTTCCCTCGTCCCGGGCGAGGAACACCTCTCCCTCGCCGGACGAGGATTCCCCCACCACCCAGAGCAGCCCGGTGTTCGACACCCGCTCCGGCTCCACCCAGTACATGGACGGAACCTTGTCCGGGGCGGGGACCCCGATCTTCCGCAGCTCCTCCACGTGGGCGAGAACCCCCGCCTGGTCCCGGCCGGTGTACCCCGCCGCCACGCAGGCATCCCAGGAGAGAAGGACCTCCCCGGAGACACCGTTCTTCCCCAGTACCGCGCTTTTCATCCGCATGTCGTCAACTCCCTCTTCCGTATGAGGACGATACGTCGTCGATCTTCCGCAGCAGTATGTCCTCTGTTTTTTCGAGATGGTCCAGGAGGGCCTCCCGGGCAGCCCGTTTTTTCCCTTCTCCCACCGCCCCGAGGATTTTCCCGTGTTCCTCGAGGACGTCGTCGTACCGTTTTTCGTTCATGGCCAGCATCCCGAGCCAGATCATCTCCTCGCTCACGGCGTTCCAGAACTTCCGCAGAACGGAATTTCCGAGGACGAGGAAGAGCACCGAGTGAAAGGACTGGTCCGCGGTGATGAAGGAGAAGAGGCTTCCCCGGGACTCGTTCATCACCATCACCATGGCGGCCATCTTCCGGCCCGCCTCCCGGGCGAGACCCGTGGAGAGAAGAAGCTCCAGGGCGTCCCGCTCCAGGATCCGCCGTGCCTGGAAAACTTCCCGCAGATCCGAAGGCGACACGGGACGGACCTGGATGTTCTTCCGGGCATTCACCTGCAGCCACCCTTCCTGGGAGAGGCGGTGGACCGCCTCCCGGACGGGCGTCCGGCTGACGCCCAGTTCCTCGGCGAGGTTCCGTTCCTGCAGCAGGAAACCCGGGGGAAATTCCAGGGAGAGAATGCCCCGTTTGACTCTTTCGTAGACTCCGGAGGCGAGATTGTCCTTCCTCAAGTGGTATACCACTTCCTTCTATGGTATACCACAAGAATAGTGAATCAAATACATCCTGTCAAGAGGATATTGCATGCAAAAATCCCTCAAAAAAACAGGACTTTCCGTATGGTACAATTGCATGCGTGGGGCCCTTTCCGGTCTTTGAAAAACAGAGAAAAAGGGGAGCTGAAGCGGATATGGAAAGTTGCGGAGGAGTCAATTTCGAACACGTGGTCAACATCAGCCCGGTGGTTTCCATGGTCTGGATTTCCGGCGGCAGGGACGTACCGTGCTTCGTCTCTGGAGCGATCGCTTCCTTCGGATACGCTCCTTCCGATTTTACCTCCGGGAAAATCCGCTATGACGATATTGTTCACCCTGCCGACAGGGAGGAGCTCGACTTAACACCGGACTGCACTTCAAGAGTCTACAGGATTGCAGACGCTGACGGGAACTGGCGGTGGGTGTCCCACAGGGTCTGCCGCCTGGAGCGTACACCCGGCGTTCCGGAGGAATTTCTCTGGACCCTTGCCGACATCACGGCCCACAAGGAAGCGGACGAGCTCCTCCGGAAGAATGAGGAAGAGCTCCAGGTCCTGCTGAACGCCATTCCCGCCGTGCTTCTCGTCCTGACTGAAGACGGCGAATGCCTGCGGGCCACAGGATCCCGGGAGGCTCCCCTGGTGAAGGAAGCGGCAGGACTTGTGGGCAGGAAAGTGGACGAGGCGCTGCCCCCGGAAAGGGGCGCCGAACTCCTCATCCCGGTAAAACGGTGCATTGAAACCGGAACCCCGCAGTTTTTCACCTTTGAAATTTCCCTCGGCGGACGGACCTATTTCCAGGAAGCCCGGGTATCTCCCTTCGCCGGATCCTTCGGGGGCAAGCGGGCGGCCATGGTGGTGGCCCTCGACGCCACCTCCAGGAAGGAACTTGAGGATGAAATCATGCTCCAGGCAGGGCACGACCCCCTCGGGAGCCCGTCGAACAGGGGACATTTCAACCGGAAGCTGCTCCTCTCCCTGGCGGACGCCCAGAGGACCGGTTCATCCCTGGCTTTTTTCATGATCGACCTTGACCATTTCAACGCGGTGAACGAGGCCATCGGACGGGACATGGCCGATCTCCTCCTCAAGGGAGTGGCCTTGAAGATCCAGGGAGCATGCCGCCAAGACGACATCCTCTACCGCATGGAGGGAGTGAACTTCTACCTCATCCTCCCCAGGCTGCGGAACAGGGAGGAGGCCGCCATGGTGGCGGACCGGATTCTCGGTGCCATCCGCACCGCTGCGGCGGGATACAGCGGGGACATTTCCCTGTCGGCCACCATCGGCATCAGCCTGTTTCCGGACAACGGCCTGTACGGGAAAGCCCTTCTTCGGGCGGCGGAAACAGCGCTTTTCTCGGGGAAGGCCGCCGGCGGCGACCGTTTCGCCTTTGCTGAGACCTCCCCCGCCGGGAAATAATCTCTTCTCACCCCATCAATGACAAAGAGTTCCCTCTTGAGAGGGAACTCTTCTTCTTTTCCCGGAAAAGACCTCTACCTGCAGAGCAGCACTGTCAGGTCGTTCACGTTGGTCCCCGTGGGCCCGGTCCTGACTAGGCAGCCGCAGGCATCAAGCCCCCGGTAGGAATCATTCTCAGCCAGGAGAGCTTCCGGGTCCATGCCCAGTCCTGCGAGGGCCTCCACTGTATGGCCGTCAACAAGCCCTCCTGCGGCGTCGGTGGGTCCGTCGGTGCCGTCGGACCCCAGGGCGAGAAGAACGGTGTCCTTCAGTCCACTGATTCCCAGGGCAGCAGAAAGGGCCAGTTCCTGGTTCCTTCCTCCCCTGCCCTTCCCCTTGAGGTGCACCACCGTCTCTCCTCCGAGCACCACGGCGCAGGGAGGCTCCAGCGGGGTGCCGCATGCCCGGATCTGCCGGGCGATGGATGCCAAAAAGGAGCCTGCTTCCCTGGCCTCGCAGTTCAGGGTGGTGGTGAGCAGCAGCGTCCGGTAGCCCAGTTCGGCGGCGTTTTTTTCCGCGGCGTCACAAAGGGCGGACACGCTTCCCGCAATGACCGTTGAGACGTTGCCCAGTTCCTTCGGCGTTTCCTCCCCGAGGGCATCGAGGAGTCCCGGCCGCAGGGAGAGGCCGTACTTGTCCACGATCCGGAGGGCATCCCGCACGGTGGATTTGTCGGGATGGGCCGGCCCCGAAGCGATGCTGTCCAAGCGGTCTCCAAGCACGTCGGAGAGCACCACGGCAAAGACATGGGCAGGGGCCGCGAATTGGGCAAACCTGCCGCCCTTCACTGAGGAGAGGCGCTTCCGTATCGTGTTGATTTCCACGATGTCCGCCCCGCAGGCAAGAAGCTGGTCCGTGACCGAAACCAGGTCCTCGAGAGTCACGCCGTCCCGGGGCTTTTCAAACAGGGCGGAGCCTCCCCCCGACACGAGGAAAAGCACGGTGTCCTTTTCCGAGAGGATCTTCACTTTCTCCAGTGCCCTGGCAGTACCGGTGAGGGTGTTCCCGTCGGGAAAAGGGTGCCCCGCCTCGAAGATTTCCAGGCCTTCCATGGCCCCCATGGAGTGGCCGTACTTGGTGATTACCGTACCGCCGGAGAGCCTCTCCCCGAGCGTTTCGGAGGCCGCCTTCGCCATCCTCCAGGCAGCCTTTCCGATGGCCACGAGGACAATCTTCCCCCCGCCGGAGATCCGTCCGGCGAACTCTCCGCCCTGAAGGGCTGCTCTCACCGCGTTTTCCGGCAGGACCGTCTCTATGGCCTTCAGGCCGATCTTCATGGCCTCATCCCATATCTGTTTCATGATCCAGCGGTCACCTCGCTTCAGTATTTTTTCTCCCTCTTGGAGGCCCGCAAAACGTCGATGCAGTGTTCCGGGGCCTCCCGGCCGAATCATCCCCCGGCTTTCGGAAATCCTGAGAGCCCTGTCAGTTCCTGGGAGCGTCCACTATAACCGAGACGCCGTCGGGGATGACCGTCACGGGGGCGTTCCCGTCACCCAGGATTTCCTCCGCCATGATTAGGGCGTCCTGCAGGGAAGGAGCCCATTTCATGTTCATGTACTCCACCATCTCCCTCGGCGCCGACGTTACCAGGATGACGGTATGGCCCATGAGGATCCTGGCGAAGATCTGGATTTCCCACTGGTCCGGTTCTGTCCTGTCCCTCCCCCTGGTGAGGATGCCGTCCAGCACGCCCTTGGGGGTGGGGATATCCCGGAAGGCATGGAAGAAAGCCTCGCCTCCGTGACCGTCCCTGCATTCCGCAGCTTCTATGATGACCCCTCCCGGCCTGCAGGAGGCCTCGGCGGCGGTCATGCTCTTCACTGCCTGGTAGATGTTCTGGTCGAGGGGATATCCGCCGTTGCCCGTGATCACGATGTCCGCAGGTTCTGCCCGGACCTTTGCGAAACGGGCCAGGAAGGCGCACCCCTCTTCGTGGGATTTCTCCATGTCTCCGCTGAAGGCGGCGGCAATGCGCTTTTCCGGGTCGAGGACCACGTTGCAGATGAAGGCGAGCCCCGCTTTCCCGGCGGCGTAGACCATATCCCTGTGGATGGGGTTGCCCTCGAGAATTCCCGTCCTCGCCCCGGGGGAGGCGATGAACTCGGCGCAGTGGTTGGCCAGCACCGTCCTGTATGCCGCCACGCCGGGAAGAACGCTCTTCCGCCCGCCGGAAAACCCTGCGAAGAAGTGGGGTTCGATGAATCCTTCCGCCACGAGAAGATCCGCCTCCACGGCGAGGCGGTTGAGGACCAGTTCCCCTCCCGAGGGAAGGGTGCCCACGGGCACGAGGCTGTTCTCGTCCAGACTGTCGTGGACAACGATCCGTTCGTTTCGGGCTATGGCGGGGCCATAGCGGTCCAGGAGCTCCTTCCCGGTGGTTCCCCTGTGGGCTCCCGTGGCGACGAGAATGGTGATGTCGGCCCAGGGATTCCCGGCGCGGATCTCCTCCAGGAGAAGGGGCATGATGACGGCGCTGGGCACGGGCCGGGTATGGTCGCTGGACAGGATCACCACGCGCTTCTTTCCCCGGGCGAGTTCCCTGAGAAGAGGGGTGCCTACGGGGTGGGCGAGGGACATTCTGACGATCTCGTCTTCCGGCTTCTCCGCCGCTGTTTGATGCTTCGGGGCAAGAACCGCCCGCAGCCTGGAATCGGGTATTTCGCAGGTCAGAGCGGAACTGCCGTAGGGAATGGATACGAGCACCCGGAATCGCCTCCTTTTTCACGGGACCGCCATTGTCCCGCAGGGGCCGGACAGGGCCGCGGGAAGAGAGTCTCCGGAAGCGGCAGTGCCGGATATTCCGGAAGTATTGTTGCGGAAAAAGGGGAAAAGGTCAACGGTGAACCGTCCTGAAAAGAGAGCCTCCGTCAGGGGGCTGAAGTGTTTCGGGGAGACAGGAAGCAGATGCGTTTTCCCTGCCCCTTGGCCCTGTACATTGCTTCATCGGCGTTGGACAGGAGCTGCTCCACGCTCTCGCCGTGGTCAGGGTAGATCCCTATCCCCACCGACAGGGAGAGAACGATGTTCTCCCCTCCGAGGACAAAGGGTTCCCTGAAGGCCTCCATGATGCGGCCGGCAATTGATTCCGCCTCGCCGGGACCGGCGACGGCCGGCAGGATGACGGTGAACTCGTCTCCCCCAAGCCTGCAGACGGTGTCCATTTCCCGCACGCAGGCCACGATGCGGCTTCCCGCTTCCTTGAGAAGGGTATCGCCCGCCAGGTGACCGTACCGGTCGTTCACCTTCTTGAAATCATCCATGTCCACGAAGAAAAGGGCGGCTTTCCCTTTCTGCCGCTTTGCCCGGGCCAGCACCTGGGTCAGCCGGTCCTCGAAGAGAAAGCGGTTCGGAAGGCCCGTAAGAAAATCGTGGGTCGCCTGGAAGCGGATATGATCCTCCAGTTTTTTTCTTCCGGTGATGTCCGAGTGGGTGCCCGCAATGGCGAGAGGGCGTCCCTCCCGGTCCTTCCGGACGACTCTTCCCCGCTCGAGGATCCACCGCTCCTTTCCGTCCTTTCCCACAACCCGATATTCCGCGCTGTACGCCGGAACTTCTCCAGAGAGACACCGCGCTTTCTTCCGTGAAAGCCGTTCCCGGTCGTCCTCGTGGATGATCCGCCCCCAGGCCTCCCCGGAGGTGGATTCCAGGATGCAGGATGCAGGATTTTCATCATCCCCGCACAGAATCTCCGCCGAAAGAGGGGAAAGGTCCGTCTTGCCCGTCGTCCCGTTCCAGATCCACACTCCGTCCCCCATGCCCTCCACGGCGAGCCGGAGCATCTCCTCGCTTGAACGGAGATCCTCTTCCGTCCGCATCCTCTCGGCGATTTCCATCTTCATCTCTTCGTTGGCCCGGGAGAGCTCCATGGTTCTCCGCTCGACCTGCTGCTCAAGGAATTTCCGGTACTCTTCGAGCTCCCTCCGGGATTCCTCGAGCTGGGACATCCGGTCAGCGAGATCCCTGTTCAGGCTCCGGAGATTCCGGTACAGCTCGAAACTCTCCAGGGCACCAGCGGCGGCGGAGAGCAGCACCGAGAGAAGGGCGAGGGAATACTCGGGAAGCTGCTGCCACTCCTCACCGAGAATGCCGACGAACATGCCCCTCGTGCGAGAGATGGTGGACAGGGCGTGGAGAAGATGAAGGGGTTCAGGCCCGGACAGACCGGACAGGATCGGTTTCCGCCGCTTGAGAGCCCATGCGAAGGTCCTGTCTTCTATCCTCCGGGACACGATCTCTTCAATCTCGGCGGCATGGCCCGGAGGAACGCAGATGGCCTGGGCGAAGGAGGAGTCCTCCGAGACGAGGTACACTGCCGCTGCCTTGAAGGGAAGAATGGTCCGGGCCCTGGCAACGATTTCCTCGAGGATCGGGCCGGGATCGTCAAGGCGGTTGAGGCTCGTGTCGAAACTTCCGAGGGTGATCGCGGAACCCAGGATATCCTCGGCGGTACTTTTTTCCTTCCACAGGAAATCGTTGGTCTCCTCGAGTATTCGAAGGCGGCGTTCGAGAGAGCCGATCCGCCCTTCCGAAAAGGACACCTTACCGTCCTCCATTTCCCAGGAAAGCCGCCGTGATATCGTCTATCTGCCTGTCCCCCTGCCGGACTACCGGATGGAAAACCCCGGCGGACAGCCCCGTGGCTTCCCATGTCTCCGGACGTATCCCCGGGACGGTGAAAGATCCGCTCTTTCCCATGCCCATGGCGATGGCCAGGGTGTCCGCCACGTTCAGAAGTGAGGGCTCCAGGGCGGAGGGAAAGCCCGGGGAGCTGTGGTGGAACCGGACCGCCGTTTCCAGGGGAGCGGGAATTTTCCATTCCCTCAGGAGAAGGGCCCCCACCTGGGCGTGGTCAAACCCGAGGACTTCCCTTTCCGCATCGCAGACGGGTATTCTTTTTTCCGCGGAGAGCTCCATGGCTTCCCTGGCCGAGACGGGTATCTGCCGGAACAGCACGAGTTTGCCCAGGTCGTGGAGAAGGCCGGCAACGAAAAGGCGCTCCTCCGACACCCCCACTTTTTCCGACGCGAGCAGCCGGGCGTAGACGCCGCACGCCACCGAGTGCCTCCAGAAATTCTGCATGTCCACGAACTCCGGGGGTATGTCGTTGAAATACTGGACCGCCGTTATGCCGAGGGCCAGGGTGGAGAGTTCTTTCGTGCCGATGACCGCCACGGCCCTGGACACGGTTTCGATCTTCGAGGGGAAGCCGTAAAAAGCGCTGTTCACCAGCTTGAGGAGCCGGGCGAGGAGGCTCGTGTCCCTGCTCACCGCTTCGGCGATGTGGGCGGCGGAACTCCGGGCCGAATTGATGACTTCCATGATCTGGTAATAGACGTCCGGCAGTGAGGCCAGCCGGAGCTCCCTGGAAACCAGGTCTGCCGGAGTGATGTTTCCCCTGGCCTTCCCGGCCGCACGGTTCACTTTTTCCCGGGACAGGCTTCCGTTTTCGATTATGCCGGCGGCGTCTTTCCGGCCCTCCTTGAGGGAGACCGCAGTCCGTTCAAGGGCGAGGGCGTAGATTTCCTTCATGGGAGACCGCAGCGGGGGAGCGGCGAAGAGGGCCGACACGGAACGCTCCGCCTGCCTGAGAATCTCCCCGGGGATCTCGGGAACGATAATCTCCGCCGTCCCGGTGGCATCCTCCCCTTCGATCTCCGCTTCCACGACACCCCACGTCTTCATGGTCCGGATGTGCCCTTCCGTCAGCACCGCCCCCCTGGGCAGCAGGAACCGGCCGTTGAAGGCCAGGAGGTTCTTTTCCAGAACCATTCCGGGCATCAGCTGGTCCACGTTCATGAGTCCCATCAGACCCACTCCTTCATAGCATCTCTCGATAGGCTGGCATTCAGTCCAAAATTATATCATGCACGAATGAAATGTTACGCGAGAGAATGTCACCTCGGCAAAAGCATCTCCACAACGGCCAGCGCCGCCTTGTCCGGGTCGAAAGCCGGGGGGGTCCAGTTATCCGGCCGTATGGACCAGCGGTTGATGGAGAGATTCAGGAGGAAATCCCCCTCCACCGCCCCGTAGACCCACGTGCCGTAATCGTTCACAGCGGGTCCCCTGCGCGAAACGCGAAGAGGCCCTTTCGACAGGATGGTGATCCCCATGGCTTTCAGATGTTCCCCGGTCATGGCCCCGTCGAGGCCGAAGCGGGCCCTGTGGAACCGCTTCGCTTCCTCGGGGTCGGGAGCCAGGCGGAGGTCGGAGACGGAATAGTTGACCACCGTTCCGCCGTTGATGGCTTCCCCCTGCATCCTTTCCCGGAGCGCTTTTCCGTCATGGTAGAAGCCGTACACGGTTCTCTTCCTGTTGTAGGCCAGCATTCCCGCAATGGCCCCCAGCCGGTTCGGCCCCGGACCGGGGACACTGTCCGCCCCCTTGAAGGCGATCCGGATTTCCTTTCCTTCCGGGGTGAGATATACAAGGAAACACTCGGAGCCTAAATTCTCCTCGTTCATGTAGAAGCCGTGCTGCACGTCCTCCCTGCCCGTCCGTTCTCCTTCCTTGATGCCGGACAACCCGAAAAGCGCCCGAATCCTTTCGTGAGCGCCCGGAACGGCGGGAAGGGCTCCCGGATGACCTGAGGCGCTGACTGGAGCCACCTGTACTGAAAAGTCCTTCCGCATCGCCTGTTTCCCCTCCAGGAGAAGGACGGCCGATCCCTGGTACGTCCCCTCCCTGGAATAGGCGTGGACGGCCGTCCGGCCTTCGGCCCCGGTTCCGTCTCCGAAGTCCCACCGGATGACGGCGGACGGGGGAGCATTTTCGGTCTGCGCCGAAAAGCCCAGTTCCTGGCCCGTCTTCCCTGCTGAAGGAGTTTTCACGGCAAAGACCGGCGCCCGGGGAGCGGACGCGGCGGCGGCAAGCAGACTGCCGAGAGCTCCGTCAGCCGCCTCGAGAGCCCTGCGTGCCCCTTCCGCCCGGGGAAGAAGGTCCTCTGCAAGGAGCCGGGCCCTTCGGGCGTTTCCCGCGATTTCCTTCCCCGTCGTTCCGTCGGGGACAGGGATTTTTTTCAGGTCTGATGCGATGCTCCCCTCCATGCGCAGGAGCGTCTCGAGCCAGGAGCCGAACTCTCCAGGGAGATTCTTCTCCGGTGAGGCGACGGCCTGCTCGTCCCTCCCGATGACCATCCACCCGGGAACCCCGTTCTTCTCAAAGAAGTGGGAGTATCCCCGGCGGAGCGCCTTCCTGATCCGGTCGAACTCCGAAAGGGCGGACTTCCACGCATCCCGGTTCCGCTTCATGGCCGCCGTTCCTTCCCGGGAAAGGGCCGCGGCCTCCAGAAGGGCCGCCCGGTCCTCCTCCAGAGCGAAAAGAAGCTCTTCAGCTTCCGATACCTCCCGGAGGATCTCCATCTCCTCAAGAGTCTTTTCGAAGAGGGCCCGGTTCCGGGCATGGTCCTCCGCCGCCATGGCTATGTCCGCCTCCAGGCCCGCCACGGGGCTCCCGGCGGCAAGATCCTTTCCTATCCCCCCGATACTCCGGAGCAACCCGGCACTCCCGGACTCCGTTTTTTTCAGGTCCGGGCCCCACTGTTTCGCGCCCCTCTCCATGGCCTTCACCAGGGAAGGGAGTTCGGACAGCCTCTCGGCCCTTCCCCGGAGGGAATCCAGCGTCCGGCTTCTCCAGATGTCGAGGGACCGGGCCCAGCGCACATTCTGCTCCATGGCCGCGCCAAGGGACTCCGCCAGCGAAGCCGTTCTCCGGAGTTCCCGCACCAGTTCCCTCCCCGAGGACACGGACCGGGCGTTCTGCACCTCCAGGGCCATCCCCTGGGCGCGAAGCTCGGCGGAGGTGGTTTCGAGGACATTGATGGTGTCGAGGGCCTCACCGGCAAGGGATATGACCGTTTCCGCCCCCTCGACGACGGCGCCGCCGGTCCACCGGCCCGCCGTCTTGACGAATTCGTACCCGCCCCTCACGGCGCCGTAGGCGGTTCCCTTCGCAGCGGCCTCGGCGGCGATCTTCATCTTCACGCCGAGGCTGTCGGGATCCTCGCCGCGGTTTCTGTAATACTCCCGGAGCCGTTCCACCTCTGCTTTCGTGTACTCGGCAGTATGGGTGGTGGCGGCTTCCGCCGTTCCCCTGAGGGTCATGTCCCAGGCAAGCCCCAGGGCTACTTTTCCGTAGTCGGGATTCCCCGAGGTCCGCCGGTTCTCCTCCATCAGGGCGTTGTACCCGCCGATGACGGCGGAGGCTATCCCCGCCCCCCGGAGGAGAGTGCTCCCTCTGGCCCCGGAACCTCCCCGGGCAGGCTTTTCCCCAGGAGCAGCCGTTTTCTTCATCTCCGCCGCCATGTCCCGGGCGAAGTCTTTGCCGTGCCTGGCCTCCATTTCCGCGAGAGCGTCCCCGAGCCGGGAAGGGGGAAGCCCCTTCAGGGTTTCGGCGGCTGCTTTTTTGAGGGCCGACCGGCTTTCGGGGCTGGAGGAAGCGGCCGCGATCTCTCCCAGGGTGGAAGCGTAGTTTTTGAGCGCCTTCTCCGTAAGATGACCGCTCAGGGCGTCCACCGCCGCTTCACCTCTCCTGGAGGCCGCTCCGGAATCCCGCGCTCTCGCGGCGTCCAGGAGAGAAGAGGTTCCCCCCTCCCGGGGCGGAAGGGCAGCCCCGTCTCCGATACTCCGCTCAAGCCTGTTGATCCGGTCGATGTATTTCGCCTGGTGGGATTCCGCCTTGCGTACCTCCGCCGCAAGGAAGCTCCGCTCCGCCGGGTCCGCGGAAGCCGCATATTTTTTCATCAGGGATGCCTTCTCCCGCTTCATGGCGTCAACCCGGGACTTCATCTCCTTGGCGTAGGCCCTTCCCTCGGCGATGCTCACCGGGTCGCCCCGGTCGAGTTTTCCCTGGGCTTCGGCGGCGAGGGGGGAAGCGTACATGTTGCCCCCGTCGCCGTTGATGTAGGCGGCTGCTCGTGCGAATTCACCCGGGTTCTTCATGTCCGCCGGGGAGGGCATGATGTCCGTCTCGGTCCGGGCCGCCCAGTTGGCTCCTTTTTCGACCGGGAGACCGGTTTCCCGGAGATAGGCCTCCACGCGGGCGTTGTATTCCTTTCTCGCCCGCTCCACGTCACCGGCGGTCAGGTCCTTTCCCCGGAGCTGCACGTCCGTGTCGGTCCCCGGGCGGAAGGGGCCCTTCTTCCCGCCCCGCTCCGCCGAAAGGCCCGCTGCTGCGGCCGCGTCCGCGGCAAGGGCGCGGTTCTTTTTGTCGTAGGCGCCCTGGACCTTCCGGTAGGTCTCCCCGTCCAGCTTTCCCTCCATGGCCAGGTGGTTCACCCGCCTGTTCTCCAGAAAAAGCAGCCCTTCGTCGGCCGCCGTCGCAACCCCCTTCGCAGCCCGCTCCGCCGCCCGGAGGATCGCGCCGTCGTCGGCCCCGGAGGCGGGGAAGGGATTCAGGGCAAGGATCATGAGCAGCAGGAAGACCGCCGGTATCCTGGATAGCGCTGAGAAAGAAGCAGCACGGCAGGCAAGCACGGGGATCATCTCCTTTCAAGCTCCTCCGCCAGGCGGAGGGCTTCGGCGGCGGCGGGGGAAGACGGGGGAAAGGCTGCACCGATCTCTTCGAGCACGTCTCCGGCGGCTTTTTCAAACTCTCTCCGCTCGAAGGAGTCACCTGCAGCCGAGGCTTTTTCCAGGAAAAGGGCGGCAAGGGCGGGAAGAACGTCCTCCCTCCCGTCCTCCCTGAGGGAGAGGATGGACCGGAGGCATTCGATCCCCCTGTCAGGGTCGCCGCTCGCCGCCGAAAAGAGCAGGATCTGGGAGACGGCCCCGGCCGGGGAGACAAGGGGGTTCCAGGCCCGCCTGAGAGCGGTGTCGAAGGCGGGGCCGAACCTGCCGGACCGGCCCCAGGCATCCGCGAGACCCGCCAGGACCGTGTCCGACGGGAAGGCGGCGGCAAGTCCCCTGTACAGGGAGAGCGCGAGTGTCAGGGACGCGGCGTCATCCATGGCGGCATAGGCTTCAGCCAGCTCGAGGGCCGCCCGGAAGCTGCCCGGGTTTTGCAGGAAAGCCGCCTCTTTCTCCGCCACGGCATTCTCCCTGGTTTCCCGGTCGCCTGGACCGGGCTTTTTTCCGTGCGGGATTTTCCCCGCCGGAGGAACAGCCCCTTTTTTCACGTCAAAACGGAGGGATGCCGAGGACCGTGTCGCTGGAAGGAGGAAAATATCCACCACGTACCGTCCCTCGGGCCAGTTTCTTCCCAGGGTGAGGGAGGAGTGGAAGGTCACGGAGGATTCCCTGATGGGGCTGGTGACCGTACGTTCCCCCAGCCTGGCCCTTGCCGATCCGGGGGGTGATGAATACCAGACGAAGCGGACCGCCGTGCCCGCTTCCACGTCCCTGACCTCCGCCACGGCGACGAATTCCTTCGCCGACGGGTCATAGGCGGAGACCCGGCCCACGGGAGCGCCGTCGGTCGCCACGGCCGAGGCGAGGTAGGTTTCGGCAATGGCGGGAACGGCCTCCGCTTCTCCCGGAGGGGCTGCCATTGGTGCCACAAGGGAAAACAGCAGAATGAACCATGGGGCTGCCTTCTTCATGGTAATCCCTCCCCGGATGCGGGTATGGAACGTCCCCCCAGCGGGAGTTCCACCGGGGGAAGTATTTTGCCGAATTGTACCACTCTTCTGTCCGGGACGGAAGGTCAGGGATTGCCGTATTGACTGAGAAGAGTTTCCAGGAAGCCGAAGGCGTCCTCCTTCGATCCGAGGCCCGGGTGGAGCCGGCGGAGCCTCGCTGCGGCGGCGAGGTCCCCGAGGAGGGGGCCCGGGGCAAGGGAGAACTTTTCCATAATCTCCTTCCCCGAGGGAAGGACGTCGTCCCGGAGTGCCCGGACGGCCATGGAAACGTACAGGGCGCGGTTTTCGCTCCATCGGCGGAAGTGGGGCTCTCCGGCGCAGTACTGCCGGGAGAGAAGGAACAGGGAATCCATGAACGGCGTTCCCCTTGCCTCGAGCAGGGCTGCAGTCCTTTCGGGGTCCGGAACTTCCAGGGGAAGGCGCCTGTGCCTGGCCAGCTCCGCAGCCTCCGAGGCTGCGCGGGCGGGCCATTTCCAGGCGAGAAGAGCTTCTTCCGCCCTTGACGGGCCGTCATCGGACCGGGAAGACCTTCCCCCGGGCACCGAAAAAAGGGCGGCGGCCCGGACTTCGAGGGGGGCCCCTTCCCGGGCCAGTCCTTCCTGGATACGGCAGAGCCTGGAGAAGTCGAATTCCCTCGACGGCATTCCCGGAAACAGGACTTCCAGCAGGCCGCATTCCTTCACCGTCTCCAGGAATAGCCGGGAATTTCCTTCCAGGCCGAGGCGGATCTCCCGCCCCACCCTTTCGGGGGCGCACCTTTCGAGGGAAGGACGGGCCTCCCGGCACTCCAGTATCGCCCCTGGATCGGGGACGAACCCGGGAAGAGCGGCGGCGAACCGGGCAAGGCGGAGCGCCCGGAGGGGATCTTCCGCGAGCCGTTCGGACGCGGGCCCGTTGAACCGGAGCACCCTGGATGCGATATCGCCCAGGGACCGCCTGCTTCCCACCACTTCCCCCGTCCTGCGGAGGGCAAGGGCGTTCACGGTGAAGTCCCGCCTGGCAAGATCATCTCTCAAGCTCCCCCGGGGGAAGGGAAAGATCTCGCAGTGCCCCTTCCCGAACGGAAGGAGAAAGACCTGCATCCCCTCGGGACCGAGCAGCCTGCCGGACGGAAAGAGGGAAGCCAGGACGGGCAGAGGCGCGTCGGAGGCTATGTCGGCATCGCAGGGAGAGAAACCGCAGAGAAGGTCCCTGACCATCCCTCCCGCCAGGACGGCCTCACGGCCTTCTTCCTCCAGGCGGCGGAGGATGTCCGCAGCCCCGGAAAGAAGGTCTTTCATGACGCCTTCGGCTCCTCCCCGGCAACGAGGGGTTTGCCGTAGAGCAGGGCCATGCCGTTCGCCTTGTGCTTCACCTTGTACCCCACGAAGCCGTCGGCGAACACCTTCGGGTGATAGTCGTAGCTTTTCAGCAGGATGACTTTGTGTCCCCTGGTCTGCACCGCCATAGGCTTCCTCAGGTTTTTGTAGAGCACGAACCTGGGGTGGCCGCCGTACTTGTTCTTGAAGCCCATGGCGTGGAAACCGCACTTCAGGATGTTCGTGAGGCTGAAGATGTTCTTCGGGGAGACGGTGGTGTGCAGGTGGTACCTGTTCGGGTAGAGGATGTTCTCCATGAAGAGGTAGGTGAAAAACTGGATGCTGTTTCCCCTGAAGGCGGAATCGGTGACGCAGAAATCCATCACCGCCGTGTTGTTTGCCTGTGACGGGTCAAGCCCGAGATCCTCCACGGCGTCGTCCACGTACTCCTTCACGTAGGAGACCGCCCGGAGGGCGATGAGCCTGCCTTCGGCGAAAATTCCCGACACCGCTCCTTCCCCCCGGATGCTCTCTACGATGGTGTTGTCCTCTGCAAAAAAACCGGCGTCGCCGATCTCGTCCGTTATTCGCTTGTGGAAGGTGATGGCTTCCATGATGTCATCCTCGCCCAGGATCCGCAGAGTGCACAGTACGGGGACGATCAGCCCCACCTCGCGCTTCTGGAGGAAAAACTGCTGGGACGCATATGCCATAGTCTCACCGGTCCTTTCCTGTCGCTTCAGGTCACATCCTCCTCCGCGCCCCGGCGGAAAACCGGAGGCAGGACCCTTCCGCGGGTGATAGAGTATTATTATACTAAATGCGCAAGGAGGACTGTTCATGACCGACATGCCGCCCACGGCACTTTTTCGGTGCGGATCCTACGAACGGGAGGAAATCGGGGACCGCCTGGGGAAACTCCTGGAGTCCCTGGGCGGCATGGGCCGGTTCGTCCGCCCGGGGGAGAGGGTCCTCCTGAAGCCCAACCTCCTCTCCGCGTCATCTCCCGAGCGGTGCGTCACCACCCACCCGGAGGTGGTCAGGGCGGCGGCCCTCCAGGTTATGGAGGCGGGAGCCCATCCCTTCATCGGGGACAGTCCGGGCCTCGACGGTTTTTCCGCCGTGGGGGCGAAGACCGGCATGACCGCTGTCGCATCGGAACTGGGCATACCCTGCGTCGAGCTTGACGATTCCGTTCCTCTTCCCATGGCGGAAGGGTCCGTCTTCCAGAGGGTGGAAGTCTCCAGGAAAGCTGTCGAGGCCGACAGGATCATCAACCTGCCCAAGCTCAAGACCCATGCCCAGATGATGCTCACCCTGGGGGTGAAAAACCTCTTCGGAACGGTGGTCAGGCAGCGGAAGGCCTCGTGGCACTACACCGTCGGGCTCGACAGGGACGTGTTCGCCGACCTTCACCTGGACATCGCGAGAAGCCTCGCTCCGGTCCTCACCATCATGGACGGCATCGGGGGCATGGAAGGCAGGGGCCCCGGGAACGGCCGGCCCCGTATGTTCGGGCTCCTCGCCGGCTCCGTCGACCCCCTGGAACTGGACCTGCACCTCTGCACACTCCTCGGGGCGGATCTCCGGGCCTTTCCCCTCTACCGGTCCGCACAACGGCGGAACCTGCTGCCGAAAAACTTCGGAACGACTGTCGGAGACCTTCCGGCGGACTTCGCCTTTGAAAAGGTTGACATTCCGAGGCTTGATTCCCTTCATTTGCTTCCCTCCCTCCTCGACGGCTTCGGGAAGCGCCACCTTTCCTCCCGCCCCGTCCAGCGCCCCGGGGACTGCATAGGGTGCGGAAAGTGCGTTGAAGTGTGTCCGGCGAAAGCCATGACCAGAAAAACTCACAATATCATTGATATTGATTATGAAAAGTGCATACGCTGCTACTGCTGCCAGGAGGTCTGTCCGGCTGATGCCATAGGATTTTCCAGGGGTTTTCTCCTCAGGGTTCTCGATTTCCTTGGAAGGTAAGAAAATGTCAGCTCGTGATTTCAAAACTTTTCATTCCGAATTGTCCGGCAGAAATTGAGAAAACGGCTGCTCCTTCTATAATAGTGGAGCGGGCCGGCCATTCTCCGGCAAACACGGTCCGACACCGTGTCCAATGTGGAGGAATGAAGATGAACCTGTCAGCCTTTCCGGATTTCCCGGAAAAAAGTTTCGATGCGGATTTCCTGAACCTGCTCATGTTCGACATCTCGGGGGGTATGCGCTCGGTGACCATCCCCCGGGGCTATGTCTCCGAAGCGGTCTTCCGGGACGGCATAGGCTTTGACGCCTCGAACTACGGTTTCGCCAAGGTGGACAAGTCCGACATGGTGGCCATTCCGGACAGATCCGCCGCGTTCCTCGAGGAGAGGGAGGATTTCCGGACGGTGCACGTGATCTGCGACGTGGTCTCCACTGAGCGGAACACCTTCGACCAGTATCCCCGGTCTGTGGCCAAACGGACCGCCGCCTTCCTCCGGGAGAAAAACCTGGCCGACCGGGCCATGATGCTCGTGGAGCTGGAATACTACGTCTTCGAGTCGGTGGAGTATTCCACCGGCCTCGACCACGCGGGCTATGCAGTCGGGTCCTCCGAAGGCCTTGGAGAGGAATACTCCTCCGTTCCCCGCTTCGCTCCCCACAAGGGATACCACAAACTTCCCCCCGAGGACCGGTACCTTGACTTCCGGAACCGCACCGTCCACTTGATGGAGCAGGCGGGAATCCCCGTGAAATACCATCACCACGAGGTAGGGGCCTCCCAGCTCGAGATCGAGCTCGACTTCATGGATCTCGTCAGGGCCGCCGACAGCGTCTGTATGGCCAAGTGGATCATCCGGACCGTGGCGGAGGAGATGGGTCTCTTCGTCACCTTCATGCCCAAGCCCCTTTACAAAATGCCCGGCAGCGGAATGCACGTCCACCAGTTCCTCGAAAGAGGAGGGAAATCCCTCTTCCCGGGCAGCGGCCTCCACGGGCTCTCCCGGGAGGCCCTTGCCTACACGGCGGGCCTGCTCGAGCACAGCCTCTCCGGCAGCCTTCTCGCCTTCACCAACCCAAGCACAAACAGCTACCGCCGCCTTGTCCCTGGGTACGAGGCTCCCATCAGCGCCACCTTCGCCAAGGGCTCCAGAAGCGCAGCTGTCCGCATACCGGGCTACCTGAAGAGCGACGAGGTCCGGATAGAATACCGCACCGGGGACGCGTCGGCGAACATCCATTACATGCTCTCCGCCATGGTCCTGGCGGGCATCGACGGCATCCTCCGGAACGCCGACCCCGTTGCTGCCGGGTTTGACAGCCCCGAGGCAAAGGAAGACAAGGTCTTCCCCCTGAACCTCTTCTCCGTGCTCGAAGGGCTGCGGAAGGACAACGGATACCTCGCCCCCGCTTTCCCGCAGAAACTGCTCGAGCTGTGGACAAAAAGGAAAACTGAGGAGGCGGAGTATGTCTACAACGCCCCCACCCCCCAGGAGTACGAGCTGTACTTCTGATTCTCCGGACCGTACAAACACAGAGGCCGGTCCCGGCGGTAACGCCGGAACCGGCCCTTTTCTTTCTTCTTTTTCGACTACCCCAGGAACGCCAGCAGCAGCCCTCCCGCGAGCACCGAGCCGATCTGCCCCGACACGTTCGCTCCGACGGCGTGCATGAGAATGAAATTGTTCCGGTCCTCCGCCGCCGCCAGTTTCTGCACGAGCCTGGCGGACATGGGGAATGCCGAGATGCCAGACGCCCCGATCATGGGATTCAGTTTCTGTTTCCGGAACAGGTTGATCGCCTTCGCCGAGAGCACCCCCACCGCCGTGTCCAGGATGAAGGCCACGAGCCCCATGGAGAGGATGAGAATCGTCTGGGGCTGGATGAACCGCTCCCCCGTCATGGTGGCCGAGATGGCCAGCCCGAGGAGGATGGTGACGATGTTGGCCAGCTCGTTCTGGGCTCCCTTGGCGAGCCGGTCCACCACGCCGCTCTCCCGCAGGAGATTGCCGAACATGAGGAAACCGATGAGGGAGGCCGACGGCGGAGCGAACATTCCCGCCAGGAGGGTAATGCCTATGGGAAAGAGGATCTTCGCCCTCCTCGAAACGGGCTTTTCATGGTAGGGCATGGGAATTTTCCGGTCTTCGGAGGTGGTGAGCAGCTTGATCACCGGCGGCTGGATCACCGGGACCAGGGCCATGTACGAGTAGGCCGCCACGGATATCGGTCCCAGCAGATGGGGGGCGAACTTGGCGGAGACGTAGATGGAGGTGGGGCCGTCCGCAGCGCCGATGATGCCGATGGACGCAGCTTCCTTCAGGTCGAAGCCGAAAAGGAGGGCCAGCCCCATGGTGAGGAAAATCCCCGCCTGGGCGGTGAGGCCGAAGATGAAGGTCACCGGGTTCTGGAACAGGGGGGTGAAGTCGATCATGGCGCCGATGGCGATGAAGATCAGCAGGGGAAACATTTCGTTGGCGATGCCCGCGTCGAAGAGGATGCTCAGGGCACCGTGCTGCAGATGGTCCCCAGCCATCTGCGTCAGAGCCGAGGAGAACGGGATGTTCACCAGCAGGGTCCCGAACCCCATGGGGAGGAGGAGGGACGGTTCGTACTCTTTCGCAATGGCCAGGTAGAGCAGGGCCGCTCCCACCCCCATCATCACCGCCTGTCTGCCGGTGATGGCAAGAAAACCTTCAAAGAGCTGCTCCATCGTTTTCTCTCTCCTTCGTTCACAAGAAAAATGACCCCCAGAACAGGAATTTTCCCGCTGAAGGCCTCTGTCCATACCCATTCCCCTGGCATATCGCCGGCGAGGCGGCGCATGCTGCCCCGTCATTTGCTCCCGCAGCACTCATTGTATCCGGTGGAAGGGGATTGTCAATGACGGACGGCACTCCCCGCTCCCGGGACCGGGCCGTATTTTTCCGGCCCGGTTCTCTTTCGGAGTATAATGAAAGAGTTGAAAAAAATGAATTTCCCGCTGAGAGGTATTCCCATGAAAAAATGGCTTTCTGCCGTCCTGGCATGCATCCTCGGATCCCTTGCGTTTTTCCTCGTCTCAGCCACGACTGAGGAGAAGGAGGTCGTCCTTGCCCCGGAAGCCCCGCCTGCCATCGAAAAGGAACTGCCCCCCGTCCCGCCCGCCGAGTCCTTCCTCTCCGTTCCTCTGAGCATCACCGCGGCGGAGGCGGAGCGTCTCCTCGGGGACGCCCTGGTGAACCCCCTCTACAACGTGAAGGGACAGAAGCTGGACGAAAGCTACGGGGAATCGGCGGCCGACGTGCTCGTGGAACGCACCGGCCCCGTCGCGGTCTCCCTTGAGGACGGCAAGGCCAGGGTCACCCTCCCCTTCAGGTTTGAAAGCCTCGTCCGGTGGAAGGGGAACATACTTGGCATCTCCTCGAGCACAAAGCAGGAGGTTTTCGGCGGCGGCAGGCTCAGGCTCGAAGTGAAGCCGAGCATCGACAGGGACTGGAATATCCGCCTCGTCGGCTCTCTTGCCGTGGAATGGAAGGAAAAACCGGCCATCACCATCCTCGGCCAAAAGGTGGGGATCGCCCGCTTCCTCTCCTCCCTCCTCGAAGAGCGCTCCGGGGACCTCCTGCGCCGGGCCGAGGAGGAGCTCAACAGGTCCGCCCGGCTGAAGGAGCACGCCCGGGAACAGTGGGAAAGCCTGAACTCCCCCATCCGGCTGGCGGACTCCCCGCGGTTGACCCTTTCGGTCCGTCCCCTCGAGGTGTCCATGCCCCCCTTTACTGCGAAAGGAGGCATTCTCTCCGCCCACGTCGCCCTCCGGTGCCTTCTCACGGTCACATCGGGCGCCCCGGAAGCGGCCTCCCCTCCCCCGCCCCTTCCCGATCTCTCTTCCCTTCCGCCCGGTCTCGATCCCGGAGTCCTGGTCAACCTGGACGCCCGTATCTCCTACAAGGCTCTTGAGGAATTCATCTCCGGGCAGCGGATTCCCCCCCTGGACCTCCCCGGGGGAGGGATGGTTTCGGTGGAAAAAATCTCCCTCTTCGGCAGCGGGGAAAAACTGGTGGCCGCGGCGGAGATCTCCGGAAAGGCCCCCTTCGGCACACCGCTGAAGGGAACAGTCTACCTGACGGGAAAACCGGTCTATTCGAAGGAGGATCAGGTTCTGTGTGTCGAGGAAGTGGACTTCGACGAGGATTCCACCCGGGGTCTGATGAAGGTGGCGTCCTGGATCGTCAGGCCTCTGCTGGCGAAGGAGATCGGGGAAAGCCTCGTTTTCCCCCTCGGCGAACTCCGTCAGAAGACGCTTGCCTCCCTCGGCGATGCCGTCCGGGGCAGGCAGGTCTCCGACGAGGTGACCATGGACGGAACGGTGGGTTCTCTTGACCTTGAGCGGTTTTCCCTGACAGGCGACGGACTCCGGCTCTCCTTCTCCCTGGGGGGGACCGTTTCCCTGAAATACACGGGCACAAAGGAAGGGAAGAATTGACAGGTCACCCTTCCCTTTCTATACTCAGGCGGAGACAGCGCTCCCGCAGGCTGCCCGCAAACTACAGGAGGAGATGAAGCAATGAAAAGAAGTGTAGTCCTGGCTGTTCTCGTTCTGCTGTGCGTTACGTTGTTCGCGGGGAATTCCCTCGCCGCTGAAAAGGTGAAGGCTTACACCACCATGGAGGAGCCCCTGGCGAAAGCCCTTTTCGAGCAGTTTGAAAAAGAAACGGGCATCGTGGTGGAATGGGTCCGCCTGTCCTCGGGCGAGGCGGTGGCCCGGATCGAGGCCGAAAAGGCCAACCCCCAGGCGTCCATCTGGGTCGGCGGCGTGGGCACCCTCCACATCGACGCCAAGAACAAGGGACTGACGGCTCCCTACAGCTCCCGCATGGCGGGCTCCATCCCCGACCAGTTCAGGGACCCCGAAAAGTTCTGGATCGGCCTGTATGTCGGCCCCATCGCCTTCTGCATCAACACCGACCGCGCAAAGGAACTGAACCTTCCCCTGCCGGCATCCTGGGCCGACATCGTCAAGCCCGAATACGAGAAGAAGGTCCGGGTGGCCAACCCCGGCACCTCGGGAACAGCCTACAACATGGTCACCACCCTCATCCGTGTCTTCGGCAACGACGAGGACAAGGCCTTCGACTACCTCAAGAAACTGGATAAAAGCATCGACCAGTACACCAAGTCCGGTTCCGCCCCCGGCAAGAACTGCGCCATCGGCGAGATCCCCGTGGCCATCGGCTACCTCCACGACATGGTCAAGCTGAAGGTCGAGGGAGCCCCCATCGAGATCGCCGTTCCTTCCGACGGAACGGGCTTTGAAACCGCCGCCCTCTCCCTCCTGAAGGACGGACCGGACCCTGTGAACGGAAAAAAACTCTATGACTGGATCCTCGGCCAGTCCGCCATGGACATCATAGCGAAATGGTATGTCATTCCCCTGAGCGACAAGGCCTCCCCGGTGGAGACGGGATTCTCCTTCTCGAAGATGAATCTGGTCAACCAGGACGACGTCTGGGACGCCGCCAACAAGGGCCGGCTCCTCGACCGGTGGAACAAGGAAATCGGCGCCTCAAGGTAAAGGGCGCCTGCAAGCTGGAAACTGGAAGGGGTCCTGCTCAGGACCCCTTCATTCTTTCACCGGAAAGGAGGAGATGACCATTCCTTCCAGAAAGTTCCTCTCCCTGGCCCTCTCCGTTCTGCTCTTCGCCGCCCTGCTCTTCTGGATGTACAACGCCCTGGCCGGCTCCTTCGGTGCCATCGCCGAAAACCACTACAAAAAGGCCGCCGAGGTCGCCATGGGCTCCGTTCCCGCGAAGGACGAGGCCATCGGCGGCTGGATACGGCGCATCAGCGGCCCGTCCCGGGAGTTCGACCTCCTTTTCCTCAAGGGCTTCCCGGAGGACAAGGGAGGCGTGAAGGTCTTCGCCCCCACTCCCGCCCTCGGGGACTTCTTGGCCCTCAACGGGAAGGACCCGGATTTCGCCAGGGGAATAGAAAGCGCCATGTACGACGAAATCTACCAGCCCGCCCGACGGTTCCTTCTCGGCGACGAGGAGCGGCGGGTGCTCTTCGCCCCCGCCCACGACGGCGAGACCGGAGAAGTCACCGGAACGGCCGTGTTTCTCTTCTCTCCGGGGGGCTTCGACCGGTTCCTCTCCCTCCTGCGGGGACTTTTTCTTCTCGCCCTGGTCCTCTTCGCCGCAGTGTTCGCCGTGGCAAGCTACAGCAGGGACCCCATCACCGGGTATGTCATTCTCGGCCTGTTCACCATCGTGGGCGTGTTCGTGGCCTATCCCCTCTTCGAGGCGGTCCGGCTGACCTTCCTGGAAAACGGCCGGTTCACCCTGGAGACTTGGAAAGCCGTCCTCACCACCAGGCAGTACGTCACCGCCCTGAAGGGCAGCGTCACCCTGGGGGCCTTCACAGCCACAGCTTCCACGGTGATCGGTTTTCTCTTCGCCTTCGTCATCTCGAGGACAAAAGTCCGGGGGAAAAAATTCTTCTCCGCCATGGCGACCCTCCCCATCATCTCGCCTCCCTTCTCCCTCACCCTGTCCATCATCCTGCTCTTCGGCAACAACGGCCTTATCACGAAACAGATCCTCGGCCTTGAGAACTTCACCATCTACGGTCTCGGGGGACTGACCCTGGTCCAGACCATGGGGATGTTCCCCATCGCCTTCCTCACCATGGTGGGCATCCTCGAGGCCATAGACTCCACCCTTGAGGACGCCGCCTTGAACCTTCGGGCCACCCGGTGGGAGACCTTCAAAACGGTGACTCTCCCTCTCTCGGTTCCCGGGCTGCTCAGCTCCTGGCTCCTCGTGTTCACCAACTCCCTGGCCGATTTCGCCAACCCCCTGATCCTCTCCGGGAGCTTCCGGGTACTTTCCGTGGAGTCCTACATGGAGGTCACGGGGATGAACCGCCTCGGCCACGGGGCCGCCCTTTCCCTGCTGCTGCTGCTGCCTACCCTGTCGGCCTTCCTGGCCCAGCGGTACTGGGTGAGCCGCAAATCCTACGTCACCGTCACGGGAAAACCTTCGGGGCGGATGACGGAGCTCGTGTCCCCGGGAGTGAAGCGCGTCCTGGTCACCCTCATGGTCCTCATCGTCCTCTTCCTGCTGAGCCTCTACGGCACCATCATCGCCGGGTGCTTCGTGAAGAACTGGGGCATCGACTACAGCTTCAGCCTGGCCAACTTCAGGGAGGCCTTCGAGCGGGGATGGAGGGTGCTCCTCGACACCCTGACCCTCGCCGGGGCAGCCACGCCCATAGCGGGCATCCTCGCCATGATCGCCGCCCTCGTGCTGGCAAGGAAGAAGTTTCCCTGCAAGCGGCTGCTCGACATGCTCATCCTGACCCCCTTCGCCCTCCCCGGCACCCTGGTGGGCATCAGCTACATCCTGGCCTTCAACAAGGCGCCCCTCATCCTCGTGGGAACTGCGGCGATCATCGTGATCAACTACATCATCAGGGAACTTCCCGTGGGCGTGGAGGGGGGGCTGGCCTCCCTGAAGCAGATCGACCCGGCCATCGAAGAGGCCGCCTCGGACCTCGGCGCGGATACCCCCACAGTGTTCCGCACCATCGTCCTCCCCCTGATCCGGCCGGCCTTCATCTCCAGCCTCTCCTACACCTTCGTCCGGTCCATGACGGCCGTGAGCGCGGTCATCTTCCTCATCTCCGCCAAGTGGTACCACCTGACCGTCCTCATCTACAACTTCTCGGAAAACCTGCGGTTCGGCCTGGCGAGCGTCCTCGCGACGACGCTCATCGTGATCGTCCTTCTGACCTTCGGGCTTCTCAGGCTGCTGGTGCGGAAGAACGAAAATCTCGCAAAGACCATGAGCATCTGAGGTGGGACAAACCATGGAAAACATATCGAAATCAGTCACCCTTGAAAACGTGTGGAAAGTGTTCCAGGACCCCCAGTCCGGAAAGGACATCACCGCCGTGGAACAGGCGAATTTCGTCATCGCCCCCGGTGAGCTGGTCACCCTTCTCGGGCCCTCGGGGTGCGGCAAGACCACCACGCTGCGCATGATCGCCGGGTTCGAGCTGCCCACCAGGGGCCGGGTCCTCATCGGGAGCGAGGACATCACCTACCTCCCCCCCAACAGGCGGGATACCGCCATGGTCTTCCAGAGCTACGGCCTCTTCCCCCACATGAACGTCTTCGACAACGTGGCCTACGGCCTCCGGCTCAGAAAGATGCCGGAGAAGGAGATCAGCGAGAAGGTCATGCGCTTTCTCGGCATGGTGGGCCTCGACGCCCTGGCGAAGCGCCCTCCCTCCCGTCTTTCGGGAGGACAGCAGCAGCGGGTCGCCCTGGCCCGGTCTCTCATCGTGGAACCGGCGGTCCTACTGCTGGACGAGCCCCTGTCGAACCTGGACGCCCTGCTCCGGGAGCAGATGCGGGTGGAGATCCGCCGCATCCAGAAATCACTCGGCATCACCGCCGCCTACGTCACCCACGATCGGGTGGAGGCCATGAGCCTCTCGGACAGGATCATCGTCATGAACAAGGGGAAGATCGTTCAGATCGGTTCACCCCACCAAGTCTACCGTGACCCCGCGAGCGCCTTCGTAGCGGGGTTCATCGGCAAGGTGGCCTTCCTCCCCGCCGAGGTGGCGGGAGTGGACGCTGTGTGCACGGTGAAAGTCCGGGGAAGAACCTTCACCCTTCCCCGCTTCTCCCCAGATCTCAGGGCCGGGGATTCCGCCCTCGTCATGTGCCGGCCGGAGTCGCTGACCCTCCTCCCGCCGGGGGAGGGCATCCTGGACGGGAGGGTGACCACCAACGTCTACCTGGGGCACAGCATTGAATCCTTCGTCTCCACGGAGATGGGGGAAATCCTCGTCCAGGTGGACAACCCCGACGCCCGGCAGATCTTCTCCGAGGGAGAGGCCGTCTCAGTCTCCTTCATTCCGGAGCTCACCAAGGCCCTGCCAGCCGGGGAAGAATAGAATGCCGGAATACCTGAAAGTGGAAGTCTACCTCCCGGAGGAGTTCGTGTCCCCCCTACGGGACGCCCTGGACCGGGAAGGCTTTCTTCGGGAGGGGCACTACGCCGGAGTCATGGCGCTGCTGAACGTGACGGGGACGTGGATTCCCCTCGAGGGCGCCTCTCCCTACGACGGCGAGATCGGGAAACTCTCAAATGCGGCGGAAATCAAGGCGGAGTTCCGGTGCCGCTCCGCCGACCGGGAGAGGGTAGAAGCGATAATCCGGTCCGTTCATCCCTACGAGGTACCGGTGATCAATTTTATCCCCCTGGCGGACTGAAATGGAGGCGGGGTGCCCCTGATCCGGCACCCTGCCTTTTTTTGTCCGGCCGGGACGAAGCAGGAAATTTTGCCAGTTTTGTCTGGCCTTGTGATACAATATTCACAGTATCGTAAGCGTATTGAAAAAGAATAAACGGTTGATTCCCCCATTGGAATATGGATCAGCAAAGGAGGTGTTCGCTATGGGCGGAATCAGGCAGCGAATGGAAGCCTTCGCCCTGAAACGGCTCGTTTCCTTCCTTGATTCAGACCCGGAAAAAAATATCCCCCGCATTCTCCGCCAGCTGCAGCGTTTCGACAGGAATTCGCCCTACTCCTCCATTTTCCGCCGGATTTCCGGATTCGCCAAAGACCCCTCCAATAACTGGAATATCTTTATGAAAACCATCTATTCCGATTCCAGAATCGATCCGCACGTCCGGAAAAAGCTCTTCGAGAACTTCGTTCTCTACGCGGGAATTCTCGGCAAAAAGCAAAGGACTGCCATTTCCGAAGCCGAGGGATGCAATGTTCCCTGGGCTGTCCTGGTGGACCCCACATCGGCATGCAATCTCAGCTGCGTCGGATGCTGGGCTGCCCAATACGGACAGCGGTTCTCCCTGGAATATGAGATTCTCGACAGGATCGTCTCCCAGGGCAAGGAGCTGGGAACTTTCGTGTACCTTTTTACCGGAGGGGAGCCCCTTCTCAGAAAAGACGATATCCTGAGGCTCTGTTCCAGCCATGAAGACTGCGTTTTTTCCGCCTTTACCAACGGGACTCTCCTTGACGGGGATTTCGCCGATGCCATGCTCGAGGTCGGAAATTTTGTCCCGGCCTTCAGCATCGAAGGCTTCGAGGAAGAAACGGACATGCGGCGGGGAAGAGGAACGTACAAAGCGGTTCTCCGGGCCATGGACATACTGAGGGAGAAGCGCCTGCCCTTCGGTTTCTCCGCATGCTACCACAGAAAGAACACCGCCGTTATCGGCAGCGAACATTTTTTCGACGATATGATCGCCAGGGGATGCTTTTTCGGCTGGCTTTTCACATACATGCCTGTCGGGAAGGATGCCGTCCCTGAGTTGATGGTCACGGCCGAACAGCGGGAGTTCATGTACAGGAAAGTGCGGGAGTTCCGAAGGACAAAGCCGCTTTTCACCCTGGACTTCTGGAACGACGGAGACTACGTGGAGGGGTGCATCGCCGGGGGACGGTGCTATCTTCATATCAATGCGGCGGGTGACGTGGAGCCCTGCGCCTTCATCCATTACGCGAGCTCCAACATCCGGGACAATACGCTCCTTGAAGCCCTCAAGTCTCCGCTGTTCATGGAATACCGAAAAAACCAGCCCTTCAACCGGAACTATTTTCTGCCCTGTCCCCTGCTGGACAATCCGGGAAGGCTCACCGCGATGGTCCGCAATTCCGGGGCGTACTCAACGGAATTCTCCGCTCCGGAAGACGTGACCATCCTGACATCTAAATGCATCCCGGCGGCCCGGGCCTGGGCACCGGTTGCCGACAGGCTGAGGAACGAGACGGACCGAGGATGAAAAAACCCCGGAAAAAAACTCCGGGGTTTTCGGGAAATCCGTTTCTGCAGGTCTGATTTACTTCAGGATTCCGGCCTCTTTGAAATAGCGGAGGGCGCCGGGGTGGTAGGGAATCAGCATCTTGTCGGGCTCGGCCACGAGATCGGGACCGAAGCCGCGGACTGCCGCCGCGACGCTGCGGACAGCATCAAGGTTCTCATAGAGTGACTTGGTCATCTGGTAGACGAGGTCCTCGGGGATGTCTTCCCTGGTAATGATGAGGTCGGCAGGGTCGCCGCAGGTCTCCACGTCATAGTCCTGGTTCGGGTAGGTTCCGGCCTTGAGGACCCTCTTGTCGACGAGGGGGTTGATCTTCTTCAGGGCCTGGTATCCCTCTTCCTCGATGGGGAGAATGATGACCTTTCCGGTGACCATCAGTTCGCTGATGGCCGAAGCGCCGGGAGTGAAGCCGAGGATGGCGCCCTGAATCAGTCCGTCGGACATCATGTCGACGGCCTGGCTGGCTTCCACGTACTCGGGTGTGATGTCCTTGTAGGTGAGGCCGTAGGCCGCGAGGATCTCCCTGGAGTCGAGCTCGCCGCCGCTCCCCACGGGGCCGACCGCGACTCTCTTGCCCTTGAAGTCCTTGATTGACTTGATGCCCTCGTCCTTCAGGGCCACCACGGTCTTGGCATCGAACATGACGCCGCCGGTGAGGGCCCGGAGCCAGGCATGAGGTTTGCCCTCGTACTTCTCCAGACCGTTGAAGGCACGGTATGCCTCGTTGGCCCTGCAGACCGCCACTTCGATGTCCTTGGTCCGGATCATGTCGATGTTCTGGACCGCCCCGGCAGTGGCGATGGCGACTGCTTTCATGTCCTTGATGTTGGCGTTCCACACCTTCGCCATGGCCATGCCCACCGGGTAGTTCATACCCCCCACTCCAGCGGTTCCCATGGTGATATGGGTCACAGCGAACGCCGCCCCCGCGAAAAGGAACGTGAAAAGTATCCCAGCCGCAACGATCAGGTTTCTTCTGCCTTTCAACATCTTGTCTTCTCCTCCTTCCGGGCCGCAGCCCTCTTAAGTGGGATTCCCCCACGGATTTGTTACACCGGCAGGTCAATCGGCTCCCCTTCGGTAAACTATTCCCTGCCGCTCACCCCCCTTTTCTTCAAAACAACGGCCCAAGCAATGGCAACAGCGGCAATGCCGAAACCGGCGATATCGGAATACAAACCAGGGGCCATGAGCAACACCGCCCCTCCGAAAAACAGGACCCGAAGCAGCCAAGGCAGGTTGCGGAAAAGGTACCCTTCGACCGCGACCGCGAGAAGCGCCGTCCCTATGAGGCCGGTGAATGCCGCCCATGCGATGACCATCGCGCTGTCCGCAATCAGAATGACGGCAGGAGCGTAGATAAAGAAGAAAGGAACGATGAATCCCGCGAGAGCAAGCTTGAAGGCGGCCCACCCCACCTCGTTCGTTCCCGCACCGGACATGCCCGCCGCAACGTAGGACGCCAGGGCAACCGGGGGGGTGACGGTGGAGAGACAGGAGAAGTAGAAGACGAAGAAGTGGGCCTGAAGGCCGGGAACGTTCAGTTCTGCGAGAATGGGGACTGCGATGGTGGCGGCGATGATGTAGCAGGCGCTCGTGGGGAGTCCCATGCCGAGGACGATGGAGACCACCATGCAGAGCACCAGGGTGACGAAGAGGCTTCCCTGGGAAAGGGCCACGATGTTGTCTGCGAGTATGATGCCGATGCCCGTCATGGACAGCACCGCCACCACGAATCCCGCGTTCGCCATGGCCACGCTGAGGCTCAGGCACGACCTGGCCGAAGAAACCGCCAGGGGAATGAGCTTGTTGACGCCCATGCGGGTTTCCTTCCTCAGGAAGGAAAGGATCCAGGTCACGAGGATCGAATAGAACGCTGCGTACAGGGGGGTGAAGCCCTCCATGAGCAGGACGACGAGGATGATGATGGGCAGGAACATGTGGCCGTACCGCAGGATGGTTTTCTTCGCATCGGGGATGTCTTCCTTCGCCAGGCCTCTCAGGCCTATCTTGCGTGCCCGAAGGTCAACCTGGAAAAAGACCGCCGCGAAATACAGGATTGCCGGGATGATGGCGGCCGCAGCGATGGAGATATACGGAATGCCCAGGAACTCCGCCATGATGAAGGCTCCTGTGCCCATGATGGGCGGCATGATCTGCCCGCCGGTGGAGGCTGCGGCCTCCACCGCACCCGCAAAATAGGGCTTGTACCCTATCTTTTTCATGAGGGGAATGGTAAAGGCTCCCGAAGTGGCCACGTTGGTCGCCGCACTGCCGCTGATCATGCCCACGAGAGCGCTGCCGATGACGGCAACCTTTGCCGGTCCGCCCGCCATGCGCCCCCCGAGAGCGAGGGAGACGTCGTTGAAGAGCGTGCCGAGGCCGCTCTTCTCAAGGAAGGACGAGAAGACGATGAACAGGACCAGGTATGTGGCCGCGATGCCGATGGGGAGGCCGTAGATTCCCTCCGTGGTGAGGTACATCTGGTAGATGATCCGCTGGATGGTGTACCCCCTGTGAGAGAGGACTCCCGGGATATATCTTCCGAAAAGGGCGTAGAGGAGAAAAATGACGGCCAGGATGAGCAGTCCCTTCCCCGCCACCCTGCGGCACGCCTCCAGAACCAAAAGTATCGCGACGGCGCCGAAATAGTAGTCCCTCTGGAGGGCCACTCCTCCCCGGAGAGCGAAGGCGTCAACGTTGAGGACGGTATAGCCGCATACCGCTATGGAAGCCGCAATGAGAACCATGTCCACGAAACTTGGCCTCGTCTGGATCGACCGCTTCGACGCCGGATAGTACATCCACACCAGGCAGAGGATGAAGCCGAGGTGAATGGCCCTGTGTTTGAACATGGGCGGCATGCCAAACCTCGAGGTGATGAGGTGGTACAGGACAAACACGCAGGACAGGACGATGATAGCCGTTGTCCAGAAAGGAGCCATCTCCGTCCGGTAGCTGCACTCTTTGGTGGCTTTCCTCAGGACGGCTTCCCCCTGGGTTGCCGGCTCACACTCGTTGACGCCGATTTCCTTAGCCATTCGATTCCCTCCAAAGTGATGAACTGATAAGTTGACACAAAGCCCCTTTTATTTGATGCATAATATATTCTATACGTACCGAAGGGGAAAAGCAAAATGTATAATGTATTCATGGGGAGGGGGATAAAAAAAGCAGGCCCCAAATCCGGGGCCTGCTTCAAAAAAGGAAAATCAGGACTGCTGCGGCAGTTTTTTCACCGAACGCTTCTGCAGGAACCACATGCAGGCCAGTATCACAAGTCCGATGCTGTCGGTCATGATTCCCGGGAAAATGAGGGTGATCGCCGCACCGAAGAGAACGACCCGCTCCAAGAAGTGGAGGTCCCGCATCCAGTATCCTGAACCTGCGAGAGCGAGTGCAAAGGCGCCCAACAGCGACGTCGCCATCATGAGGGCGATTTCCGGAACCGTGGTGTCGATGAGGAGGAGTCCCGGATTGTAGGCGAAGATGTAGGGGATCATGAACCCGGCCATGGCGAGCTTCAGCCCTGTAAATCCTGTTTTTACAGGGTCAGCGCCCGCAATGCCCGCGCCGGCGTAGGCTGCGAGGGCTACCGGCGGGGTAAGGTCTGCGACGATGCCGAAGTAGAAGATGAAGAGGTGGGCCGCCATAATGGGCACGCCGAACTTCATGATGGCGGGAGCCGCCATGGAGGCGAGCACGATGTACTTTGCCGTGGTGGGAAGGCCCATACCCAGTATGATGGAGGCGATCATGGTGAGGACAAGGGTGAGGAAGAAGCTGCCTCCGGAGAGCACCACGATGCCGTTGGCGATCTTCAGTCCCACGCCGCTCAGGGTGACCACGCCGATGATGATTCCGGCGCAGGCACAGGCGGCGGAGACACCTATTGCGGAGCGGGCGCCGCTTTCAAGGGCATCGAAGATATCCTTCAGGCTGAGCCTGGTATTTTTCCTCATCATGGCGATGGCGACCGTCACGATGATGCAGACGAGCGCCGCTCTCAGGGGGGTGTATCCCTTGACGAGGAGGTAGACGATGACAAAAAGCGGGAGAAGGAGGTGCCAGCCTTCCGCGAACACCTTTTTCAAATCGGGCAGCCGGTTCCTCGGTATTCCCTGGAGACCGAGCCGCTTCGCCTCGAAATGGACCATCAGGCCCACGGCAAGGTAGTACAGGATTGCCGGAAGCGCGGCCGCAATGGCTATTTCAATGTAGGCAATGCCGATAAACTGGGACATGACAAAGGCTGCGGCTCCCATGATGGGGGGCATGAGCTGGCCGCCGGTGGAGGCGGCGGCTTCCACAGCCGCGGCGAATTCGGGCTTGTATCCTATGCTCTTCATCAGCGGAATGGTGAAGGTTCCCGTGGTCACGACGTTGGCCACGGAACTGCCCGAAATGGTCCCGAAAAGTCCGCTGGCAAGAACGGCGACCTTTGCGGGCCCTCCGACTCTGTGGCCTGTTGCAGCCAGGGCAAGGTCGATGAAAAATTTCCCGAGCCCGGTCTTATGAAGAAAGGCTCCGAAGAGAATGAAAAGGTACACGAAGGTGGAGGCGACACCCACGGGCATCCCCAAAATTCCCTCCGTCGTGACGTACATGTGAGTGATGATCCTGGTGAGGGAGAAGCCCCGGTGGGCGAACATGCCGGGGAAATAGGGCCCCCAGTACGCATAGGCGAGGAAGACCATGGCGACGAGGGTGATGGGGAGTCCGACCACCCTGCGGGACGCTTCGAGCACCAGCAGGATGCAGGCTGCGCCGAACACTATATCCCATGTAGTGGGAAGGCCGGCCCGCATCATGAGATCGTGATATTCAATCACGACATAGGCGCCCACTGCCAGCCCGAGAACGGCGAAGAAAACATCCGTGGGCTTCATGCCGGTCTTTCTCTGGCTCAGCCTGGCCGGGTAGAGAAGGTACACGAGGACGAGGACGAACCCGAGGTGGACGGAGCGCTGGATCTGGGCTTCAAAGACCCCGAAGGCCGCAGTGTAGAGCTGGAACAGGGAGAAAAGTATGCATACCGCTTTGACTAAAGTTTCCCAGGAAGGGCTCAGCGTGCGGGTTGTCGATTCCCTGTCGTACTTCTCAAGGATTTTTTCAACGTCAATAGTTTCAGATGCTTTTTCCGCCGCGGAAGAATCAAGAATTTCTTCCTGCGGTTTGATATCGTTCTTGTCCACCATGACCGTTCCTCCTCAGAAAAAAATCAGGAAAAAAAAGAAAGCAGAAAAGGGCGTCTTTCTCCGGAAAACCGGAGAGAGCGGCCCGGTTTTTCAAAAGTCGTAAAGGGAATTTCCCTGCCCCGGATCAGCAGCCGGTAATCCGCAAACCGGCCGACCCGAAACACAATGTCGCCGAGATGCCTGCGGATTCCAGAAATCCTGTATTTCCCGTTTCCGCTGGAAAACACCGCGCTCCCCTCCACGAGAAAGGGCAGGCCTGCGCCGAAATCATGGTACACCGTCTCTCTCAGCTCGATACCCTGCCGGAAATCAATCCGGAAAACCTCGATCACGGGTGTTTTCTGCACTGAATGAATGTAGCGGACGGCGAATTCCTCTCCGCCTCTCAGGCTGTATCCGGCGAGGCACCTGCCGCCGCCGTCGCGGATCATGAGGAAATGAACCGGGGAACAGAACAGGATTGCGGAAAAGAGGATGAGAGGAATCAGTACAAAGAGCTTTCTGTTCAGGGTTCACACCCTCCTCCTGAAAAAAGAGCGAAGGGAGGCCTTCCGGAGAAGGCCTCCCGGCATGACTGTGCCTGGTTATTTCATCAGCCCGACTTCTTTGTAGAACTTGACCGCGCCGGGATGCAGCGGGATGGAAGCAAGGCCGTCGAGAGCCTGGCTGATCTTCACGCTCTTTCCCTTGTGGTGGGCGTTCCCGAGGGCCTCAAGGTTCTGGAAGAGCGCCTTGGTGATGGTGTAGACCACGTCCTCGGAAAGTTCCTTCCGGGCGGCGAGAATAGCCTGGACCGCCACGGTCTCCACGGGCTCGTCCTGTCCGCGGTAGGTCTTTCCGGGAAGGACATCCTTTGCGAAGAAAGGATACTTGGCGATGAGCTTGTCCCTCATTTCACCTTCGATGGGAACGAAGACGATGTCCTGGAGGGTGCTGATGTCCTGGATGGAAGGATTGGGGGCTCCGGTTGTGTACAGGAAGGCGTCCACAAGGCGGTCCTTGAAATGGTCCGTGGTCTCGGCGTAGGAGATGAAGTGAGGCTTGAGATCATTATAGGAAAGCCCGTAGATGTCGAAAATCTGGCGGGCGTTCGCTTCGTTTCCGCTTCCCGGGGCGCCCACGGAGATGTTCTTTCCCTTGAAGTCCGCAAAGGTCTTGATGCCGCTGTCCTTGGAGGCCACCACGTGAATGGTCTCGGGATAGAGACGGGCGATGGCGGTGAGGTTCTCGATCTTCCTGTCCTTGAAGAACTCAGTTCCGTTCACTGCATAGTCGGAAAGGTCGTTCTGGACGATGATGAGGTCCACGTCGCCGGCGGCGAGGAGATTGATGTTCTCGATGGAGGCTCCGGTGGACTGGGCGGTGATGTTCACCATGCCGCCCGAGTTATCGCTGATGATCTGGGACATGGCGCCGCCGAACGGGTAGTACGTTCCGGCTGTTCCGCCGGTGCCCATGGTAAGCTGCTCGGCAGCAAAGGCTCCAGAGGCGGTGAAAACAGCTGCAAGTGCGAACAATGCGAGTACCTTGATACCCTTTTTCATAGAATCCCCTCCTGATCGATAATATGTGTTTCCCGTTCCATCCTATGTTCTTTTGGCATTTTCGTCAACCATGTACACAGTATACTCCATAAATTGCCATCTTTTCCGGGCGGCTCAGCGCCCTTTCCTGAGGACCCTTCCCGGCAGTTTTCCGGTGGTTCCCCCGGCTCCGGCCACTTCTACGCCGTTGACCAGCACGGAACGTATTCCCTCCGGGTAGAGTTCCGGTTCCTCGTAGGTCGCCCTGTCCCCTACGGTTTCGGGATCGAAGAGCACCAGATCGGCCCATTTCCCCTCCTCCACCGTTCCCCGGTCTCTGAGCCCGAGGACCTTCGCAGGGAAGGACGTGATCTTCCGCACCGCTTCCTCCAGGGTGAAAGTACGGCTTTCCCGCACATACTGGCGGAGGAACCGCGGAAAGGACCCGTAGAGCCGCGGATGGGGACGGCCGCCGTAAATGCCGTCGCTGCCCACGGTGGCGCAGGGGTGGGAGAGCACCTTCCGGAGCACGTCTTCGGATCCGTAGAAGCTGATCATGGTCACGGCAAGTTTTTCCTCCGCCAGGAGGTCGCACACCGCGTCCACCGGATTTTTTCCCTGCCGGTCGGCGATGGCCCGGCAGGAGAGGCCCTCCATCCACCGGTTCCTTTCACAATGTACCGCCGTGACGATGATGTTCTCCCACCCCACGGAGATCTGCCGGTTGTGCCACATGTCGAGCCCCTTGCCGAACTCTTCGTGGATCCTCTTCCGGTAGGCGGGGTCGGTGAGGTTGGCGATGAGGGCTTCAGTTCCCTCGTTGAAGGTCCAGGTGGGGAGGACCGCCGTGAGGGTGGTGCATCCCGCCAGGTAGGGGTACCTGTCCCAGGTGACGCTGCCCCCCTCCTTCAGGAAGGCGTCGGCCTTGGCGAGAACCTCGTCCATGATCGGCCAGTTGACCCTGCCGTAGGCCTGGAGGTGGGAGACGTGGAGCCGGACCCCCGACCGGCGGGAAATCTCGCAGATTTCGTCGAAGGACCGGGAGAGATGGTATCCCTCGTCCCTCTGGTGGACCACGAAAATGCCGTCGAAGGCGGCCACTTCCCTGTTCAGGTCCGCCAGCTCTTCCATGCCCGCATAGGGACAGGGCGGGTAGATCAGGCCGGAGGACAGGCCGAAGGCTCCCTCCTCCATGGCTTCCCGGATGAGGGATCGCTGGACGTCCAGTTCCCGGGCCGTCGCAGGCCTCTCGTCCATGCCCATGGCCTCGATGCGGACAGGGCCCTGGCTGAGGAGGACAGCGGCGTTGTTCGGCAGGCCGCACCCTTCAAGAGCGTCGAGGTACTCACCGAAGGATCCCCAGGTCCACTGTTCGTCCTCCAGGACGCCGTTGAGCCCCGAAAGGATGTCGGAGAGCAGCTTTCTGTTCGCCGGGGAGACCGGCGCCGCTCCCAGGCCGTCCTGACCCAGGAGATCCGTGGTGACTCCCTGGCGGATCTTGGCGTCGGGCTTCCGGTCACGAAGCAGCTCCAGGTCCATATGGGTGTGCATGTCGATGAATCCGGGGCAGAGTACCTTCCCCGTTCCGTCGATGGCCCGGGCGGCCTCGCCGAGCCCGGTCCCGATGCGGGCGATCCGCCCGCCCATGATGGCTGCGTCGGCCCGGAAGAGCTCCCGGCCTGTTCCGTCCGCCACCAGCGCTCCGGTGATGAGAATGTCAAACATATCCGCTCCTCCGGTCAGTCATTTCACTGATCCCTTGTACTTCCCCCGCCTGCTGGTGAAGGCGCCTCCGGCGGCAAGGGCCTCCGCCAGGCGGACCCCGGCGGTGATCCCGTCGATCACCGGCATGCCGAGGGCCTCCTCCAGCCTCCTGTCGAGCCCCGCGAGACCGGCGCATCCCAGGGTGACCACTTCCGCCCCGTCGCAGTCCCTCGCGATCCGGGCGGCCTCGAGAAGCCGCTCCTCCAGGGGCTCCTCCCCGTGCTCCCGGATAGGCCTCACGGAAGAGCACCGGTCCTGGAGGCCGTACTTCCGGACAAGTTCCCTCTTGGACTGCACCGAGCCCTCGGTGGTCTGGATGACCGAAAAGCGCGCGCCGAGAGGAAGGGCGAAGAGCATGGAGCTTTCTCCCGCGCCGACCACCGGGCTGTCCGTCATCTCCCGGAGCACGTCCAGGTTAGGGTCGCAGGTGCAGGCGATCAGGAAGGCGTCGGCATCCCCATGGCGGCTGACGAGCTCCATCATCCCGGGAGCGCAGAGCGCCTCGTCCCTGGAGGTCTCGATGAAGGTGGGTGCTCCGGGGGCGCTTTCGCACAGGATTTCCGTTCCCGGCGAGGCGGCCTTCCGGGCCGCTTCGCCGATGAGTTCCGTGAAGGCCCCGTCCGAGTTGGGGTTGATCACCAGGATCTTCACGGCCTGGTCTCCATGGGGCAGAACCGGCCGTACCCCGGCCTGTTCACGATCTTCTCCGCCGCGCCGTCGTCGTAGACGAGTCCGCCCCGGACGAAGGTCTTCACGACCCTGCCCCGGAAGGTCCTGCCTGTGAAGGGGCTCTGCTTCACCAGGTGCTGCAGGTCGCCGTCCTCGAGAACCCATTCCCGCTCCGGGTCGAGAAGAACGATATCCCCGTCGTGCCCCGGTGCGATCCGGCCCTTTCGCCCCCTGAGCCCGAAGAGGTCCGCAGGCCGTTCCGCCATGAGCTGGACGAGCCGCTCCCAGGACAGGCCCCTCTTCCGGCCTTCCGTGAGCACCACGGGAAGCATGGTCTGGATGCCCGTGCACCCCTCCGCCACGGTCCAGAAGTCCGCCTCCCTCCCGGTCTTTCTCGAGAAAGGATGGGGCGAGTGGTCGCTGGCGATAATGTCCACCGTCCCGTCGAGGACGTATCCCCAGAGCTTCTCCACCGCTTCGGCAGAACGGACCGGGGGGTCGCACTTCGCCGGGGCGCCGATGGCCACCAGATCGTCCTCGCACATGCCCAGGTACTGGGGGCAGGTCTCCGCGGAAAGGTTGTTCATCCCCTCGCCCCGGCAGCGGCGAAGGAGTTCCATCCCCTCGGGGATGCTCATGTGGGCGATGTGGACCCGGCACCGGGGAGCCCGCTTCGCCAGGAAAAAGACCCGTTGCACCGCCTCGAGCTCCGAATAGGGGGGATGGGAGTCCAGGAAGGCCCTCGGTCCGTTCCTGCCCTCGGCCATGAGCCGGTCCGTCAGGGTCTGGATGAGCGTGTCGTTCTCCGCGTGGATGGAGAGAATCCCTCCCGTCCTTTCGAGAATCTTCATGCCTTCCAGCAGGGTGCCGTCGTCCGTCATGGGATAGTTGGAGCACCGGCATGTAAAGGACTTGAAGGCCCCGGCCCCCTCCTTCACCATGGATTCCACGTGGTGAAGGTATCCCGGGACCACTCCTCCGTAGAGGGCGTAGTCCACGTGGCTGGCGGAGCCCGAGGAGGCGATCTTCTCCCGGAGGGTCTCCGGCGTGAGGGTGGAGGGATTGGAGAGGGGCATGTCGATGAAGGTGGTGATGCCCCCGGCGGCGCATGCCCGGCTGTAGGCCGTGAAGTTCTCCCTGTCAGGGTCGCCGTGGCCTGCGTGGGAGTGGGCGTCTATCAGGCCTGGAAGGACCATCAGCCCTTCGGCGTCCACAGTGCTCCTTCCCCGGAGCACCGTTCCCGCCGCCGCCACCGCGGCCACGGTGCCTTCAGACACGGCCACGCTGCCTTTGAACACTCCGCTCCCCGTCACCAGGGTTCCGTTTGCTACAACATGGTCGAATACCACCGTACCGCCTCCTTCGCATAAAAGAAAAGCCCGGAGGAGTCCGGGCTTATTTTGTCCTATTTTACACCGTTTCGTGGGCTATGAACGACGCGAGCTTGTCGGGGTCGATGTTGCCCCCGGAAAGGAAGAAGCAGATCTTCTCTCCCGGCCTGACCCTGAAGCTGCCTTCGAGGGCCGCCGCCACGCCCACCGATGCGGAGGGCTCCACGAGCAGCTTGCTCTTGAAGACAATCTCCATGACAGCCTTGTAGATAAATTCGTCGGAGGCGGGAACGATCTCGTCCACGTACCTGTCGATAAGGGGATAGTTGTGCTCGCCTGTCATGGTGATCATGAGGCCGTCGGCAAGGGTGGCCCCCATGGGAACCTCCACGGGCTTCCCGGCCTTGCGGCTCTCGGCGTAGCGCTGGATCCCGGCGGGCTCAACGGCGACCACCCGCACTGAGGGGCGGGTCTCCTTGATGGCCGCGGCCACGCCGGCGAGGAGTCCGCCTCCGCCGAGGGGCACCACCACTGTGTCCACGTCGGGAAGATCTTCGATGATCTCGAGGCCTGATGTGCCCTGGCCGGCGATGAGCTCGGGGTCGTTGAAGGAGTGGACGAGGGTGTAGCCCTTCTCCGCCTTGATCTCGTAGAGTTTCTTGTAGCGCTGGATGGAGTCGAAGCCGTGGAGGACCACCTCGGCGCCGAGGGCCTTCGTCCCCTCGATCTTCGACTTGGGGGCGTTCTCGGGAAGGACGAGAGTCGCCTTGATGCCGAGCATCTTCGCAGCGTAGGCAACGCCCTGGGCGTGGTTCCCCGAGGACGAGGCGATGATGCCCTTCGCCCGCTCCTCCTCGGTGAGGGAGAGGATCTTGTTGGTGGCTCCCCGGATCTTGAAGGAACCGGTGATCTGGAGGTTCTCCGGCTTGAAGTAGACCTCCGCGCCCCACAGGGCGTCAAGCTTGTCTCCCCGAAGTATGGGGGTCCGCCGCACCTTGCCGGCGATTCTTCCGGCTGCGTTTTTTATGTCCTGAAGTCCGATAATCCGTGTCATTGTAGTGCTTCAGCCTCCTTGCGCCCTTTTCGGGCGGTCGTATTCAGCGGGACCGGGGCGGCCGGAACATCATCCGCCGCCCCGATTCGCCCCCGATGTTCCTACGCCTCTATCCAGAGCGCCATGTCGGGGCAGGTGATCTCGCACCGCCTGCACTTGATGCAGTCGGATTCCCGAACTGCAGCGACGACGGTGAACCCCTTCTGGTTCGTCTCGGAGGAAATTTCGTACACGTTCTTCGGGCAGACGGAAATGCACAGGCCGCATCCCTTGCAGAGCCGCTTGTTTACATGCACTGCCATGATCTCATCACCCCAGCTTCCGGATTAATTCCACCACCTGGGCGGGAGAAGCAGCCAGGCAGGCTCCCGCTTTTTCCAGGGCTTCCATTTTCGACGCCGCCGTTCCCTTGTTTCCCCGGATGATCGCTCCGGCGTGGCCCAGGGATTTCCCCTCGGGTGCCGCACGGCCCACGATCAGGGAGACCACGGGTTTGCGGACCGATTCGGCGATGAATTCCGCGGCGGCAATCTCGGTTCCTCCGCCGATCTCGCCGAGGAGAACGATGATCTCCGTCTCGGGATCCTCGTTGAAGAGTTTCACGATGTCCCGCTGGGTGGTTCCCCAGATGGGGCCGCCGCCGAGGGCGACCACGGTGGACTGGCCGATGCCTGCGTCGGTGAGGGTCTTCCCCACCTCGTAGGACAGGGCGCCGCTCTTCGAGACCACGCCGACCTTCCCCTCCCTGAACATTCGTGCGGGATGGGCGCCGAGCTTGCACTTGCCCGGGGAGATGACCCCTGCGGTTCCGGGGCCGAGGACCCGCACTCCCCTGCCGGATGCGTATGAAAGGATGTCCAGTACATCGTGCTTCGGAATCCCTTCCATGGTGAGCACCAGGAGTTTTATTCCCGACTCCATGGCCTCCATGGCCGCATCCTTCGCGAAGAGGGGAGGAACGAAGCTGATGGCAGCGTTGGGAGACACATCCCTGACGGCGTCCGCCACCGAGTTGAACACGGGAACCCCTTCCACGGCCGTGCCGGCTTTTCCGGGGGTGACCCCGGCGACCACCACCGTGCCGTAGTCTATCAGGGATTTCGTCTGGAGAATGCCCGACTTTCCGGTGATCCCCTGGACGAGGACCCTGGTATCGCGATCCACAAGTATGGCCATGTCAGTTTCCCCCCGCGGCGAACCGCACCGCGTCGGCGACGGCGGTCCGAAGATCGTCATAGACGGGAAGGCCCGCCTCTTTCATGATGGCCTTGCCCTCTTCCTCCATGGTGCCGCAGAGGCGCACCACCATCGGAATGGAGATTTTGTGGTCCCGAAGGTAGGCCGTAATCCCCTCCGCCATTTCGTCCATGCGGTTGAAGCCGCCGATGAGGACCACGAGCAGGCTTTGTATGTCCTTCTTGTCCGAAAAGACCTGGTCCATGGCGGAATACATCACCTCGGGGCTCGTCAGGCCGCCCATTTCGCAGAAGTCCGCCGCCTCGCCGCCGAGATCCCGGATGAGGTCGAGGGTGAGCATGCCGGTGCCTGCCCCGTCGGAGATGAGGCCCACGTTCCCTTCCAGGGGCACGTAGGTGATGGTGCCGTGGTTCGCTTCCTCTTCGGCTCCGGTGAGGGCCGCCTGTTCTGCGAGCTTCTTCTCGAACAGCTCCTTCAGCCTGGGCCTGGCGTCGTCGTCGATCTCGATCTTCGAGTCGAGGGCCGCGAGGCCGGAATCGGTGACCACCAGGGGATTGATCTCCACAAGGACAGCATTTTTTTCCCGGAAGAGGCTCCAGACCTTCCGGGCGAAGGAGGCGAACTCCTTTTTGTCCTCATAGCCGAGGAAGTCGGCCATGGCCCGCAGCTTGTAGTCCGTGAGCCCCCACAGGGAATCCACGGGGAGCTTCAGGATCTTTTCGGGAGTGTGCTCCGCCACCGACTCGATGTCCATGCCGCCGGATGCGCTGGCCATGAACAGGGGCGTGCCGGCCTCGCCGTCGAAGGTGACGGCCAGGTAGTATTCCGCCCGGATGTTCATCTTCTCTTCCACGAGAAGAGCCCGGACCGGCTCTCCCTTCAGCTCCATGGAGAGGATGGAGTCTGCCGCCTTTTCGGCTTCTTCCTGCGTGGAGACGAGGAGAACGCCACCCGCCTTTCCCCGCCCTCCGGAAAGGACCTGGGCCTTCACGGCAGAGGGAGCGAAGAGCCCCGACCGGTCGGAGGCGGTGACCACGGCCCCCTTCGGGACCGGTATGCCCGCTTCCCGGAACAGGGCCTTGCCCTGGAATTCGTAGAGCTTCATGCCCCCGTGTCCTCTTTCGCCATGCGGATTCCCTCTTCGAAGGCGGCGGTGTTCATCTCAACGTACTTCTCCTTCACCGACTCCCGGATGGCCGCCAGGAGGCTCTCCCTGGAGACGAGCTTCGTCTTTTCCTGGATGAAACCCAGCATGACCATGTTGCCCGCCATCTTGCTGCCGAGGCGGATGGCCGTCTCCGTGGCGGGAACTTTCCACACGGTGACCGAGGGGTCCACGTCTCCGAGCCTGGGGACGAGGGCACTGTCGACGAAGAGGACACCGCCCTTCTTCAGTTCCTGTTTGTGGCTCTCGTAGGCCGCCTGGAACATGGCCACGAGGATGTCGTTCCGTTCGTTGGTTGGCGTGCCGATGGGGTACTTCGAGAGGACCACCTCGGACTGGCACTGGCCGCCCCGGGCCTCGGAACCGTAGGCCTGGGACTGGGCGGCATAGATGCCTTCCTTGGTGACCGCCGCCTCTCCGAGGATGACGGAGGAGAGGATGATCCCCTGGCCGCCGAAACCGCAGAACCGGATGCTCGTCTGTTTCGTGTTCATGTCTATGCCTCCTTCCCGCAGCCGCAGGACGACGGGGTGTACACGGTGCTTCCCCGGAAGACGGGTCTTTCGACGTTGACGAACTCGCCCACCAGGTATTTCCCTGCCGTTTCCGCCGGAGACATTTTTTCGGCGGCGGACGCCGGAACGGTATGGCTCTTGATCCACTCCACCAGGCCCTTGGGGCTGCCGCTTCCGAGGGCGTACCGGCCGAAATGGGTGGGGCACTGGGAGAGAATCTCCACCACGGAGAATCCCTTGTGGTTCAGGGCATTCTTGAGGAAAGCGGTCATCTGGGCGGGATTGGAGGTCAGGGTCCTTGCCACGTAGGTCGCACCCGCGGTTGCAGCCAGCCTGCACATGTCGAAGGGAGGCTCGCTGCTTCCGTAGGGTGTGGTCATGGTGACCGAGCCGTCCGGGGTCATGGGCGCCACCTGGCCGCCCGTCATGGCGAAGTTGAAGTTGTTCACCACAACAAAGGTCACGTCGAGGTTGCGCCGTGCCGCGTGGATGAAGTGGTTTCCGCCGATGGAGAGGGCGTCGCCGTCCCCTGCGAAGACCACCACCTTGGTGTCGGGCTTGTGGAGCTTGATCCCCGTGGCCCAGGCAAGGGTCCTGCCGTGGACTCCATGAAGGCAGTCCATGTTGATGTAAACGGGGATCCTGGCGGTGCATCCCACGCCGCCTATCCCCACCATGGAGCCCAGGTCGAGACCGAGGGCTTCCACGGCCCTGAGAAAGGCGCTCACGACCTGGCCGCAGCCGCAGCCGGGACAGAAGAAATGGGGCAGCTTGTCCTGCCTCATGTATTTCAGCAGGGGATTGCCGTGTGTGTGCAGTTCGGGAGCGCTCATGCCCGCACCTCCTCGATGACGGAAAGAATCTCGTCCGGAGTGTGGGGCGTCCCGAGGTTCTTCGTCGCCCTCGCAGTGCGGCACTTGCCGCACACCGCCCGCTCGATCTCTCCGGCATACTTGCCCATGTTCATCTCCACGGTGACCACGGCTCCCATGCTGGAAGCCAGTTCCCGGACCGCCTCCTCGGGGAAGGGCCACGGAGCGTCGAGCTTCAGCACGCCGGTCCTGATCCCTTTCTCCCGGGCCATCTCCATGGCGTCGAGAGCGGGACGCACCTCGCTGCCGAAAGCCACCAGGGCGATATTCGCATCGTCGAGACCGAACCGCTGGACCGTGGAAATCTTTGTGCGGTTCTCCCGGACCTTGCCGGTGATCCTCTTGTACAGGCGATCGAAGGCGTGGGGTTCCCACTCGATGTCTCCCCGCTCGTCGTGGGGGTTGATGGAGTGGATCACCCTGTAGCCGGTGCCGAGCTCGGCGAAGTCGGGAACACCGTACTCCGAGTCGGCGTGGAAGGGGAGGTAGTCCGCGGGCGACTTGGCGGTCCGTTTCCGGTTCACCACGGAAATGGCAGATGCGGCAGGAATCTCGAGACGCTCCCTCATGAGGGCGAGGGACATTTCCGACACCACGACCACCGGGGTCCGGTACTCCTCTGCGAGGTTGAACGCCCGGACGGTGAAGTCGAAGGTCTCCTGGACGGTGGAAGGCGCCAGCACGATCATCTCGTGGTCTCCGGCGGCGGCCCACCGGACCTGCATAATGTCCGACTGGGTGGCGAAGTTCTCGCCCCGGCAGCGCATCACGTCTACCACCACGATGGGGGCCTCCACGGCCACGGCGTACTCGATGCCCTCCTGCATGTAGTCATACCCGGCGCTGGCGGTGGCAGTCATGGCCTTCGCCCCCGCAAGGGACGCCGCGGATATGGCATAGATGGAACACAGTTCGTCCTCTCCCTGGAAAAAGACGCCTCCGACGGCGGGAAGCCTCCTGGCCATGCCTTCGGACACTTCGTTCGCAGGGGTGATGGGGTACCCGGCAAAAAAGTCGCATCCGGCAGCAAGGGCGCCTTCGACCGCAGCATAGTTTCCCTGCATGAAATGGACGCCGGTCAGAACCCGGTCTTCAAGTCCCATTCATACACCTCCAATTTGTATGCCCGGACAGAATCCGGGCAGAATACACCATGGGAAGAGATTACCACGCATATTATATTATGTCAAATATCAGGGAAACTCAAGGGCAAAGAAGGGGCGGCCCTGAAGGCCGCCCGCTGAACACACTCTCAGATCATACATGGAGAAAGGGGAGGATCGCTTTTCCCAGTATCTTCTCCGCCGGCTCAAAGAGTCCGGGAGAACGCATCCCGCCCCCGAGGATCAATTCCCGCCGCGAAGCGGTGAGGAGCACGCCGTTCATTCCCCGCCGGAGCCTGTCGCTGGGGATGACTCTCCCGGTGTCGCCGTCGAGGATGGTGATGAGGTCCGGGAAGGTGGCCAGGCGCTCCCCGTCCTTTTCCAGGGTCATGTATTCATTCCAGAAGGTCACTTCATACCCGCCGAGAAATGCCGTCCCGGTATCGATGCCTCCGGCGGTGAAACGATCCACCGCTTCCACCGCGCCGCAGCGGATCACGGTGGCGGAGAGCAGTTCCGCCGCCGCGTCGATGACCGCTCCGGGGCCTTTTTCCGCTGACTCTTTCATGGCTTTTCCTATGCGGATCGCCTGCCTTACGGCCCCCGGCGCCCCGTTTTCTTTCACAAAAACGGTATTCACCGGGTTTCGTGCCACCGCAAGGATACCTCCCACAACGCAGGCATCCTGGCGGATCATGTTGGACACCGTTTCCACCGCTCCCCGGAGAATCCCCTCTATGTAGGCCCCCTTCGCCGGGTTGCCCCCCGCGAAGGACTGGGAGGACACATACCCCTCCACGAGGTGGAGCCCCATGGAACCCATTTCAGGCGTGGGGTGAGCCCTGCCGTTGCATGGAGCGTCCACCAGCGGGATGCCGAGGATGGCTCCCTCGATCCAGCCGTTCACGATGCCCGTGCTGCCGCATTCATTGGGAATCAGGCCCGCCGGGCGGGGGGTGCCGCTTTCCAGAAGCAGCTCGATGGACCGTACCCTGGCCCTCGGGGAGATGAAGGGATCCTTCCGGTGAGGGCAGGTGACCGTTGAGCATGTGACAATAATACCGGCCGGGTCAAGGTCGTCAGGGTCCGCCAGGTGCAGGGGACCGATCTTCAGCGCCGTCTCCCCCGCCTCCAGGGCTTCCTCGACCGTGCCCCCTCCCCCTCCGCCGAGGAGAGAAGCTCCGAGCACGGCGGCTTCAAGCAGTTCCCGCGTGAGTTCCGTCTTTGCCATGGTGATCCCCCCTGCGATCAGTCCCATTTTCGGAAAAGAGTGATCCGCACCCTTCCCGCCTGTTCGTCATGATCCACCGACACTGTATCGGTCAGGATACCCACGAGGTAGATCTCCTGCCCGGTACTGATGTCCCCCGAGAGGGACCACGAATACTGCTCCATCTCCCGGGCCCGGGGCATCCGCAGGAGCCGGGTCATCTCCCGGAGCCTGCTTCCCTGGCTGCCGGCGTAATCCGACTCGATGACGATCTCGTGCCCCTCGTCGCTCCGGGAGACCCGGGCCCGGAAATCCCCTGCCCCCATGGAAAAGAAGAAGTTCATCAGCTCGCTCACGATGCGGGAAACAACGAACCGCTCGTGCCTCATCCCTTATCCCTCCTTCTGAAGGCCTCGATGAGGGGAACGAGGATGGCGGCCACCATGCCCCCGGCGAAGCCGTTGTTGTACAGGTTGAAGCCGGCGTGGAGCACCCCTACGTTCAGCACCACCGACGAGTGGATGTAGCCCGCCAGGAGGCCTGCGATCCAGCCGAACTCTCCGGCGATGGGCGCCAGGGTGGTTCCGAAAAGGGCGGCAAGCTGGATCGGGGGATCGGTCAGGCTCCAGTTTTTCGTGACGCTGCCCAGAACGACGCCGAGCAGGACGGGAATGATGTTGCGGGGTGTTTTGCCCATGGCGCTGAAGCCCGCGACGGTGAGGAGCCCTCCGAGAGTGGGACCGTTGAAGTCCCCGCCGATCAGCCGGAGGTAGGCGACGGCGACAAGGCCGGTAAGGCCCATGTTCACGAGAGTCGCCGGAAAATCGTACAGATCGACGAAATCCGCTATCAGGCGTCCGGGGTGTTTCCACAGGGACCGCAGGGAATCCGGGGTTTTGCCCCCGCCAAGGAGAAATCCAGCCGCTGCGAGGAGAAGGAAAAAGGCCGTGCATAGAGGGAAAAGAAGTCCGTTGTGCCCCGTGGACCAGATGACCCTGCTCGCCGTTATGAAGCCGTGGGAACGGAAGACGGAGACGTAGAGGGTTCCCACCATTCCGGCGGTGAATCCCACATTGTAGAGGTTGAAGCCGTGGTGCACCGACAGGAAGGCGGCTGCGAGGGGAGGGAGAATGAACCCTGCGGAAAGGCCGGCGGAGGCCCCGAGGAAGAACCTCAGGAAGGGAGGGAAATGGAAGCCGAACATGAGCTGGCTCACCAGGGGGGCGAGCGCCGTGCCGAAGAAGGCGATGTAGATGAACTTGAGGAAAGGTTCTTTCCGGCTTCTGGCATAGAGCCAGACCCCGGCCACGATGAACCAGACGTTCAGCAGGTTCTTGCCGAAGAAGGAGAACCCGGCCACGGTAAAGACGGCGGCGATGGATATGCCCCTGATGTGGACCCTGAGGAAAACAAGGATGGACGTGAAGAGCACCGTGAGCAGTCCGCTGTTGACGAAAGCCGCTCCCATGCCCCCCACGTCCATGTAGTCCGAAATGAGGTAGTCCGGTTCGACGAGGATCCTCCACAGGCCGGACAGGATCCCCGGGAAGGAGTCCCTGGTGAGGCCGAAAAGACAGAGGGCGGTTCCGAAGGAAAAAAGGAACGCCTTTTTCCCCGCCTCGCCGACGAGGGCCTTTTCAAATCCGATCTTCCCCGAGGCCTTCATGCAGGGAAACCTCCCGTTTGGGGCCGTTCACCGTTGAATTTCACTCCGCCCCTTCCTTCGGGGCTTTCTCTTCTCTCCATAAAAACGCACCTCCGGAATTTCCAGGGGGACAGCGCCGCTTTTTCCATTATACAGAATCGGGAGGGGACGCGCTTTCCGGGAGGGGAGACATCCCGTCGATCCGCCGGTTTCGCCGCATGAGGGCGAACTCCCGCTTCAGAAACCAGGCTCCGAGGAGACCGCCGCCGAGGTCCGACAGGGGCAGGGCCATCCAGACGCCGTCCGTCCCCAGGAGAGGGGGAAGGAAGTAGAGCGGGGGGAGGATGAAGAGAAAATGCCGGGAAAGGGTGAGAAAGAGCCCTTTTTTCGGTTTCCCTATGGCCTGGAAGGTATGGGAGGCGATGATGCTCACCGAGGCGAAGAGAACGCCGCTGTAGCCTATCCGCAGCCCCCGGACGGTAACGGCCAGAAGCTCGGGATCGGTGTCGTTGAAGATGCGGATCAGCGGTTCCGGCACCGACATGATGAGCAGGAAGCTCCCCGCGAAGAAGGCCAGCCCCATGAGGATGGCGGACCGGACGGCGTCGATCACCCGGCCGTAGTCCCTCGCGCCGTAGTTGTACCCGATGAGGGGCTGCACCCCCTCCGCCAGCCCGAGGACGGGAAGGAAGAGGAGGCTGTCGAGGCTGAAGAAGATCCCCATGGCGGAGATGGCGAGGTCTCCCCCGTAGGTGCGGAGAAAACGGTTGAAGAGCGCCATAATGAAGGTGAAGCTGAACTCCGTCAGGAACGGGGCGGTTCCGATGGCCAGCATTCTCCCGACAATCACCCGGTCAGGGCGGAGATTTTTCACCCGGAATCGGAGGACACCCCATCTCCGGACATAATACACGGCAGCCCATCCGAGGGAGAGGAACTGGGAGGCCACCGTCGCCAGAGCCGCCCCTCGGATGCCCATATCCAGACCCAGGATCAGGATCCCGTCCAGGATAATGTTGGCAAAGGCTCCCACGAAAAGGGTGTACATGGCATACCGGGGGTTCCCCTCCGCCCGGATGAAGTAGTTGAGGCCGAAGGCCACGGTCGAAAAGGGGATGCCCCAGACGATGATGTCGAGATATTCCTTCGCCAGGGGGAGCATGGTCTCGCTCGCACCTGACAGCTCGAGGATGGGGGCGCTGAACAGGCCGCCCGCGGCGGCGAGAACGGCGCTTCCGCAGAGGAGGAAGACGAGGGCGTTCCCCATGGTCTTTTCCGCCCGGGCCCGGCGCTTTTCGCCGAGGGAGATGGATACCAGGGCTCCCGCCCCCACCCCGATGAGAAGCCCGTAGGCGAAAACCAGCAGCATGAAGGGAAACGCCACGCTGATGGCGCCGATACCGGCCGGGCCAACGGTGCGGCCCACGAAGATGCGGTCCACGATGTTGTACAGGGCGTTGGCCAGCATCCCGCCGATGGCCGGCAGGGAAAACCGGATCATCAGGCGGGGAATGGAATCCGTCCCCATGACGTGGGTTCTGTCCTGAAAATGTGCCATAATCGAAGCCTCCGAAGTGATTTCCGTCAGGAGTATGATTATAGAGAAAAGAATAATATAGTAAAGCCGAAACAGAAAACCTAAATCCGCAGGTTTTCCAGGCAGAGGGAGTGTCGCCGGGAAAAGCGCCCGGGCCGGGAAACCGACATGGATGTCGGTTTAAGGTGCGGTTGTCATGGAAGACAATCTGCACCGACGGCCCAAGCGAGCACCGGTGACGCTCCCCGCTGCCCGCGGATTTAGGGAAAACGCCGGCCATAGAAAGATGCCCGCAGTTTTGGACCGGCACGTGTATCCGGAGGAGACACCATGAACATCAGGCCCCTTTTCCCCGAACGGCTCCAGGACTTCTGCGCTCCCGCTCCCAGGCCGGGTGAATTCCTCCTGGAGCGGCGTTTCGCGGAAACCTACGCCTTCGCCCGGGGAATCCCCCTGGAGTACGACAAATTGCTGGAAGAGATCCGACAGTGGTGCGAAGCCTCCGGCATCGGTGCCCACGGCGGAAGCATCTCCTTCGGCGGGCGCCGCCATGGGAAGGAATACCGCGGGACCGCCACCAGGTTCCGGGACGAACTGAGCATCCTGATCCACGCCGACGGGGAGGGGCGAAGGCGCTACCGTATTCCGGAACTCTGGTCGGACTATTCCTGGCTCGTCATCTACCAGGAGCCCCTGTCGGGCGAGTGGCGCTCATGGCCCGGCGCGGCGAAAGAGCCCTCCGTGATGGAACGGGACAGGACAACGGAGGAAAAAGCCAGGGAAGGCTTTGACTGGGTCTGCAGAAGGCGGATCATTTCCAGGGCCCGCCTTTTCCGGGGGGACAGCCTGGTGAAGGAATATTTTGCCCACCCGGAAAGAACTCGGGCCGGGGGAACCCCCGGCCCGAAACCATGATCTCCTAATCCTGCACCGGGTAGCCCATCTCGTCCAGGGCCTTTCGCAGAGCGGCTTCCGCCTCCGGCGGGAGTCTGTCCATGCCGCCCTTCTCCGTCTCCCTCGACTTCACGAAGGCCAGCCTGTCCCGGAACCGGGCGAAGAACTCCCTCCTGTACTTTTCGTCAGCAAAATCCACGGGGAAGCGCTCGAGCTCAAGGGTCTCCATGTCGCTGAAGGGACCGAAGGGGACGAAACGGGCCTTCTCCTCGATGATGGCCTCGAGGATCCCCAGGGTGTCGGCGGGAGTGACCTTCTTTCCCATGAAATCTCCCGTGTTGAGGATATAGCAGTCCACCCCGTCCTTGAAGAGGGTCCGGAACCGTTCGAAATCAAGGGCGAGGGGGTAGGTCCGGAAGGGGTTGGCGTAGCACTCGATCACCAGCGCATTGGGATCGATGCCCGGGGCGAGCCGCTCGGCGGTGGTCCGCTTGGTGGCGAGGGTCGCCCCCATGACGGCGGCGAGGTCCGGCCCCTTGAGCCGAAGAACAGGCGGCAGGGACTGGTCCTTCATCAGCCAGAAGACGGCATTGATGGGCTCGTCGATGCGGTCCACCCTCACGGGCGACCAGAGCTTCGACTTGATGGCCCGGCCGTTTCCGTTCCGCAGGTCCTCCGTCACGGGGTAGAGCAGTCCGTCCTCTCCCCTTGTGACGCCGCAGTTCTGCAGGGAGATGATGAACTTGTTGTCCTCGCACCCCATGGGGTAATCCTGCACCTTGTCGAAGTAGGAAGGCTCCAGGGCGATGGCGTACTTCTCCTTCACGTTGATGATGAAGGCGTCGTCGTGGAGGACGGTAATGTCGTACTTCCCGCCGTGGCGGGCGTGGGTGAGGGTGGATTTTCCCGAGCCGGAGAGGCCGAACACGGCGGAGACGAAAGACCGGCCGCTCTTCAGGTTGTACCGCTTCAGCCCCCCGTGGCAGGAGGCGAAGCCGTTCCGGACGGCGGTTCCCCAGGCGAGGGTGAGGGTTCCCTTCTTGAGTTCGCCGAAATAGCGCATGCCGAGGACGGCGGCACAGTTGTGGAGGGGATCGAAAAAGGCCAGTCCCAGGGGGAACTCGGGACATGTCCAGTCCGGGTCGGCGAACATGAAGATGTCGCCGTCGGGAAGCACCCTGGAATCCCTGTACATGTCAATGTAGGTTTTGTTCAGGTACTGGAAGTTCAGCATCCAGTTGTACACCAGGTTCTCGTGGTTCTTCGGGGCGAGGAGATGGGCCTTGACCATGAAATCTTTCTCGAGGCCGATATAGGTTTCGGCGGAATAAAACGTGCGGAACCGGCTCCCGTACACCGCTTCCCGGAGGACGGGGGCAAGTTCCGCCATGTTCACCCCGGGCTCTCCGACGATCTTCCTGGCCGCGGCGCACCGGCCCACCACGGCTCCATCGTTCATCAGCAGGACATTGCTCCCGGAAGGCAGTCCCTGCCCTTCCGGGCGGTACACCGGCATTCCCGTAAGCTCCACTGTTCCGGGACTGGTCCGGGCTAGGTCGTACGCCTCCCGGAGATTGGCGACGGGAACCACGTTGTTTCCGTAAAATGCGGTTTCAATGGTGGTTCGCGCCTGGGACTTGATGGAAGAGAAGCTACCGGGATCCTTGTAGAACTCCAGAGTTGACATGGCGACTCTCCTTCTCCCTCGGGCTGGGGGCGGAAATTTTCGTCCGGCACCGTCGCCGGACGGGGTCATTGTACCACGGGCCGTACCACTGAGCGAAACAAAAAAGAAGCCTTCTACAAGATTATTATGAAAAATATTCGCCAGATGCGGACAATATGATCAAAACCCTCGCCTCGACCGGATTGCCTCGTAGGCTTCCTGGATCTCCTGGAACTTTTTCGAGGCGAGTTCCACGAAGTCGGCGTCAAGATCCTGGCCGATGAACTTGTCGGGGTGGTACTTGCCGAGAAGTTCCCGGTACCGTTTTTTGATCTCTCCGTCCGGGGCGGAGGGGGAACAGCCAAGGACGCTGTAGGGATCCCTCCGGTAGTTCCGGCCCGGACCGGCCGTTCCCTGCCCGGGTCCCCCCGGAGGCGGCCGGTCGTAGGCCCTTTGCCCCGCCTGGTAGGACCGGAACAGGTCCCGGGCCGCCCGGGAAAGGAGAAGAAAAAGAAGCAGGGGCGCCGCCTTCAGCAGCAGTCTCAGTATCAGGGACATGGGAACCTCCTTGGAATCGGCCGTCTCGGGCTCATTTCGCCTCGAGGGAGAAGAACATTTCGTCGATCCGGCCGTCCTTCCTCAGGTTGAAAATGAAATCGCAGGAAACGTCCCGGTCGGAATAAACCATCGCCCGGGAACTGCTGCCGTTCGGCTGTCCAAGCAGTTCAGACACCCTGGAAAAGGGATCCCCCACGCGAATTCCCGGATCCGGGCCGAAGAGGTGATCCCCTCCTTTCACCACGGCCGCCACCAGCCGCTCCTTTCCCGGAACACCGGAAAAATCCAGGGAAAGCCCCGGCCACATCATGGTGAACACCGTTTTCCCGTCCACGGGCTGGGAAAGCCGGCCCACAGACCTGTGCCTCACAGCCCCCGGCTCGCCGAACCGGTCCTTCGCCTCCGCAGGGGAACTGCCGAAGCGCTGGAGGGTGGACTCAAGAAAAGACCGGAGGGAGGTAAAAACCGTCTCTTCCGACTGGATGGAGAACGGAGGCTGCGCCTCTCCCAAGCCGCCGAAAAGGTGAAGGAGATCGTCCGCCGACCCCGTTCCCAGGGGGAGCCCTCCTCCCGGGAGAGGTGGGGATTCCCAGGCGTTGACGTGAAAGACCCAGCCTCTCTTTTCTCGGTCCCCGGCTCCTGCGGGTTCGTACACGAAGCCCACCAGCCATTTTCCGTTTCCGAGAGAGTGGGCCATCCAGCCATATTCCTTCCTGACCCCCGTCCTGCCGAGTTCCCTGGATATCTCCTCCAGGACAGTACCTCCTCCGGAAAGAGCTTTCGCTTCCTTCACCCAGCGGGTTACCCTTTCCTTTTCGGAAACAGCCGGGGTGCTTCTCTCGAAGCGGTCGTCGATCAGGGCGGCGTAATGCTCTCCCATGGACCGGGTGACCCTCCTGGCCTCATCGCTCCCTGCGGGAACCTCGAAAAACCAGCCCTTGAAATTTCCCTTTTCGTCGAGATAGATGTAGGACACGAGGAAACCGCCCTGCAGGGTCCGGTCCACGAGCCACCCCTCGGTTTCTGCGGCGTTGGCCGCATCCTCGTAGGTATTGATGAATTCTTCGTTGCTCAGAAGGGGAGAGAGATCCCTGGAGCTTTTGGCGATCTCAAGCGCCCCGGACGGGCTGAGGCAGGGATAGGGATGAAAGAGGAGATACAGGACCGCCGCACACGCAAACAAAAGGGAAAGAGTCCCGGAAGTCCCTCTTCCGGAGCTCCCCGGTCCTTTCTCTTCTCCTTCCGCCGGAAGCCGCCCGGCGGTGCCGCCTCTGCCCGTGAAGGGGCTGAATGGGTGCCGCATTTCCCTTTTCCTCCCGTGGAATTCCCCCGCCCGCTGCCGGCCCCATAGGGGGCAGTTCCGGCAGGCGCATCTGCCTGCAACTTTATATTATAATACCTTTTCCCTGCGGCGGAGATTTCTCTCTTCCCGAAGGAGTGATACTATGGAGCCGAAAAGGAGGGGAAGCCCATGGACTCCGTCTCCATAGGAGGGTACATCCAGACGAGTTTTCTTGACTATCCCGGATCGACGGCCGCGGTGGTCTTTTTGAAAGGCTGCCCCTTCCGCTGCCCGTTCTGCCACAACCCGGGGCTTGTCACACCGGGGACCGGGGACGATCCCTTCGAATGCTCCGAAATCATGAGTGACCTGGCGAGACGGAAGGACTTCCTCGACGGCGTCTGCGTCACCGGCGGCGAGCCGTCGGTCCAGGAGGGGCTCGTTTCCTTCCTCGGGGAGCTGCGTTCCCTCGGGCTGAAGATCAAGATCGACACCAACGGGGCCCGCCCCGATGTGCTGGAGGATATCCTTGCCCGGGGGCTGGCCGACTACGCGGCCATGGACATAAAGGCCCCCCGGGAAAAATATTCCCTCGCCTCGGGCTGGAACGGAGATCTTTCCCTTGTGGAAAGCAGCATCTCCCTCCTCCTCCGGTCGGACATCCCCTTCGAGTTCAGGACCACCCTGGTGCCGGGCATCCACGGCCTGGAGGACGCCCCGGGGATCGGCGACCTGATCCGGGGAGCCCCGCTGTACGTGCTGCAGCGTTTCCGCCCCGGAAACACCCTCGATCCAGCCTTCGCGGGAACGCCCCCCCTGCCGGCCTGGTTTGCGGAAGCCTTCAGGGAGCGGGTCCTCACCTTCGCGTCCGAGGTCAGAATCCGGGGATAGCCTGCAGGAGAAAACGGAGAATTTCCCGGATATCCTGCACCGTTTTGTGCCCCGGCGTTCCCTCGGCAAAGCTCCTGTTCCTGAGGAGATAGCTGGGATGAAAGAGCGGGCGGACCGTCAGGGGAATCCCCTCCCACAGGCAGGTATGGAACCTGCCCCGGAGAGTGGAGATTCCCTCCCTGGTGGAGAGGAATGCCCTTGTCGGCACATTGCCCACGGAAAGGAGAAGCCGGGGGCGGAGCCGGGCCACCTGGGCCTCCAGAATGGGCCTGCAGGCCGCCAGCTCTCCCTTCGCGGGAAGGCGGTTTTCGGGAGGACGGCACTTCACCATGTTGGTGACGAAGATCTTCTCCCTGGGCAGTCCCTCGCCCTCCAGGAGGGAGGTCAGGAGCTTTCCCGACCGGCCGGAGAAGGGGCGTCCCGTTTCGTCCTCCGTGGCGCCCGGGGCTTCGCCCACGAGCATCACCTCCGCCGTTTCCGGCCCCTCGCCGAAAACGATCCTGGAGCGCCGCTCCGAGAGGGGACATCCTGTACAGGCGGAGATTTTCCGCCGCAGATCTTCGAAGGGTTCCTGAAACATCAGCGTCATTCCTTTCTCTCTGCCGGGAGAGTTCGGCCCGCTTCCCTGCGATCTTCGCGGGAGCGATTGTATCAGGTCTTGTGCAAGGGGAGGATCCGCCATGGCATCCGACAGGAGGTTCGCCGTTTTCGACCTCGAGACCAACGGCTTTCGGGCCGCATCCGCCGTTTCCGCGTCCTCCATCGTCTTCACGGGAGACGGGCGGATCCTGGATTTTTTCAACCGGTTCTACTACCCCGAGGAACGCCCCGATCCCCGGACGGAATCGGTTCATGGGCTCACACCGGGCAGGATCGGCCATTTCCGCCGGGAAGAGGAGTACAGCCCCCATTTTCTGGAGGACTGGCAGAGCCTCGTCGCCTTCTGGGACGGCTGGAACCCCGAGGGGATCGTGGTCCACAACCTGTCTTTCGACATTTCCTTCCTCCCCCCCGAAGCGGTCCGGGGAAGGAAATGGTGGTGCTCCATGAGGGGGCTCACCGAATTCTGCCGGATTCCGGGAAGCCCGGAACGGGGGGGCCGCTGGAAATGGCCGAGGCTCGGGGAGGCTTCCGCCCGGGTGAAGGGGGACCTCGCTCCCACGGCCGTCACGGAGACGGCAGAGGAGCTGTTGGGGCCTCCCCTGGCCCACTTCGGCCTCAGCGACTGTTTCGAGCTCTACGGCATCTTCTGCCGGGTGTGGAACACCCTGCCGGAGCAGGTCAGCTTCCGGACCGCATCCACATCGTTTCTTCCTCCCAGGAGGCAGCCCTATCCGCTGCCTTCTCCCCTGAGGGACCGGTTCACGGCCGAACGGCTGGCCTACGCCGCCAGGCTCGCCGCGGCATCAGGGCGGAGGGAGCGGGAGGAAAGGCTCCTGGAGCTCGCCTGACGGAACAGCCAAAACCTGCCGGTGCGGGGGAACCGCCCGCGGCTCTCCCGCATCGGCTCGTACGGCGCGGAATGAGTGAATGGACCGGATTTCAGGCCTGGGCGCCTTCAACCACGAACTTCTTCCCCACGCACAGGGGGGAGAAGTCCGTCCCGAAGGCCTGGAAGAGCTTGACCTGCATGGGGAATCCCGTGCAGTGCCCGGCGGCGATCCATTTCGGCCCGATCTCCCGGATGCCCTCCAGTGTCTTCTCCATCTTCTCCTCGGAGCCGTTGACAAGATGAAGCCCGCCGATGACGCCTTCCACAGGTTCATCGGGGTACAGCTCCCGGGCCCTTTTGAGGATATTCACGATCCCCGAGTGGCTGCAGCCCGCCACTACCACCACTCCCTTTCCCTTCACCAGTGCGGTGATGCCCATGTCGTCGGGAAGGGAGTCGGGGGCCACCCTGCCGTCCTCGAGGGTGAGGAAAGCCTTTCCGGGACCTTCATAGCCGGTCACCCGGGGAATCTGCCCCGTGGTGGCAAGGCCTTCGGCCAGGGGAAAGGGGTCGGCGGAGAGAAACAGCCTGCCCCCGGCCTTCTCGATGGCTTCCCGCTCGTCTCCGGTCTGGATGCCCTTGGAGGAGAGAACGGGCTCCGCCTTGAAATGGGGACGGAACAGGGCCGGGTGGGCCACCACGGGGAAATTGGCCTTTCCTGTGGAGGCGACGAACTTCGCCACCCCTCCGGTATGGTCGTAATGGCAGTGGGAGAGGACGAGGAAATCGATGGATTCGGGGCGGATCCCGAGGCCCTTCATGTTGTGGGAGAGCACTTCTGAACTCTGGCCCACGTCCAGGAGCCCCCGGACGACTGTGCCGTTCTTCTTTCCGGTCAGAAGGAAGGACAGGCCGTGTTCGGCCACGAAGGGACCGTGCATGGGCACGGAATCCTCCACCAGCGTGAGGATTTCAAGGGAATCAAGCATTTTTTGCACCACCTCCGTTGCAGGATATTTTGTATAATGAAGCCTGCCGGCCTTTCTGGCAAGAGGCTTTTTGAGAGGAGAGAATCCCATGTACTACATCGAGGGGCAGAGCCACGACCCGGCATTCAACCTGGCCATGGAGGAGCATCTCTACCGGACCGTGGACGGGAGACACCCCGGGTACTTCCTGCTCTGGCAGAATGCCCCCTCCATCATCGTGGGGCGCTTCCAGAACACCGCCCAGGAGGTGAACCGGGCATTCGTGGAGGAACGGGGAATCCGCGTGGTCCGGAGGATCTCCGGCGGAGGGGCGGTCTACCATGACCTGGGAAACCTGAATTACACCTTCATCGTGCCCAACGACGAGGGTACCCCCTTCGACTTCGCCCGGCACGCCATGCCGGTGGTCAGGGCCCTGGAAAAACTCGGCGTGAAGGCGGAATTCAACAGCAGGAACGACCTGGCCATCGACGGGCGGAAATTCTCCGGGAGCGCCCAGCACATGGACAAACGGCGGCTCCTCCACCACGGGACCCTCCTCTTCGACTCGGACCTTTCCGTTCTCGGCCGGGCCCTCGCAGTGGACGAGGAGAAGTTCACCTCCAAGGGCTTCAAGTCCGTGAGGAGCAGGGTGACGAATATCCTCCCCCATCTCCCCGTACAGCTCTCCATGGCGGAGTTCATCGCCGCCCTCCGGGGCTCCCTGTCGGGGACGGAACAGCGCCCCCTCTCTCCTGAAGAGGCCAGGGCCATAGAAAAGCTCAGGGATACGAAGTACGCCACCTGGGAATGGAACTGGGG